>WLWD01001361.1_pt1 | contig 111757 bp, 100 predicted proteins | sample 6712731 | NCBI WGS metagenome assembly WLWD01 (sample SAMN12718690, study PRJNA576275) | sponge metagenome | isolation source: marine sponge | host: Mycale hentscheli | place: New Zealand: South Island, Marlborough, Capsize Point | collected 2014-11-01 | reverse complement strand
ACAGAGTTAAACAAAACACTTTTCACCTACAAGGATGCTTCAATAAGACATGCTCATGAAAGGGCGTGGCGACCTGCTCATAGTGTGCAATACAGTTACCCCAAGGAGAAGTTGTCATGCTGCAAGCATTCCCACCCACCATCCGTTGTCTCCACAACTGCGCAGTCACCCAACACTACTGCCAACTCTAACACATACTCTAATGAATCATTTGAATCTGAGGAGGATGAGCGGAGAAACACGCCCCCTAGCTCTATCTGTGACAGTCTTGAGGACAAAGAATCTGTTCAAGACTTCTCATTGTCAGAGAGCAGTTCAGATACAGATGGATCAAGGATCAAAATTCATGCACCCCTAGAAGGCACTGGTAAACTGAAGTCTGTTCAAGTGTGCTGTCAAGTAGTACAATACTGGTGCACTTGTCAGGATGCCCATTCAATAAACACTACCAAATAACAATACTGCTGTACTTGTCAGGATTCAATAACACTACCAAAATAAATAAAACACTGCAGCTAGATGCCTATAAAAAATTAATAATGATAAAAACAACAACAAACTAATTTAAAGTTCTAGAATTGTGGTAGTCCCACTTCTTTCTTGTGGTTCTTTAGAGCATTAGCATACCACTCCAGCTCAGTAATGAGCTTGTCAGCATTCTTGTCCAGCCTGTCCTCTGCTGGCTTGCCATCTTCACTGAGCATTTTCTGGATAGTTGGAATGGCCAGTATCGTGCTACAGTTTGGGCTACCCAATTCTCCCAGAAGTGTCCGAGCCTGAACTGATGCTCGCACACCACCAAAGGAACCCATGGAGTAACACACAATGCCTGAGGGCACATATCTATAGGAGGCAATGGGGAAGTGGTCCATGAGGTTGGTTAGGGCTGGAGGCATGGAATGATTATACTCGGCTGTCACTAACACCATGGCATCTGCCTCAACTATCTTCTCATTAGTCTCTCGCAAGACTGCTGGAGCCTGGCTCTTGTCCTGGTAGAAATGATAAGGCTTCTTCATCAAAGGCAAGTCCAGGACCTCTGGATCTGCAAATTGCCATAATCACAATAACCCATTTTCCAATCTCCCTTCCAGATTACCCCCCCCCCCCCTAGTCTCGCGGGCCAGACCCTTTACCCAATATGAAGAGAAAGAAAGGGTCTGGTCAAGTTCACGTATGCGTTTGGTCTCACTGGTCCTGGAATTTCTCGGACCGGTAATTGGTTTTAAGTGACAGTGACCTCACTATATAAACAGAGACGTTCGCGCGCAAATTTAGCTTGGTTTCTATGGAACTGTAGGAATGAATTGCTGCTTATGCCAGAAACGTCTTGCAACGGACTTTTCATAGCCTGTTGGTAATGTATCCCGATTGCTTCCAACTGCTTCTCCTTCAGTGTAAGTCCGCCGAATACTCGAGCACTCCGCCACCGCTGCAGTTACATCCATGTCGACAGTAATTTCAGCGCGCTAAAATCACCTGAACCATGATTACCGCGTAATCAAAGCTATATTACCGCCGCAGTGGTTACACTTGTGCTGACAGTGCAAGACCAAACGCATACGTGAACTTGACCAGACCCTTTCTTTCTCTTCTTATTGGGTAAAGGGTCTGGCCCGCGAGACTACCCCCCCCCCCCCCCCCCCCAACATTGTTCAACAATGCACTCACCAAGTAAGTTGACTTCAAACCCTCGCTGCTCCAATTTAGATACAATAAATTTTGCTGCACGGGAGCCCATATTATTTTCCCGCACAGTTCCAAGGAACACGACACACTTCAATGCTTCTTTGGCTGCCATCTTGAGTTTGCACTGACGCAGAGGGTCCGCCCACTACGCAGATGCTTGGAGAGGTGATATTAATTATGATAAAAAGATTTGAACTTTTTATAGCGGCAAGGAAAGAAGCCGCACCCACAGATTGTATCGATTACAAAACCATCATCAGCTCTCGAGAGCTGACCAGCGACGTCACGATTTTAATTAATGAAATGATGAAATGTTATTAAGGGTGCCGTCTCACTCTTTGAGCGCGAAACCGGTTGCTAGGGCGTGTTAAACTTGCTTCTGCTCCCCCCCCCCCCTCCAGTTATTTTAATTTTTGCAGGAAACTAGGAGAAAGCACATACCAAGTTTCAATATATTAATTGCATTTATATTAAAAATAATACAAGAGAACTCAAAAGAATAACATAAAAAACTACAGATCTGTGAGTTCAGAGGACCTAAGAACCACCGGAACAGGCGGAGGTTTCTCGGCCTCTGTGCTCCGTTGTCGGGTGAGCTCTTTGTTCTTGATGGACTGTCTAGGAGAGACCTGCCATGCCGCCACTACCGGGTCATTAGTCTGACTCTTCACGACCCTCACTCGAGTCTTGGTTACTGGACTCCTCGCCGCTGAACCCAGCGTAGCAGCTCCACCACCGGCACGCACCCGAGACCCTGCCTCTTTCTCAGTGTTGTACAAGGCATCCGTGAACTGCACGAGAGATGTCTGCCTCAGAGCATTCACTTTGGGACTGCTACTGGCACTCAGATTGCCCGTGCCACTAAGGTTGCCCGTGCTAGACCCTCCAGACAAGCCGCCAGTATCACTGCCACTGTTGGTAACTTTCTGAGGAGTACCACCGTTTACTGGGAAGCTGAAAGATATAACTGGATTGGTGTCAGACGGTGTTGAGGGCGGGGAACAGACAGGGGTGTGGTTCATGGAAGTGCTAGCTCCATCCACTTCCTCGGAGCTCTCCCTAATACTCGTGGCTAGTAACTCCCCAAGAGCATCCAGTCCTTCATAGGAGTAGACTGAGGCAGTCAGGAGTGGGCGGAGTGGCATGCCAACTTCCACAGACTCCCTTCGATCAGCTAACATCTCTTGCTCTCTAGCCATCACCACTACTCCGATACAGCTAGGAAGGTCCGTGGTGTATGCCACACCCATGCTCAGTTCCAACTCATTCAACTCCTCCTTCAGCTTCTGCACATCTCGCACCATCCGACTTTCCAGCCTCTGGACTAGCAGATTCCTCTCTCTTGTGACGGCACCTAGCTCAGGGATATAGCGGAACAAGAAACCTCCCCACACACGCAAACTGCACAGAGAAGTCTCTGGAACTAACAGCCCCTTTTGGTAATAGTCTATAGCTTGACTAGAAGATGCCACAGATGCAGGTGTAACTTCCCGACCACCATGAACGCTCAACTTGGGGTCACTTCGAGAGCTAGAACTCGATTCTGTCAAGAAGGAACTAAAGTGTTCAGTCAGAGGAGCTGAGTTTTCACTGTCGACTTGACCATCTCCATTACCAAATATATAAAAGAGAGGATTGAGGCATTGCTCATTCTCTTCCTTACTCATGTCTTCCCTCCAGCGACTCCAAGCAGAGAGAAGTGGACCCTCGTAGTCCTCCGCCATTTCCAGGGGCTCGTCCCCAACTCCAAAGAAACAACTTCTGCGAGAGTAGCGTGAGGCTTGTAGGCGATGACTGGGAGAATCAAATATGAAGTTACTGAATAGACCAGTCAGGACCATGTCATAGAAACGAAGCAAGTAGAACTCTGAAAACTCAAATGCTGATGGAAATTGCCGAGAGAGTTGCCAAACACAGTCCAGAAACAGCAACATCACTGGAGCCTGGGGGCAAACATAAGGATGAGGATGACGTAAAATAAATTATCACTCCTCCCCCCCCCCCCCCCCCCCCACTTGATTCCCTCACCTCCTGCCTGTCCTCCGCATTCAAATCCACCACTAGCCCGTGCCTTGTGGTGAAAGAATGACCCAGAGCTACCCACTCCTTCTGTACCAGTGTCTCAAAGCCAGAGATGGAGCGATAGTGAGAGTCAGCCATTAATTGAACCAGTGAAGACACCACACAACTCATATCACATTGACTCTCCTCTACAACACACACACACACACACACACACACACACACACACACAATAGGGCACTATGTAATGTAAGCTATGGTAGCTTTACAGAACCAACTTTTATTAATTAAAGTAGCATGAAGTGGTCAATATTGCTATCTGCAGCAAAAGTTTTGCAACTCTCTTTTAAAATTCGGTAGTTTAGAGAACATGTATACCTATACACAACAACCAGTAGCACAATCTTCTCTGTAGTGAGGTACAATGAATGGGAAGCGAAGGTGGGGAAAGAGAGAGGAGGGGGAGTGGGAAAAGAGAGAGGAGGGGAGGGTAAAGATGTAGTGGAATACTGCCCTATTCATTACACCATCTGTTTATCATGAGGGAGCACACACATACGTATCACTAGTTACCTAGCAACATGACAGCGGTGTGTTTGATGCAGAGCAAGTGAGTGACATTAGTGGCAGTGAGAAGACATGAGCGCACGAAGCCCAGCCAGTGGCTGGACCCCAGGCTGCCATACCAATGTTTGTCCTGGCTCTGTATGTCTGCTATACTACCTATATGCAACAAGAACACAGGTCAACACAAGATTGAATAACTTACATAACTAAAGAAATAGGACTGACTACTGTGATACCATCTATGCAAAGGAGTGGTCAGCAGCTAATGGTGGAAATGACAAGGCAGGGTTTCATAGAAAGGAAAAAGACTACTATCCACTCCCATCCCAATTAAATAAATAAATAAATAAATAAATAAAAAATAAACGATGATGAATAGACCAAAAACTTAAACTTTAGTGGGTGTTTCTGTAAAAAAACAACAACAAACAAACAAACAAAAAAACAACAAAAAACAACAACAACAAAAAAACAACAAAAAAAACCCTGATGAAACTACGTAAGCCAGAAGTAACAGCAGTAGCAATATGGTAAGGAAACGCCAATAGCATGAGTGTTCAGGTCCTAGACCTTCACACCCACAGCCAGCCAAGTTAATGAGCCCCTCCCATCTATGACTTCTGCATTACACAAACCCTCATCCATTATAGAAACTCCAATACACTCCCAAGCAGCATTCAATTATACACTTAGACATTCACCATCTTGTTCTTTCCCATGCATTCCATTCTAAACTTACCTCATACAAACCCACTGTTTACTTTGGTTCTAGTCACTCCCTTCATATACTCTTGTAATGTAGTTCTTGATTAGTAGTAGTATTATTACAGTTGTGAAAGTCAAAGTTCTTCTCTCTCTCCTAGCTGTCCTTGTGCAGTAATAGTTCTAGTGCAAGATCTCTGCTCCCTCGCTAGTAGAGATCTCTGCTCCCTCGCTAGTAGAGATCTCTGTCTTGCTACTTAGTTCAGTTAGTGTTCTAGTCATTGTAGTAGTTAGTCAGTCACATTGTGTCTAGATAGACTGAGCTTTAGTAGTGACAGAAGTGCTGTCTGGTGCATAGCTTAGTTCTTAGGTGATAGCTAGGCCTTAGAATTGAGTAGTGTGTTAGATAGCTGGTCTTCGATTGTCGCTTGATTAATCATTTCTGTCCAGGGCGCCTTACACCCACTCAATGAGAAATAATAAGTATTTGAGTATTTGGTAAGGAATAGTCAGCAGCATGGGGTATGGTTATAAGCCACAGGGCAAACAATGGTCAAAAACTCTCATGATTTCTCACCCTACCAAGTTCTAGCTTGGCGCTCTCTATGATAATATTCTCTGTTGATAATGCTTACTCTTGAAACTCACTCACCTGGAGTGCAAAGTTCTCTCATTCGTGTGAAGGCGTGGTGCAGCTCTTTGGGACTACCACAACTATGATGAATGTTCAACTGATGGATACCTTTATTCTCTACTTGTTCTCCAGTATGTCTCGCCATGGTGATGCTCACACGATAGCTGACACACACACACACACACACACCTCGTGTAAACATACTAGAAGTAATAGTGACTTACTTTGGATCAGGAGCTTCTCCTTCATCATCCACTAGCAGAGCACCACCCCGCGTGAGTGACACACCAGTGCGTGGGTGTGACCAGCACCACACCTACCACACACACACACACACACACACATGTGATAGTCAGGTAGCTGGTAGTGAAACAGAATGAGGCATTTACTACTAATGTTGGCAAATGACTATATACTTGTAGCATTAAAATGGATTACTTAATTTAGTAGAGTACAGCACATTACATAAATTCATTGCTAGCTAATGCTAGTCACTCACTCGCCACTGCTTAGTGCATAAGCACACCACTAGTCACTAGTCTCTCACTCGCCACTGCTTAGTGCACAAGCACACCACTAGTCACTAGTCTCTCACTCGCCACTGCTTAGTGCACAAGCACACCACTAGTCACTAGTCTCTCACTCGCCACTGCTTAGTGCACAAGCACACCAGTAGTCACTAGTCACTCACTCGCCACTGCTTAGTGCACAAGCACACCACTAGTCACTAGTCTCTCACTCGCCACTGCTTAGTGCACAAGCACACCACTAGTCACTAGTCTCTCACTCGCCACTGCTTAGTGCACAAGCACACCACTAGTCACTAGTCTCTCACTCGCCACTGCTTAGTGCACGAGCACACCACTAGTCACTAGTCTCTCACTCGCCACTGCTTAGTGCACGAGCACACCACTAGTCACTAGTCTCTCACTCGCCACTGCCACTGCTTAGTGAACGAGCACACCATAGTCACTAGCTCTCACTCGCCACTGCTTAGTGCACGAGCAACCATAGTCCTAGTCTATCACTGCCAAGGTTAGTGCACGAGCCACATCCACTAGTCACTAGTCTCTCACCGCCACTGCTTAGTGTCACAAGCACAACCACTAGTTCACTAGTCTCTCACTCGCCACTGCTTAGTGCACAAGCCACACCACTAGTTCACTAGCCCCCCAAAACCTCACTCGCCACTGCTTAGGCAAAGGAACACCACTAGTCACTAGTCTCTCAATCGCCACTGCTTAGTGCACAAGCACACCACTAGTCACAAGTCTCTCACTCGCACACCCAGCTTAGTTCGCAACAAGCACCACCAATATCACTAGTCTCCACTCGCCATGTAGGCACAAGCACACCACTAGTCACGAGGTCAATACCTAGCCACTGTTAGGCACAAGCACACCACTAGTCACTCGTCCTATCACTCGCCACTGCGTAGGCACAAGCACACCCATAGTCACAGTCTCTCACTCGCCACTGTTAGTGCACAAGCACACCACTAGTCAAAGTCTATCACGCGCCACTTGCTTAGTGACAAAGCCCACCAATAGTCAATAGTCTCTCACCGCCAACTTGCTAGTGAACAAGCACACTAGTCACAGTCTCTCACTCGCCACTGCTTAGTGCACAAGCACACCACTAGTCACTAGTCTCTCACTCGCCACTGCTTAGTGCACAAGCACACCACTAGTCACTAGTCTCTCACTCGCCACTGCTTAGTGCACAAGCACACCACTAGTCACTAGTCACTCACTCGCCACTGCTTAGTGCACAAGCACACCACTAGTCACTAGTCTCTCACTCGCCACTGCTTAGTGCACAAGCACACCACTAGTCACTAGTCTCTCACTCGCCACTGCTTAGTGCACAAGCACACCACTAGTCACTAGTCTCTCACTCGCCACTGCTTAGTGCACAAGCACACCAGTAGTCACTAGTCACTCACTCGCCACTGCTTAGTGCACAAGCACACCACTAGTCACTAGTCTCTCACTCGCCACTGCTTAGTGCACAAGCATGTTGTAACATAGTAGTAATTTAATAATACTTTATACTGGTATTATAGACCACCCACTCATTCACTGGAGACACCATCTCACACTCCTTCTGCTGTAGCTATGCATGTATCTGTTGATTGGTGTTATCACTGACATGTTTACTCCACAGGGCAAGAGTGAAAGTTAACTAGTGTGCATGCCACCACCACCAAGAAAAATGCAGCTGCTAGCTATTTCTCAATAAATAATGTCGTGATTTTACAATAACATTTATTTACATAAGTTGAAATTAATCATAACACGCATATTTCTCCTTAGAATGAGTCCTAAATGTCCAGGCACACACACGATGCCCTCGGCATATTGAACTAGTGCAGTAGACTGACAGACACTCACATACCGGAATGCGGTTATTGGAATGCAGACTTGCAGCACTCTCCAGACTCGAGTTTGTAAAACTTGTAGGACAAGGGAAGAAGGGAGCTAAACTACACACATATGCACACACATCACAACTATTTGATATTTATGTGAACCCTTACCTATTACAAACCAAGAAGAGTTTGTTGGACTCTGAGACCCTCCACTGATCGTTGGTGATGCCTAGCCGCAGGAGTTCTCTTTGCCAGTCACGAGCATTCAAAAATGAAGGGACTGGAGGGACATCAGGGGAAAACCCCTGTTGGTCACGCTGACTACTCTTACAAGCACGTGCATAGTCAAAAGCAAAGAGCAGGTTAACAGAGCTGGGGTGGGTGTGTCTTCCTATGGCATTGATGAGCTGAAAAGAGATATCCATTTCTGCTTTACTCAAGAGACAAAAACAACAACAACAACAACAACAACATGTTAAATGACTCACTGAGAATGCCTCTCCTTTGTTGGCATGCTTCAGGTTGAAGACAAGCTTACGTACATCCTGCACATGCACACACATACACACATACAATGCATGAAAATAAATACAGTAGAACTTCAATTATTTGAACACTTCAGTTAACCAAACATACAAAATCTAATAGTAGCACGTGCAGACATGAAGAATTGCTTAACTAAACCCCTTCAAATGTGTTTCCTAATACATTTTCTATGGCATTCAGTTATCCAAACACCTCTCAGTCCCAACGTGTTTGGATGACTGAAGTTCAACTGTAAATATATCAGTTGTTAATGATCACAGTATTTCAGTCTGAGAGGTAGATGTAGTGACAATCCTCCAGCAAGGGACTGACTGGACAATTAATGACTTGACATTATCTGAACGTATTATAACTAGCTCCTTATTTATGATTTGATTATGACCTCTAATGAACATTATTGCACCTTCTACCCCTCAGCTAGACACCCAGTTCCCAGGACACATACCACATTTCTGAATACATACTCACACACATACATATATTCAGGATTATTGGCGAGCGAGACACTTACAGGGGTAACACAATTGAAAATCGGGGATGAGTTTATTTATATATATGTGTGGACGTACGTATGTCATTTTGTACTTTGACCCTCGCGTATTGTTGTGTTTGGTTTAGCGATCATTACCCGTATCACTTTAGAAATTGAATTGTTTACCGCTTTGAATTGCTTTGCGGGTGCAGTTAAAACTCAAAAACTTATGGGAGCTCCATTTCTATTCGAGTTAGTGGCGGTGGCAAGTTAATACGCTATTTGTCACAGTTATAAGCCCTACTCAACAGCATTTATTTGAAAATTCATTATCCACTAGACGATGAAAGTAAGTCTTGCTAGGTACGTTCAGTTGCGTGAAAGTATTGTGTGTTACAACTACTATTAAGAATATCACAAAGAAAAATTTAAATAACGTGACTTGATTTTGTTGCTTCTTTTTCAATTCAAACAGTTGCGGGGAGCGGTTACTATGGCATTGAATCCCCTTTACAGCATATACATAATTAAAAAACTAGACTTTATTTTAGTAGCTTGAGTGTTAGTTGTTAAAATCAATCGTTTAACAATAGTATAGTTTAAGGCTTGCTCGCCTTTTGTGCTCAAGCACATCACTAGTAGCATTTCCTAGTTTCATCATCACACTAAACAACCTCAACACTTCACAACTGCACTGAATCCCTGAAACCCACACGACATACTCATTTACGCACACACACATGCATATCCATGGACACACACACGTGTGTGCGCACACGCGTACACAAGAGATTACTCGCTGTCATAATCTCACCTTGCACACAATTTGTATATGAGAGAGTTTCTTGGGTAAAGTGGCAAAGCTATCCAACACTTTCTTGGTCTTACTGCTCACTAACAACAACAACAACAACAACAACAACAACAACACAAACATGAATATCATCATTTATCCAATATGTGCCATTAATGAAGCATCATGTGACGAATGGTCGCTCCTTACCAACATTGACTTGACTGATGCAGGCCAGAGGAATCCTCTTACTCGCCTCCAGTAAACACTGACCACTGCCATCTGGAAGCTAGCAGCACACGCACACACAAACACATAAACACCTAATAGAATACGACAAAGCTAAGCAGGAATTAATTAAAACTTTCATTGGCTTGAACCTGGTTGAAGGAGTGGTAGGTCGACTGCTAGCTAATTCATTACTTGCATATGAAGGAGGAAAGATCATTAATTTGGTTCAAGAGGACATCAACAACATTACCATGACCTCAACAACATTACCATGACAACTAATTCATGTTAAGTGTATGGCATGTAAATCAGACACAACGCCGACATTATAAACTTGACATGTCAAGATGTTATGGCTATAGATCCAGTGTTGGAGGAGCTGGTGTACAATGCTCTACCCAACACGGTTCTAAGGTGCTCTTGTTCACCATGTCTGTATAACTATCAACAATGAATAACCTATGCCACAAATCAAACTGGAGTATGTACTCAATGGTTTAGTTCTTTGAGTGTCACTCAAGAAAGAGTCAAATAAGTTTACTTTTGCTGCAAATCAAACATGTCCAATTCTTATTTTTGTAGACTGAAACCGTAAGGGGCGGAAGCACAAGTTACAGGTATTATGGTTAGCTCAGAATATTTGCATACACACAAACACACATGTATAATAATCCATTTCTAAAGTTTCTCCCCATGTCTTACTTAATCTGTAAGTCTTAGTTACAGCATACTGATGCAAGTTCACAAGATCCAGTGCTCTATAATGAATATCATTATCTATCACTCACCTTATCCAGGTCTGGGACAAAGCAAATGCGATGGTTCGTACAATATAGACTACCATTGACCTCCCAGTTCAACAAAGTGGATCTCTCACTGAAGTAAACCACTTGGCGAACATTGGTTGCCTTGGCTATGGTAATCTCTCCTAAACAATGAATACAAGTAGTCATAAAGGACCTCACATAGTGCCTTGCTCAGAGTCAGTAGTCATTTTACAAGACTTAAATAACACACAGCTGGTCTCTATGAAGATTTCAACAGACCTGGTAAATGATCCTTGAGGTCGTCACCCATTGGTGTAAAAGTTGGTAAGACTACTTGTGCTGGCTTCTTCCTGCGAAGAGGTACGTTAAGAGAAATGCCGGCCATGGCTAATAAACACACACCGTATTGGTTGTAACATAAACTGTGATAACATCTCAGCTCCTATCTCTATAAGATGTACACAACTCTTGACCAGTTGTTATGTAAATGATGCAACCTTCACTAAGTCAGCATTGTAACTTAATCCGTAGCAAAGCAAACATCCTTACTTTGATTAACTGCCACTCCATTACTTGAATATAATTCTAAGGCAGAAAACAATATTTAAGCTAATGCTGAACCTTATCTAGCTAGTACTTCGCAGTATTTTGCAACGGAATAAATTAAGTTACAAACTTTACGCTTGTAGTAAACCATTCCCAAAAACAATAGCAGTATGTACTACAAAACGTCTGGTAGATTACCTGGTATATCATTGGCGGCAAAAACAATAACAACTAAACTTCTTCCTACCCTTCTTACTTTGTTTCCCTTACTTGCTAAGCCGTGGAGATCTACACGGCGGACGAGCGCACAGCGAATGAAACCACGCCTATAGCATTGGTGCGCTCCATTTTAAGATTTATCATGGCCGATTTACATAATAGGAGGGGGATGGCTAGCTATTTAGCTACACCCGGAGGCGATTTTTTAAACGACGCACCCTTTGAGGACTTAGAAAAAATTCTGGAAATACTTGGTACAAAGTACAGGATATTTTATACTTTGAACCTTAAAGACACTGACAGCGAAGTCTTGTCCAACTTATCCCGAGCTGTTGTGGAGAATAGTGAAGGGAAGTAGAGGGGAGTCGGTACTTTGACCATAGCTGGAACGTAAGTTAACCTGATTGCATGATGCGTTTGTGTTTGTGTGTGTACTGGTAGCTTGTGGCATAAAATTACTGTGCATGTTATATACAGTGGTGGCGGAAGCATTTTTTCATTGGTCAGGCAAATTCATACCTTCTATTTTCATAGCTCATTTTGTATTAAAGGAACAGTGTTATTAAAATGTGACCGTCTATAGGAAAACCAGGCACAACGCGGCACCCTTCAAAAAATTTTTTTGGCATTTACAGAGTTGTCGGCGTCCAGATATTGAGCTCTCCAAGTTTTATCGTCGTAGCTTAAGTCGTTCCCGCTAGAACCGTTCCTTTCCGTGGGCTTGAAACAATACATTTGATCCAAAAATTCTTCCTTCGCTCACTTCCACTAATAAATTCATGTTTGCAACTTAACTGACTTCTCTGGACAGTACTGCTCCAGTACGCTACCGCTGGAGTCGCCACAGGATGCCATACCAGTTTAGGTAGAATTCAACTGGTAAGTATCGTTATATAGTTTTGTACCCAGTTCTATTCTATAAATATCACTGCGCATGCACATGAAATATAAAGAGCTACAAGAGCCGACGTAGAGCGGTTAAGTAAATAGTCTCGCTGGCGAGACTGAAATAGTCACGCAGTTATGAAAAAGCAGTTATGAAAAAATTGGTCAGGCACTTATGAAAAATATTGGTCCGGCACTTGCCGGGTCTGCCGGGCCAGTTCCGCCGCCACTGATATACCCTTATCTAACCCTTGCCCAGCTCCTTTCCATGAATTGTCTACCTGCAGTTTAGGTACTCCTTAAGATTATTAGAGAATTGTTGCATACTGATATGATAAAAGTGTTTGACCCACCTCAAAGACACACCCACTTTGGTTATTGATTAAATATTAATTGAATGGGTGGTTCACCTAGTCTGGGATGCCTAAACCCAACCTTACACTAGAATAGGCTTAGGACATCTCTATACTTGTCCTGTTTGTGTATACTTGTCCTGTTTGTTGTAAGTAGGTTTCTTTAAAATAGGCGTACAAACATTATCAATGTAAACTGGTCATTGTAAACTCATATACGTATATGTATATATATTGTTGAACAAGTACATATGTACAGTATTTGGCTGAGACAAATTACCGTCAGGCTTCACCTCCTTTTATTATTATTATTATTGTTGTTGTTGATGTTCTTATTGTTATTTTTATTGTTTTTGTTGTTATTGTTATTATTGTTTCTTGTTTTAATTTTTTTTGTTGCTTTACTTTTGTCTATTTAATATTGATATCTATTTGATCAGAACATTTCACTAATCTTTCTGGTATCGCACACACATGTGTGTGTGTACATATGTGTGTGTGTGTGTATATACATTATTATTCCCAAACTGTAGAAATGTTAGTAAGGTTGTTGTTCCTCTCTAAATATAGTTGCAGGAGTTCCACTCTTACGTTGCACACTTCCTTCTTTGTACGAGTCATTTCTTTGCTTTCAGCCAGCATTTGTGAGACTGCTATAGTCAGAATGAGAGTATAGGATTCTGCTGAAATTTATTATAGTAAATTAGTAGGAATTCCAGCTGCAGTATTTCCATAGGATTTGTATTATGTAAGTGTGTGTGTTTGTTCAGAGACAATTGTCTGATGTGTTTTAAAAAGAGATCACTCAAAGGCATTCCTTGGTATTACTGTAAGGTTCCAGTTGTGTTGGAACATGCAGAACAACCTTACCTGGGATGGATCTTTCATTATATTGCAGTCATGATTGTTGTTGTTTTGTTGTTTGTGTGGGATATAGCTAGGTGAAACATTTTCTGAGTGAGGGGAGTGGTCTCCGAGAGCTAGTGAGCTACATGATGTTCAGATACCAGTTGGAAGTCAGGTGAGTGAAGACTGTGACTTTATGGTGTATCTTATTATACAAGTATATAGTCTCCTGTCAGTCTATGCTGGTATGGTACAGTACTGTGTGTATTATGGGATAGTCCTGTAGCCCATGGCATCATAAAGATTCCTATATAATATCCACTGTAGGAATCCCCTCCTTGCGGTTGAAAGTCCAGGTGTCCTATTATGTAATCATGAAAACAAAGAAAGTTACAGAACACTGTGAAAACGCGTTGAAAAAGATGTGTATATGATATGTCACAAGTGCAAACATAGGCACTCACATAAAAGAAACACACAAGCACATACTCACACGATAAAAATAAATAAATAACAAGCTATTATTATGAGACTCTGAAGCCTAGAAATACATTATGATATGCCACGAACTGGTGACAGGTAAACGTATATATGTTCTTTACATTACCTTGTGGTTGGTGTTGTAGGAAGCTCCCTGAGTTGTCACTCGACCTCCTCTACAAAGACTCCGGAGTAGTGACACCATTATTCCTCTAGTCACTAAGCCCAAGTCCTCAACTGGTCGTCAGCCTCAGGCACGGGCCACCACGGAGTCCTCAGACATTCACATCTGTGTGCTGTGCCTCAAGGCACTCATGAACCATTCAGTGAGTCCCTTAGTTTCATTTGTCTTGTAATAACACTTATTAATGTTGGCAAGCAAACAAGGAACTATCTGGAGTGTAAAAATTTGATAGAATTATGACGACCTTTTAGTGAAAGACTCTTAGACCTTGCAAAACTGGCTGATCTTGAGCTAGTCTAACTGTCAACTGTTTGTGTATTTATTTATTTATTTATTATTTTATTATTATTATACTATAGCAGCGTCTTTTTCAATGCAAAATGTATGGTAATACCACAACAGTGGAGAAATTAATAGTGCTCTAAGCAGGAAATGTATTGAATGGGAACGTTACATGAAACATAAATAATTAATTAAGTGCAGTCATGTCAGCACCACTGGCACATAAAAGGTAAAGTATCATTAGGTGTTTCAAGTTATAACTTCGGGTGCCGTAAATATTTTGACAATTTAGCTACCAGTTTGTAGTATAGCTGGGCTGGCTCTCTCGCCACTCTGTGCTTTAAGACTTTGATTTAGACCCAAGAGTGACTCGCTCGCTCGCTAATTTCTACTTTAGGTTGTTGTTTTTTTCTCGTCCCACAGTGTTTTATACCTTTTTTTTTTTTTGAAGTTCAGAATATATGCACAATCTACTAAACTCACCGACTGGTGACACTGATGTTCTCCCTCCTCCCCTCTCCCCCTAGTCAAAAATCCTGTATCAAACCCTGATTATAAAGTGTGTTTGTTAGTTGTTTTTTTGTTTTTTTTTGTTTTTTTTTGTTTTTTTGTTGCTGTTGTTTTTTGCTAGTGTAGCTGTAGCATTAAGGTCTCACTAGTACCAGCTAAAGATTCTGCCATTAAACTACTACAGTACGTCTTAAAAATTTACTGCAAACAAATACATATTGTGCATGCTTAGATATTTAGTGTGATGATCCTTACCACATAATCCCATTGCAACATATTATTAGCTACGTGTACATTAAAAAAAATTCTGTGAATTCCATATATTTTTGGACAGCAAGAGTGCCTACTACAGAAATCAGTTTTTAGTTGTTGTTTTTTTGGTGTTGTTTTTTTTTGGTGTTGTTGTTGTTTTAACAATGATACTTTTCTTGTGTTTCCCACACCCTTTACCTAAATGCTCCGCTCATAATAGGGTCTGGGAACTTTGCCTTATCAAATTTGTTGCAATTCCCGGTTTGTTTGAATTTCAATGCCCTTTTACCCAAAGGAATCTCATCCACGCACACATGCATTCATTGAACTCAAACAACAGCAACATAAGACATTGATATGGAGAGAGGCTTCAGTCAATAACCATTTTACTACCACTTTCCTCCAAAGCCTTTTGAGTTAGTGTCCGTTCTGGCTGAAACTCACAATCTTTGTCATTTTTACTTGCTTCACATGTATATCTATACATAAATTCTTTTTTTGATTCTTAGTCATTATATAAAAAAGGTTTCCATGACACACACATACATGTCGTTTAACCCTTCCTAAGTGGTAAGCACAATGACTAGCCTTACACCTTAATAATGCTAATAATAACTAGGGGTGCGCTCAAAGCACACAGTGTGGCGAGTGAGTCAGCCCAGCTATAAAAAAAAAAAAAGAATTGGAAAAAAAACAACAACAAAAAAAAAACCCCACAGCTAAATTGACGATACTTTACCATTTATTGACAAAAATATATGGTACAGGACGTTTTTGTATACTGGGCTAGCTCACTCGCCACACTGTGTGCTTTGAATACACCCCTAGTAGCATGAAGCCTATTGACACCAAAAGCTGTATTTATATTTTCTAGCGAGCCTATGTATGTATAGGCTTAGAATATTCCTGCGTGCCATGAAACGAAATCAACAGCTAAAAAACGTTTTAAGAAACTTAGTGAAAAATGGTACTGATCGTACGAAGCTCCGCCCTATTTACGTAAAGAGAGGCGACGTACCAAATCCATATATATATATATAACATATATACCAAATTTTGGCTTGATCTTGGCTCGAGAGTGTCTCGCTCACTTCGTTCGCTCGCCAATAATGTAGAGCTTCCATTCAAAAGTAAAACAGTATGCAGCTATAAGAATTTGCTAGCATCTGTGTAGTAAGCATGTGTATGGGTGTGTTGTTGTATGTGTAATGTGTATGTTAGTAGTAGTTAGTGAACATTGGCAGCAACATACATTGAGACCATGTGGTACACATGTAATGACAAGTTTCTGTTCTAATACTGATGTGCTTTGATTTGCTGATTTAATACACAGAAGTGTCTTCAGATTCCAAATAGTGCCCAATTTTGTGTGTAATACAATAAGACATGGGTATAGCTAAAGTGTATGTATGTGTGTAGCTTGAGGTTTAAAAGATTTAAGCCATGTATAAGTGAAAGTTATAAAGCCAAAACACAGTGGATCTTTATGAATTAATGTACTGTAGGTGATAATGATTATTAATTAGTTCAAAAAACAACAATGTTACAAATTGTGGTGTGAGTCTTAATGACCACGACCATGTTTAAATTGATTTGCTTGATTATTTAGTTCATTTTTTCGCAGATTGTGCTTTCACTTTATATGTTCTTTTCTGCCACGCTTTTGTTGTACAGCACAATCTGATTCTGGGTGTGGTCTCTTCACTGGCCGTCCACTCACTGCCATCTTATTCCCTCGAGGAGCTCCTTCGCGGCGACGGGAAATTGCTGTAGGCTGGACGTTTATTCTTCTTCCAGCTACTGGTATTATTTCATTATTTTTTTTGAAGTACATAAGTATGTAATAGACTGCTCAATTTCGGAGTTGCTGATAATTCTGGTTCAGTGCCAGAAATAGTGTCCCAATAAACTGTAAAAAACTTTTTTAGCCCATGTAAATATTGTGTGTCCATTTGCTTTATTCGCTTGCATACATCATCCACAAATGAGCAACATAGCTGTGACACATTTTGCATAAGCTTATCTCCCTCATTGGTGTCTTTCTGTAGTATATTAATTAAAGTATCTAAATTATCTTCAGCAGAATCATATTCACTGTCACTGTTAAGAGAGATAGGAGCATTTGGCTCACATATTTCTGTAGACATCATTTCAGAGTCTAAAAACCAGTATGGCAGTAACAAACTTTCATAGAATGCTTGGGTACCTGCTCTGTCTTCACCTAAAGCTATCACAGCATGCAAATATCTGCCTCTTGCATTAAAAAAAGGAATTAAATGAGGCGAAGTCAGTTTATATTTATTAACTACGGCACGCTGATGCTTACAAGGCTCTCCTGTAGGAAAGCCAGTAATTCCAACACTGCATGTACATGTCCAATTCTCAGTATCTATGATATATTCTCGATCGCTGTGATTACTCTTAACTAAGTATAACAAATTATTACGATCGTGTTTAGTTATATCCGTATTATTTACCTGGTATGCTCCCAGTCCTTTGCGACGAAGTGAAATGTATCTGTCCATTCTATTATATGCCACTGATAGCAATCTTCATTCATAGTACATTTCAAAAGTTACAGTTATAAATTAAAAAATTTGGACCAAATTGTAGGCTTTGATTCTTTGAAATACTATGTCTTTTAAAATTCGTATTCCGGCCTCTGCATAATTATTTGTATTTATTCCTCTAGTACTGGTGTTGTCTCTATAACATATGGCCCACTCTTGTCGTCTCTCCCAATAAGTATTCACATGCTCATTAAAATGTATATACTGCTTGGATATTAAATCTTGTTTTAGATCTTTGTATTTATTATTGAGGATGTATTCAGTTTTAGCATACACCATATTTCTTATTAAATGCATCAAATGTTGACGATGCTGAGACTGAATTTCATTGCTGCTATGAAGTAACCATCTCCACATGGTTTGTAGAAAGTGAAATACACATAAGTACAGTGATGCACTGGGCCATGTCTTTTTCAAACCGCTTCGTTCAGCTTGGGAGTCATCAGTAATTATGTTGCCTGGACTACCTTTACGATAAAAACTATATGTAGGAAATAAATATTTTAAATGAGTCATAGCAGAATTGATTATTGATGTACTCTCCCCTGATGTAACCACCACTCCTAGAGGTAGCCCACCAGCAGCAGAGGAAGTTGACATGACAAACATAGGATTATTATGGTCATCAAAAGAGGACGATGAATCAATAAATACGAGTTCCCCAGCTTGTTGTATGTGTTTGTGAACTCGAGACATTAAAGGAGTACATAATATAGGTTATAGTTAAAGCATGAGCGCTTAGTTTCTAGTCGATTTATTGCACGACAGCCCGAGGGCCGTAGGCCCGAGGACTGAGTGCGATAAATGTACTAGGCACTAAGCGCTCATGCTTTAACTAGTTTAAATACCGGGCAAGTGTTATTGCACACTTGCCAAGTTATTACACCTGACAACAATATAGCAACGGTATTTAACTAAAATTAAAGGATGGTCATGTTTTCCTTCACTATTATTAAATCGTTGTACTGAAGCTTTACCACCAAGATCTTTGTTAGTTTCGTTATATTTATTTATCCGTGCTTCTAGATCAGCGAAGAGTTCATTTCCAGTGCGGACTCCCAAGTTATTTTTCCTCCATTTATTGAATAGATTATAGATATCACTAATTTTTAGGGTTTACATTTCGGTATGCTAAAAGCTGAGCGTTTTGTTGGTACTTTAAATTCGTTTCATATTCAAAATGTGCACTACTTGGAGAGTGACCTTGTTTAAATAAATCATAATACTTGGATTTGGTTTCGTCCGATATAGGCCTGAATCTCAGAACATCAGCTACATTAATGGTGTGATTATGATTATGTTGTAGGATGACCTCAACTAAGTATCCTCGATGATGTTGATGAGGTGCTAATATAGTAATACTTATTTGTGCAGGACAATTATTATTCTTAAGATTATGTAAACGGTGTGTTGTCTTCAAGCTCAAATTAGTTATTTCTTTTTTTCGTTGGTTATGGTGGCATCATAAATATAGTTTCTTGCATACTCGCTTTCCTAATCTATTTTTGCTGCGCTGAAACACCATGGTTTCCTGTGTCACTTGATTGTATTGTTGCACCCATTCTCTTGCTTCTTGTTAATTTTCTAATTGTATTTTGAAGGTACATTTGAAGTTATAGGTTCGAGTATTGCAGTAATCTATTTCAACAAACTTGTATGTGTAATTACTAGGCAGTACTGCTGCTATGTAATTATTATGAGCAGTTATGTCATCTATGCTTCCACTCTCACTGTTGTACTCAGCTGTACATATTTCATCATTAATTTCTTGCCGCTTTTTAAAATCGTGACTTATTGAGCTGGTATTTATTTTACGTTCAATAATCCAAGAAATTACACTAAGTCTCAACTGAGTACTGTGCACAGAGGGTTTAACTAAACATTGGGGAGAAGTCTTTTCATTCCAGCTGTACCAGTTCTCCCAATTACAGCACATCACAGCTGCCATACAAAGCACTATGACACCACAAACATTAGAGCAAGTTTGGGTGGGATAAAATGGACACACGTTTGTCGGATTTTTCTTCTCATTGGATTGCAAGTTTATAATATTGTATAACTTTAGTTCTATTCCTAATTTACCTAATAATGGTTCAACCATGTGTGTTAAGTTAGATGGAATATCCCAGCTCAGTGAATCACCGTAATACGCTAGTTTTGTTTCAGTATTAAGTGCCAATAATGTCCAATGATTTCCTTGCTTTATTCCATCAGAAATAAAAATGGACTTACTGATATGGTCTTGTCCTACATTAAGAGCCAAAATAACCTTTCCATTCTGAAACACTTTGCTTTTCGATATCAAGAAATCTCTTATGCATTTATCTGGGGTACATACTACGCACATAATATCTTCATACTGCTGATTCAAAAGAGTGAACAATTCATTTATTTCATTTTCAGTTATCCAATTATCTCTAGTTAAATTTATCAGCTTTGTTTCATGATTCGAGCTAGATTGGCTAAAGAACTCCATAATTATTTTAGTATTAATTCCATATAAGTCACCAGTTTCGGTTAACCAAGTCATAATCTTACCTATGGTGCTGTTATGTTTTAAGTCGTAATGATACCACTGAAGTTGTTTTAATCCATTATAGTCCATCAATCCCATTGGAAATTTTATGTATATAAATTTTTTCACACTTACTTCTGTTTGTTTACATAGCAGACTTTTGGCTTTGGTAATGGAAGTGAGTGAAGGAATCTCTGTTAGACCACATGGATGGACCACTGACTTTGCAACCTCGGAAATTACTATGTCCATGGATAGACTTGCAGATATGATTGGAGCATTATCATAACATAACTTTTCCAATCCTCCACCCTAATCATGTACAATAAATCAATATATTTTTATGTTGTTATTTTATTCGTATTGTACTTACCATAAGATATTGACGACTTTTAGATAATTTTGTGGATGACTGTCGGGTATTATCTCTGGAGCAATGAAATGTTTAAGATAAATTTGTTTAATTTATATGTCAGTCATTGTAGTTTTTTAAATGGTGTTATTTTCAAGATAGTGAACTAATAAGAAAGTGTATTAACCTCTTCTTCTAATACATACACCATTATTCCTTACCTTGCAAAAAAATTGCAGTAGAACTCTAAGCATCAAGATGAAACAATCGCTATAAGAGGAAAGAAACTCCAAAAACAGTTCAGGATCAGGAAAGTGATCTGGAACAGTAAAAGACCCAGCATTCACCCCTGGATCTGGGAACAAAGAATTCCCAGATTGTGCTGAAAAGCACAAGTCCTGCATGGGAACAGTCACAAGAGTAGAAACTTTGAAGACAGCACGGTAGCAAGCATTTCACCGCGGGAAGCCAAAAAAAAAAAAAAAATAGGGCGAACTCTTGTTCACCGCGCATGCGCAAATGATTGAACTATCATCATGAACTTTGACCTTTAATAAACGTTGCTAGTTTTTCTAAGTCCTCAAAGGGTGCGTCGTTTAAAAAATCGCCACCCGGAGGAGGAGGCAGGGTTCACATGCTAAGAGAGGAGCTTGATAAGCTACATCAAAAAGCCAAATCGAATGTGGGAGATTTGGCAGGAGGTGGGGTTAGTTTATGGCCAGAAATGGACAACATGAGATTGTCCCAGGGTGAATTGTGGCGGTTGATGACTCTTTGCTGTGTACTGTTTCTTGGAACACTCACATTTTTCTTATTTTTTCATGGTTAGTGCAAATGTTGTTAATGACAGCATAAAAAGTGGTCAGTTCTGTAAACACGTTCGAATGAATTTTCTGTTTACATAAGTGTACCCTATACATGCAGCTATTGTCAGTAATGTAGGTCAAGACCCTCAAACATAGGTCACTTCCGAGTTCTGGAATGTTATACTGGGATATTCCTCATTGTGTGTGTGTGTGTGTGTGTGTGTCATCTAGTTTTGGCTCTGTAGCAGATAAATTGAAAGCATACATTAATTTATTGTTTATTTTTCACTTCCAATATAATTGGATTGATCATGTGCTTGAGTGTGTGTACTACAACACACAGTATCAGTTCTTGCCTTTCTCTTCTGCAGGTGGTCATGTATCCCAACTCAAGTACTACAGCCAGCAGCTGGAGAGCTTCCATGCTGGCCACCCTGTCGGTCATTCCTCAGAGCAGGAGACGTTCAACGAGAGGCTGCTGTCTTGGCACAGGGACTTCAAGAAGTTGCATGATGATATCCACTTGGAGTTTGACATAGTCTGGGCAGACTCCTCTTTCATTTCATTGTGTTCTTTACTTCTATACATAGTGAGTGAGAGAGAGAGTGAGTTTCAAACGTGTGGGGAAGCTTTTTTTTAATACAAATGCTGTGAAATGATAAGAACTGAACCAGAATGTGCAGTTATGTATATGAGTGAGAAAGACCTTGGTGTTGTTTTTCAACAAGGCCCCAGTGCCCATTTCAATGACCTACGAATATTAGGATTAATTTGCACTTTGTTTATGTGTGTGTGTATATATATAATAAGTACGGCCACTAAAACTATCCGTGTAATTCGTTCTATCACATGTGATGGTCGCTAATTCCTGGTGTGCTTACACAGGTTGGCATAGCAACACTATTGTACTTCCTGGTAGAGAACATGTTGAGTAAGAGTCGTCTGACTCCTGCCAGGATCAAGGTGTGGGTGTCCTTGTTGTGCGTCATGACAGTGTGGACTGGCCTCATTCTGCACATGCTTGCAACTGCACATAGACTGGAGGGGGCCAGCAGGACAGCTGTGTACTCATTGAATGAAGAATTGGTGAGTTATTAGAAAAGTACTACTCAGCCTTCAGCTGGTATGTTAGTAAGAGTATCCCCACATGTGTGTTGTGTGTCATATATTCAAGCTAGTAGAAGAACATGTCCAATATTCAGCGTTATTTGTCCCAGACATCATTTCTACAAATGAACCATTTTCCTCTGTTGCTTCGTCTCACATTATTGTATACTGTATATATATACATGGTACCAGAAGAGTCTAGGTAGGGTCCAGGTTACATTGTTGGACAATGTTACTTCAGGGACTAAGTTAGGGTCCCAACTACAGTGCTGCTTGAAACGACTGAGTTAGGTTTCTGCTCTTAGGATGAAACGGCTGACTTTTGGTATAAACTGCTCCCCCTTCCTGGCAACACAAGTGCTCCGTCAACTGGCAAAGGACTACTCCATCTCAAAGATGTTCAGGGAGGTGTCTCTTCATCATGCAGACAGAGATTATCATAGGTTTCTCTTTGAGGATGACGGGGAGGTTCAGGATTGGTTATGGTCTTCCGTAGCCAGACCCTTTACCTACCACTATGTGGGAAGACTGACATTGAGCAATATGTTCAGTTCCCCTCACTAATTGGAGAGACCACAAACAATAGCCGACACATTCTAATTGGGTTAAACTGAAGTCTCAGATGCTCTTTCTTCTTTTGATAATTTATGCTAAGCAGCGACCAGGACCAATCTCTTCGAAAGATCTGCAGTTGAAAGCTATCACAAGTTTTGCAAGCAGCAAGATACTCTCCTTGCTTGTCCTAATGGTGTGGCAATTCTATCTTGTGTCTTTGACAAGCTGAGACAAGAGTAGCTAGACAAAAAAATCACAAGTATTTTTCAGGACCAGCAGTTTCCCCCAGCAGTGTTGCATCACAATACAGTACCAGCCCTGCCAACTGAGCTGAACCATTTGTGCCTGAAATATTTCACTTACAGTTAAACACATGCTGACTAAGCACAAACTGCTCTATGTCGGTCTACCAGACCATTTCCCCCCATGTAGCAGTAGGTAAAGGGTCTGCCTGAGTTACAGTCCTAGCTATAGTGCTTTCTTAGGTGGTAGAGTCCGGGTTCTAGATAATTGGAATATTTTGATCCATTTGTTTGTTTGTTTGTGTTAGGCAGTGTTGGTGGAAACGTCCTTGGACTTGCGCCGGTATCACAGTGTCCTGGACTATTGGAGCACGCGTTGCTTGCCACCGAGGTCCCCAGGAGTCCTGTCAGTGCTGGGATTGGTACAAGTTAAGGATCTGGTCTATTACCTGCAGTACTACAGCCTACCCGTCTTTACTGCCATCTTGGCACCTTTCATCAGAGTCATTCTGGCCCTCAAGACAGTCTACTCTGTATAAATCACATGATCTCCACCACGCCCACCAATCAGCCACTCCTCCCAACTCAGTGCATTATTTTAATTTATATTGACTGATTTTTCTCTGATTCTTAGTTTATGAAATACATGAAGATAATGTCCATAGCTAGAGTGACCTCTACACTTGCTCAACAAGTTCTGTACAACATCTCTGTCCAGACACCCCACCTCACCATTGATGTCTCTATGAGCCCTACACACGCACACACACACATACATACACAACAGTGATGTAGGAGGATGTTTCGATATGGGTGGGCTCCAAGGGCATGTGGTTTGCTGGTGTTCATGCAAGAAATCACATTTTAAGTTGTGTGCTCTAGCCCCTCCCCCCACTTCCTATGCCACTACATAAATACATACACACATACGTATGAAATAATCTTGATAGTATAGCTTACTTTTTTGCATTGAAGACTGCAACAGAGCCTCTATCCTGTACGAGCCAAACTCCAGATGGCGTGTCTTGGTGTATAGGTGCTAGATCACACCAACCAATCAGATTGCCGCCTTCACTTGCAGAATGACTGCTCATAAGGTCCATTCGACACTTCATCAAGTTCAAATCAAACTCTATGGAGGAGTCAGCTGTACAATACATTGATTGAGTTGGGCGTGGTTCCCTAGTAATGGGAGTAGTCTTGAGGAAGTTTTGATCAGCTGGCCGTACAACGGTAGTTACTTTCTTTCGTTTCACTGGTACAGAGTTCACTAAGTCGTAGATGGGAGACGATCTCTTCTGTGGATTACAACAAATATATTCCATCCATGAGGCAGGTCAAGGGTCGTGCACATGCAGCAATTTACAAATGGATTAACCAAATAGCAAATATCTCACCATTCTTATTTAGTGCATTTTAACAGTAAATGTTATGAGCAACCACCTTCACCTTCACTCACTGCCCATATGCTTACTAGGATATCATTGGACAGCAAAACCAGAACATTCAATTGTAACTGTTAGAAAACATTATTTGTCAACGTTACTATAATTCAAAGTATATCAAATTACACCTTATGTAATATTGAGGAAGCTTCATTTGTGGGTGGGGAATAGGGATGATAAACAGTTTCTTTGGTGGGGGGGGGGGGGACTCTGTGTTTAATCAAAGGGGGAGGGGGTGATGGCAATGAGTTTTTTGCAGGGGTGGATGTTCCCCTTTTGGCCCTTCCCCTGGCTCGTGTAATAAGTTGGTAAAATGTAAGAAATATTTAAGAATGATTATAGTAGAGACTAGGCATAACAACCAAATTATCTTCTACCATTGTGTCATATCCTGACCTGTGCCAGCTTAGATTGCACAAACCGAGAGAGATGACCTGTTCTGCTGGGAGGAGTCACAGATGTAGAAGAAGGGGCCACACTGAGTGGCGTAGCAGATGCTGTGGTGGATGAAGTCCCAATGGAAGATGTAGCTTTAGGACTGGTTGGCTTCGGAACACACAACTCTACCGGCTACATGAGAAAGAAGTGGCAAGGAGAGTTCATAAACGGGGTTGGCCAACATGTCTTGCATCAAAATGAGAATTCCATTAGTCTATTATTAGATGGTTTGATTGGATTTTAATGTGCACAAAATTCTAAGAAATTGTATTATGTTTAAAAACAATAAAACCCCAGAATCCTTCTACATACAGTGTGCACAAGTAGATGCTATACATGACACACAACTTCTACTCCTTACTTGTTTATAGAGTTGCCGATTACATCCTCTACTCCACTGGGACAGAGACGACCGAGGTGACAGTTGTGGTCCTGATTTTACTCCACATAAGTTAATATCACCACTTGTTGCCACGGTAGTGCCACTTGTTGCCATGGTAGTGCCACTTGATGATGTAGTAATACCACTTGTTGTCATGGCAGCAGCACCAATTGTCACAGTAACACCATGTGATATAGCACTGATGCTATTCGAGACACCGATGGACTCCTCCTCTGACCTAGCTTTGTGATGACCCTCCACACAAAACTCCTCCAAGTTCATGATTTCCAGGAGCTCTTCACTATGTGGACAATCACATGATTCTACGGGTTCCATACTTGCAACTTCATTGCACAAGTCATGGTGACAATGCAAGTTAGAAAGCTGCGAGTCTGAATTTTCTACTGGAGCATATCTCTCTCTGCCTCCTGCATCTCCCCCCACTCTGCCGCCTATATCCACTCTATGGTAGTCCTCATCATGTAATACTCGCAACCTTCCATTGTCTGCTGCACTATTTCTGGTTGATAAGCTGTTATCCCAGTCTGGTATTGGGTTGCTATCACAGTGTCCACTAGAATCTTCGCTACTAACATTCTCACGTCGCACCTGTGCACGACCAACCCTAGGCTCAGTATGTTCATGGCAACCAAGACTGTTAAAATTAAAATCCCTCTCACAAATTTCATTACCATTTTTGGTTCCCCCACTAGTTGAGCTGCTCCTGTTCACTGCAGAGACAACCTTAGTAACACTGTACAGCTGCTCCAACAGAGACTGAAGGGTGTCCACAATGAAAGTCTGAGACAAAAGAAAAGAAAAGAAAGCAATTCAATATTACATTGTTGTTGTTGTTGTTGTTGTTGTTGTTTTGTGACTCAGTAGACACACCAAGTCATGCAACAGGACAGTGGTTTTGTTGGGGTCCAAGTTGACGTCCACAGCTTGGGGCAGCACTGTCACCATGACAACAGCAACAGGATATCGGCCACCCAGTGAAGGGAATGCAGTTGAGACAGCCTGTTTGACGAGCTGTAGAAATAGTATTGCATCAGCACAATAATCAATGTAGTGATGTGATAGTGATAAATGGGATGTAACAGATTAAAGGAACAGTGTCACAATATTATATAACAAGAACAAACACTAAATATTATGAAAATGGAGCACCACAGGAGGTGCGAACAATCAGTGCCACTTCATTTCTCAACCAATCAGGTAGCAACACAACTGTGCAATGAAAATGGCAGGTGTAGATGCTGTCTTCATAAGAGAAGCTAAACACTCAGGGACACTCACTGATAGTTTCATGCCAAACCTTATGGCTTCTTGTTTTACAACCTTCGAGGCTACTGAGCTTCTGGACGGCGATTTTAGCAGTTTTAGAGAAGAAGGAAGTAAGGACAGATAGTCAGCAGTTCCCATGCAGCCGTTTTCCTTAGAATTAGAGCTGTAGAAAGTAATGATGAAGCCTCAGGGAAGTCTGTATAATCAAGCAGTACTAAATAATAGTTAGAGTGCGGTACCTTGAAATCTGCAGGATTTAGAAACTCGAAGGCTACTAGTAGCCTGAGGGTTTCTAAATCCTGCAAATTTCTATGGTACCGCACTCTAACTTTTTTTAGAACAGGAGGATATGTTAAAACTATACTACAGTGATGGAACAGACGTAACTAACGAATATATCCAATATTGTGACCTCTCGGTGTTCAGCGTGGGGAATCTGTAAGGAAGGTGAACCAGCTTACACGAATAATTCTCTAGCAATCAAGTCTTTTATGATACCCCTAACCAACCGATTTGCACTGCCAAAATCACAGAAAGAAGTCGAAGAAGCCCAAAAACATGTATGCCTAAAAAGACCAGGGAAGATATGAAGTGTTGCTACAGAATTTGGCAAGATTGGACCAAATACCGAGAAATTACCATTGAATTGACAAGCATGTCTGAAAAAGAACTTGTGCTTATTTGTGTTAGAAATAAGGGAAAAGGATGGAAGTGAATACCCTCCAGAAACTCTGTACCATATTTGCTGCGGCATTATGCGTTATTTACGTACAGAGGGTCAGCTGAAATCGATAAAAAAATAATAATAATAAAAAAAAAATAAAAAAAAAAAAAAAAAAAAAAAAAGCTGTCCTCAATTCGGAAATGAAAAGATTATGCGGAGCGGGACTGGGAACAACGCCAAGCAGAGCCAATTTCTGAGGAAGAGAAAGAATTATTGTGGGAGAAAGGCTTGCTTGGAGAACACTGTGCACAATCTTTAGTTGACACTATGTTCTATATGTGTGGCACCTATTTTACCTTGCATTCAGGTCAAGAACACTAAGCACTGCGACACAAATACAGCTTGTTGAAAAGCCTGGTCAGCGCACTCACCAAGATACACCAGTTGAAGAAGTATAAAACAAACAAACAAAACAACAACAACAACAACCAGGGAGGCTTGAAAGGACGAAAAAGCAAGGCAAAAGAAGTGATCCACATGAAAACACTGAAAATCCCAACTGTTGTTTCGTTTGTTTATATAAACTGTATCAGAGCAAATGCCCTCATGACAGGCCAGACAATGCATTTTATTTCCAGCCTTTAAAGATCCCCACCAATGACTGCTGGTATAGTTCAATTCCTATTAGTTACACAACTCTATCAAAAACTGTTTCAAGGATTTATGAAGTACAGGAATAAAGGGGTACAAAACAAATCACTCACTAAGAGCTACGGCAGCGTCGAGATTGTATCAATCAGGAGTCGATGAGCAGTTAATCATGAAAAAAAAAACAGGACATAGAAGTTTGGAGGGTGTTCGCAGCTATAAGAGAACTAGCAATAAACTAGAAGCTCTGTCTGACATTCATCTATACCAAAAAATAAAACAAGCCATTCAGATTAGTGATGAAGAAAACTTAACTGTTACTCCAAAATCATCAGCATTATCTACTTCAAGAAATGGCGTTGTAAGCAACCAGCAACTTACAATAAGCCAAGATGTATTAAAGCATAAGTTTACCTTCAATTGCTGTTCTAACATTAATATTAATCTCAACCTTAACATTTCCAGTAGCTAATCTCACATTCCACTTCCAACTATCACCAAATTAGCTAATTATCACAAACCATGTATCAATGCTAGACTAGTGGTGTGCTTGAGCACAAATGGAGAGCGAGCCTGCCTAGTTAGGTAACATAAAACTACAGTATTGTTACTATGTTTTAGCTTAGTTCATGCAAACACTATAATAGCAGTTGTTGCCTTTTATTTCAGCAAACAAATACAAAATCACTCTCTTACCTGATTAATGGTAACTTCTGTAGTATCAAACATCAGCCATTCGATAACCTCAATTACCAGTAACTCTTGAACAAGCTCTCAGCTACGATAAAAAAAAAATCAGTGTTATTATTTGTAACAAATATGGAATTACTATTTACCTCAATTTCCTGAGTATTGGTAACTTCTGTAGTATCAAATTTAAGTTATTTTGACTATCTGAATTCCACTAATTCTTGACAACCAGCTCTCAGCTATGAAAACAAAAGACCATCAATTTTAGCACACAAATACAAATTAATTTCTTACCTCATTTTCTTGAGCAGTAGTAACTTCCGTAGTGTCAATTTAAGCCATTCTGACTATTTGAATTTACCAGTCACTGTTGACAACAAGCGCTTAGCTAGCTACAAAAAAGAAAGGTTAGAGTTATTTGGTAATAGTAGCTACCTTAACATTAATATTACGGCATTCTGACCATAGATGTCCAGAAACGCCATAAATTGTCCATCCCATCCCACAGTCCCATGGGACAGTCGGACATTTCATGGGATGTCCACCTGTCCCTCTACAGATGCGTGTGTGTCCCACTGTCCATCCCATCCCATGGTCCCATGGGACAGTCCATTGCATCCCACGGTCCCATGGGACCGTGGGATGGGATGGACAATTTACGGCATTTCTGGACACCCCACATTCTGACTACCAATGGCTCTTGGCAACCAACAATTGGCACTTCGTATCCCCCCCCTAAAACGGCGAAGTTTTGAAATTAGGAAAAGGGTCTTCAATGCCATAGTAACCGGTCGCAGCAACTTTTTTTGTCTTGAAAAACAAGCGTTTTCGCAGGAATTTTCTCACACTTTGGAGCTTAAGTTTAAAGTAAGGCTTGCTTAATGCTGTTGTTTCAGAACAAACTGGGGTTAAGCCTAAAAAGCCGTGTTTTTAGGAGAAAAAAGGGAACCCACGCGCGCGTTTAAGGGGCATACGTATCATCCATACACACACATATATTATAACATATACCCGATTTTGCATTATCCACCCCTAACGGGCTCGCTCACTCCGCTCGCTCACCAACAAACTATCAATGTAAATTATTTTCAAACTAATGAAATTGTCACAGCTTTGCAAAAGCGGTAAAAAAATACCTAAGATATTTTCAAAACTATTATTGCTCGGCTATAAGTTGCAACTATAGCCGTAGGTGAGTGTTTCTAAGTGCTGCCAGGCGTGATTCTAAGTGAATTAGATTCAAGCAACGGACCAATCAAATTGAAGTATTTAGTCATGCTCTGTTCTAAGTCCAGTAAGAATGGAAGTCTACCTATTCTAGGTATTAGTAGGAAGGGGTGATGAATCTGTAGTGGTAGAAAAAGTGCTAGGAGTATGAGAGCAGCAAGCAAGAGAAGGTTTGATCCAGTTTATTGGAATATTAGAAATGACTGCCATACTATTCTGTGTTGAAACCACTTATTTACCAATATAAAGTTGGATTTTATTATTCTATAACCTTATTGTACACATTAAAATACTTTATTCACATTATATATATATGATTGGAAAAGAAAAGAGAATAGAAAGTTGGTTTAAAAATTCAAACAACAAAGAATAACCGTGTGTAAAACCTCGGTACTTAGTTGCTAGGGAACCAAAACTACATCATGTTCATTAGGTCCACAGCTTTCTGTTAATATATACTTGTGAGGGAGTTCATGAAAATAATATCAAGATAATAATGATGTTGATTTGCCTGTTCAAAATTCCTGAATAAACGGTGAAAGGGTTAACTTCTCAGCATAAAGCAAAACTACCGCACACTGCAAGAAGTTATCAACTCTATGATTATGATGAGACAAAAGGGGCATTACCCAAAAAGCTATAGTACCTACTGCAGAGCTGATAGCTTCGCATTGTCTAAAAAAATCAGCCCGAATTTTTAAAAAGTAGCAAAAGGTCGTTCTGAGTAAGTTCACACCTATTTAAACGGGTAATTGTCAGTAATATCCAAAATCAGAGTGTGACAGACAAACAGACAGGACGACCACTATAACTTCCTCGTGCATGCACGTTGAGGATCCTCGATATACTAAACAAACTGCACTGCTAATTCTGGAAAGCACAGCTTTGTTGCAGTTTTAAAGTGCAGAACAGTCCAGGTAAGTTAGGCAGCAGGCTTCAGCTATTACATACTGTACCCAGGTTAGCTCAATAGCACTTATATAAAATTAGCATTTACAAAAAAAAACAACAACAAAAAACAAAAAACAAAAAGAGAGAGAGAGAGAAATCAAGAAAACCTCAGCAAACGACCTTCACACCAGGGTTGGGGTCAAATACTTTGAATACAAATACACATACTTTGAAGAACTCAAATACAAAATACAAACACTTTCTTAGATGTAGTATTTCAATTACAAATACAAATACTTTTGAATTGCATCAAATTGTCGATGAAGTGTTACATGGAAAATAGATTGCACCTGACAAACATTAGTTCTTTAAAAGTTTTGTCCTTTGAACAATATCTTGTTGGGTTAAAACATCTTTCCCGCTATGATATAAAATCTTTGAACTGGCGCTAAAGATACAGGACTGCATAAATACACTGGAATTAGTGTTGCAAGTATGCGGTGGTTGTAGGTGTGATTATGATTCAGAGGCTCAGTGGGTTTTTCTCTATTACTTGAGGGCGCTGGTTTGATTCACATTGAAGCAACTTAGCCACAAGTATGCCCTTTATTCATATACATTCAGTTCATTTAACAGCAACTCTTCACAATAGGAGGTGGAGCTATTGTTCAATGTAACTATGCCAGCATGGACCAAGCAACACTTGATTCTGTACTTTCCAGAACTAAACAATAGAGAATGAATCTGTCCCATAGAAATATGTTCAGGAAATCTTTTATTTTCTACTTTTACTATTACAAAAGCTCGCATTCCTACCTATGATTTAAAAAAAAGTATTGGAAATACAAATACAAATAATTCACTTTTTAGATCTTAAAATACAAATACAAATACTCCAAAAATTATTTATTTACAGCATAAATACAAATACTCATGTATTTCACCCCAACCCTGCTTCACACATGCAAAACTTACTTTCCAAGCAGCCGGTCGTATAAAAAAAATTTGAGGGAGGTGACTGCAGGACCCAAGGTTACTAGGCTCTACAGCTAACTCCACATTGCAAAGATCTGCAGTGAACTTTACCAGTATTCTGAGCATGATGCTGGGTCAAGGGTTATGTTTATAAAAAGGGGACTGTTCAACAATGTGATATCAATGGAAGTGTAGAACGACTTACTTGAGTGATAGGTTTAATTGTCACTGGCCTCTTGTTCACCAGGGCAATCAATCGGTCCCCAGCAGCTCTGGTGACAACGCTGCTCAGCTCTGCTAATTGTGGAGTGGGCACGAGGGCCTTGATTTTTATCATGGGGTCAAAACACTGATAATTGAGAGGGGCAAGTTTCTGGACACATTCCACTCCCAAGATTTCTGCTGCATTCTCTTCAAAATTAAATCGTTGTGGTTTTAGCCAGAGGGTGTGGCTATCATGACGCAGCTGGAATCGGACTGAGGGATGAGCCAACCCAAAGGCTAGCAGGTATTCTTCAATCTTTTTCAAACTCTCCTTGCACCTCCTCTTGTTCTTGTAATACTGCCTCCTGACAGGCACAGTATTGAATAGCCCAGACAAGGACACAGCAGTTCCTGGGTCTCCTGGACAAGACTTGGACACACCCACTTCACCGGCTCCGGTAAACTCATACGAAGTAGCCACAGGATCATTAGCAGTTCGAGTAGTAACTCTGAATTTGCTCATCTTCATCAGGGAATACAATGCTTCTCCACGGAACCCATATGTTTCAAGAGAGTTCAAATTCTGGAAAGAAGAAATCTTTGAGGTACAGTGAGGTTTGACCATGGCCGATACATCTTCCTGCTTCACACCTTTGCCATTATCCTTCACTTCTATCAGGTCTAATCCAAAGTTTTCCTATCCACAGTAACAGAGAGATGCTTATAGCAAGCTATAATTACAAATTATATAAACTCACCAGCCTCACAGTAATGTTGGTCGCATCAGCATCTAGGGCATTTTCCACAAGCTCTTTAACAGCACTTTCAATGGACGTGATGACTTGTGAGCAGGACAGGAGTTGTACAGTTTCTCTTTCAAGTTGACGTATCATGATGGCGCTCAAACATGCATGTAACAGCTGATGATTCTTTCAACGAGTTTGGCGGGAAATTTTAATTCTTGTTAATGACCAGCATTATTATAGCTTTCGCCTTCTTGTGACCATGTTGTGACTGACTCTTCTTCAGCTGTCTATGGCGAATAGAAGAAATATTGCAGAGGAATCTGTGAAATTCTCTGCTGGAAAAGGAAAAGCTATACTAGAAAGTGAGAGAAACAATTTGTATTTCAGTTTATAGCTTTTCAGGCGACTGCACTCGTAGGTTACAAGAGCTTGGAACAGTTGCCCTCAGAGTCTTCTGAATTTTTTGAGACCAGAAATGAACTCTTCACTGAATGTTGGGAAAGTATTGACAGCCAAGTACAAGTGAGTTAGTGAAAAAATAAAGTGTATAGCTAAACAACTGTTGAATCTCCTTTACAGTCAGTGTATACAGTGATGGTTGTTTAAAAAAATTTCTGATTTATAGCAATGGCTTGATAAAAATATTAAGCAGTAGCACTGTTATGCATTAGCTCACTTAGACGAAGCTAAACAGAATTGTAGGATATTATCTACAGTCCAAGTACTAGTGTATGATCTCAAGTTTGTTAACTGAGTAGAGATATTTGCTATTCACCAGGTCAAAGTTGAATTGTCGTACTATTTTAACAGGGAATCATCGGAGCCGTGAATGAGAAGGTGTGTAAAGATGTCTTACAGTTTGCCTACAGATCCAAGGAGAAGCTAGACCAGCTATTCCGCACCTCGAGTAATGGTGGCATTGTTCGTACAGGGGGAGAAGTCGTCAGCAGTCAGGTCTCACATCCCAGACAGAGTCTGTGTACTGCTGCTGTCATGGCTGGAGTTAGTCTAGCAGACCACCAACTTCTGTTTCACTCTCTCATGGAGTCCCTCAAGACATGTACTCCTCACGTTGCAACTCTCAGAGCAAGAGTCTGCAATCCAGGTAGGGAAGATGGTGGTCCAGGGTTGTTGGTGATGTGCATAGATGTGTTGTGCAGGGATAAAAGCAACTATGAAATCTATCATCACTCAACTTATCATGTTGGAAGACCAAGTAGGTTCAAACTGATTGGTGAAATATTAGTACGTTCAAACTGATTGGTGAAATATTAGTACGTTCAAACTGATTGGTGAAATATTAGTACGTTCAAACTGATTGGTGAGATATTAGTACGTTCAAACTGATTGGTGAAATACTAGTGGTGTGCTTGAGCACAAACGGTGAACCTTAAACTATACTATTGTTAAACCATTGATTTTAACAATTAACACTCAAGCTACTAAAATAAAGTTGAGTTTTTAAATTACGTATATGCGGTAAAGGGGATTCAATGCCATAGTAACCGCTCCCCGCAACTGTTTGAATTGAAAAAGAAGCAACAAAATCAAGTCACGTTATTTAAAATTTTCTTTGTGATATTCTTAATAGTAGTTGTAACACACAATACTTTCACATAACTGAACTACCTAGCAAGACTTACCTTCATGGTTCGTCTAGTGGACAATGAATTTTCAAGTAAATACTGCTGCGTAGGGCTTATAACTGTGACAAATAGCGTATTAACTTACCACCTCCACTAACTCGAATAGAAATGGAGCTCCCATAAGTTTTTGAGTTTTAACTGCACCCACAAAACAATTCAAAGCGGTAAACAATTCAATTTCTAAGGTGATACGGGTAATGATCGCTAAACCGGGGGATTCTGTTTAGTGAAGTTTGGGACGGGGTCGAACACAGAGCGAACACAAAAATACACGAAGGTCAAAGTACAAAGTGACATACGTACGTCCACCAGGCACACATATATATAAACAAACTCATATCCCCGATTTTCATCGTGTTACCCCTGTAAGTGTCTCGCTCACTACGCTTGCTCGCCAATTAATACGTTCAAACTGATTGGTGAAATATTAGTACGTTCAAACTGATTGGTGAAATATTAGTACGTTCAAACTGATTGGTGAGATATTAGTACGTTCAAACTGATTGGTGAGATATTAGTACGTTCAAACTGATTGGTGAGATATTAGTACGTTCAAACTGATTGGTGAGATATTAGTACGTTCAAACTGATTGGTGAAACATTAGTACGTTCAAACTGATTGGTGAGATATTAGTACGTTCAAACTGATTGGTGAGATATTAGTACGTTCAAACTGATTGGTGAGATATTAGTACGTTCAAACTGATTGGTGAAACATTAGTACGTTCAAACTGATTGGTGAAATATTAGTACGTTCAAACTGATTGGTGAGATATTAGTCCGTTCAAACTGATTGGTGAAACATTAGTACGTTCAAACTGATTGGTGAAATATTAGTACGTTCAAACTGATTGGTGAGATATTAGTACGTCCAAACTGATTGGTGAGATATTAGTACGTTCAAACTGATTGGTGAGATATTAGTACGTTCAAACTGATTGGTGAAACATTAGTACGTTCAAACTGATTGGTGAAATATTAGTACGTTCAAACTGATTGGTGAGATATTAGTACGTTCAAACTGATTGGTGAAATATTAGTACGTTCAAACTGATTGGTGAGATATTAGTACGTTCAAACTGATTGGTGAAATATTAGTACGTTCAAACTGATTGGTGAAATATTACTACGTTCAAACTGATTGGTGAAATATTAGTACGTTCAAACTGATTGGTGAAATATTAGTACGTTCAAACTGATTGGTGAGATATTAGTACGTTCAAACTGATTGGTGAGATATTAGTACGTTCAAACTGATTGGTGAAATATTAGTACGTTCAAACTGATTGGTGAAATATTAGTACGTTCAAACTGATTGGTGAAATATTAGTACGTTCAAACTGATTGGTGAAATATTAGTACGTTCAAACTGATTGGTGAGATATTAGTACGTTCAAACTGATTGGTGAAATATTAGTACGTTCAAACTGATTGGTGAAATATTAATACGTTCAAACTGATGGTAAAATATGTTGCATTCTTTAAGATTTGAATATATATTTTTTATATCTTAAGAAAAGAAAGAAGAACAAGAGCATGTTGTCAAGTTACAATAGCTTCGCTATAAGTGATCAGTAGCTAGAACTCTAGATGTGATGCATTTAATTTTTCCTCTTAACTTTCAGATATTCAGTGGTAGCGATGAGGAGGAAGACCTTTCAATGCCAAGAAGTGTGAGGAAGAAGCTACTGAGAACTCCCAGAGGGAAGAGGACTCCTAGACATACTGCAGGGAGCGGCGGAGACAGTAGTGAAGCTGAGACCGAGGAAGTCCTGAGACCTAAATCAAAGAGGAGAGCTCTTTTTACTAGTAAATCTGACACAAGTGCTGGAGATAGTGCGGCCAAGACAAAGTCCCCATCTCCTGAGAAAGTTCAAATTGAACAAAAGACCCCTCCATCAACACGGCTGACACGGTCCCGCCAAAAGAGGACTACTACACCACCTCAGGAAACTAACAATACATTAACAGAGACACCTCGCTCCAAGAGAGCTACTCGTTCATCTACCTGTAGGACTCCAGTTACCAAGGATCCCATGGCAGTTACTGATGTCATGTGTACACCCAAATCTTCAAAGCGGATAATGGCCAGTGGAGAGGGCGTGTATGGCACGCCACGCTCAAGGAGGAGTGTTATAATGAAACAGCCCCAGTGCTCGATGAGCACTCTGTGTGGCTGGTACAGAGAGACTGCACAAGATACAGGCAAGTCAGAGACACTAATTCTAGCCAATTAGCTCTATCTTTGTAGCCATGTTTTATGGGAGTGGATGGATGTACATCATTACGCAGGGCAGGCTTTAAATTTTATTTATTTGTGATTAGTTTTGAGAAAATTTAGCAAAATTGGAGTACACTTTTAGTGGGTGTGGCAATATGAATAGTTCAGCTCTGCAGGAAGGTTGGCAAACTGTTCAGCATGGTGGCCTATCAGATCACTTACTCTATCGTCAACCCTTCAGATCTACACATGCTGTTTCCATTAATTATAAGGGGCCACTGTAACTATGATTTTATTTGGTTGTTTCAGATGGCAGACCACTAATAGTGCTGTTTATTGAGGATTACGAGGAATTTTCACCCAAAATATTTCAAGATCTCATTCAATCACTGGTGTAAGTCAAAACAAACACAACACTAATCAAATAAAATGGTGTTCTAATTCTACTAAATCATAGCTACTTAATTCAATACTAATAGTTTTAATAAAGTGTTACTCCTGCCACTGTAGCAAGGTCACATGACCCAGCGAGTCACCCACTGCAAACCGAGCAGGAGAATGCTTGCTCTTTCTCTGATACCCTTCAATGGTTGCTATGGCAGTGATGCAAGACTGCCCGTAGAACTGACCGATTTGAATCAGTTTTGGTCCTTTAGCCACTCTCCATGCCTTGACCGTACCGTCATCTGATCCAGTTAGGAAGCACTGTTCAGTCAGAGGAGATACCACGTTTACTGTCTTCGAGTGCACCTTCTTTGTTAAATGTATTCTGTACGTCTCCTTGCCCCAGAGACTCACTTGGCCTTTGCTGTCAGCAATGGCGATGTATGCAGTTCCCTGGACAACACACAGGGACATGGGCCACACTCCAAGTCTTCCCTCCTTGTTGCTGAGTCGGAGAGGATAGCCTTTAGTTCCTCCACTAGTTGGTTTCTTGGTGGGGATGTTCCAGATGTTAACCTGATCATTCAGAGAGACAGAGTAGAGTTTGTCACTGAGTATCAAGAAGTCCATGACCCAGTCAGAGTAATTGGTATCACGGGCAGTCAACTTGCCATTTTCTTCAATGGCTCCAATAGCAGAGCTCCAAGACCCAGCATACACTGTCTTTTTGTCAGACCCCAGTGCAAGTTTGGACACAGGATAAGACCCAAATAAAGCATTGGGAGCTATTTTGACCTTCTTGTGAGGAGCCTGCTTTGAGCTGAATTTATAAGTGCTGAAGCTGCCAGTACTGCTACCCACTGCAAATTCTCCATCTTGATTTCTTGTGCACGTCAAGAGACAGACCGCAGTTACTGCTTTGTCCGACTCCTTCACTTCATAAAATTTTTCGAAGCTCTGCTTGTCCATTTTCCATACTACAGAGTAGCCATCTCTTCCCCCAGATACTATGAAACTCTCTTCTTCTCCAATGTTGATACCAGACAGAGATGTCACTGGTCCATTGTGCCCACTGGAAGAAGATACCACTGACATGTTGCTGGTAGGCTGAAGAAACTTCCAAGTACGCAGGGAACAGTCCAGAGAAGAAGACAGAACTTGGTTGTTGAGAGTGGTAGCCACATCCAGAACTCTGTCAGAATGGCCAGTTAATGTTGCTACTTCATTGGGGAGGAAGGGCTTCCACACACGCACAGTTCCATCATCACTACCCGTCATCACAAGAATTTCTCCCAGTTTCAATTTTGAGTTGTTGGATTCACCATCGTCCATGTCAGCCCAAGCAGAACCAGCCACTTTGTTCTGAGTTTTGTCAGAGATGTGAATGTGGCAAGCATTCACTCGCTGTTTGTGACAATACATGGTGGTGATCTCAACTGCCTTGTGAGTCCACACCTTCACGGAGCCATCAAATGCTCCTGAGACCACGCATCCCTGGGACATGGCCACATCATTGATAGCGGAGGTGTGTCCCTTGAACGTGGTCTTCTCTGCTCCTGTGTATATGTCCCATGTCTTCAGAGTGAAGTCAGATGAACCAGTAATGAGGATGTTCGAGGACAGGTCAGAGAAGCAGCAGCAAGTGATCCAGTCCTTGTGGCAGTCTGTCAAGGTTTTCTCTAAAGTATTCCCAAGGCAGTTCCATACTGTAATTTTTCTGTCTTGTCCAGCAACTGCCATCTTTAGGCCATCGCAGGAGAATGCAATGGCGGTGATCTTGCCGGTGTGCTGGCCGTGTGTCTGGAATGACGGTGATTGTTGGAGTACAACTGGACCACTTGGAGACGGTGGAGAAGGCTTTGCTTTACTTCTTCCCTTTTTAGGTACCTTGCGGTTCCTACTTGAGAATTTGCTGGCGTACTTGGAGTGCTCGTGGGGCCATACAATGATGGTGAAGTCTTCAGAAGCAGATGCAAAGCCATTCTTGTCCCACACTGCACAGGTAATGGGTGCACTGTGGCCCTTAAGCTCGATGCTGTCGTTGGGACTGGTTTTCCACACTTTTATGGAACCATCTGCTGATGCTGACATGAAGAACTCCGAGTGCTCAGCAAGACCTACAATGGCAGCTTGATGATGCCTTGCAGCAAACACTTCAGCTCTGGAATGGAAGTTAAACTGCCTCACGTGTCCATCGTGATAGCCTACGGTGATGAGTTGGTCGATGTGATTGTAGACCAATCTGTGCACAAATCCCAGGCTTTCAGATCCAATGGAAGATATAGGTCTCCCCATGGTCCCTGACCAAACTTTCACCATTTTGTCGCTGGAACCAGTGACCAGATATTGGCCATTGGGAGTGAAGGCGATGCCGTTCACTGGAGAGTGGTGGCCTACAATAGTGCCTACAGCAGTTCCTGACTTGGTGGACCACACTTTGACCTCTCCGTCCAGAGCAGCTGACACGATGTGGCGGCCTGACGGGGCGTATTCACACACCTGCACAGACGTCTTATGACCCTTGAGAACTTTCAGTCGCTTTTCATTCAACGTGTCCCAAATTTTAAGCGTGGTGTCCCAGCTTCCTACGACAACCAGCTGGCCCTCAGGATGGAAAGAAACGCAGTTAATAGGTGTGTTGTGCTTACCAGGAGTCTTCAGAGTTCCTTTCTGTTTGCCTGTCCTTCCATCCCACACTTTGATAGTGGTGTCCCACGATACTGAGACCACCAGCCGACCGGCCTTGTCGGCCGTGCACCCGTACACTGGTCTGTTGTGACCTCTCATGCTAGCGATGCGGATGCCCTGGATTGTGTTCCACAGGCTCAGGGTGGAGTCATGGGAGGCAGAACAGACAGTGTCAGACCCTACAAAGCAGATGTCGGCAATCCCTCCTGCATGGCCAATGAACGTGTGGACTTCTTTTCCAGTGGCTACTTCGTACATCTTTACTGCCCCATTTTTGAAGCCTGCAGCAAAGTGAGTGCTGTTGTTCGACACAGTCACGCACAAAACTGGTCCAGTACTGCTGGGTAGGTTCATGAGGCAAGGGCTGACTATCTCTGGTTTGTTGACCCATACCATGGTGGACCTCGGCTGCTCGTCCATTATGTCTTTGGCAGAACTTGCTATGCAGCTGGCGTTAGGCTCATTCAGAGCTTGCTGCAGAGCAAGAGAAGGGTTTTGTAGCAGAACATGAAGGTTTCTGGAGACAAATGATTTAAACTCCTGGATTGCAGGCTGCTGGATATACTTGTTAAGCTCTCGAGCTTTCCCTGAAGAGATTCCTTCAGTTGCAGGCATGTAGTCCTCCAGTAGCTGGTGGGCTTGTCCAAATTCACATTTAGCAATAACAAAATTCATGTCGCACACAAGCAACTCCAGCTCCTTCCAAACACCTGCTTCCATCAGATGGTAAGGTAGTTCAATGAATGCCCTTGCACTGTTTCCTTTGAAGGAACCATCAGAATTAGGATCTGCTTGTGACCTGAAGTATTTTGACAAGAGCTTGTGTAGTGTTAGTCCTCTGGTGCTATCAGCTCCTCTCATGTACCTCAACTTCACGGCTTTTTCAATGTCCTTGTGTGCCAAGATGAGCAGTCCCATTTCCTCCTCTCCAGTTGGCTGTAGGAATGTCTGGAGATTCCTGAGCAGTTTAGACATCATCATTGGAGTTAAGTTCCATGCATGTATAGCACTCTCTTGGCCGGCCAGCTTCAAAACTCCAGCCAGTTCATGTTCTAGCAGACCATTCCTGACCAGAGTGAGGAGAAGGAGAGCCGTGGATAGCAGACCAGGTGAGTGCTCTTGCTCAAGTCTTTGAAGGATTTCTTGAAGCAAGTTGGAAATTGTAGTGGGAATTTTTTTCAAGTAGTCAGTAACTTCTTCAAAAACTCCGAAGAATCGGAGCTCTTCACAAGCTAGGTGGAGGTAGAGAGGATTGATGGCTTCCTTCTTGGTCAGAAGCAGCTTCATCTGGTTGTTAAAGGGAGATTCGTCAAGCTTTTTGCGGTGTTTTCCGAGTTTGTTTCGTACCATTTCAGCTTTGTCAAACATGTCGAGAGGACCTATTGATATTTCTGTGGGTGGGTTCTTTCTTTTCCTTAAGTTGGCAGCACAAGCCCCTCCATCTACTCCACTCACTAGAATCAACACACCCTCAGGAATGCTGGCCGGGATCCAGTCCAGTGACCTGCCATTGTGCTTGTCCTCCAGCAAGTCAGTTCCATCGATCATAACCACAATTCTGAACCCAACTTTACCAAGGTTCGTCACAGCCTCTTCCAAGAAGCTGGGCCAGTCTCTGGCTAGATCAGTGTAATCTTCAGGAACTGATTTCTCCACACCAAACCTTCGCTTCAACTCATGGCAAAAACGAGTGAGGACAAGTGCAATGTTGGATGAACCAGGAGCTGCTCCCACAAAGTGGGACAGAACAGGGTTGACAGAGAAAGAAGCTGATGCTGTGTATTGCTGGGCCACGGCAGCCATGAAGGCAGACTTACCGCAGCCTGGCTTGCCTATCACAAGGACAAGCCTGTTATCAGGATCATCCATGACTTGCTTTGCCTTCATGAGTAAAGCTCGACGTCCAATGAAGGTATTAGCTCTTGACTCTTCAAATGAAGAATGCTGGGCTGCAGCTATTGTAATCTCATCCTCTTCTGCTTCATCCTCTGGATAATCTCTCTGAATAGCATTCCATAAATTATAGAGCACTCTCTCACCAAATTTCTCGAGATCCCCTACCATGGGTTTCCCTTGGATTTTCCCCAGCCACTTACAAGGATAGTCGTCATACACTTCCAGCTGACTCTCACGGATGTTGCTCTTGAGGTCTTCCATTTTCCTCAGAACCTCATCTGACTCAGCGTCAAAGTCTTCACATATATCAGGTGTCACATATCTCAAGAAAGATGGGTCTCTGAAGTAGAAGAATGCCTTACCAACTGCTTTATCAATATCCCTTAAGGCAGCGTGATGCATCTCCACTTCAGTAATAGACCTCCCTTTGGGGAACTCCTTGAGCCAATCAAATTCAGGAACATCAGACACGTTGTATTCTTCCTGAATCCATCCGTAACGCTCACCGAGTAAACCCACAAAGTATTGAGATTTGGCTATTTCTTCTAAGCAAATCTCCAGTGCCTTGTGACTCCTAGAATCAGTTTCTGTGACACCCCATCGCAAGTCAACCTCGTACACGTGGATTTGCCTGCTGTATGCACGTGCTCGCAACTCGGGAAACACAAATCTTGTCAGGAGATCTCGTTCTCCGTGCATGTCTCTGAAAGTGGAGGAAATGAACACTCTGACAGTTCTCCATTTCTGACCTCTGGCAGCAGACAGGAAAGCCTTTTCAGCTGCAAGAGCAGAGAGTGTGTTGGGAGTTCCAGATATTGCTGAATCAGCTAGAGAGGGGATTTTAATATGAGTAAGATTGTGAACTTTGTCGATGTTGTCTACATAAGTCAGTTGACCACTGTCTCCTCTCTCAGCTATGAATCTCAAGATTTGATCCGAGTATCCAGCGAGATAGATGTCATTCGGGTGCTGGGGTGTAATGGTACTGGATACTCCAGTCTTACCAGCACTCAAGTCCACACTCACAAACAAGAGATTAGGATTCACCAGGTGACGGTACTTCTTCAGGAAGTCCATCATCATCTTTCCTTGTTGGTCATCAAGCTTCATTGTGTCAGTCAGAATAACAACGTTGTCCACTTGTTTCCTGTCTACAATGAGCTCCATCAGTAGTTGGATGGGTATCTCTCCAGCTTGGCTGCTAAGACTACCACCAACTGCAGTGGACATGACTTGCTCCATGTTGTGCAAGATAGTGCCTTCTTTGAGTTCTACCTCCGTGCTAGTGCCGCTCTGCCCGTAAAGAAGCATTGTGCAATCCTCACAAGAATACTTGCACATGAGTCCCAGCAACACTGCTACCTCGACAACTTTACGAGGTTTACCCAGCCCCCTTGCAGCAGTGCACGGTCGATCCATGTTACTGCCAACATTGCAGAGAATGAGCGTGCTCCCTCCGATAGGCTTCACATTGTAGCAGGTTGATATTTTTAGAGCAGTGTCCAGGGCATTCTTGTACCTTTGCAAAAGCTTGAGATCAATGGATGGCGTCACTTTGGGAGTCTTCTTACCCTTTTTCCCTTTGCCTTTATCTTTGCCCTTACTTTGAGCCCTCTGTGGAACAATTTCTCCATTTGCAATCTTTTCCAGCTCGTCCAGAACCTGATAGGCTGAGAAGAACCTAAATGGGAACTGTCGACTGCCTGTGACGGCATACTCATCGCTGAGTTTCTTCATGACCCACACGTGATACTTGGCTTTCACTCCCGCCATAATGAGGTTGCGTATGTTCCTCAACATGGCCATAAAGGGGAGTTTGTTGTGATCAATCAGCTCCTCCCATGTGCTGGCTTTATTTCCTTTAGTGGAAACTTGCGTTTCCCAAGTCTCTGGTACAGCCAGCTTCATCCTCTTGCCGGCTCTCGATTCGTCCCACATGCCTGGGAGGCGACTTTTCCTGAAGGCTTCAGGGTCGTCGGGGTACTTCTTCCCGACCAGACTCATCACATGTTCAACAGGGTCACATATGTGGATCTTCCTGATGAGCTGTTTGAGAGTAAAGCTGAGTTTCTCCAAGTCTTCCTTGTTTTCAGAATCACTGAGTACCACAGAGCTATTGCTGTCCTCTGAGTCTGAGTCTGATTCTTCTGTTAGTGCTCTGAGGACTGGAAAGTCAGACTCATATTTTTTAGTCTTTTTTTCCTCACTTTTCTTTTCCCTTTCCAACTTCTTTGATTTTTTCTTCTTTTTCGTCCCATCTTTGTTATATTTGGCCAATTGGAAGGCGTCAAAGTTACTGAACTTGGCACACATGACTTTTCTGAGAGCTGTGGGGATGGAGCCATGTTTGATCGTGGTGTCGTGGAGAGCCTGGTATATTTCTGCCACTTCAATCCAGTCTGAGGGCAACCTGATGCTGGCTGAGAAGTACTTTTTTAAGTATGGACGGCAGTTTGGGAGTTTAGCCGCTAGAGCAAGCAAAAAGTTGGCTGTGGTTCTGATGTTGAGATTCAGTCGAGTATAAATTGCTACCTTTAAAACAAACTCTGGGTCGTAGCAAGCTATCTTCTCACCCAATGCTGACAGAGACCGCAGAGACTGGTCCTTAGAGTCGTGGAAGTCAGGAGAAGCTAGCAAGGATGCTGCCACAGCGTTCAACATAGTGGTCTTCAATCCTACAATGTCCACTGCTGCAGCCGGAGAAGATTGTAAAGTGGCATCCATATCTGGAGAGAGGAATTGAACTGGTTTCTTAGTTTGAAGAGTAGTAGTAGATAAGCTGTATTTTGGGGCTCCTTCGGTACTGTTGGTGATTGGTAATTCTATCTCAGCATCTTCCTCTGAAGCTGGCACTTCCTTCTTGGCAGACAATCCAGAGTGGTGTAGCTTTTCTTTCACCTCCGTAGAGATCTGAGTGGACAGTTCAGGTATGGCTTTACTCACTGTGAGTTTACTAGTAAGCAAGTTCGTAGGTGTAGTCGTACGGATTTGAGACGGCTTTGCTGCGGCAACTGCCTTACTACTTGCTAGTAAACTGGAAGCTTTGCTTTGTAGCAACCCAGGAGTCTTGCTTTGTAGCAACCCAGGAGTCTTGCTTTGTGTTGATAAAGAGGTCTTGTTGGTCTTGCTTACTGTGGTGAGAAATGAAGTAGATGTTTTTGGCAGTGTAGAAGGAGTGACTCTTGTAACCAGAAGACTAGAAGTCTTTGGTGAGGTTTTTATAGAAGTTGGTGGTAGGAGATTGGGCAGCTTATTCAAGGTTTTTAGCTGAGAGACACCGGACATGGATGAAGAAGCTATCCCAGACGATCCTAATGTCCTCGTTAGAGGAAGGCTGGATTTAGTGGCTAATTTACTCTGAATCTGTAATGGGCTTGTTGACATCCCAGAACCAGTCAAACTGGTATATTTAGTAGAGCCAGTGAGTTTTGATGAAAGAAGATTAGGCTTGGTACTCAGATCTGATCTCAGAGCTGTCTTTGAAACTAGATCCTCATTTAGGGTCAGCATTGTTTCTGTTCCAAGAGAGGAAGAACTGGAGCTCTTCAGACTCATAGAATTACTGGGCAAACTGGTGGTAGGCTTGGACACTAAGCTGGGGTTTCTGGCAAGACTCGTCATGGGTGATAGACTAGTATCTCTAGTTAGACTGGGTGTGATAGATTTGTCCACCACACTGACCTTTTGCAGGGCAGAGCTACCAGACTTGGACACCAGGAGGCTGGGGTTCTTGGTCAGTGCTGACTTACATAACAGACTTGTACTAGTCTGACTGGTGTTAGTGTCTCCTCTGAGAGTGGCTGCTGTGATGCCAGTGTTGAGACTACTCAGTTTGGAGCTAGTGCTGTATTTGGAGGTCAGGAGGGGGTTAGTTTGAGTTCTCCTTTGACTGGTTGAGGTCATCTTGATCTAGTAAATCAATACTGTTAACCTTTACTTGCAGAACCTTAAATTCACCACTTACCTAGTTGAACCAAGACAATGACCTCTCTCCCCAGTCTTCAGTTCAGCAGTCTCACCCTTCTTTCAAACAATACTTAATGGTATTCATAACATTTTAATTGATGCCCACCACATTCCAACAACAGGAAATGACATCTAAGCAGCAGACTCTCAATTGTTATTCTAGGCATGAGGCATGAAGTAGCAAATGGGTGGGTAGTGGTGTGGGGTGGCCTCAAACTGGTTTCTGCCACACTACTTAATTAGCTGTTGGTCTGTTGAGAGTGTAAGTAGTGCCCATGAGCCAGAAAAGTAGCTTGTCATAGCTCAGTAGTAGAGCACTTTTGTCTAATTCAATGGTTACATTAGTAATATAAACATGACAGACAGGATGACCACTATAACCCTCTCACGCATGCACACTGAAGGTTGTGGAGGATAAGAAAGAAATTGTGAAGTAAAAAAGAACTTGTCGAATTATCAGTAGCAAGTTCCTTTTTATAAATACACACATGCATGTATACATACATACACACATACATACATATGTACATAAGTATACATACATACAGCTCTCAATTTGCCAACTTGGGTTGATGTATACTACACCATGACGTGGAGGTCTGTATAGGATTTACACAGCCGAGGGCCAAAGGCCAGAGGATGGTGTATATTCTGTACGGACCAAACAGAATGTGCATCTGACTCGTGCCATGGCTTTAGGTCATAGGAAAGGCATGAAAACTAATTTTTGATTAGACGGTTCACCTCTTAGGAGGTGGATACAAGATATATTCTTCCCGAATTGAGCAATCTGATTGGACAGTTTGAATGTACCATGGTACAAGTAATATTTATAGTAGTTAGTTTGTTATCATTTAAGTGACACCCCTCCCTCTCTTCCTCCCTCTCTTCCTGCTTCAATGTGCCATGCAGATCTCATGTAGCTGAGTTTCCTGTCCTCCTGGTGCTGGGAATGTCTGTCCCAGTTAGTCTCCTGCACCAGAACCTCCCTCATCATGTCCTGTCACACCTCTCCTTGCACCAGTTCCGTGTGGAGCAACCTTCTGTCACTCTAGACCGTATCCTCACTGATGTGAGTGGCTGGTTGTTGCTAGAGTGTACAGCTGAATTGTGAAGCTGGTGTTTACTTACAGGTTCTTATGTCTCCATCTCTTTCATTCAAGCTAGGCTCTCACGCATTCAAGTTCTTGAAGAACCAATTCTTGCAATCCAATTTATCTTTAAGTGGTTTACGCCAAACTTTGAAGGTACAGCAGATATACATGTGTGTGGTTATCTGATATGTGAATCAAGCAAACTAGATGTCAGTGTGAGTTATAGTCAAGTCGTGTCTGGTATGCTGTGGTCAGTGGTGTCTAAAGAGTTATAGTCAATGGTGTTATTGTGTTGTGATCAGTGGTGTCTTGTGTTGTGGTCAGTGGTGTCTTGTGTTGTGATCAGTGGTATCTTGTGTTGTGGTCAGTGGTGTCTTGTGTTGTGATCAGTAGTGTGTTGTGATCAGTGGTGTCTTGTGTTGTGATCAGTGGTCTCTTGTGTTGTGATCAGTAGTGTGTTGTGATCAGTGGTGTCTTGTGTTGTGATCAGTGGTCTCTTGTGTTGTGATCAGTAGTGTCTTGTGTTGTGATCAGTAGTGTCTTGTGTTGTGATCAGTAGTGTCTTGTGTTGTGATCAGTGGTGTCTTGTGTTGTGGTCAGTGGTGTCTTGTGTTGTGATCAGTGGTATCTTGTGTTGTGATCAGTAGTGTGTTGTGATCAGTGGTGTCTTGTGTTGTGATCAGTGGTCTCTTGTGTTGTGATCAGTAGTGTCTTGTGTTGTGATCAGTAGTGTCTTGTGTTGTGATCAGTAGTGTCTTGTGTTGTGATCAGTGGTGTCTTGTGTTGTGGTCAGTGGTGTCTTGTGTTGTGATCAGTGGTATCTTGTGTTGTGATCAGTAGTGTGTTGTGATCAGTGGTGTCTTGTGTTGTGATCAGTGTGTCTTGTGTTGTGATCAGTAGTGTCTTGTGTTGTGATCTCTTGTGTTGTGATCAGTAGTGTCTTGTGTTGTGATCAGTGGTGTCTTGTGTTGTGATCAGTGGTATCTTGTGTTGTGATCAGTGGTGTCTTGTGTTGTGATCAGTGGTGTCTTGTGTTGTGATCAGTGGTATCTTGTGTTGTGATCAGTGGTGTCTTGTGTTGTGGTCAGTGGTGTCTTGTGTTGTGGTCAGTGGTGTCTGTTATGTGTGGTCATTGAGTCCTAGGTTTCTACTGGTTGTGTTGTAGTTTTCTGTAATGGAGCACTTCTACTGGCAGCCGTTAAGTGTTCTCTGTTCAACTAGAATTCTGCAAGACAACGAATGGCCTTCATTGCCTCTGGGCTTTTGTGAAGCTGTCCGAGCCACACCTTCTTTCCAGAGGTACACAATTCATTAAATAACAATCTAAAATAGCATTTTGAGTCACTCCTGGCAAAACCTATTTAGTTTGTTCACACATTCTTTGTTGTTATAGTTTGTTTGTAAACTGAAGTTGTATTGTATTGTTGTAGGCATGTTGAATCACTGCCCCCAGCTCAGAGGTTGGCTTTGCTGACTGAAGATACTGTTGTGGTGGTAAGATGACTGAATAGTCAGCTATAACTCCAGATAATACTATGTATGTATGTCCTCTAGGCGGAGGTGAAGAAGTTGACTAAGGCTCTGGTTGAATACCAGCAAGTGTTGATTCCATTGTTAAAATGCTTACTTTACTTAACACACTCTCTGCCAAATGCACCAGTGGGAAACAAGGTAACCAACCGGTGTTCTGGTTCTGCACATGCTCAGTTTCAATGTTCTCTCCATCTTACTCCCACATGTACACACATACACACATCATGTAGCTTCATGAATTGTATGCAATTAGTTTAGAGAAACCAATAACTGAACACAGTCGTTTCAAAGAAGCTTGGACATTAGTCAAGTGAGTGAGTGGGCGTTAGAGTGTATGGATACTTTACCAATAGTGTATGTGTGTGTTTCAGTATGCTTGGTAAGGATCATCTCAACAAGGTGGTCAGACTTTGTTTGGCAGAGCTTGAAGAGGCGAAGTCATCAGGTGCGCAATCTCCACTTCTCATCAGTGCTGTGAGAGGCTTCTCTACCTATGAAGAAAAGCTACCCAAAGTAGCCGTTACTGGTAGGAGCCTGACTGGTTAGGAGAGCATCTCAATCAGTGTGACCCTTACATGTACTTTGTACTTTAGAAGAGGATGAGAAGAGGTCACTGTGTTTTAATGGTGGGAAGGAGGACAGGACAAGAGTAAGCTGTGATAACAATGTTGTGTTAGCTGGACTTTATTCAACAACGCAATGGAAACAGTCCTCCAGTTAAGCCCCCATGTTCTCGTCCAGTCTCTTTAATATTGTCAATTTCATGCACATGTTTTTATGTCTGCACGTGTGGTGGAATGGGGCATTAGCTGCACATGTGGTGGAATGGGGCATTAGCTGCACATGTGGTGGAATGGGGCATTAGCTGCACATGTGGTGGAATGGGGCATTAGCTGCACATGTGGTGGAATGGGGCATTAGCTGCACATGTGGTGGAATGGGGCATTAGCTGCACATGTGGTGGAATGGGGCATTAGCTGCACATGTGGTGGAATGGGGCATTAGCTGCCTAATTTGATGTAAATTATGGATATTATTTCCTCTTTGCAGCGTCCTGGGCAGGTGCCGATGTCCAAAGCCTCATATGAGAGTCTTCGTAAATCTTTCTTGTCTTATCTTTTGTCTGTTTTTTCCAAGTTGCCAGCACCGGACATGCTTACTTTACACGAAGCTCTCTATTTCAACCAGTCACACAACTTGCAGCGCCATTTAGCCCCATCACCTCGAACTAGCCTACAGCGAGCCCTCACTGACCACACCCACTTCCTGGTTCTGCCCACGCAAAAGAAGAGGAAGAAAAAGAGTGAGCCAGTTCCTGTGCCAGATCTCTGTCTCCTCTACAGCCTGTACTTGGAGAGTGGTAAACTCATCCACATCAACGACTGGCTGCAGGTCAGAGAGAACAATCACAATGGATGTATGTAGATGTGTCAGCCATTGTTTTATCTGCTGTAGTCATTTGCAGCAGCAGTGCAGCAAGAGGGGACTGGTGATAAAAGTGTGGATCCTTCAGTACAGTATCCTATGGTTACAGAGAGGGCGGGGCATGGGAGGCGTGGTGATGTTGTAATACTGAACACAAACTCAAATCAAAGTGGTGGAACTAACTTCATTATGTGGGTGCGTATTTCTTGACTATGTTTCAGAGCTAGGTTCCATCAAGCTTTGAGTGAATTGCAGTTCCTTGGCTATGTCCGACACACTCGGCGCAAGGCAGACCACCTACAGAAACTGACAATGGAACATGCTAAAGATGAATATATTTTGTGAAGAAAACTAATTTTTTTTGTTGTTTTCAGGATATCATTTAGTTGTCTATTGTATTCAATTAATAAAAAAAATGTGTAAAGTTCCATATGCATTCAGCAAATTATCCGCACATGACGCTGCCGCGTTTGGTGGGTGTGTGATAGCCGCGTCTGATTTGGCTAAATTCGTCTCCGCCCACTTTAGTTCTGATCTATTTTTAGAACAGCAGCGTCTACAAAAGCCAAGAAGCTAAAGTAAAAGTCGTATTTATGTTGTGGCAGACTGAAGTAGCAACTAGAAATGTCTACTGGGGTCCCCAAAGCGGCAACTCACTTGAGAAGTAAGCTATCTTATTACTTCGGGGCCCATGGCCGCTTCTGTGCTTCTCACCCGTGGGAAGTGATAGTGACCATCGTCACTCTCACTGTATGCGCTCTGTCAATGAGTGTACTGAGAGGAGGTGGGGTAGGCACAGTGTGTGGCTTCTCTAAGCCATGTCAACCTAAAGCAATGGACGAAGAAGTATGGTAGTTAGACCTGGAGTGTAATATTGATATGACAGTGCATCTTCTATAGGTATCTGATACTCTTCTGTTGTCTATTGTCAACTGTTTGGCAGTTATTTATATCTACAGACAATTCAGCAGACTGCGCAAGGCAGGGTCAAAGTATCTGTTAGGTGAGAGACATTAAATTGTTATGCCAATGTTTATTGTAGAGGAAATGTTGAGTAAGTAGAAATGAGTGTGTTTGTGTGTTTGTGTGTAGGAATCGCTGGCTTGTTTGCGATATTTTCAAGTTTTGTGTTTGGAACAACCGTTGTCAGCATCATTGACAGCCAGGTGTCCGGCCTCAAGTAAGTTGAATAGCGTTTAGTTAGCTGGTGCAGCCTCCCTCTGCGAGGTTGCGGTAGAGGTTACTGTGGCATTTGTGTGGGTGTTCTGATATCCCATGCTCTGCTGGCCACGTGCGGCACTTCGTTTGATGCATTGTCAGGAGATAAAAATCACCTGTTGTATACTGGGAATGCAGGCATGCTGTAATGTTATTCATGTGGGATGAGCTGATGGATGGGCTGTATTTATTGCACATGGCACCGTTGGTGGCCTCACACCACTGGAACCACAGATATGGCTTGAGTGGGACACGTGCAAACATTAACACTTGTTGGTTACCAATGCGGCGTTTTAATTTATCCAATTATGTTTGTTTGTTTTAGTGAAGCTCTTCCATTCTACCTTCTCCTCATTGACTTATCCAAAGCTAGTGCTCTAGCCAAGATGGCATTCAAGGCTAAGACCAAGGCAAGAATCACTATGACATGTACACTTATGTACTCTATTATTAATCCTTCCCTCCGCACACATACACACATACCCACACATACACACACACTTTTACTCATAGGAAGAAGTAAGGGATAAGATAGGAGAGGGAATAGCTTCTCTAGGACCCACAATGACTCTGGACACACTGGTGGAGATACTCCTCATCAGCATTGGAACTATTTCAGGTTAGTGCAACAAGTTGTCGTATGCTCGGATACTATCAATAGGTGTGGTCTCTTGTTGTGTAGGCGTGCCCAAGTTTGAGACAGTGTGCTGCTTTGGTTGCATCTCCATTGCTGCTAGCTACCTCGTCTTCATGACCTTCTTTCCTGCCTCCCTAGCTCTAGTGTTGGAGGTGTGTCCTCACGACCCTAGTAACTCAGGCTGGCACCTTGACAATCTGGCCAGGGACATGCAAGAAGAGGAGGTGACTAAGAAACCGAACCCTGTGGCACAGCGAGTAAAGATCATCATGGCCCTGGGTCTGACTGTGGTACACATGCATAGCTGGATATCAAGCTTCACTGGATGGCATTTCGTCTTCCCATCTTCTGTAGAAGAGAAAGAAGTGGCCACAGGACAGGAGGCTGGACTGGCCAAGGAAGATATGGAGATGGTTCCACTTCACTCTTACTTGTATTGGAAACTATTCAACCTTACCATAGATCAGGTAAAGGGTTTTCAGTTTATATAGGTGTGAAAAATGGGCTGCAAAGCACTGATGATAATCTCCTTGTTGTATTGCAGCTGATTGCTATTGGATTGGCTACTGTATTGTTTGCCAAGTATATTGCATACGACAAGTCTGAGCCATTCTCCTCCAGTGTGCCTGCCACGCCCAATGTGAATTCAACCACACCTTCTTCCTCCTCCCAGCCTACCTCTACTGCAACTATCGACAGGTCCTGTCCCTTCTCTTTCCCAGAGACTACAGTCTCTACATTCCCACGCACTGCCAGAAGACCCCAGTCTCAAGAAACAGGTACTACCTTGACATCTGCACCCCCAGGACATGCCAGTAGGCCTTCCATCAGGAACTTGAGCTCACTAGTGGAAAATGGTGTTGTATTAGACCAAGCGGGCAACAGGTCCTTGGCTTTGCCACCGCCAGTCAGCAAGAAGTATCCTGTGACTACTGCTGATGTTGGAACGCAGACGGAGTGTGGTTCTGATGCATGTGATTTCAAGACTGCTAGTGCAGGAGACAGTCCTCTGTTTACTCTGGGAACACCACAGCGCCACTCGTCTGTGACCAGCAGTACCAATAGTTCAGATGATGAACTCCCCAAGAGCAGTCCTCAACCAGCAGTCCAGACTCAACCACGAGATGTCACCTCTTGCCTGCAGATATTCAAATCAGATGTGAGTATGGGAGGGGAAATCGCATCAGTAAGGTTGAAAGGTCAAACTATTCCTCCTCTACTGTTCCTTTGCCCTCTCAAAAATATTTATCCATTTTTTTTTTCCTTTTTTTTTTTTTTTTTTCCCCCAGAATTTTTATCTCCAGTGTATGATTGTTCTTTGGTAGATTTTATTTTGTGTTTGTTTGTTGTTTTGTGTGTTTGTGTAGAGTGGAGCTGAGGAGCTCACGGATAAGGAAGTTATTTCATTGGTAGATGGAAAGCATATTCCAGCCTACAAGTTAGAGAGTGCACTGAACAACCCTCAGAGGGGTGTGTCCATACGTCGTCAGTTGCTCACTCGCCAGCTCTCTACAGTGACGCCTTGTCCGGACGCCATGCATGCCATATCTGATCTTCCCTTTACCAACTATTCACACTATACTCTGGTGAATGGTGCGTGCTGTGAAAACGTGATCGGATACATGCCAGTGCCTGTCGGCTATGCAGGACCTCTGGTCCTCGATGGGACATCCTACATGGTCCCCATGGCAACTACAGAAGGCGCTCTGGTGGCTAGCACCAACAGAGGTTGTCGTGCGTTATCTGCAGCCGGGGGTGTGTGTAGTTCTGTTCTGGGAGATGGAATGACCAGAGGTCCTGTGGTACGTCTGCCCTCTGCCACTCAAGCCAGTCAGGTTAAATTGTGGCTGGACAATAGAGATAACTTCCAACTCGTAGAAGAATCCTTCAACTCCACCAGTCGGTTTGCCAGACTGCAGAGTCTCCACACTGCCATTGCTGGGCGGCTTCTCTTCATCCGCTTCAAGGCCACCACTGGCGATGCCATGGGCATGAACATGATATCAAAGGTGAGTAAATGAGCATGTTTACTTGCCATGGGGATGAACATGATTTTCAGAGGCAAGTAAATGAGCAAGTTGCCCGCCATCATGGAAGTGTCCCCAACATGGGAAGTGTAGTAGTGTTGGAGAAAGTGCACATCGCTGGTGTCTAGTGTTTCAAGTAATTACTTGTGACAGACTCTCTAACATGTACGGTCACAGCTTATTGAGTATTGATTAGAACCATGTCCCCCCTCAGTAGGTCTGGTTTTTCTTCTTTTTTCTATTTTTTAAACCTAATTACTGTAAACCCTTTACCTATTCAGCTATTGTCTATCAATCAGTGCTGTTTTGGTTCAAAGATCTCAGACATTGTTAGTTTTCATACTAAATAAAATAACTTGAAGGCTTAGTTTTTTCCCTAATGCTTCCTGAAGATTTAGTTAGTTTTTAGTATTTGATGTCATGTAAAATATTTAGCTTGTTATACTATCAATTGACTTAATTTCTAAAAAAAATGGACTCTTCAAAGTACAAGGTTCATGTACTTTTCCCAAACAACTTTGAAAATGACAGATTTCTATAAAACATCTTGGTTATATAAATAAAGTGCTATATTTTAGTTTAGAAAATGTTAAGATGAATTGGTTGCAATTAAAATTGCTAGTTCTAGTTTTTGTCACCCACTCTATTGGTAGTTTTAGTTTTATTCAAATTTTCTGTCTTCTAAAATATTTTTTTCATGTTTTCTATAGCTTAGTTCTAGTTTTTCTTACCAAAAGTAAAATAGCCCAAATTAATTAACTAAAACAACACTAGTAGTCATCTCTCCCATTTGACTCTCACTACCAACCCAAGCTGACCTCTGCTGCTATATTTGTTCCAGGGTGTGGATAGATCACTGGAGAGACTCAAAGAAGAGTTTCCTTTGCTGGAAATCATATCTATCTCTGGCAACTTCTGCACAGACAAGAAAGCTGCAGCCATTAACTGGCTAGAAGGGCGTGGCAAGTCAGTGGTTTGCGAGGCTACTATTCCAGTTCAGACAGTTACTAAGGTGTGTATGTGTTTATATTAGTGTCTTCACCAGTTCAAACCCAACTATCCAATATATGATTTCATGCTAAGCTGATTTATTTTTTTTAAAATTCCCCCAATTGATTAGCTTTGAATTTTTTTCCTTCTTACTATTGTAATTTTAGGTGTTGAAGACAACAGTAGCCGCTCTAGTGGAGCTGAATGTGTGTAAGAATCTGGTTGGTTCTGCCATGGCTGGCTCCATAGGGGGCTTCAATGCTCACGCAAGCAACATTGTCACAGCCATCTTCATAGCCACTGGACAGGTAATGCCACTCATGTGTTTATTCATGCATACATGTCCACATGCCTGTATGTCCATGTGCCTCTATGCCCATGTGCCTCTATGCCCACGTGCTTGCATGCCCATGTGCCTCTATGCCCACGTGCTTGCATGCCCATGCATGTCCATGTGCCTCTATGCCCACGTGCTTGCATGCCCATGCATGTCCATGTGCCTGTATGTCCACGTGCCTCTATGCCCACGTGCTTGCATGCCCATGCATGTCCATGTGCCTGTATGTCCACGTGCTTGCATGCCCATGTGCCTGTATGTCCATGTGCCTCTATGCCCATGTGCCTGTATGTCCACTTGCCCGCTGAGTCATGGCCACAAGCTCCATTCATTCATGTGTGTGTTCCTGTAGGACCCAGCTCAGAATGTCACAAGTTCCAGCTGCATGACTCTTATGGAGCCCACTGGTCACCATGGAGAAGACCTGCACATCACTTGTACCATGCCCTCTATTGAAATTGGCACTGTGGGGGGAGGAACCATATTGCCCCCTCAGGGGGCGTGCCTGGAAATGTTGGGTCTTAAGGGAGCCAATATTGAGAACCCAGGAGCCAATGCCACTCAGTTGGCCCGCGTGGTGTGTGCCACTGTCTTAGCTGGCGAACTCTCTCTTCTCTCTGCACTGGCAGCTGGTCACTTGGTTAAGAGCCACCTAAAACACAACAGGTAAAGGGTTGCACGGTGGTGGTATGAAGCTGTACTGACAGTGTGTAAATTAATGCAGGTCAAATCTGAACTTGGCTAGCATTGCAGAAGGAACAGAGAACAAAGACAGACGGGCCAGTGTCCCAACTCTGCCTCCCACTCCAGTGACTGGGCTACTTCGTAGAACATCTTCTCCCCCCAGTGGTTCCAACTAAAACTGAACATCATCATTTTGTGCACTGGATTTACCAGTGCTTAAATTATTTATTTTAATGCTGGCATTCACTTGTCTATTGCAACACAGGAAGATTTTAAGCACCTTATAGTATTATTACAATGATCATTTTTAAATTGTCTTGAACAGCTTGCAGTCTTGGAGAAAGGCCTACTTAGAATATCTGACTCCATTTTGTGAAAACTTGGCACCCATGCTGGCCCTCCTTTCTTTAGTGCTCCAGGACCGCTCAGTCATTCGCTGGTCTTTGAGTTGGGACAGAATTTCAGATGTGGCATGGTCTATCTTGGAATAACTGACTACATGCATGTCTCTTCCTTCATAGCTCTGTGATCTCTTGTGACTGGCTAGAGGGCTCCCTAATTGGGTATCAACATGAGGACTTGGGAAAATGATGTCGCTGTACTTTACTGCAGTAGTCCCTGAGGAGCAGGCCGTGTTCTTCTTCTCTTCCACTGGCTGACTTCTCTTGAACAAACTATGATTGGCAAAAGTAGACATGCGTTGATGTTGTGCTACACACTCGGCACAAACCAATCCCTCACAATCATGACAATATGCTGCGGCTTGACTCTTGTGGTCACAAAGTGAACAAGATGCAGAAGACAGCTGCCTGGAAAGAAAATGATCAGCAATCCCTTCATCTTTACTCTCATTCTTTTGTGTAGGCAGAAAGACTTCCGAATTACACGACACTCCGCTAAGTCCATCCAAGGATTCTTCGTCAAACTTATCAATTGGTATTTGCTTAACACTTTTAGGAGGTAGTGGAGGAGGAGGTGGACTGTCTGGTATTTGCTTAACACTTTTAGGAGGTAGTGGAGGAGGAGGTGGACTGTCTGATGTGTTCACATTCACGTATGGAGTCAGATTGACATAGCTAGAGCTCGGCGGCCAACCACTTGAAGCCACATCACTGATTGCAATTTTACACAAAGCAGCACCGCTGGAAGATGTAGCACGTGGCTCCATACTCTGAACTGAGCCACTGCCAGACTTGTTTGAACCTTGAGAGACAACCTTTCTTCTGCACTTTCTGTGACTATCACTAGAGTCTGATCTTACTGGCTTCTTCGAATGACTAGAACTGGAGGACTGCTTGATGGAAGTTTCTTGCTCGGGATTTTCCACAATATCACCAGTCTCACACGACATAGATGTTGTTACATGATCTACCTTCACTGTACTGGTGCTTTGCAAGGTGTTCACTTCAGAGTGCAGAATCTTCTTGTGTTTTGGAGTGCCGGTCCTGGACGAAGGAGATGTGAGAGAACCATTCCTTGTGCTGGTAGATTGTAAACTACTCCTGGATTCCAGTTTTCTAGAGCTAGGGGATACACTACTGGGCAATGAAGATGACCTTGCATTGGTTTCTACAACTTGACGCTGTTCCACCTTATTGTTTGTGAAGATACAATTGTGGACTCTAAGAAACAGAGCAGCTACGTATTTGCTGGTAAACCAGTAATCTCCGTTTCCCTTGCAATGCTCCAGACTCACTTTAATTCTAAACACATGGCCATCACAAGCAAACCCCAACACATGATGCCACGCCCACACTATTTGGTCCTTGTCCTGGCCATCATATATTAATTCACTTGGCGTTACCTTCAGTATTCCAGTTGTCACTGGTTTTTCATCATGGTCCACATTGGTAACATGAAATACATAAGTTTCTGACTCGGTCTCCAAACGTCTGGTACCTGTGCAGTTCCCCATGAGAGACAACTTGTAGCTGGTACTCTAAACAATTAAGATGCACTATCAATAACACATATTATAATTTGTTAACATCTTTGACATTCATTGCACATACGTATCTATCTGCTTTTACTATGCGCACGCGCGATCCACATGTGAACAAGTTTTCTTCCAAAGATCCCTACTTACTTTTCTGGCTTACTTGCTATCACTGCAGAGCCCAGCACACTATCTCTCTCTACTAACACACCACGCAGCAGCGCTCTGCCCTGAGCTGTGTCTACACTTTAATCACTTCACTCGTGAAGTTAGTCTCCTCAGTTTATACAGCGAGTTTAGCGGCAGGAAATAGAACAATAGAATTACTATAAGAGAGATCTAGTGATCAAAACTGCAAGCAGGTGGACCTGGTGGCCCAGTAACCCGCCCATTTTTACCACAAGGTGAGAAAGATGAACTACAAAAAATAAATGAATAAAGTTTTGAAGCAGTGGTTTAAAACATGGGAGATGTATGTCCACCAGTCAGTCACACAAACTTCACTCTGAGGAAGCCTGCAAGTTGTTGATGACCTCTGCAGTGAACTCTGAACATCTACTACCACCACCAAGGTCTCCCGTCAATACCTGCATGACCACACCCACAGAATAGATACATGTACATTAATGCAAGTAGCACTAACCTGCATTACTCATGTTAACACACATACATACACACATACATAATAATACAGGCATGTTGGTAAATGAGCATATTTGAGAACATGGTTTATATGTGTATATACTAGTGATGTGCTTGAGCACAAATGGCGAGCGAGCCTAAAGACTATACTATTTTTATATGAATGATTTTGACTTCTAACACTGAAGCTACTGAAAATAAGGTCCAGTTTTTAAATTTAGCATACACGGTAAAGGGATTTCAGTGCCATAGTAACAACTCTCTGCAACTGCTTGAATTGAAGGAGGTAAAAAACAACAACAAAACAATACACGTTATTTAAAACTTTTCTTTGTGATATTCTTTAGCTAAGTAGTGGTTGTAACACACTATGCTTTGACACAACTGGACATACACCTACACAAGGCTTACCTTCGCAGTTAGTCTAGTGGACAATGCATTTTCAAGTAAATACTGTTGCGCACTGCTTATAACCATGACAAAGAGCGCACTGACTTACCACCGTCACAAATAGAAATGGAAGTCCCTTAAGTTTTCAAGTTTTAACTGCACCCGCAAAAGAATTCAAAACGGTAAACAATTCAATTTCTAGGGTGATACGGGTACTGATCGATAAACCAGAGGATTCTGTTTAGTGCAATTTGGGACGGGGTCGACCACCTAACACAAAAACGCGTGGGTCAAAGTACAAAATGACATACATACGTCCAAACATATATACAAATAAATAAACATCCCCGATTTTTTTCATTTTTACCCCTGTAAGTGTCTCGCTCGCTACGCTCGCTCGCCAATTATATAATTTAGTCGGGGTAAAAAAAGTAGGCTCTCATAGTCTATGAATACAGACACACTCCTTCCAACTGCCCGTTAGACTTCCCGCCCACGCACTCCCCACCTCTCTATTGTCTTGTCTATTGTTCTTCCCAACCCAATTAGGAGAGAAGCCGTACAACTTGCTCAATGTCTGTTGACCAGACATATTCCCCGCGCAGTGATTGGTAAAGGGTCTGGCTCTGCGATACAATGTTCAACCTCCTCACATAAAGTGTATACTAAATAAGTGTTAACTGATACTCATTATTACACGTCATCCACACCACACCCACCTGCCCCTCCCTAATAGTCTTCCATATAGCAGCGTCTATGGAATTGGCGTGTGTAGTGAGTTGGAGATGCCTCAGCATCATGACCGCACTGAGGAGGAGCGCGGTCGGATTCGCCTTGTCAGCACCAGCAATGTCTGGAGCTGTACCATGAACCTACACATACAAACACACATACATACACAAATAACACACCTTGAAGCAATTTCGTTAAATAAATAGTACTGGTGAGTGGTGAGATATATATACAAGTGGTACATTCATACATAACTACTACACCATCTGGTAACAGACCGACTGCTTCCTCCACACCACACCCACACCAGTTCTCACTACAGTCTCATACACTAGACCAGAGTGCACCAGTTCTCACCACAGTCTCATACACTAGACCAGAGTGCACCAGTTCTCACCACAGTCTCATACATTAGACCAGAGTGCACCAGTTCTCACCACAGTCTCATACACTAGACCAGAGTGCACCAGTTCTCACCACAGTCTCATACACTAGACCAGAGTGTACCAGTTCTCACCACAGTCTCATACACTAGACCAGAGTGCACCAGTTCTCACCACAGTCCCATACACTAGACCAGAGTGCACCAGTTCTCACCACAGTCTCATACACTAGACCAGAGTGCACCAGTTCTCACCACAGTCTCATACACTAGACCAGAGTGCACCAGTTCTCACCACAGTCCCATACACTAGACCAGAGTGCACCAGTTCTCACCACAGTCTCATACACTAGACCAGAGTGCACCAGTTCTCACCACAGTCTCATACACTAGACCAGAGTGCACCAGTTCTCACCACAGTCTCATACACTAGACCAGAGTGCACCAGTTCTCACCACAGTCCCATACACTAGACCAGAGTGCACCAGTTCTCACCACAGTCTCATACACTAGACCAGAGTGCACCAGTTCTCACCACAGTCCCATACACTAGACCAGAGTGCACCAGTTCTCACCACAGTCTCATACACTAGACCAGAGTGCACCAGTTCTCACCACAGTCTCATACACTAGACCAGAGTGCACCAGTTCTCACCACAGTCCCATACACTAGACCAGAGTGCACCAGTTCTCACCACAGTCTCATACACTAGACCAGAGTGCACCAGTTCTCACCACAGTCTCATACACTAGACCAGAGTGCACCAGTTCTCACCACAGTCCCATACACTAGACCAGAGTGCACCAGTTCTCACCACAGTCTCATACACTAGACCAGAGTGTACCAGTTCTCACCACAGTCTCATACACTCTCACAGTATAGAGTCAATAGGTATGTTACCACACACATACACACACACACACACACACACCCATCACTGCCACAAGAACTCACTGCTTCAAAGATGGCCACTCCGTCCTTCCCAATGTTCCCACTCGGAGTCAGCCCAAGTCCTCCGATGAGACCAGCGCAAAGGTCACTAAGGATATCGCCATAGAGATTAGGCATAACTAGCACATCAAAGATGTGAGGTCTCTTTACCAACTACACCACACACACACACACACACACACACACAAATTAAACCACATTCATTAGCCACCACGCCCCTTTCAATTGTCCTGTCTCTCCCACTTACATGGAGACAGGCAGTGTCCAGGTACATGTCTGTATATTTGATGTCCGGGTATTTCTGCGCTACTTCGCTGCAGCATTGAAGGAATAGACCGTCTGAACGCCGCATGATGTTGGACTTGTGAACTGCCGTCACTGCTGTGCGGCCGCTAGACTGGGCATAATTGAAAGCAAACTCGGCCACTCGCATCGACGCCTCCTTAGTGATGAGCTTGATACTCTGCACTACACCATTTACCACCTACACACACACACACACACACACACACACACAATCCTTATCAATTTGAGGTTTAATCAACAACCTCAGAGGCCCTACCTATGACTCCACAAGGTGTGAAGCCCCACCCCACCCCATTCCCTTCTCCCTAGGTTCTATATACCTCATGCTCTATGCCACTATATTCTCCCTCAGTGTTCTCTCTGATAGTGATGAGGTCCACATCATCGTAGCCAGTGCTGTAGCCTTGCACGGAGCGACATGGACGCACGTTTGCATAGAGGCCAAATACTCTAGTACACACGCACACACATGCAAACACACACACACACACATGCAAACACACACACACACACACACACACACATGAGGAATGCAATGGTACAATGTGACTTACCTTCTTAATGTAAGATTCAGTGAGACTGACCCTTTACCGATTTGAGTCTCTAGTGGTCCTGTGGATCAGCACATGATGCACATAGTAACATCACAACAAAATTTAAACAGTTGCAATAATTTTCAATACATATAATCTTTTTCTAAAATATTTAATACTCATCCACGGTTCATTCCCGCAGTGTACTATAAATTATAGTAACTCCCAGACTATACGCACTACATCCTATAAAGTTATGATGTCTAGTTAAATCAGTTTCTATAGAAGTCTGACACACACAAACTCCAGAAAAAATAGGGAGGGTGTGGTGGTTCTGAGTCACATGTACAATATGAACTACCTCCTTATGTCCATGTCTAGTTGGGGACATAAACTATCTGCCAGATAGCCCTAAGCAATAGGTAAAGGGTTGTACCAAGAAAGCTCTGTATTGGTAAGGCAAATCAGAAGCTTGCACAAGACGAGCAGCGGAGGACTAGCTAACAGTCGCCAAGCTCCTATTCTGCCTTGCCCCTTGGCTGATCATCTTCACTTGACTAAGTACTTACTACTACAATGAGATTTGCTCCAGTTTTACAGCAGAACTGAGTACATAGTCCAATACACATCTAGGTAGAGCACATCAAATCCTGCTGCTTTAGTGAAAAATATTGAAATAAAATTTTTAGTTGTTATGAGTGATATAATAAGCAGTACACACTGCACAGGACTCCTTGGAGACACGACACCACACCCTTCCTAGCAAATGGTATGAAAAAGTTCTTTTCTAATAGTGCATCTTTCCCTTCACATACTTGATAAAACACGCACACATACATGGCCTAGTGGTGATGCACAGAGTTCTTCTGTTTGACAGTCTACCTTTTAATCCTATCTTGTTTACTTTCATGGACTCAATGACCTCCTCAGGGACAGTCACTCTTCCATCTGGCAACTTTATCGGCTTCACACTCACTCTCTCCCAATTCAGTGGAACCTTACATAGTAAAGGGAATAACAACAAAATGATCCCCACCACAACCAAACGAGATCCTCTCTTACCTGGGCTGCCTCAAATATTCTAATTACTGCACCAGAAATCTCTGGACCAATTCCATCTCCTTCAATAAGAGTCACAGTCTGTGGGAATTCAGTATGTATCTCACTACCTCTCATATTAGTAGACTAAATAAAGGTTACCTGTGTACTAGCAGCTCTAGTGCGAATATTGCCCAGCAAGAGACCCCTGAGTGTGGACCGCGATAGAGGTAACAACCGAAGCATACTTCTTCAGGAAGTACTAGAACAACACGAACGAACTCTTGGTGGTGGGCAATAGTTGGAAGTTGAATACCTTGTTGAATTTGTTAGTGTGAATGGATGGCACAATGGATGACACTGGTGTACTAGAGAAATTATTCACAAGTCCTTTGTTGGCACGTGGAGAAGTAGACGAAGAAAACTTAGTAAGGTCGATAATTGAGTTTTAAGTTGTGCTAGAAATAAGAGTAACTTGCAGGAGAGGTTGACTACAGCTTGTGAAAGAGGAATAGTAGGTTGCAAAGTCTTTCAAGAGTTCAAGACAAAGCCTACAGTTTATTGGCTGAAAACTTCCATTGCAAATAAAGATGAAGTAAGTGGCATGTCATTGTTACTATCTTTATGTTAAGTAGCCAGCATTTGACTGGCTTCTGCTCAGTTGTGGACTGACAGTGTTGGTGTGAATGAATAGTTAACTCCAACTGCACGCCCAACAAAGAGAAAGTTTATTTCTCCAGTAGTGGGACAGAATTCTGTAAAGAGACGGAAACAGTTGGCCAGCTCTGATGGACCAGTTCCCAAAGGTGGAGGTGACAGGAATATTACTGAGAAAAGTGATTCTGTTCCATCGACTCAAGTAAGTATGCTGATGAAGGAAAAACTAGTTCTACAGCAGCAGCTGGAAGAAAGGAAAGAGAAGCTGAGGAAACTGAGGATGGTCAAAATGTACAGAGTAAAGGTAAAGTGCCTCATTACCTTCGCTAAGTATGTAAACAAATTTTCTTTATCATATACTCATAAAAAATAATTTGAACTTCACAGAACAATCTGGAAGAGCTGCAGACACTTGTAAACAGGTGGCGTAGTGTGTCTCAAGAAGTGGCAGAAGAACTATTGACTAAATCCACAAGACAACCTCCTCCCAGTATGGAAGACCTCTTAGCCCACCTTCACATTGACCCTTCTCTCATTCATTACTCTGTCCAGGAAGAAGGGTTTTATTAACCAACCCACATCATGTCTCATATTAACCATTGCTAATAATCATATGATTATCATACAAGTCATGTGATTGGTAATTCATGTCATGTGACTGCTAATTAATGTGCGGTCTTTCAAGATGATAGTCACTGGCTTCACTAGTCCAGGAATAGCGCCAGTCATCTGTATTCAATAGCAAGTGAGATGTCACCCAGCCCATCTCCTTCAACTGCTGGCAAAGGTCAGAATACAACTGACTACTCTTTACCAACTTCTGGCAATAGGTCAAGGAACCAGGAATATCTCCTGTAGTGCACACACACACGCATGCACACAAGTGCATGTCACATTAATGCAGTGCTTCCGCATACCTTGTAGATGTAGTTGTGGAGAAATGACGGGACTCTGTACATAGTAGTAACTAAAGTCAGTCAAGAGTATTTATATTTTGAACTCTAACCTGGCCACTCCAGTTAGTCCGGATGAACCAGTCCACTATCTCAACTATCACCGCACTCTGTAACTCCTCAGAAATTTCGCTACCCTCGTGTAGAGCCATGCCCACTAGGACAACAGGATAGTCAACATGGCATCATGTAACACACACACATGCTACCATAATGTCCATGAGGATGGAAGTGCAGAATACTATTTGACTTCCTCCACACACTAGCATCTGAACTGCTACAATATCAGTTATAATCACAGGAATAACACACACCACGCGTACCTGTCCACGATGCTGGCCAGAGACACGCCCAGTTTATAGTTAAGTTTTATACCGGACCCTGCAATTCAACAAACAAGCCTATTTACTAATTACAAACTGGCCATTTAGACTTACATAATACCACTGGCTCCCTTGCGTTGACCCACTTCACTGACGGTACCTTACCTGTTTTCATGTAAGTGCTCACTACTAAATGCAATCTATTTTTGTTCAGAGTTTCCATGGATACAACACTAACAGCGCGGTAGTTGGCCATCAAGTGAAGCATTGTAAACACTATAAACAGTAGCCATACCAACCTAAGGAAAATGAGAATAGAAGTACTATCAAGGGTGCCAGAAACACTTGAAAGGACAGCAATCACTTCAATACAATACAGATTACTGACTCGGTCTTTCCAGCCACATGAGGTGTGAGTAGCAGATTAATTAACAATGCTGCAAGATTTACCACCGTCTCCTGTATCACACACATACATACACACAGCTCATCTAGTAATGAAGACAATCTTTGTGGTGTACCTGACTACCATCCTTGGCTGCCACATCTGCAAGGTTGTCTCTACGAGCTTGATGTTGAATAAATGCAGCCCTAGTTGCACCACCAGCCACACCCACTACTGCCTGGAAGAAGCCAATGAAAGCTAATTTCCACCCACTTATTACTAGGGGTAACTCTCACTTTAGAAATGCTAGCCAGAATAACAAGTGGCAAGAAGAAGCCAGAGAAGAGAGGAGCAATCAGTTCTAAGAAGTTTGCCAAGTCGTTCAGAAAGTCTGCCACTAGTCTCCAGAACTTGGAGTTGCTGTCCAAGTCGGATCTGAAGTATCAACAAGACAGAACTAAACGAGTACACACCATTGCATAGCTGAGTTGAACTCACGCCACTAGCCATGCAAACAAAATCCTTCCCAACATCCCTGTACCATCTGTTGGTGTGAGTAGCAATAACATAACAGAACAATTGTCACTGATGTATGTATGTGTGTATGTATGTATGCTGTACCTTTCAGCATCCATGTAATGGCTGCTGCAAGGGGAGTGGCAGAACTGTCACCCACACCCACTCCTTTCAGAACTGCTAATGTAGCAAGTGTTCCAGTGATGGAAGAGCAGAATGCCTATTAGTTATTAGGTTGAACATGAAGCTTCTGAATATTCAGGTTTAGGAACTACTAGCCTGAGCAGAATCCCACACTTGGTAAGAAAAGTAGTCCTTGCTCACACTGTCAGGATAGCCTTTAGGAAGAAATGCCTCCTGTGTTATACATCGATGCAAAACATGTCAACAGCCACCCTTCTACTATTCCAAGTCTAGGGAATAAATTACCTTCCATAGACATCTTGCTGACAACAAAAACTACTAAAACAAAACTTTACCAAGTATTTTGGCCACATTTCCTCCTTCATTTTGATTCCAGTGACATATGTACATTCATTACCTGTGGCCATGTAGAACTTTAGGTTAGCTGGCTAGTCCAGTCTAGCCCTCAACACTTAAATTTGCTCACTTATTTATTGTACAAGTGTTGAAAAATCTTTATTATTACATTATCATTTTCAAAAAAAATTTTTTTTTTGAAATTATTATACTACTCTACCAATCCTATAAAAACAATGGGTAAAGTATCGTCAATCGAATTTGCCAATGGCTACTTCAGATTCAAGGTTTGTCACTGTGGCTAGGCAGGCTGTTCTCATCTTTAACTATACACAAACAACAGCTTGCGGTTCCAAGCAGAGCATGTGGCAGTCGAATTAAAAAATGGGGAAAAGATATCTAGTGGAATTGTAAAGCTATTTCAAACCAAAGTAAGCTTGACCGTCTTTCTTTGAGATCTTTAACTGTCTCTAAATGATAGCTCCAAATACTACACGGAGGAAACGTAATCAAAGACATCCCCCTCGCTCGGATGGCTTCAATTGACGTATGCGACTTTTCTATTCTAGCTAGCTTACTTTTAATGTAAAACGAAGTTGCCTTTTTACAGATTCATCAGCCGATTTTTGGAGCAAACTATATCATTGGAGAATACGTGGCAGATGCAAATCTTAGAGAGGCTTTTACTATGACCTTCAACAAAGGAGGAGCAACCGAGTTTGCACGACATTTCTTTAGAGTTGCTGAAGGTAAGGCACTAATAAGCAACGAGGTCACTATTTTATACATTCAATTTGCAGGTCAAATGGTCTCAAGTGAGAATCCTCCGCAAGAACCTCCCACTCCACCCACTGTAACTGAAGACAAGAAAAATGTGTAGCTATAATAGCTAGATCAACTTTTCCTTCACCTTCATGAATTTAGAACATCTGAGTTTCAATGATATTCTATCTCTTCTTTGTTTCTGTTGTTTAATTCTATTGCTGTCAAATGTATAGCTTCTCCTGTACTGAAATTGGCGACCATAGAATTCCTCCATGTTCAAAAGGTGTTCTTTTCAATTTTGACGACACTTACCGACTCTGAGTGAATAAATGGTACGAGATCGTCAGTAAACATTCCAAAGCTACCAGATGTTCCAAGTTTGCAAGGAACGTGCCTGGCACTATCTGATATTGTTATATATTAAACAAGTGTGAGCCCGTTTACCTAATATATAGTTGTAGTATGAGCATGGAAACCAGCTGGCTGAGTTGTGTAGCCGTTAAAGAATTTGGGTGCTTAAATGGAGAAGAGAAAATAAAGTCACTTTTAGCGCTGGTGAAAACTTGCAGCTATCGGGAGCAGTTGGAGTTCGTAGAAGCCCTCAATGACTACCTTCACAAAGACTTTCTCAGTCACCTGTCCCCCTCCCTTGTAGAGAAAGTTCTATCTTATTTGTCAGTTGAAGATGCAGTTAACTGCACCATGGTATCCAGGAAGTGGAATCATACAGTGGGGGCCTGCACTACTTTCTGGAAGAGAAAGACTCAGCAACTTGGCCTCTGTGAAGAAGTTGTCCAAGAACTGATGAAGACGAAATTTAAAAGTTTAAAAAACTTATGTGTGTGCGCTCTGTCACAGCAGACGCGTATTCATTCGCTGGTTGTACATCGGCCTTTAGTTGGCAAAAATCCCACAGCCCCAGCTGGAGACTTTTTATACGTTGGTCACGGGGTCACACTGAGGTACAATGAACTGAATGGCTCTGCACTAGTCACAATAGAACGTATCATCTCACCTCACGCATTAGTAGAGATAGCATCGTTGACTGTAAAGCCTTGTAGTGGGAGGATAAAGTGGGGGTGTGCCTCTGAGGATTATGTACTGTGGAAGCAACTGGATGGCAAGTGGAATGGTTATGATGTCACCAATCTAGGAGGAGAGTTGGAGCAATGGATGGATGATCCTGCAGCCATGGGGTTCCATTCCATCTCCTTCTGTCACTGCTGTCGCATGATTGCTGTTGTCTCCGAGGCTGAGGATGACATTGAGGTGTGGGACTTGCAGGTCATCAAGCTGAGTGAAGGAAAGGCCTCTGTGCAGAAGGTCGTCTATCCTCTGCCTCTTGAGAGGATCTTGAAGTTGAAAAAGAGGCACCTCCTAGGAGGAGAGGTGGTTTTGATTTCAAGTTCTGAGGATCGTGATGAAGATTGTTTCTGTCAGTCTCATAGAGTCTGTCTCCAAGTCGATTCAAAGCTGGTATTGTATCAGTTGAAGTCAGTGTCACTCAATGAAAAGTCTTTACTTATTCAACAGTTTCTCCCAAACTCCCAGCTTTCTCGGCCACTTCATGTACTCTCTCCGATCACTCTGAGAGAGGAATCCATGTTTGACCACAATGTTCCCAAAGGGAGGCCTCACTATTGCTATTCTTCAGACCTGCACAGTGTTGCCCTTTACCACGAGTCCATGCTTTATGTTTGGAGCTTGGACAGCTTCAGAAATCTTAGCCAAGTGGACTTGCTTCAGTTGGACCTTCCGTCTGATTGCAAGTGTGTTGCTGTGGGCAGTTTGTATGCTGTTTTGGCTAGCAATTCTCAAGGCAGATGTTTTGTGATTCTAGCTAGGACTGGTGAAATTCTACTGGAGACCTCCACAGATCTCTCCTTCAACTACAATGCTCACAATTCAGCTCGTTTTGCCTTCTATGCACCAATCAATGAACAATGGTTGAGTGATGTCAAGTGCTTTGATTTCTGGCCTATAGCCACAGTTTATGACAATTCTCCCAAAGAATCCCAGATTAAAGTATTGGTGGGCACCAACAATCGCTACACATGGCTGACAAGAAATGTGGAAGATTAATTTATATTATGAAAGTTGTGTTTTTTATATTTTTATACGTGTTCATTTTTCAACCGGTTTCAATACAAAATGATTTTTTTTTTGTCGGTGGAGCGCGGTGACAAATTTCGTGAACTGGCGGGAGATTTGTATAAAGCAGCTGATTCAACCGCGGGAAATTCATGGAAGAGGAGGAATTTGAAGAAGATGCGTTCGTGCTACCTCCCGAACACCTTCGCCGTGCTGGCCATTGTTTGCCGGATTTGACAGATGAACTCCTTTCCGTTCAATCTTCGCTGTGGTCGGAGGTTTCTAAGAAAGAAGCTGCCCTCTCTAAGCTTCAAAATGAACTAGTTGAAGTGAAAGATGCTTTGTCAGCTACAGAACAACTCGTGTGCGGTTCCATTTGCTTAAAAGATGACACACTGGCTTGTCTCAGTGAAGAGTGTGAGAGATTGGAAAGAGATGTTATTACGCTAGGTCTTGATAAACAGCATGGAGAAGCTCAGTTGAAAGACATTGTTAGGCAGAAAGACAACTTTGCACAGTTGAAAATGAAATACAGGACAAAGATGGATGCATACCAGGCAAAGATAAATAGAATGGATGCTACTGTAGTTCAACAGGAAATTAAGGAGATGAGGAAGAAAATTGACAAGCTGCAAGAAAAACGTACATAGCTACTTGCTCTTATTTAGCTACTAAATTTTCAAATATAGTAGCTATACATATGGCTTCTTTGTAAGGAAATTTCTTCCTCTTATCCTGCATCTGTTATTAGCTATTATTACTACTACTACTACTATCATTGCTACTCTTGCCACAATCAGTCACGTTGTTGGTTCAGTGACTGACAACTGATATAGCTTTTTCTCTCTCTATTGCTTGCCAAATAGTACAAATGGCAAAGAAAGAATTGTAAAGAATCTGCAGGTTGATGAAATCTTAAAACACTTCTATACATTATCAATTTGGAGTTGTCATACGATAATCATAACAGTTCCAATCTAACCATACAACAAGTGATGTAGCTACCACTGATGTATCTGATAGTGGCGAGAGTAACTAATGATATAACCTGTTGTGGCACTGACTGACTGACTGCTGTGTGTGACTTGTAGGAAGGGAGTACATGATGGATAAGGAAGTGGAGCTACTCTTGACTGGCGAGCCTCAGAGGATGTTGCAGAGCAAGATATCTGCTATCTCAGATCAATGTACACTGATGCAGCAAGCCAACGGAGACCTTGAAACCAAGGTGATGGAGTACATTACTAGTGGAGTGTTGAAGCCAAGTGTGTGATATTCAATATCTCTATTGCTGTAACATCCACATTTCTACACTGCATCTGTTGTGATACAGTCATCCAGCTTGTCAACCTTTTACCTAACAATAAATAATTGTAGTGAAGTCAATTAGTAAGTGTATCCTAGCCACCGACAATTCAGGAATCAGTCCATCAGTTTTAATGATCATAATAGAGTATCTAATTATAGAAGCAATGTGAGTTTTGTACTTGTGAATGTTGAGTGATTGAACACATTAAACACGTGTACACACACACACACACACGCATACTTACATACTTTCCAGATCGCAATGAACCTGAAAACAGTTGAAGAGTTAAAAAAGAGACGAGAAGCCGGACAGGTGAGTTGATTGTGGCATGTGTACAGTACAGGTGTGTGTGTGTGTGTGAGAGTGATGTGTATGTGTGTGAGAGAGAGAGTGATATGTGTGTTTGTGGTTGGGTACTCATTGTTCGCTTCACCGATATTGAGTTGTTCTGTGTGAATTGAGATGAATGGGTTGACATCAGCTGCTAGTCAGTTGTGTTTTGTATGTTCAAAGTCTTACTACAATTGCAGCAGGATAAATGATCATGTTCACAGAGCTCTCAGCCTATTATAACTCTACAATAAAGCTTATTCCAACTCAATAGCACCGTGGAATTATCCCATTAACTGCATGTAATATTCTTTAGAGGCAAGGAGACTATGTCGCAGTTACTGCCACCATTATTAGCTTGAGAAATTGGTACACTTTGCTACTTAATTTTCTTCATGTTATAGTTTTTTAATTTGGTGATCTTTACCCCTTACCGATTCCATAACTGCTATTGTTGAATTACTTAAGTTGCACAGAATCACGTGAGCATTTATTAGATTCAACTCAAGGGGGGTGGGGGAGTGGGGGTGGAAGCACTTTATCATATGCACAATGCCTTTGATGTGTGTATGACCAAAACTGGAATTAAGCACTTTTGATTTTCTAGTTTTTTTAATTTGGTGATCTTTACCAATTGTCAACTTTATTAGCTGCATTAAAATGTACCCAATTCTGTAGATGCATGCATGCACTGGTAATGCAAGAATCATATGTGACAGTCTATGGGAAAATCGGGCACAATGCGGCGTGCGTAGACGTCGCAAAAAGATCGATTTAGTTCCTAAAATTGTGTTAAATAAGCCTAACGAAGGGAACGGTTAGGTGATATATAGCGGGAATGGCTAAAGCTACGGCGATAAAACTTGGAGAGCTTAATATCTGCTTGTCGAGGAGTATGTAAGTGCAAAAAAAAAAATTTTCGTCGGCGCCGCGTTGTGCCCGATTTTCCTATAGACGGTCACATATGAGCATTCACTTGCCTTTACATGCATTAGTTTCAACCCAAGAACAACAATAACTTATCACTACTCTTCTAATTAAGGGTGGCCGCACACCACCTACGCAATTTTTTGTTGATGGTTGCTATGACGATTACTACTATTGTATACCTACAGGGGCTTCTCCACTACAACATAAGGACAAAGTACCTGCCGAAGGTGCCGCTCACTAATTTTAGAGCGAATCTGGAAGAAATATCAGGGCCTGGTTATAAAACTTTGTAGCGGAACGGTGTGGTAAGTTGGAGCTCCGCAATTTGGTGCATTACTAGCCAAGCCGATACTCTACTGCAAGACAAAGAGTTCTTTTCCATTTCAATATTACTTTATGATTTATTCGCAATTTTTTCTATTTATAGGATATTGAAAAATTCTCATTGTGGTGCGGTTCTTTTTTTTTTTTTTTTAGGTTTAATCGTACGTTCCTTGTACGCGAGCAATTTTTTTTCAATTGGTTTGTATTGGTTCTAAAAAGAGCCCGCCTATATCAAGAGTAAATAAACATCAATATAACATTACAAGAGAGTCAGAAGAGAGAGCAGTTTCTTGGAGATAGCCATAGGTGAAGGTATTAGATCTGCGCAGCTTGGGAAGTCTTCGCTCCTCAGAAATCGAGCCTGGTGGATCCATCCGCTTGAGTTCAGGTGCACAGAACCTGGAGAACGGCTACAGGAGGAGAGGCAGCCTGGTGCACCTTGCCACGTGAGTTCAGACGAGTATGGAGAGTTGCTGTAAATGGCTACGAGACAACAAGAAGCTAAACTAAAACACCACAAATTCGCGAAGTATACTTCTGCTACTACCGTGTGATTGTTTCTGCTCGCGTATTATCGAATGAAGGGGTATTGGCGGGGAATAAATTAATGTCTGGATGTACAGGCAGTGTGCGTTGCTATGTGCAGCCACCCTTAACCCTTTGACTGTTGGAGCCGAGAATTCTCGGCATTGCACCGCTCTCGATTCTTTGATTTAAAAAAATCAATTATCTAGTATAACATTTCTATATATTTTTATATACCTGTGCACTCTGTCTGAACCCTGTAGTAACTGTGAGATCATCGGAAATTGAGCTTCAGCTAGTACTGTTAGAAACGGTAACACTGAATTTTAGCTTTTCTCTTTGCAGACTAATATACGTTGTTGTTGTTTTTTGTTTTGTTTTTTGCATGATAGTAAAGAGTTTGGTCTTGATATGCTTTAAAAATTCAATACTTGCTGGAATGTCTACAAAAGAGAAATAAAAAATAGAATATTCGTACTTTTTTCATGTTACCTGACTAGTCATCATAATATGGGGAACAGGTTAATTCCCAACCATTTTGCAGTAAACTTGTAGGGTTCATATGTAAAAATAGTCTATGGTTATGTGCTGCCTCTCTTTTATTGGCGAGCAAGCAAGACATTATTAGGGGGTAACATATATTTGGGGTGTTTGTGTGTGTGTGTGTGTATGGATGCACATATATCACTTTGTACTTTGACCCTCACATTTTTGTGTTCACTTGGTGGTTGACCCTGTTCCATACTTCACTAAACATTAGCTGTACAGTGCGTCCAGCTTAAAGAGTAGAAAGTACAGATCTCAAAACTTAGACTAGTTGCAATCACAATAAGCTTAGCCATACCTTTTTTGTGTTGTTAGATCCCAATCCACTCGAAACTAAGTCACAAAAAACAGCATAAGTATAAGAACTACGCTATCTCCATAGACATTCCATACATTAAGCGCCATTTTTTTGACGTCACAAATTCGTCCTCCCTACGTCACAACTCGTAGTTAAACTTGAGCCGCGCGGCAATAAGCTAGAACCTCCATCTCCCGCGTTTTACCAGCGTGTCCAACATCCCCTGGTTTAGTTCACAAATGCGCAAGCGCAACACTCTGACATCACAAATACATCGTCATTGAAATAAGAGCTTCCGCAAACGTCACAACTTACACCGAAAATACTAACACTCTCACAAAAACATTTTTATTTCCCTTAATTTTCAAGATAGGGGTTTCAAATTCATATGGATTAAAATACAACTATTTAGGTATTTTATATTAAATTCCCAAGACACTTCAAAATTGCAAAATTACCAGCTTAAAGCATTTGGGGAGTTTAGTTTTTTATAAAAAATGAAATTAAAAATAAGTAAAATAGTATTAAAATATAAAAAATTTGGTACAAATCAAATTAATGAGCCATAGATTCAGTCTGCAAAATCTTTAGACACTCGAATTCAATTTACTCTTTTTCTGGCTTAAAAACGTCAAAAATATCCTCCATTTATAGGGTCACTTCTTCTATCTATTACCACAGTTGTGACCACAAACCACAATTTTTTAAAACATAATCAATTTCAATATATATTAATTTGTGTGAAGTTTCAGCTTCCTGACATCAATCTGACTGCACCTGTATACATTTAAAGAACAATTAACAAAAAACAGAACTTTCTACTCTTTAAGCTGGACGCACTGTATATCATCCAAGGAAATGTAATTGTTTACAAGGTTGTCTCTGACATATGAAGTGAACTTAGTCTTACAAATGTACCGGAGTTCATTTTTTATTTGAATTGGTGGCAGTGGTAAGTTGTGCTTGTTAATGCGCTGTTAGTCTTATAGAGCTACAAGTTTTGAAGAGAATACAAGGCAAGGCATATCCAGTGAACAAGTGTTTGTGTATAAGTGTTGTGTGTTTGAGGCAAGAAAGTAATTCCACAATTTCAGTTAGATCAAAGTAACAGACAACTGCTACATACTTGTAGCTATTGTTAGGAATGATAGAAGTTATAATATTAACTTCAGGTAAACTAAGTAAATGTTTCCCTTTGTTATTTTTGCATACTTTTGGCTGAAGTTATGGTTTAAATTTAAGTGCTTTGTTGTTAGAATTACTTGTACACAATGGCTAACTTGCCATTTGTGCTGAAGCACATCACTAGTGTGTGTGCTGTGTATGTGTGTTATAGAAGCGGCAAGCAGCTCAAGTAAGAAGGTTGCAGAGACTCTTAAATGAAGCCCAGGCACGGAAGAGGCAATGGATGCAGGAAGGAGATCGGCTGAGAGCCAACATTGAACAAGTTAGGGTCAAAATGAATCAATAACAGAAAGTGATTTAAACACATAATTGAAAGAAATGAGGCAGTGATGCATAAAAACGATAATGGGAATAGTGAGAGAGAGAGAGAGAGAGCAATAATGGAGTTAGTTTTTTTTCTTGCTATCATTGTTGTTGATCCTTCCTGCTTTGATGTCCAGCAGTGTCTGTTTCTGATACACAACTAGAGGCAGCTCTCGCCACTGCTCTAGCTTGCTGTTGGAAGGGCAGTGAGACAGGAAGTCCAGCAACTCATTGTTGTCTATGTGATTGGGTCTGATCAGTCTCTGAGAGAACTTCTTTGTCCCCCAGGCTAAGATGATGAAGCGTAAAGGAATAAAGTACACCACAATGGCTGCTACCAGGAACACTGCCATGGCCATCCAACTCAGAAAAGGAACTTTCCACGCCCACAAACTACATACATATGTAGTACACAACACATACAAACAAGATTGTCGGGAAAAAGTTTTTTGAATAGTGTTCTCACTAAATGTATACCTTTCACTCGTGTCTAATGAACTCCACAACTCATGAAAGGTAGGTAGCAAAGGTGAACGAAATCAACTTGCAACAATGATCAAAGAATGAGGTTTTTGTGAAGGTATTGTGTATGGTAGTTAGTTTGGGAAACTTAATGTTTCACATATATATATCATTATCAGCACCAGTCCTCCTATGCTCTAGACTGTTGGGAGAGGGGACACACTCACTTTCTAATGCCTTCTTCCATGTCTGCCACTTCTCCAAGAATATTCTGTACAATGACCAAGATACTCTGGAACAGACGGTACTTCTCTTTGATGGTAGTACGCTTGTCATCCTCCAGATCAGAAAAGTCGGAACCATCCTGCGCCACAACATCAGTACAGGAATGGAGATGGTTAGAGTCAGAAGATGACATGTGCACTCACCTCATCTTGCACCGAGTTCTTCCTATTGTTAGTGACCATGTGGACCTGACTGCTAGGCTTGTTCTGCCACACGTGGCCATTCCTAATGACGATGGCGATGTACTGGTAACTCAGCAACACAGCTAGTCCCAGAAACACCATCCACAGCTCTCCAAATACTGTCACCATCACAAAAAACTACACACACACAGACGTAAGAGGCTGAGATATGTACCACTATAATATCAGTGTATACTAGATTTATTCACAATACCGTAGACGCAGGTTAAGTGCCCCCTATATGGTAAGTGGCCATTTTCTTCCCAGCTTTTAGCACTTGTTATTAAGTGCTCCATGTGTCTCGTCTACTGCTCATTGGTGCTCAGCTCCAGTTAGGTTACCACTTGTAGTTAAACGCTCACTTCCTCACCATTTAGAGCTCTAAGCGGGGACACTTAACAACCCACGTCTATGGTAGTATTTTTTAGGTTTGTGACCAGTGAGATCTCTCAGTTATTATCTCACTTGTTTAGCAAATGTTACCCTAGGATTGTGAAAATAAATTGGTCTGCTTGTGCTATATCTCACTATGTCATGCTCTGGTGAGTATAATATCTTGGACATTTTCTACATGGCACACCAATTGTACTAAATGTTTTAGTTTTCCTCACAATGTTGGTTATCTTGAACTGCCACACCTCTTTGTCGGCAAGCTCTACTAGTTCGAATGCCTCCGCCATCTAGATGGTTGCTAATACAGGATTTCATATACAACAATTCTTCCCCCTGCCCCCCAAGAATTTTAGAGTAACATGCCTATTCTTAACAGCTAATATAAGTATATATTATTATAAGTTTTGAAGCTTCTCCTGCTTTTAGCTGTCACTGCTTCCTAATCGCCTTCCACTGAATGTGACAATGTTGTACCCATCCATTCTGTGGCGACACCGTACCGATCCACTCTGTGGCGAAACTGTACCCATCCACTCTGTGTACCCATCCACTCTGTGGCGACACTACCAAACCAACTCAGTTAATGAATTATTCACGATTACACACCACCGTGGTTGTTACACCGTGGGTGTCCGTGGTTGTTACCGACATACAAGCGTATTATTGGCGAGCGAGCGTAGCGAGCGAGACACTTACAAGGTAACACAATCGAAAATCGGGGATGTTTGTTTATTTATTTATTTATATATATGTTTGGACGTATGTATGTCATTTTGTACTTTGACCCTCCGTATTTTTGTGTTCGCTCGGCGTTCGACCCCGTCCCAAACTTCACTAAACAGAATCCTCTGGTTTTGCGACCATTACCCGTATCACCTTAGAAATTGAATTGTTTACGGCTTTGAATTGTTTTGCGGGTGCAGTTAAAACTCAAAATCTTATGGGAGCTCCATTTCTATTCGAGTTAGTGGTGGTGGTAAGTTAATGCGCTATTTGTCACAGTTATAAGCCCTACTCAACAGCATTTCTTGACAATTCATTGTCCACTAGACGAACCACGAAGGTAAGTCTTGCGTAGGTATGTTCAGTTGTGTGAAAGTATTGTGCGTTACAACTACTATTAAGAATATCACAGAGAAAATTTTAAATAACGTGACTTGATTTTGTTGCTTCTTTTTCAATTCAAACAGTTGAGGGGAGTGGTTACTATGGCATCCCAACTAGCAAATTTGACAGCTGCTTTTGGATAGGCAGTTCAGCTGGCAGCACTATTTTGAATGCATTCTGAGATATGGGCAAATCTGAGATACGGGCACCTTACTGTATGTGCAACTCTAATTGCAGATTACACCTCCATGTACCTACATTGTTCAGTTTACAATAACCTTTGTTTCCCTGGAGAACTAGGCAACACATTATGAAAATGAAGCTTGGTATCTAATTTTTTTTATTAATATAATTCACAATAGTTTGTAATGTGTTCATATGTGGAACAATACAAGGATGCACTGTATCTATTTATACATAATATGGTAATTCTACTAGCAGTGTGTGATGATAGCTAGTCCAACAAACTTCATTAGCTATATATACTATTATAGGATCAGAATCGTCACTAGTTATAATGACATCTTGCAAGCCAACTTGAACTTGTCAGAAATCATTACTTGAAAACTAACATTTAGGAAACAGCAGTTTATTCTCTAGTTAATGTTAGACTCCTTTCACTATATTATACTCCTCTCACTATACTAGACTCCTTTCACTATACTAGACTCCTTTCACTATATTATACTCCTCTCACTATACTAGACTCCTTTCACTATATTAGACTCCTTTCACTATCTCCTTTCACTATATCAGACTCCTTTCACTATATTAGACTCCTTTCACTATATTATACTCCTCTCACTATACTAGACTCCTTTCACTATATTATACTCCTCTCACTATACTAGACTCCTTTCACTATATTAGACTCCTTTCACTATATTAGACTCCTTTCACTATATTAGACTCCTTTCACTATCTCCTTTCACTATATCAGACTCCTTTCACTATATTAGACTCCTTTCACTATATTAGACTCCTTTCACTATATTACTTTCCACTACTTGAGATGACTGACCCACCAAAATAGGTAAGTAGACCTACTGTACATCTCCTGTGCAAGACAGGCGTACCAGCCAACCAAGTGGTATCGTGTTTGAGTTATTACTTCATTCAATGAATGATATGCATAGCTATGGTTGTTTCCACTGAGAATAAAGTAAAATTTGTGTGTGTGTGTGTTTTGAGAAATCATGAATCAGAACAAACACTTTCACTAGAGCCTTTGTGTTTTATCAATTCTGATTGTTATGTGTTCCGACCATTGCTGCTGTGACTCCAGCACTGATATCTCTCACTGTCTTGTTTAATGAAAGCTTCTCGGAAGTTTAAATCGAAGCCATTAAACATCAAATGAGAGTACACCAATTATTGTGTTAAGAAGAAACGGAGAGTAGCTAGGTTAATAATAATCACTTGTAGTGTATCATTGAGCTCATTTCTAAAGTGGCTTGCACACACGTGTATGTGTGCACATATGTGAGCATGTATGTGAGTGTGTATGTGTGGGTAGAGCCACTTACTAAGAAAGAGATGGCACTGAGCATCTTGTTGTCCCAGGAGAGGGCACTCTGTATTAACTCCATTATAACTATCCCACTGTTCACTAGAGTCTTCACTCTCTTGATATTGTTCATCAATACCTACAAACACACACACACACACACACACACACACACAAGAGACGCTTGGCTAGTTACTGTGTCAGATTAATAAGGCATCAACAGCACAGCAGAAGGCAGTCTGATTCATCACTCGCTCACTCACTCACCTTCCTCTGGAACTTTGTCTCCATGTCTTGACTGGAGTTGTCTCTGGGCTGGACTGTCCTCACCAAGGCTCTCATTGGCTGGTACACAAACTCCGTCTCTACACACAGTATGCCGCGAGACTGAGACACACAGTTCTTCTCCTTCAACATGTAACTATGGGACCCTGATACCACCTGACACACACACAAACACATACATACACACAATAGAACAAAGCTTGTGAAGACAATACCAAGTGAAGCACAGTGGAAAGGACACACACTGTGAGTGTGAGCACTGTGCAGCAGATAGCTCTGTGTTGGGCAATACACTACTACAAAAGAAGTGGTTACATCCACACCAACCCCCCTCCCCACTGAAACATAAAGGTATAAAGGTTAGAGACAGATGCAGGCATTCAAAACATATTGATAAACTCCTTCTCTTCCAGCCACTGGCCCACACTTTAACTTGTTTCAACTTATTTTCTTACAACCCAGACAAGGTCTTCTTTTTCTTGAAACACTAACAGGAGATGCCAACAACTCTCATGGAGATTTCCTACTTCCTCCTCACTCCTCTCAATAGAGACCATAGCAACACACTTCACAGACTCCACCAGAACACTTGTGTGTCTGCACATGGTCACTCTGAGCACATGCATGTACATACATGTGTGCACATGTGAGGACTCACTCTGTGAAGAGGTATGCGGACCATGCCTAGGAAATGATCATTCCTTCCAACTTTATATACTCTCATCTCCAACTCCTCGTGGAGATCCTGCACCACACTGGGAGACACATGCATACACATATACACAATGTTGAAAAACATAGTAATTATGTCTCTTTATAATTATATCATACCAAACTTTTTCGAATAAAATACACAAGTTCTTCAATTCACTTGTACAACGAAAAAAATATGTCAGACCTAATTTAAAATGTCTGTCCATTTACAAACATGCTTTGATACGTTCTCCTGTAGTCGTTGTTAAGAGTTGTTGCAAATTTTCACAGAGTTTTTAGTGAAAAAGAAAGTGTTTGCTGAATAGTCATTATCATCATCTCATCAACATTGCGTCCGTATTTACAAAACCTGCAGTGCATATAATGACACTACACTATACACACACTGGCTGATAGTTTGTCACAGCTACTTCCATAGTGGCCACTACTCGTGAATGGTGAGTGTAAGCAACAAGAAGGAAAACTATAATAATTCAGCAGAGTGAGCGAAGCTGTATACTAATGAGTTGGGATATATATCTATGTCTCATTTCAATTTGCACAGGCATACGTGGACTTTTTTTGTAACCGTGCTAGAGTACTGATTGTGAGGGGCTTGACTTGAAAGTTGACTGTGAGGAGCTAGACTGGAGAGCTGACTGTGAGGAGCTAAATAAAGGAGAGATGATTGAGTTGAAGAAGGTGGAAGAGTAGCTGGTTGAAAGAAGATTTAGGAGAGACAAAGCCGTTTGTAATTTTTATCTCACCAATTGAGCTGAAATGCGCTGAGGGCTGGAATGTTCTTTTTGACTAAGTTCGCTGAAAATGCAGTGATATTGATTCTCCTGACTCTAATTCCATCACTTTCGCCGGTTCAGTGGAGTCGAGCACACAACACATGAAAATATTCTATGCGCCGTGGCTACTTAGAATTTCTGCAATTACTGGACACCTCTCCGTAATGTCTCTGCCGTCTTTGTCGTAGAGTGTCAACGTAGAACAAAGGATAGAAACATTATTTGGTAACTAAGGCTATAGTTGCTACGTTCTAAAACAGATAGACAACGAAATCTCGGGAACTACCGCCCGTCGAACCCCTCGGGCCACTAGTATCGCCCTCGCTACGCTCGGGACGGTACAGCCCACGGCCCTCGAGGTTCTGTGGGCGGTAGATCCCTCGATTTCGTTGTCTATCTATTATTTAGACCATTAGTGGGAGAATATTTCCACTAAGTACCTCTAGCTTTTGAATCTGCAGCGACAGCCACAGATATGGGTAGAAAAATTCTTCTCTACACAACTACACAAAAACTTTTGTTACTGAATGTGAAGAACCACTTAATCCTGATGCTCTCCTGTGCAGTGTAAGAAAATTAAATAGATGTGAAGAATAAAAGATTACATAATCCGTGCAGAAATTATTATCACATAGTTTGTTTTGATTTATAGATTCCAGACATGTTTAGGTTTTAATTTATGCAAAACAAACAAACAAAAAAAAAAAAACTTGAAGGCTTACTTTGAGTCTTTTCCCTGAAGATTTAGTTAGTTTTAGTATTACTTAATATCATTTAAAAGATTTAGTTTCACTATCAATTGCATATCAATTGTTTTAATGCTCCTCAAATGTGACTTTTTAAGTGAGTAATTTATATCATTTTTTCCCGAACAACTTCAAAATAAGCATATTTCTATGAAATCTTGCACATATTAATAAAGTACACTCGAACCTCTCTTATCCGTTCGTCTAAGTTACGGACACCTCTGTCTACCGGACACCAACTAAAATTATTGACTGCGTACGGATCGTCAGTGTAGTCGGAAAGCTACCAAATTAAACGAATAAAATCGGGAAAATATTTCGCGCGTGGCACTTCGAGTGTATTCGATCGTAGCGTTGTGTGCGGAGATTGAGCAGGGAAATCAACAGGCAGTTAGTGCGTCTACCGCTAGTTCTTCCCAGAACTCGTTGACCCGCGGCGTCGCTGCTAGTTCTTCTCAAAACTCTTTGAAAGGCAGTGGGGCTGCTAGTTCTTCTAAGAACTCAACGACCAGCGGTGGTGGAGGCAAGGTCGGGGTAACTAAACGCAAGCGTAGCGTTTTAACTCTAGAAAGAAAGCTGGAGATAATATCAGAAGTTAAGAAAGGGAAGTCAGTGAGGCAGTGTCTGGACAGTTTGGTGTTCCAAAATCTACAGTGAATGATATTTGGACATGAACGATGAAGAAATTGTAGAAGATGTGTTGCAAGAGAGAGAAGAATCTGAGTCCGAAAATGAAGCTTCTTCAAATGCAGTTACTCTATTCCAAGCTTGTGCTGCTTTCGATACTGAAGTGGTTGGAGTCCAAAGGCAACACACACTCTGCACATCTTATGCTGGTAAAAAGTTGGAGAGACGATGCAGCTCAGCGTCGCTTGAAATCTATAAAGCAAACTAAAATCACTTCATATTTTAAATAAATTGATTCATGTATTTTTGTTAATTTTAAGTAATATACTAATTCAATTATCAAATAATTAATTGTATACACGGTTCATCACCGAATAAATTAAGTATTTTCTGAGTTACGGACATTTCTTAGTTACGGACACCCCTTGGTCCCAGACTGTCCGGATAAGAGAGGTTTGAGTGTATATATTTTTATATAGTTTAAAAATGTTCAGCTATTATTTATATCAAACTACATTAGCTAACCTACAATACTCTATAGCTATAGCTTTTCTTTTTGCCTAACAACTTAGCTCGCTCCGCTGACTTCAATGGGAACCATTTTCTAGTATTGGCCGTATCATAACAATTTTAAACACACACACACACACACACACACACACTGCAGCTTACAAGTTGAAGGACTTGTCCCATATTGGAGTTGAAGTCTTGGAAGTAGTCTGGGTTCTAATGCAGCAGTTACCAACTTCAATCAGCACATAACAACTACACGGAGGCAGATCCAGCACTTTACACACTACAACAAACAATAAACAACAACAACAACCAACACACCATTAAGGAGTGACAGACATGCCACAAGTGTGACAGACACCCCACAGTGTGACAGACACGCCACAAGTGTGACAGACACCCCACAGTGTGACAGACACCCCACAGTGTGACAGACACGCCACAAGTGTGACAGTACACCAATGTGGAAGTATATCCAGCAGTACAGCAACTGCTCATTTTAATTCTCTTGTGTCTAATAACATAACATGTTCAGGAAGTCCTTCTGAGTTGCTTCTCTTCAGATCCATCAAAAGCTTAATGAAACACCAACTACAGCTGGAATTACACACTGACTCTTAATAGAAAAGTGAACAACATACGCACATGCACACACACACATGCACACACACACATGCACACACACATGCACACACACATGCATACACACGTGCACACACATGGACACACGTGCACACACACACGTGCACACACACGTGCACACACACATGCACACACACATGCACACACTCTGTACCTTTCAAGTTAAGATGACCAACATTTCTCTCTTTGATAGCATTCAACTTCAGACTCTGAGACCAATCCTAGCAACATACATAGTAGCACTAAATATTATACTTGCACTCTCTGAGCATGCTCACTCACAACTCACATAATTCTTATGAACGTCCTCCAACTGGAAGTCTGGCTCCTCCTCCTTCACTCGTGACGCTGAGATGGAGAGGTTGAAGTGCAGCGTTCCATCCACATCCAGGAGCTGTCCTCCCGTCAGCGGCATAGTGAAATCATGAATCACATCTTTAGTAAGACTAGCCAAATCCACAGAACAACTGGACACACCCACCACACACAAGACAGTGGCTTACACAGGACTACACGCTCTTCACACTGTCTGTCTGTCTGTCTGTCTGTCTGTCTGTCTGTCTGTCTGTCTGTCTGTCTGTCTGTCTGTCTCACCTGCCTATGAAGTCGTCATTCTGAGGGAAGTCACTGTCCCATACTTCCACATGTAAGGTACTGGAGTTATCCATCATGCACATAGTGAACCGTTCCAACCACTTCGGGTTCAGGTTCTTGGACATCACCTTGCTCTTGTACTTCTGAGAGCCCAGCTTGAACTTGCAGTACGGATCACTGAGACCTGCAACATGCATGCACACATACGTCTAACACATGAACCAAACAAACATGTCACATGAACACAGTTGAACATGTCACATGAACACAGTTGAACATGTCACATGAACACAGTTGAACATGTCACATGAATGGAAAGCATGAACATGTCACATGCACTTTACACAAGTGACAACACATGTACACAGCACACATGTGTCTGTGACAGCACATGTACACAGCACACATGTACATCAGGCAGGAAAATATGCTACCCTTTATCACCAACACCCAGTGTTAATAGGCCATTACTTGGTGAAACCATGTGATATACAAGTTTAGGTACAATACAGGAACTATAATAGTATGTTCAACACATGAGCAGCATATGGTGAGCGAAGCAGCCAGAGATGACATAGTACTAGTTGTATCGTACATTTCTTACACAACTATTAGTAACACATTCAAATTGAGTTAGTCATACAGAGATATGCAGTGACCCACTCAATGACTCATTCTCAGAATATTGTCAAAATCCAACCGTGCACCATGTGTAGTAGAGTTGTATAGTTACTCACACTTTCTATCACCTGCCATTCATACCGACTTACAGCAGTGACAGAAGCCTCATTTACATCACCTGCCATTCATACCGACTTACAGCAGTGACAGAAGCCTCATTTACATGATGCAGACATGAAAGCATATATTTAATAATCCAAATCGATACACGACACTAACTTCATAAGCAACTGATACCTCACACACAAACATTATGGCTGCTCCACAACCACTATATGGCCTCCCACTTGGGGAGTAAGGACATGCTCTGCTAAATGATGACAAAGGTGTTACTGCTGACCAATAGAAAACCTTGCACACACAACCACGTAACTGTCAAAATCATCAACCCACCAACAGTGCGACCGGTAAGACAGTAAAGGCATTTATAATGCCTGACATTGGGAAAGATTTCAACTTTTCCATCATGTCTCTAGTGTGTGCTTGCATAGCTCTGCCCCAGTCAGCATGTTGTTGTTGTTGCTGTTGTTGTTGTTGTTTTAGGGTGGAAAAGTTAAGATAGCCCTCAACCCTTTCATCAAAGAATTAAAAATAAATAAATGTGCCAGCTCATTCATGTCTGTACATTTATGTTTACAGCAACGGACACGCCTCCAACTTACTACTGAAAGCAATGTCACTGCTACTCAAACATGCGCACATACATACATACATACTTCCCTCAAGACTTAAAAGCCAACATATATCAATTAATGGTCTACTTTAGTAATTTCCAAGAAAAAATTAGTTCACATTAATTGTAGATACCGACATCCAAGGATGACCGCCATCGATATACAGACTGTCTATTTCCTGTACTAGAACAACATAATCTACATACCTCTGTGTGTGTGTGCATGTGTGAGTGTGTGCGTGTGTGTTGTGTAGTGGTTCTGGGCTCAGGGCCCGCGGTCCTGAATTCAAGCCCAACTCAGGCAATTTTTCCATCTGATTTCCATCTGCCTCCCACCAGCCCCACCAGTCCACCCAGCTGTGATTGGGTACTTGGCATTTGCTGGGGTGCAAATTCAAGGCCTTTTCTCATGAAACAGCAATGGTCCAGGTGGGACTTCGGGTGCCCACACCACTTGCTGTGAGGAAAGGTCTGTTCTCCTGTGAGTTCCTAGCCCGGCTCCAGGAGCTTTGCTTGCACGGCTCACAGTGCCTGCTTAGTGCACAGGCATCCTGGCTCTGCCAGGTGCACGTGACCGCCTAGCGGCAGCAAGAGAATTAGCATTTTTTTTTGCGTGTGTGTGATGTCAACTAAACTTTATTAAATATACTATAATAATTTATAGTTGAAAACCACCCACACAAGGAATTGATTTCTGCTGTACTAATGAAGCACCAAAGGTGCGAACCCTCAGTGCTATTAAACACTACCTAGCTATTACAATATAATCTCCTTCCAAAAGAACAGGCAATCTGTTAGCTATTTTTAATGAGGTATCAAAATAGCTTGACCAATGAAAATGGTACATGAAAATGCCGTCTTCATAAGAGAAGAAGCTAAACTAGCCAGAAACACTCACCTGTATACATTTTCAACGCGAAACTTCACTTCTTCGAACTCCGTTAACTTCCCCGGAGTAACACTTAGGAGCCTCAGCATAAAGCTAAGTACACCGCTGGCTGCAGAAATTATTTGCTCACGTGATTATGACATGACGCTAGGGGGCGTTGCCCATAAAAGCTGGTACCTACGCAGAGTTGAAAGCTTCGCTTTTTCTCAACGAATAGCCCAAAATTAAAAAAAGTAGCACAATAAAGGGTCTTAAATCTTCGTCTTGAGTAAGTTCATACCTAAATCAACTGTTAATTGTCAGTAATCTGTCAAAATCAGAGCGTGACAGACAGACAGACAGACAAACAGACAAACAGACAGACAGGACAACTACTATAACCCTCTCGCGCATGCGCGCTGAGGGTTAATTATAGGAGCTGTGTATCGTGTTGAGGAAAATATAATTGCAGGTCTCACCATTCCTGTCCAAGGCAGGTAGGTCACGCCCCTCTATCAGTGTGACGATTAACACGTGAGTCCACACTTTGCATGAGGACTTGGAGCAAGTTTTCTTGGCTGGAAGAGGAGAAGGCTCAGTGACCTCATTCTCCTTGTCTATGATTGGAGATATTTTGATGCCTATTCTAATATGGCCAAGAACTTCATCTTTAGGAGCAGCACGATCCACCAGTCCGAGATCAATGAAGTGAAACCTGCAGACGGACATTATAGACACATGTTAACAATAGATAATCGCATGATCATCAGTGATAACGCAGTGTGATATTGATACTAGCGCAATGTGACACTAACTCGTTATGTCTTAATAACCCTTAGATAATATGATGTCTAGTTCAACACAACACTGATGTTGCGACACTGATACTGTGACACTGATGCTGCGACACTGACGCTGCAACACTGATACTGCGACACTGATGTTGCGACACTGACGCTGCGACACTGATGCTGCGACACTGATGCTGCGACACTGATGCTGCGACACTGATGCTGCGACACTGATACTGCGACACTGACGCTGCAACACTGATACTGCGACACTGATGTTGCGACACTGATGCTGCGACACTGATGCTGCGACACTGATGTTGCGACACTGATGCTGCGACACTGATGCTGCGACACTGATGCTGCGACACTGATACTGCGACACTGATGCTGCGACACTGATGCTGCGACACTGATGTTGCGACTGATGTTGCGACTGATGCTGCGACACTGATGCTGTGAGGTGGTACCAACATAGCGTATCTCTAATAAACAACATTACCAACAGATGTACACGACTTGTTTTTCAGGTTCTCTCGTTTCATTACATCACAAATAAAATTTCAGAACTCCAAAAATCACACTGAAAATGGAAGCATAAACGAATGTAGAGAACTAGCTTATGTTTATGTATTTGACACGTAAAACATCGTAAGAATACTCAGTGCACATGCACAGTCTGTGTCAGGTTGTGAAATATCTGGAAGTAAACAGAACCGTGCTCAATAACAAACACTGTAGCTCTACATTCCCCATCTTCTACATAGTCTAGTATTGCTAGAATAGTCTAGTATATGACTACTACTGAGGGGTCCCTTCAGGAACTGGTCCAGAAGGTCTGGTACCACATTGGGATGAGTGGACTTACTCATTATTGGCGTAGGTAGATAAGTCCAAGGTCTGTCCCCCCATGAAGTCGTCCATGGCCCCGTAGTCGTGGTCATAAACTCTGACTATGAGTTGTGACTTCAAGCTCTGGATCTTGAAGGAGAAATGTTCATTCCACTCCGGGTTTAGGTTTCGATGTATGACTGCGCTGCGATACTTGAACGGCGGACACTTGAACTTCACATACGGGTCACTGCTCCCTGCGGCACAACAGATGAATTATAACAGCACCACAACAACACCACAATGCAATAACATAACACCACAACAAATGTTAACAACAACAACAATAAAATATACATACGTACAAGGATGAAAAAATAAAAGAACAAACAATTTGGTCATCTCTATGGATGCTTACTACTTTAACTTTATGACACAAAATATTTAGGAGTATTTACTACAGCATTGGCACAGTTAGCTTACTTCATTCTACAGTCAGACACATCACACATTGCATTGTTGGTGCCTCCTACAACCTCACACACAGCAATGCCATCTGCTAACACATACAACCAGTACATACCATACACTGAACTGCGACAAACTCAATGCTACATTGTATGTATGTATGTATGTATGTATGCATGTGTGTGTGTGTGTGTGTGTGTGTGTGGGTGGGTGGGTGGGTAGGAGGGGAGGGGGAGTGGACGGAGGGAAGGGTGAAAGTTATGGTAACCTGACGTCTGTAAATGCAGCTAGATACCATCTGGTATGACCACAGCAACCTTGCCTGGATGATACCCACACCACCCAAGATCATCCACTACCACAGACTACCAGACCACCACTACCACTAACCACCCTATACCCAACTCACCAGTCCTGTCTCTGATGGCCAGGTTGTGACCAGAGATGAGAGTGACATTCACCATGTACTCCATGAGTGGAACAGGCTGAAGGTCAGGCGGTCCCTCCTCCTCTAAATTCGTTGATTGTCGCAGAGGCTACAGACGCGTGAATGCACACACATGCAAACTAACTCAAAACACTTTTCTCTCTCCCCCTCTAAACATGCAGCTACGCCTCAAGGCTACTTCTCTCCACTACAAGCCAGCTAAAATTTAACAAAAACTTCACGCAAACTAAATACTTGAGGCTTGAGACCCGACTGAAATAGTCAAGGGCCAGCTAAGGTTTCACTTTTCTAATGCATGACTTCCTATTGCACGCACACACACATAACAAACACGCTCACAGAAGGAGGAGGTGGCCAGGAGGCAGGAGGATGGACCAGTGCCTCTGCAAGCTCTTCATCAGACAGCTTAGGAAATTCACCGTCGATGGTCAAAAAAGAGTGGCGAGATGAAGTGTCGGAGTCACTGAGAGGAGGCCTGCTGTCCACCATGGAGTTGGAAGTTAGAGATTCTGCAGACCTCCACTTGCTGTCTGAATCCAGAGACAAGTGATGCGCTCTCAGTGGGTCTGAGCCTGCTAGAGCTGCAGACTGACCGCTGGTTTTCTTAGCGTTTCTCTTGTTGAACATTCTGAACCTTTTGCCATCCTTCTTCTTCATTGGCTGCAGCAAACTGGCAGAGTAAGAATGGTTGCCCGCCACTTCCACAGCCATTGATTGTCGTTTTTTTTACAGGTGCAATTTACAGCAATACTCTAACTGTACATACAGCAGCGTTCAATAAACGTTTGGTTAGTGTCCACAAAAACTAAGTACTCACTAACCTTCACCTACACTTAATTCTCCTTATATACCGAAACTAGTAATAGTTAGTTTGTACTATGTAGCTAATAACAAAAAACAGTCAAAAGGAATTTCCGTTTGAATTTCACAAAGATTATATTTTAATCAACTGGTAATGATGACCGCGCAGCATGCAATCGCGCGTGCGGAACGTACTGAGCTGAGGAAGAAAAGCATGAATTGGTTGGATGAACAGCTTAGTGAAGAAGTGCCTCTTGGAGGAATCTTTAGGTTACAGGTAATGGCAAACCAGTACTAGAAGCTGCAAAATAGCAAGTTCTCTTTATTCGTAGTGGGAATCGTCTGCATTGAACGATATAAAGTTGGCCAGTGAGCAGTATGGAGATAGACTGCCTCTGAAAGTAAGTCATGGACTCAAAACAGTCCTTTATTGCCTGGCTTGTGTGGGCGTCATTGGCCGCAGAATGTCTGGTTTGGCCAAAAGTCTGTGTTCCCTAAAGGCCAACTTTTGTTGTTGTTGTTGGTTTAGAATATTGCCAAGTTAGTTGCCATGGCAGTTGTTTTTATTATTATTTGATTTCATTGCTGTTTAGATTGTTGACTACCATGTTGACCAAGTTTTTACATGTGTAAACTATTATCAGTGACTTTTGTGAATGTAATTGGAAGATAGTAAAATAATTTGAGACAATAGTAACAGACATTTTGGGAGGTGCACAAAAGAGGGTTATAGTAGTCATCCTGTCTGTCTGTCTGTCACGCTCTAATTTTGGAGATTACTGACAATTAACCATTGATTTAGGTATGAACTTACTCAGAACCAAAATTTAGGACCTTACATTGTGCTACTAGTTGAGAAAACACGAAGCTTTCAGCTCCACGTAGGTACCAGACAACCCCTACCATCACGTCATAATCACGTGAGCAAATAATTTCTTGCAACCGGCGGTTTATGCTCAGGGAAGTTAACGGAGTTGAAAGAATTGAAGTTTCACAGTGAAAATCTATACCGATGAGTGTTTCTAGCCTGTTTAATGAAGACAGGGTTTCCATGTACCATTTTCATTGCTCGAGCTATATTGATGCCTGATTAAAATAGCTAACAGATTGCTTGTTCTTTTAGTCTGAGATTATATTGTAATAGCTAGGTAGTGTTTAGTAGTGCTGAGGGTTTGCACCTTTGGTGCTTCATTGTAAATTGGTATATGTTGTGTGTGCGGGACATGCAATTGTATTGAGAAGGTGAGTGGATATAACACTACACAGAAGAACATGCTTGGAAAGGGTCATCAAGTATTGAATATTCTCCTATCAGTCCAAGAAAATGTCAATAATCAAAGGGGAAAAGGCACTGTGTAGTCTTATAAATATGAATTTATTTGAGTTGGGTTTTCTTCAATAAAAAGTAGAAGCTTCCCAATTTATGACTGCAGCTGCAGAAGTGATATAGAAATTAGTTCCATAATCCAAAATTATGAATTTTTTTTTTAATGTGTGTGTCTTCTACTTGAGTCATTTCATCTTTGTTTCATGGAGAGAGTTATTTTGTGCATGTGGCTGATCTGCACGCATTATTATGAGCAAGTGAGTGAAGCTAGCGAGACAGTATTAGGTGCTAAATGAAAAATCTGGACATGTTATAATATATATGGATGGATGGATGGTATGTGGTACCAGCTTTTTAGGCTTATCAGCTCTTTCTTCTGGTAAAAGATTTAATTGATTTTTTTATTTAAAAATATTTAAGGTTGCAATTAGTGATTTCTATGGCTTTAAACCCTGTACCAGATACATTTTCAAGAACTCAACTTGTTTCAGTAGAGCTGAGAGGTTGGAACTTCATAAGAATCTTTAATAAATGAAATAATGAAAAATCTACCATTACTAGTGATGTGCTTGAGCACAAATGGCGAGCGAGCCTAAAGACTATACTATTTTTATGATTTTGACTTCTAACACTGAAGCTACTGAAAATAAGGTCCAGTTTTTAAATTTCGCATACACGGTAAAGGTATTTCAGTGCCATAGTAACAACTCTCTGCAACTGCTTGAATTGAAGGGAAAAAACAACAACAAAACAATACACGTTATTTAAAAGTTTTCTTTGTGATATTCTTTAGCTAAGTAGTGGTTGTAACACACAATGTTTTGACACAACTGGACATGCACCTACACAGACTTACCTTAGCGGTAGTCTAGTGGACAATGTATTTTCAAGTAAATACTGTTGCGCACGGCTTATAACCATGACAAAGAGTGCAGTGACGTACCACCGCCACTAACTCGAATAGAAATGGAAGTCCCTAAGTTTTCAAGTTTTAACTGCACCCGCAAAAGAATTCAAAACGGTAAACAATTCAATTTCTAGGGTGATACGGGTACTGATCGATAAACCAGAGGATTCTGTTTAGTGCAATTTGGGACGGGGTTGACCACATAACTAACACAAAAACGTGAGGGTCAAAGTACAAAATGACATACATACGTCCATACATATACATGTATACAAATAAATAAATTAACATCCCCGATTTTCGATTGTGTTACCCCTGTAAGTGTCTCGCTCGCTCGCCAATTATCATTACAAGCAAGTCCCCACCACACAGTTACTTGATGTACCAACTGTTGTGAGCCAGCCATAGCATGCAATAGGTATTTTATCATCCTCTACCACCTTGTTTGGTTACATCAATTTCCCTCTTGCTCTCTTTCTTCCTGAGCCATCTCAGCTCTTCTTATCCATCTCAGCTCTTCTTATCCTCCTCCTTTTCTCTCTTCAGTTCTTTCTTCTTTTTCTTGAGTCATGGATTCCCTTCTCCTTTGTCTATCTCTCCTGCTTCTTAGTCTCTCTGTCCTTCTATCCATGGTTGTGGACATAGGCTTTGTGAGACTATTGCTTTCCCTTTTGAAACTTCGCTGTCCTGCCCTCACCGATAGTCGTTGTTCCCTTGATCGTCTTTGTTTCTGTAAGTCATCATTACTGGCACAAGCACATGATTATGATGATTATTATAATCTATACTACATATGGCAACTGTTGCAAATCTAATTGTAATGAATCTTCATATGATAGACTAACAAATACTTACAGGGACAAACCTAGCCCCATATGTCTAATGTGTATATGATAGACTAACAAATACTTAGAGAGAGTAGGGACGACCTAGCCCCAGATGTCTAATGTATATATTATATTAGTTTATATACATGCACACTGATACCAAGAAACATGTTTTGCACTAATTTGTTACCGCATTGAATATGTTTAGTGTCAGAGATTTGCCAGCTAGGAGTCAACTAGTATCCCCATTTTAAATTTCGTCTGTGAAAAAATTTAAAACAAGCTGGTTTCAACTGATTTGTGTAGGTATGGATATCAAGATTTACCAAAAAAAAGCTAGGTGCGATAGGGGGTGGGGAATTTACCTTATAAGGTCATTAACCCTGACCTATTGCATATAAAATTGTATCTCAGCAACGGAAGAGTTCAGGGGGGTGATCCAGGCGTCAAAATGTACGGAATTACCCAAGGAGGAGCCAAAAAAATAAAATTGGACATAAAAGACCAAACCTTAGACTTCCAAATAAGGTCAAAGGTCAAAATTATCATTGAAATGACGTCTTTATATCCCACAATGTCAAATAATCTGATTATAACTTTTACTGTGACTAAATACATGTAATGTCCATTTCCTCCTCATCACTGTCAACCTCCTCCACATCCACTCCATTGCTACAGTGTCCACAGCACACACCGCATGCAGACACACATGACATGCCAGCTCTCATGCAGCTGCATTTCATGCTTTGGCACTGCCTCTCCCCTTCCTTCCCAGCAAAAAAATCCCGTAAGATCTTGTCAGATCTTACAGGATCAGTAGGATCCTATAAGAATGGACAAGATCCTATTTGTACTAACAAGATCTTGCAAGAACTGATTAAGATCCTATAAGTTTTGTTAAGAAATAAATCATGTAATACCTTATAAATTCCTGCAAGTTCTTACAAGAACCGATTAAGATTCTGAAAGTTTTGTTAAGAAATAAATCATGTAATATGCCTTATAAATTCCTGCAAGTTCTTACAAGAACTGATTACGATTCTGTAAGTTTTGTTAAGAAATAAATCATGTAATATACCTTATAAATTCCTGCAAGTTCTTACAAGAACTGGTTGAGATTATATAAGTTTTGTTATGTGTAAAATCTTACAAATTCCTGTAAGACTAAAGAAAGACATATACATATCCACTGGAGTCACCTAGAAAGTATATCGACTTATTAACAGTCCACACGACATGTTTGTAAGTTTAATTCTTTGCTTTTATGACCTGTAGTGGTCTATTGTGTATACTTTTAGAATTCAATCATTTAGACCGTTCCTCTGCCTATATTAATATTGTAATAGGTAAATTTTCAAGTACATAATTTTAGTTTGTGTGATTCAGATTCCTTCCCCCATTTACGAAAAAGCATCATGTATGAAGAACTGCTATAAATCATCATTGTTTGACTTAAACGATTATAGGAGTCAAGATGATTACTATGTAAAAAAGAGAAAAAAATGTGAGGTTGAAAAAGTCCAAAATGTGGCAAAAATGGAGAGACAAAAGATACTGAATTAGTGGTGTTCAAGTTTGTTTGGCAAAGTAACTATAATGTCATGAGGTGAATATTTAACTGGAATGTGGACACGCTTCTCAACCAAGTCTGTTGGTGAAATTGCTATTAATTTATTAGATAAAGATAGCTTTTCACCTTAAAGCCAAACAAATTGAACAATTTAGCTGCCTTGTAATCATCTTCACTTAGTGAATGTCGATGTTGTGACTGTGGCATTGCCAGTACCTCTTCATCAGTATTGTCAAAAATAGACACAATGACAATTGGATTACCATTGACTAAGCAAAACTTCTGAATAGACCCAAACCATTCTTCTTTACCACATACTGGTCTATAAAATTTACAAATGGAGTTATTTCTAGAGTTGTGCTTGCTTGCTACTGAATAAGTTACACCATCTTGCCTGTACCTAGGGAAAACTGGAACTATGTGGTTTTCAATGGAAAACCCTGCTTCCTGCACAGTACACAGAGATTTTTGTTCGTTACTTTCCCCAAAACATCAGATCTCCTATCTACCTTTCCAGTGACTCTGTTGAGAAAGTCCACTGTTTGAGAATTTTCGTTCTTGTCCAGTCTATCCTTGAGAAGAGGCAGAACTTGTCTCATTCTAACAGACTGAATGAGTTGAGGGAGGACATTCCTTGTTCCATGACAATGCCACTTCAGAAATCCATTTGAAGTTTTCAAATCCGAACGTCGAATAGCACCACAAGGGTCCCCATCGACGGACAAACTCACACATGTGTATCAAACTATGAAAGTTCAATGAACACATGGTTTGAGGGTACAAAATTGGCATTAATTCATAAAATCTGGCAAGCATGCAATGAGCTATTTGTAGGTGCTGTTGAGATATATTGCAGCCAAGTAAAATATGAATGGAACTAACTAGCAATGAGAAGTTGATATAGGTAGTCTGCTGGAAAATCCGCTTGCAATAGTACAGGAATAGAATAAATCAAAAGCCAGGCCCGATATTCAGATGCTTCCCAATACTTTGAAGTATGTATAGACCTAGGAGTTGGCCGGAATTCATAAGAGGGTTTAATGCGCAACAAAGCTTTATCAATTTCTTTCATTTTCCTACCAAGGTAAAATCTGGACTGGTGATACTTTGTGTCAAACCAAGAATTAAAAAGAGATTTAGTAACTCCTTCCAAAACAGCATGAATATAGTATATAGGAACAGCATTGGTAAGGGAAATACTGGATATAATGATCCAATTTTTTCCCCCTCCATAATCATGGTACAAATCTGAGCAGTTTGATATCAAGATCAATAATGTGGGGTATTTAGTTGCTGAGATACTTCATTTTTAAGATTTTGGGCAAGGTTGATGACCTTTTGAACTCTAAAAAGTTTTCCCCGCCCCCTTTTTTACCTAGCTTTTTTTTGGTAAATCTGGACACCCAAACCTACCAAAATCTGGACACCCAAACCTACCAAAATCAGTTGAAACCAGCTTGTTTTCACAGATTGGATCTCAAAATGCTTAACTTTGGGATACTAAACAACTTTGTGGTCATTTCCTACTTGCTGCTAATAACTGGTTAGGGGATATAAATGAAGTCGATTTATTGAAATTTGCACTCATGTGATACTTGTAACTTTATGTGTATATTTGTGTATGTGTGTGTGTGTGATCCAGCATAGACTATGTGTACGCATCCTCCATCTCCTGGAACACAAGTCCCCCCATGTTGTGCGTTCTTGTTGCGACGTCTTGATCCAGGCCAGCACGCAGCTGGAATGCATCTCCCATACTCTCCTCCTTCCTGAGCTAGTAGCACGGGCATCCACTAGTCCTTGCTATCCAATCTTACTCGACTGTATGTCAGACATCTTTATTCACCAGTTGAACTCCACACAACCCATCAGCTACTCCATCAGGTACTGCATTCAGTTCTAAATTAGCTAGCTTGACACTACTCTCTCTCTCTCTCAGAGTGAATGAGCACCCATTTGTGTCGGTCTTGGAGTCTCGCAGTGACACAAGCAACTGTATAGTACACCAAATACTCAAAATACTGGTGGCTCACCAGTTGTCAAGGTAACTAGTTGTCAACGTATCCAATTGACTTGAAATGTGTTATGTTAATACATGCCCCATGCCCGGGTAACTAAGGGGAGGGGAGTAGGGAAGGAGTTAGGTCACTGTATGGATAGTGCAGACACGTCTGCCAGGACATGGTTTAAGTAATGACACCTTACCAGCTTGTGTGTATTTAGGTCAAGTGTGAAACTTGTGTCTCCAATAGTGAAATATCTATTGCTGCATCCAGCCCCACCCCCTTACATCGCATCTCTTGTGCCACACCTCTATTCCTCCTTTATGCTTCTTATAAATCAAAACTCGGAAGCTCCTCCCGCTCTGGTGACATTACTAGCAAAGCTACTGCCATTTCAACCCATTGGTAGTTCAGAACAGCTCCAGTTTTCCTGTTCATGCGCCAGCTCTTTGTCTGCATTCTATTCCAGACTTCCTTCATCTCTCCAGCAAGGTAGGCGTGGTTTCAAAATGATTGGCTGACCTCTAGTTGTTTGTTAGCGAACTTATTCCAAGGTAGCAGTAGACATGAACCAATGTTATGTTTGTGTGTTAGGATTACTGACTACTCTCTTGTTACTGTGTGTGGAGCTCAGTAGGCAGAGCCTCCCAGTCCAGGGACTCCTACGTGTCCTGAAGGTCAAAGTTGAAGATACAAGCCTTGAAGTAAGTTGTTATGGGAGTGTTTCAAGACTTATCAACATGCGTAGGTCCTTACCTTACGTATTTACATGTGTAGGTCCTTACCTTATGTATTTACATGCGTAGGTCCTTACCTTATGTATTTACATGTGTAGGTCCTTACCTTATGTATTTACATGCGTAGGTCCTTACCTTACGTATTTACATGCGTAGGTCCTTACCTTACGTATTTACATGTGTAGGTCCTTACCTTATGTATTTACATGCGTAGGTCCTTACCTTATGTATTTACATGCGTAGGTCCTTACCTTACGTATTTACATGTGTAGGTCCTTACCTTATGTATTTACATGCGTAGGTCCTTACCTTACGTATTTACATGCGTAGGTCCTTACCTTACGTATTTACATGCGTAGGTCCTTACCTTATGTATTTACATGCGTAGGTCCTTACCTTATGTATTTACATGCGTAGGTCCTTACCTTACGTATTTACATGCGTAGGTCCTTACCTTACGTATTTACATGTGTAGGTCCTTACTTATGTATTTACATGTGTAGGTCCTTACCTTATGTATGTATTCAGTAGGCAGAGCCTCCCAGTGTACGTGTCCTGAAGGTCTTGCAAGCCTATGGGAGTGTTTACTTATCATTTACATGCGTAGGTCCTTACCTTACGTATTTACATGTGTAGGTCCTTACCTTACGTATTTACATGCGTAGGTCCTTACCTTATGTATTTACATGCGTAGGTCCTTACCTTATGTATTTACATGCGTAGGTCCTTACCTTATGTATTTACATGTGTAGGTCCTTACCTTATGTATTTACATGTGTAGGTCCTTACCTTATGTATTTACATGCGTAGGTCCTTACCTTATGTATTTACATGCGTAGGTCCTTACCTTATGTATTTACATGCGTAGGTCCTTACCTTACGTATTTACATGCGTAGGTCCTTACCTTACGTATTTACATGTGTAGGTCCTTACTTATGTATTTACATGTGTAGGTCCTTACCTTATGTATTTACATGCGTAGGTCCTTACCTTACGTATTTACATGCGTAGGTCCTTACCTTATGTATTTACATGTGTAGGTCCTTACCTTATGTATTTACATGTGTAGGTCCTTACCTTATGTATTTACATGCGTAGGTCCTTACCTTATGTATTTACATGTGTAGGTCCTTACCTTATGTATTTACATGTGTAGGTCCTCTCATTAATATTGTTCAGTTGCTTGGTCTAGTTTTACTTTCATTGTTCCCAGGCTCATCTCTGTATGCAGTTTACTCATTCTATGTCTTATATTGATCTACTTGTATTGCACATTATCTTGTAAGTTTTGAATACCTAATTATCGAGTACATAGATATTTGATAGAGGAGTGATACAATGGTGAGATTGGAATTTATAGAGTCACACCTGCCAGCCATTAATTATAATTTCTTATGAAGAAAGTTGTTCTTTTGTGCTTGTTGGATTCAACAGGTCTACCCTTCTTGGTCAGCTATTGTTTTGTTTGCTTCAGTTCCATAATATTGAGACAACTAAGAATTGGATGGATACTTAGTTCTACCATCACACCATTCAAGTTGTATACCAGTATCTTATCCTATGATGCACCAAACTGCTGCTTGGTCTGTGCTCTTGGAGGAATTAATCCTAACCCTCCTTCAATTATTATTGGCAAGCGAGTGAGACACTTACAGGGGTACAGGGAGACACTTACAGGGGTACAGGGAGACACTTACAGGGGTACAGGGAGACACTTACAGGGGTACAGGGGTACAGGGAGACACTTACAGGGGTACAGGGAGACTCTTACAGGGGTACAGGGAGACACTTACAGGGAGACACTTAAAGGGGTACAGGGAGACACTTACAGGGGTACAGGGAGACACTTACAGGGGTACAGGGAGACACTTACAGGGGTACAGGGGTACAGGGAGACACTTACAGAGGTACAGGGAGACACTTACAGGGGTACAGGGAGACACTTACAGGGGTACTGGGAGACACTTACAGGGGTACAGGGGTACAGGGAGACACTTACAGGGGTACAGGGTACAGGGGTTACACAATTGAGATTCTGAAGTGTTTATTTATTTCTTATTTGCATATGGTATGGTACATGTGACCCCTTTTTTTTTTCCTTTTTTTTTTCTTTTTTTTTTGCCCCCACCATCAACTAATCAGTTGGAAACGTCTGAACAAAAATGAATCTGTCACCATTCAGTATGAGTGTGGGCCTGAAAAACAAGCTAGTCTTGGAGCAGACCTAAACCCTCAACTTTGTTACTTAAATAAAAAAGTATAGCAGACCCACAGCACTATTTCTTTTCGTCGGCATTGAATGGATAGGTCAAGTTAAGAACATTTCAATTTCAACAACTATTAGGCTAAGGGCTAGCTTATAGCTAGTTAGCCATCACTTTAAAGCTAGGCTAGCTCACTCGCCATTTGTGCTCAGGACACACTAGTTATTGTTATTATTATTGTTTAGTGTGAGAATGCTTGTTGATTTTGTCGTTCTTACTTAGTTACTATGGGCTCTAGTCCAGCCATCACATACCAACTACTTCATATTAGTGAGTTTACTACATCATTGCTCTAGTCCAGCCATCACATACCAACTACTTCATATTAGTGAGTTTACTACATCATTGCTCTAGTCCAGCCATCACATACCAACTACTTCATATTAGTGAGTTTACTACATCATTGCTCTAGTCCAGCCATCACATACCAACTACTTCATATTAGTGAGTTTACTACATCATTGCTCTAGTCCAGCCATCACATACCAACTACTTCATATTAGTGAGTTTACTACATCATTGCTCTAGTCCAGCCATCACATACCAACTACTTCATATTAGTGAGTTTACTACATCATTGCTCTAGTCCAGCCATCACATACCAACTACTTCATATTAGTGAGTTTACTACATCATTGCTCTAGTCCAGCCATCACATACCAACTACTTCATATTAGTGAGTTTACTACATCATTGCTCTAGTCCAGCCATCACATACCAACTACTTCATATTAGTGAGTTTACTACATCATTGCTCTAGTCCAGCCATCACATACCAACTACTTCATATTAGTGAGTTTAGAAACGTTTATGTTGTTATCCAACCAATGTGTGTGTATGGAATGAGGGGTGTGGTGACTATGGTTTATATGTGTGTATATAGTGATGGGTGTGGTGTCTAGTGCTGATGTGCCGGTTGTCAGATCAAGTCTTGCTCTTCCACTAGTCCAACTCCTCTCTCTCCCACCCACGAGTCTCCTCCCCCTTCTTATAGACCGCACGCACACAGCAAGCAACCAAACAATGGCTAAAACTCTTCTGGAAAAGATAAAGTCTCCTGAGATAACATCTCAGCAAAAGACCACACCCCTTATTACACCAACCACACCCCCTAGTAGCATACCCACCAGTGTTGTCATGTCCAATTCTTCATCATTCTTCTCCAATCTCACTTCTTCCACTTATGGATATGTCAGTATCTCTGAAGATTCTGACCATGTCTGCTCATGGCTGCAACAATTAACAAGACACAACTCCTCAGTTCAGAGTGGTGAGGGGTGTGGCCACCTGGCTCTGCTGGTTGCCGGGGTAACAATGACTTGTGCTGACTCAGTTCGTATTCTTAAACAAGCTCTGCAAACATTTATCACTCTATGTGGGGTGGACCCTGCAATAGTAAGTGCAGCAGGTTTTCATTGCTACTTTAATTATTCCTGGTAATTTAATATTTTGGTGCATTAAAATTAGATAAATAAATTAATAATAAGTTTTGGTTCATTTTCTGTGATGGAACTAATACTTTTTGATTTTCTATTTTGGTTGATGTTTCTATTCAAACAAAGACTTAATTATCTCCACAGAATTCTAGACCACCTCAGATATATGACCTCCCCAAAATGCATAAAGAAGATGTTCCATTAAGACCTATAGTATCAGCTATTGGATCACCAACTCACAAACTGGCAAAATTTAGAATTCTGTGGAGATAATTTAAGTCTTTGTTTGCAAAAGAAAATTGAACAAATTTGCCACCCCCTCAACATCAAAGTAACCTCTCAGACTTCAACAACTCCAAGAAACTTACTTGTACATGTTAAACAAGCAACACCAATGGAGAAAAGAAAGGAGTTATATACAACATACCATGCATGGACTGCAATTCAGTGTATGTGGGTGAAACTGGTTAGAAATGGTTGAAGGAACATCAGTATGTAGTTAGAAAAATGGATAATAAAAATGGCATCTCGGTACATGTGTGGAAAAAGTCACACAGAGTAAACTGGAGTGAATTGACAGTTGTTAAAATGGTCCCCAATTACTTCCATAGGAGGCTAACAGAAACATAACTAATACAGAGCACCGACACCACGTCAAATTTAGATAAAGGCCTCGAGCTCAACTCCACCTGGACTCCGTTACTATAAGAACTTTAGTGTCAATGTTGACCCACAGCTACGTGCATTTTCTTGTTGGCAATTTTGTTTATTTTATTTTTAACGGTCATATACACCTCACAACTGAAGAAGGCTTACAAGCCAAAATGTATTGTGAATTTATAATCTAATTTTAATGCTACTAAGCTTAAAAAAATATTAAATTACCAGGAATAGTAAGTGTATAATTAGAAGGAGTGGTTGTAGAATTAGGGGCAGGTTTCATCTGTTTCAGATTGTGGGACACTAGTAATAGCAGTGTCTATCTTCCTAGCTTCATTGTGGCAACACTAGTAATGGCAGTGTCTATCTTCCTAGCTTCATTGTGGCAACACTAGTAATGGCAGTGTCTATCTTCCTAGCTTCATTGTGGCAACACTAGTAATGGCAGTGTCTATCTTCCTAGCTTCATTGTAGCAACACTAGTAATGGCAGTGTCTATCTTCCTAGCTTCATTGTGGCAACACTAGAAATCTAGTTTCTATGACTATTCATTAGACCCCATCAGTGCTGCAATTCCTACTCCACGTCCTTGGCTCTACTTCCATAGCATCTTCCAAACTCACTCTTCTCTATACTCTGCCAAGCCTTCCTGCACACTCGCTGGCACTAGGAGGCGTGGTCTCCACCATTGATCTTCTGAGTAAACATGTAATTCTGTTGCCGGTAGCAATGAGGCTGATGTGCAAGCTCTGGTTGAAACACGACAGAGTTTTCTCTTTCCTTCGAGGCATGTTGACACACCCACTTCCTGTCTCTCCTCAGCCTCCAGTGAGTGTACTCAGGGAGGTAGCTCTGGCCAAGGGAGCTGTGATCAAAGATATCTGCAGGGCAAGGTAAGTATGATTATGATGATGATGATGATAATGATAACTTATTATTATGATGATGATGATAACTATGATTATGATGATGATAACTATGATGATGATGATAGTTACAACAAGAGTGACAGAGTGATGATGTTGTTAGGTTATTCTGATCATAACTAGATATGACCTGTCCCACTATATGGTGCCCACCATGGTGATGTGTGCGTACAGGCCAGAGCAACACGGGGAGGAGATGCTAGCATTTATCTCCAAGATACTCACCTCTCATTACCACGAAGCTGCTGTGGTTGCCATGGCACTGGAGGGTGTGGTTTCTCTGTGTCTCAGTGAGGTGGTGGATGTAGTGACAGTATGGGGTGTGCTAGGAAGTGGAAGGAAGTTATCTTCTGATGACAGGTAATGTTATCGTCAGGAGTCTAGGTTGTCCCAAGTTTTCATTGGCCACGCCCCCACTAGTGTGAGTGAGTACCATGTTTATGCAGATAGCTGATAAATATTTAAAAATGCAATTGAGTCGATTGTGTAGGAAAAAATATTTGCTGCAGTTAATTTAAATTTTATTTGGATTCTGATTAGTAAAATTGGCTTTGAAACATGTCCCAGTGCTTATTGCAGGTGTTCCAGAATGTTTGTACAATGTGACTGGTACTAGCAGTGGTGTGTACACACTAGAAGCTGTTTGGTGAGAGGGATCCACTAGATCTAAGAACTGCATTTCTTGGTGGCTTTACCCTTACCAGATTTTTTTAATTCATAATGTGTATGGTGTTCAGTGTCCTTAGATCATAACAAGTATGTACATGTAAATTATTATAGGGTGCCTGTTTGGGTTGCTCTGTGTCCATTGCTTGCTCTTGCTGCTGAGGTCAACTCTGAATACAGTTCTTCTCATAAGGTCAGGATCTCAATCTTATTATTAGTTATTAGTGTGTATAATTATTAGCGTGTATAATTATTAGTGTGTATAATTGGCGAGCGAGCGTAGCGAGCGAGACACTTACAGGGGTAACACAATTGAAAATCGGGGATGTTTGTTTGTATATATGTTTGGACGTACGTATGTCATTTTGTACTTTGACCCTCACGTTTTTGTGTTAGTTATGTGGTCGACCCCGTCCCAAATTGCATTAAACAGAATCCTCTGGTTTTCGATCAGTACCCGTATCACCCTAGAAATTGAATTGTTTACCGTCTTGAAAATACATTGTCCACTAGACTACCGCGAAGGTAAGTCTGTGTGGGTGCATGTCCAGTTGTGTCAAAGCATTGTGTGTTACAACCACTACTTAGCTAAATAATATCACAAAGAAAACTTTTAAATAACGTGTATTGTTTTGTTGTTGTTGTTTTTCCTTCAATTCAAGCAGTTGCAGAGAGTTGTTACTATGGCACTGAAATGCCTTTACCGTGTATGCGAAATTAAAAAACTGGACCTTATTTTCAGTAGCTTCAGTGTTAGAAGTCAAAATCATTCATATAAAAATAGTATAGTCTTTAGGCTCGCTCGCCATTTGTGCTCAAGCACATCACTAGTTATTAGTGTTTCAGTCATTCTCGGCTATAATAATAGCACATTTTTCTCGTTCTAATGGCCATTATATTGTTAACTAAAACTTCAGGTTAAGTTTTAATTAACAATATTGGCTGTTAGAACGAGAAAAATTTGCTATTATAATTATTTCTTATGCAGGGATTCAAAGAAAGTGCTCTTACTTTCCTGTGGAAGGGCGTGTTCTGTAAGGTAAGTGTAGCCGTGAAGTTGTGACGGGTGTGGTATAGGTCATGTGATGTGTCAGGTGGATGCAGTCAGTAAGGCTTCTCTTCAAGCTCTAACTCACTTCAAACTAGAGGACTTCTTCTGGCATCATCTCCCAAGTAATGTATGTTTCAAGTTATCAATGTCCTGTGAATCGCATAAAGCATAATGTGTTTTTAGATGCAAGAGCTGCTGATGAGTGTATCAGGTGATAAGTCACATGACTGTGGTCCAGTTTCTATGACTGGAGACGTGTGTGTTCAGATGATCCATGCGATACCTGAAGGGGCTATGACTGCTTACTCAGCATTTCTGTCAGGTGTGATGAGGGAGGAGCTTTGCAATCTTCCCCGTGGGTTGGTGCACATGGCCATTAGAAAGGCATCAGCAGAGTCTCCTCATGAGACAAGTCTTAGAGCTACTCGTACTAGACTCATCACAGAGGCTCACACTGCCTGGTCCAAGTCTGCTAGTGACCCATCTGAGGGCAATGCGGTGTCATCTTTCTTCTCCACATGTAAGAGGTCTACTACACTCACTGTATTGCTGTTGCTGTGCCTTTAACTCCAGTTATGTGTTCAGATGTTAGCTTGTGGGTTGCTGTTCTAACAGGTTTGGGGATGTGCACGTGTAAGCTACAGCAATAATATGTGGGTTAAAGAGAGGTGTGAGATATCCCAGTTCTCCCTAAGTATTTATCTTAAACTTGTTCATGTTACCTCACACATGTTCATGTTACCTCACACATGTTCATGTTACCTCACACATGTTCATGTTACCTCACACATGTTCATGTTACCTCACACATGTTCATGTTACCTCACACATGTTCATGTTACCTCACACATGTTCATGTTACCTCACACATGTTCATGTTATCTCACACATGTTCATGTTATCTCACACATGTTCATGTTACCTCACACATGTTCATGTTATCTCACACATGTTCATGTTACCTCACACATGTTCATGTTACCTCACACATGTTCATGTTACCTCACACATGTTCATGTTATCTCACACATGTTCATGTTACCTCACACATGTTCATGTTACCTCACACATGTTCATGTTATACCTCACACATGTTCATGTTACCTCACACATGTTCATGTTACCTCACACATGTTCATGTTACCTCACACATGTTCATGTTACCTCACACATGTTCATGTTACCTCACACATGTTCATGTTACCTCACACATGTTCATGTTACCTCACACATGTTCTCAGAACGATGACGGTGTGTTCAGGAGAACTAGCTGAGTCAGGTTGGTAAAGTGTTATCAGTTACAGGATGATAGTGTTATCAGTTACAGGATGATAGTGTTGTTAGTAATGGTGTGAGTGTGTATGCATGGATCAAACTTAGCCGAGTTGGTGAAGCATCTTCAATAACAACGATGGTGGTGTATGAATTATTCATTAGCTGAGCCAGATAAAGCATTGTCAGTTGACGTGACGACAATGGGTGTGTGTATTCGTGAAATTAAGCTGTTCGTGGTTGGTAAAGTATCGTCAGCACTGCCTCCGATTGTGGTGGTGTGTGTATATGAATACATTAATCAAGAAAAGTAGTGAGGAAACAGCGGAAACCAAGTGGACTATACCATGTGGACTGATGTGACTATACCATGTGGACTGATGTGACTATACCAAGTGGACTGATGTGACTATACCATGTGGACTGATGTGACTATACCAAGTGGACTGATGTGACTATACCAAGTGGACTGATGTGACTATACCAAGTGGACTGATGTGACTAAACCAAGTGGACTGATGTGACTATACCAAGTGGACTGATGTGACTATACCAAGTGGACTGATGTGACTATACCAAGTGGACTGATGTGACTATACCAAGTGGACTGATGTGACTATACCAAGTGGACTGATGTGACTATACCAAGTGGACTGATGTGACTAGACCAAGTGGACTGATGTGACTATACCAAGTGGACTGATGTGACTATACCAAGTGGACTGATGTGACTATACCAAGTGGACTGATGTGACTATACCAAGTGGACTGATGTGACTAAACCAAGTGGACTGATGTGACTATACCAAGTGGACTGATGTGACTAAACCAAGTGGACTGATGTGACTATACCAAGTGGACTGATGTGACTATACCAAGTGGACTGATGTGACTATACCAAGTGGACTGATGTGACTATACCAAGTGGACTGATGTGACTATACCAAGTGGACTGATGTGACTAAACCAAGTGGACTAAACCAAGTGGACTGATGTGACTATACCAAGTGGACTGATGTGACTAAACCAAGTGGACTAAACCAAGTGGACTGATGTGACTATACCAAGTGGACTGATGTGACTATACCAAGTGGACTGATGTGACTATACCAAGTGGACTGATGTGACTATACCAAGTGGACTGATGTGACTATACCAAGTGGACTGATGTGACTAAACCAAGTGGACTGATGTGACTATACCAAGTGGACTGATGTGACTATACCAAGTGGACTGATGTGACTATACCAAGTGGACTGATGTGACTATACCAAGTGGACTGATGTGACTATACCAAGTGGACTGATGTGACTATACCAAGTGGACTGATGTGACGATACCAGGACTGATGTGACTGATACCAGTGGACTGATGTGACTATACCAGGGACTAATGTACTATCCAAGTGGACTGCATGTGACTATACCAAGTGGACTATGTGACTATCCAATGGGCTGATGTGACTAAGACCAAGGTGGACTGATGTGACTATACAGTGGACTGAGTGTGACTATACCAAGTGGACTGATGTGCCTATACCAGTGGACTGATGTGACTTACAAGTGGACTGATGTTACTATACCAAGTGGACTGATGGACTATACCAAGGTGGACTGATGTACTATACCAAGTGGCTGAGTGACTATACAATGGACTGATGTGACTATACCTGTGTGACTGATGTGACTGATACCAAGTGGACTGATGTGACTATACCAAGTGGACTATGTGCCGTATACTCAAGTGGACTGATTTACTATACCAAGTGACTGATGTGACATACCCAGTGGACTGATGTGACTATACCATGTGGACTGATGTGGACTATACCAAGTGGACTGATGGTGACACCAAGTGGACTGAATGTGACTCTCCAATGGACTGATGTGACTCTACCAAGTTGAACTGATTTGACTATACCAAGTGGACTGATGTGACTATACCAAGTGGACTGATGTGACTATACCAAGTGGACTGATGTGACTATACCAAGTGGACTGATGTGACTATACCAAGTGGACTGATGTGACTATACCAAGTGGACTGATGTGACTATACCAAGTGGGCTGATGTGACTATACCAAGTGGACTGATGTGACTATACCATGTGGACTGATGTGACTATACCAAGTGGACTGATGTGACTATACCAAGTGGACTGATGTGACTATACCAAGTGGACTGATGTGACTATACCAAGTGGACTGATGTGACTATACCAAGTGGACTGATGTGACTATACCATGTGGACTGATGTGACTATACCAAGTGGACTGATGTGACTATACCAAGTGGACTGATGTGACTATACCAAGTGGACTGATGTGACTATACCAAGTGGACTGATGTGACTATAGTCTTAAGTTTTCCTCTATCTGACAATGAAGGTGGACAAGATTGATTTTCGTGAGAAAAAAAAATCATCTAAATTGCCATCGCGAACTTGGCATGCCACATACAATCTAGAAAACAGATTTCTGTCGCTTTTGATTTCTGCCATTATTTGCTGTGCTTTTGTCTTTAGCCTCTTTTTTGGAGTACTAAGCAGATGAAGCATATTTTTGGTATGCAATCATCTACAGACTTGGTCACACTGCTTCACTCCAATCCCTTCAATATCAAACAATGCATCCATAACTGCATTCTCAGCGATATCTCTAGTGTCCAGAACTAGAAGATCGCCACCAGTCTCAAAGAATGGATTACCATACTCATCAATTGAGGCTTTCATTGATTTTACATCTTGTAAAAAGGCCTTTTGTATTCCAGGTCGCTCTTCGTGATGGCGGGTATCAACTTCTGACCTTGAACTATGGAGTGAAGCTCCAAATTCATTAATCAGACGTGCCATCTCTGGTCCACTGAACATCCACCGTTGAAGAGCATCAGGAGATTCAGTCAGACCCACCGCACCTCCATCACCCTTTACAATTGCATTATTATGCTCATGGGTTTGATCAGTAGCAATTCTTGAAAAAGAATGAGTGGGTTTTTTTTACTGTAAAGTTGCCCTTCAAAAACTCTTCATATATTTGAGGATGTAAATGTGAAAGGGTAACCATGTCATGAAGATGAATGGATACCCAGCGGCAATAATGAAAGTGGTCCAGGGAACAAGCTTAGTTAGTGACTGTACATAAAGTGGAAAATTGCCAGTTCGAATAGAACGCACAAAAATCAGTACTGTTAGCTGTAGTGGTAATACAGTGAACATCGGTATAGTACTTCTCTGTTGATCACACCAATCTTCAAGACTTTTTGCTTCCTTGCCTTCTTCAAGAGAAATCACATAATCTTGGTATGCATCTTGTAAGCACTGATACATAGCACAGGCAGTAACTTGGTGTGCACGTCGTGTACGCGTAATGTGGCTTGCTGAAAAAAATGAATCTGCTGTACCAGCAGATGCAACTCCTGTCTGAACCTTTAATGCAGCCAATTCAATGTGGAGTCCTCCAAACAGAATAACAAACTTGTCTTCCCCATAAAGCAATGGCCACTTCCACTGGATCTTCTTAGCTATGGCAAATAATGGCTGGTCAACAGCTACAACTGGTGTTTGTCCTGGATTAGCTAGGTCTGTTATTTTCTTGAGAATATCTAGGGAATGCTTTATCATGGCAACTGTTGCAACATCTTCAGGAAACAGAGGTAGTAGGCTAGATTTTGTCATTTGTGAGACAGAAATTGTTGCCGCAGTATGATTGGCATGGAAAGCAGACCAAGACACGTTACAAGCATCATCAGTTCCTGCACTGACTGCTATACTCACATGCTGCAGCCACCTACATATAAAAAAAGAAAATAATACACAATTTTCCAGTTTGTTACCTTAAACTCACCTGTACACCAACTGCATAGAAGGAGCTACTAGAGGGCATTTGGTCATCATTGGCCAATCAAGGCTAGGAACAGGGCAGGAAAGATTACTCTGTGTCACAGGAGGTACCTGTGTATAGGAAGTAGGGAGTCTGGGCAAACCCTTTCGAGATGAAGTGGAAGTGACACCACAAGATTCATCGAACGTCATGACTGGTTCAAATTCATCGTAATTAGAGTCATTGAAGTGCTGGAATACAGAAATACTTGTACCATTAAGTGAATTTTTGGCAGTGGTGGCACTAGTTTGATGGTTAATGTTGTCCACTGCACAAGTAGTGAACACTCCTCGTTTTAGTTGGGATGGGCACACAGTGTTCAAACTGCCATAATACTTGCATGTTTTAATACCTAAATCTGTTGATATTTTGAGAACCCTAGCATACGATACAGATAAGCCAAGCTCATGCATTGTGTCCACAAGCTCTCGTTTACGAGTCTTACTGTGAAGAAACATACCTAAATACACTGGTAAAGGTGGCTCACGTGACTTGTAATGTCTTGTTGTCGAAGTCTTTTTTTTTACGTCGGCCCAAGCTGTTGAAAACAATGAGTTGGCAGATACTCAGATGAGCTGGACTAGGTTTAGAAAGTGACTGTTCTGAAATGTTTGCTCCATCGCTAATCATTGCAACCAACGTTTGTAGTGATTGAGGCAGATCTGCTATCTGACAATCAGCAGGAAAAGAGCCATTAAATTGGTTAGTTGTGGTCATCATTTCCCTTCGTACAATCTGTGCTGCCTGGGCTAATATAAATGCATCATTTTCAACATCATTTTCACAAGCTTGACGCAAATTAGTTCCGATTTCTTCATTAGGAACTAAGAGAACATCTCGCCCATCTCTAAAGGCTTGAAGTTCTGGAAAATTAACCAGAATTCTGTCCTTCAACCTTGTGGAATGTACATTTGGAGAAGTTGCACCCAACTGTGTTAGTCTATCTCTGTACAGCCCAGCAAGATCAGACAGTTTAAAAACTGGCCTATGCTCTTTATCAGAAAAAGTATCATCAATGAAAGCAACTAACTCTGCAAAGGCACGAGCATAATACATTTCTATTGTGCGATCTTCTTGTATATTGGACTTCATTCGTTCTGCTGCATTATAATGGGGTTCCAAACATTTTGCATGATACTTAGCTTCACTAGCAACAAGATCCCCAGAGGATACTTTAGACAAAAAGACGCTCATCATGAACTTTAGTAGCACATCTCTTAACCCTTTCACTAATCATTTTTGTCATAGCTTCATGCAGTGGATTAGATAGACTGGCAAACTTCTCACAAAAAAATACACATATTGTTTTGTTTTTGGCTGTTGTTCTGTCGAGGAAGTTATTCCATACGTTGCTTCTTCTCAGAAATAACCATGGAAGACTCAGTATCGATACATTTCCTTTTCATGGCTCTTCCAAGCCTGCTCTTGCTATTGCAGCCTACAGCTTTTATGAAATTTGGCTTTGTGGTGCTTCAGTGTGGCTTCTACCCCACCACCATCATTCAACCGTAAAATATCAAGTGTCTTAGGCAAACATCCAGCTCTACTAAACTCACCAAGATCCTCAGCTAAAGTGATATACCCCGACCCTGCATCTTGTTTTTTGGAATCAGCTGGGCAAATAAGTTTTTCATTCGTATCTTCCTGACAGAGAGCACATTTCTCCCAGTTTCCATAACAGGAGAAGCCTCCGGAGTCATCTGTTGAAGGTCAGGACTGACAAGCCTTAGTCTTGAAGACATCTTGCTTGCATGTGACTAAAATTACCCAAACAGTACCCCCATCATTGTTATCACCAATTAAAATTAATTTGTAGAAACAGACAGAGATTCAAACTTCATTGTATGCTTAGTTACATCATACCGGCTAGAATCGGCCATTTTGAATACTTTGCCACACCCCCATAAATGTGAATTGGGGATGGCACTGTAGCTAAATTTGCTTTTAATAGCGTCATAAATATGTGTACCAAGTTTCATGCTTTTACCATAAAGTGCACAATTCTTAGTATTTTTGTCCCCAATCCGCTGGACTAAAGCAGTGAATTGTATTAATACAAGTATAATTATATTCTTGTTAGGTGAAGGTTTGTTGGCTCTGGTGTGTGCTAATGAAATTACAGTAGAAGGTAAGGATCTCCAGTCATATGAAGCAGCTGTGAGTAAGGGGCGTGGCAGGAGAGAGGACAGTGTAGAGAGAGACATAGCAATATTGAGATCACTAGTGGAAAGAAGTCATCATATGATCTTGGATCTGGATCTTGTCTCACTATGGGAGGGTGTGACATGCATAAACTCCACCCACTCCTGGAAGATTGTGCAACATATTTGTCACAACCTTTATGAGGTGGGTGTGTCACTAAGCGTGTATAGTGCTGGTCATTGTGTGTGTGTGTGTGTGTGTGTGTGTAGATACGACTAAGTTCTGTGAGGGGTTTAAAAATGACTCCAACTCAAATTCAACAAGCTTATAAATGGTAAGCAACTTTCCATACAAGCTCTTCACTAATACTGTGTACATGTGTGTGTTTGCATTAGGGCAGTTACTAAAGTATTGGACATGCTGACAGGATGTGTTCGGTAAGGGAGAGCTATATGATAAACACAGTTTGATGGGAATGTTGCTTGTATACAGAAAGAGTGCAGCATCTTGCATTGGTGCTTTCTTTGCAGCTGTGGGTGTGGCTTACTTTAGTCCACCGCAGGATACTACAGCCACATCTCAGTTGCTAATGGCAACAGAATCACTAGTAGTAGACCTTATACAGGCTACAAGGGAGGTATTGGGCGGAAGTGGGTGTGTCCACTCCTATTCACATCCGCTTGTAAAGCTGATAGTGGATTCTGGGCATGCCCAGTTGAATACAGCAGTCATTATCGCCTCTCCCCTCTTGTTGAAAGCTGCCTCAGAGTGGAGTGGCTTGCAGGACAAACTAGTGTCGTTGCTAGACAACATGTGGGACTATTTCAGCAGGTTTGTGAGCATGTGCACAACATATGTTTGCCAATGAAGCAATTTATTGTATCTTGCAGAGATAGAATTTCAACCTTCATGTGAAATAAAGCAATCTATTCAATTATGTAGAAAGTTACCAGCAGCTGTACATACTGCTACCAGAGAACATGTGTTGAACTCTTACAACAAACACATTGACTCCATGCAATTG
>WLWD01000241.1_pt1 | contig 111761 bp, 90 predicted proteins | sample 6712731 | NCBI WGS metagenome assembly WLWD01 (sample SAMN12718690, study PRJNA576275) | sponge metagenome | isolation source: marine sponge | host: Mycale hentscheli | place: New Zealand: South Island, Marlborough, Capsize Point | collected 2014-11-01 | reverse complement strand
GTGCACAGTGCTAGCACTATGTGCGTGCACAGTGTTAGTACTATGTATGTGTGCACAGTGTTAGCACTTCGTGTGCAGTACTACTTCGTGAATGCAGTGTTAGTATTAGTACGTGTATGTACAATGATAACAGTAGTGCATGCCTAGAGACTTACCATTATTCTTTTCTTCAATCAAGAACACCAGAACCTCAGTACAGATAGCAGCAGCCCAAGCACCATGAAATCTAGGAAATGAAAAGAAAAAAAAAGGTTACTAGCAACTACAGCAACAAAAAGTAGACAATCTAACTAGTTAACAATTACCTTTCTTCACATTTCAGGAACACCAGATCCCCAGTTGTCATAGCATATTGCAGCACTAGCATCATCAAAGCTAAAATGAAAGAGAGGAAAAAAAAAAAAAAGAACAAGTATTATAAGGGCTACCTACAACTACAACGAGAATAGGAAACTAGCTAGCTAAAAAATCACCACCCAGTGTTCAGCATAGCAAGATACTAACTAACTATCCTCTTAGAACAAGAAAGACAAGCTCGCTAACGTTTTTTCCACCAGCAGTGTTGTTGAGAGAATAACTCCTTGTTGATGTTTCTACACAATGCGCGCGGTAAAAACCTATAGTATGCGGAGAGTGCGGTAGAATACGGAATCATTGCTGCCACGCCTTAGTGCCCGATTTTCCCATAGACGGTCACATATACACAAACATAACACAACTAAACACGCTATTCTAAACACACAAAAATACATAGAAATAGAAAAAGAAGCAAAACAAATGTGTTTGTCTACAAATACATTTTTTACTATTATCACTCTATATAGCATGATAATGCTTTTGAATAGTCTGGACAGCATGAGAACACAAACTATAACAGGAACTAATCTTGTGGCATGTTTAATTTGGGGGAAATATTTGGGGAAAGAAGAAAAAAGAGCAAACTGAGGGTAAATGAATGGTTTATAATCAACTGCTGAACTAACAACTGTAATAATTTTGTGTTAACCTTTATATTCTTACTTTGTTAGTCTCCAAAAGCATCTCTAGATTTTCACAGCAGCACTTTTTTGTAGCCTAAAATTACATATGAAAAAAAATAAATAAAAAGAGTGCAGTAAATAATTCTCAGATATAGTCGGAAAAAGTGCTGAACTAGCTACCTGCTAAATTCATTAATCATAAAGAAGAAATTACCTCTTCCGTGCTCAAACTCAACTTAAACGGCTAACTCTATTCAAATGCGTCACTTACATTAGCCAAAACACTCTATTGTCTCCACATATTTAAACTCACCATTTCTCCGAAAGATCCAAGGCACGATCTGCACTTAAAAACACCATATCCATAAAACTCTTCTGCAGGATAAGGAGGGCCTGGAATATTCTAATAAACGCTCTCCGGTAAAAAGCGGGTGCTTGTGCGCATCGCAATAAAAACCATACCGCGCATTCAGTAAGCACTCGATCGAATAGTAAACAAATTCTCAGAATTTTTTTGCCAAAGTTTGTACAGCAAGACGGTCTTCTGCGGGGATTTAAATAATGCATTAAATTAGACATTGCGTGGAGCAATGGCTAGATTTCTTCTATTTCCTGCCCTAGCTTAGCTATATACAAATAAGTAGCCAACAAAGTTACTGTCAATTGTAGAATTTAGATAGATAGCTATTGCAGCTAAGTTCCCTTACTGCTTGTTTATAAACTTCTATGAATGTATCATTATATTGATAATGGCTTGAATGTTATCAGGTAAATAAATGCTAAAGAAACAAAAAATGTGGTCATATACACCAATTTTCACAATTACACTTATTTCAGTGTTACTGGAATGCTGCAGTGTTTACACTTAGAATTAACACTGGCCTCAGTGTTACTATAACACTGCAAGGTTTTACACTCTTGATTTACACTTCAAAAGTGTTATTATAACGCTTCATTTTTAACAGTGTATAGAAATAGTTTCACAAAGAATTGGACCTGAAATAGGCATTCCTTTAACTCTTTTTTGGACAAACAATAGGCACACTACACATAAAAATTAATCACTTAGTTATTCAGCACTGTAGCTAAATGAGTGAGCAAAGTTTACTCACCAGCCTTATCCAATTGTACATCATTAGCATTTTTCATTGATTTTCTTTTCTTCGCAACAGTTTGGCTATCCATGGATACAAAAAATGACCGTATCTTCTCTTCGTTCTTCTTCAGCTCGCAAACGATAGAAATTCAGATGCTATATTATTTGGCTAAGCTGGAACAACTATTTTTCTTAAACTTATCCAATATTTATACCTTCTTTTCAATTGTTAGGATAGTCCTTTTTCATTTCACCACCAGAGTTTTAAGCTGCTCCAATGGCTTCACAAGTACAGCCTCATTCCGTACCCTGAAAGTATAATAGAAGGATGTTATTTGAGGTGACTGTTTCAGACTAGTACACTAGTTATACAGTTATAGCTCGGAACCAGTTTGTCCTCCGGCTTCGCGGTAACCTGTAGATTTTTTTGGCGCCAAAGTTAATTGATCCGCGTAGAAATTCAGAGCTGGCCCACGCGTGAATAGATTGCATATGCTGGGGTCGGGTTAAGGGCGGTTACGGGCGGTTCTGCGGTATTATACTGAATGATTAAACGACCACAGGTCCCGGTAGCAGGGCACCCTTAATGATGAATAAGTCAAGGTTACTATGTTATCTATATAGTTGTGCCCAGTTCTATTGTTTCTTTGGTGTGACCTCGCTGCTCCAAGAAATGTGAAACATCCTCCAACACATTGATGGCTTCTTTGTAAGTCTTCAACTTGGGGGAAGGAGGTGGAGGAGAAGGAGCAGAGGTCTCATCTTCACCATCATCATCTTCTTCATCTTCTTGGTCATCAAGTTGCTCGAGGAAACTTGTGTTCCAGTCATCATCCATTCCAGCACACACCAGTCATCATCCATTCCAGCACACACGGTAAGATCATCATCACCACTCAAAAATTCTTCCACTGGTCAACTGTCAGTTGGTGCAGTCTCTGAAATGAGGGTCTGGATCCCCATTCAGTGTCAGCTTCCAAAAATGGATCCTCATCACTTCCACTGCTGATCACTTCCAAATCTTCACTAAGTACACCAGCTTTCCTGAAACATTTACTTATGGTTTCTGGTAACATCAGACCAAGATTTGGCTGCCCACCGATTGCCATTAGAATGTTGATGGACTTGATAACCTCAGATTGCCATTAAAATGTTGATGGACTTGATAACCTTGCCATTAAAATGTTGATGGACTTGATAACCTCAGATGCATTGTGCATCTATCTTAGCTAACACATGCCTCAACAATAGACCCATTGCGAGTTACGTCATCATTAACGTCATAATTTCCTGTCGGCCATTTAGAAGGACAAGCGCAAGGAACTCTAATTATTAGCCATCGCATTGTCCATTGACAATTGAAGAGATGGTGAATTTCTGTGCTATTGTGGGCTGTGGCAGTCGATCTGGTAGAGTCAAAGGAGTTAGTTTCTATAGACTGCCAGCCGAAGTTACTCACCAGGGGGAGCGCACGTTGGAATTGAGTACAAAGCGTACAGATTTGTGGATGGCTAGAATTAACAGGGCTAACTTCAAACCGAGTGAGCATACCCGTGTTTGCTCTAAACATTTTGTTGGAGGTAAGCACTGAGTACACTCTTAGTCATTAGTAAAAATCTGGTTTTCTCTCTAGGCAAACCTAGCCCCTTGTATGATGAAACTAACCCTGATTGGGCACCTTCCCTTCATCTTGGGGGGGCTCCAAAGGATGATTTTATGGAGTCGGTGAGCAGATATCAAAGAGTTGTTCAGAGGAAAGAGAAAAGGAGACGTCTCTATGCTTGTGATGCTCTACTTTCTCTATCAGAGGTAGGTAATTGAAGTTTTTGTTGTTGTTGTTGTTGTTTTTTGCTTTGATGCACATATTCTGATAACATTTGTGGTATGTACAACTCTTATGCTTATATTTTTCACAGTTTTAATACATACAGCCAGAACCAAGACAAGAGGAACCTGAAACAGTGTCAGTGTGTAGTCAGACAGAAATACAGTCGTGTGACATTGTGTCAAAAGAGGAACATGAGAAGATGAAAGAAGAGTTTGAAAAATTGAAGGCAAAGCACCATGAATTGCTGTTAAAGTGTGCGGAAAAGAAGTAGATAAGGTGCAAGATAAATCTAACCATGCAGCATTTGATGAAAATGATTTTAGAAACAATGATGACAAAGTTCGCTTTTTTACTGGGTTAACTAATTGGGAGGTATTAGAAAAACTATTCCTGTTTGTTAAACCTAACCTTGTGGGTCATCCATCACTTACACCATTTCAACAATTAATAATTACCTTGATGCGTTTGCGGCTTGCAAGCTCAGGAGTTGAGCTAAGCTACCATTTTGGCATCCACCCTCCCACTGCTTCTAGAGTATTTTCTGATGTAATACAGATGCTATATATACGTTTGAAATTTTTGATTGTGTGGCCGGAAAGGGAAGTATTAAGAAAAACTCTTCCAATGGATTTTAGAAAGAACTGTCCTAATTGTGTTGTAATCTTGGATTGCTTTGAAATTTATATTGATAGACCTTCTGATCTTTTAGCAAGAGCGCAGTCATACTCCTCATACAAACATCACAATACTGTGAAGTATTTGATCGGCGTCACTCCACAAGGAAGCGTCAGTTTTATTTCAGATGGATGGGGCGGAAGAGCTAGCGATAAGTACATTACAGACAACTCCAACCTCTTGCAAAACCTTCTACCTGGTGACACAGTTTTAGCAGATCGTGGATTTGACATCAAAGCCTCACTCGGATTATACTCTGCCACGCTATCTATCCCTACCTTCACAAAGGGAAAAAAACAACTTGAAGGAATAGATGTGGAACAGACACGAACAATAGCAAATGTTAGAATACATGTGGAAAGGGTTATTGGGAACATTAAAAAAAAATACAAGATGCTTGGTAGTACACAACCTATTGATTATTTGAGAACAAAGAATAAGCCACTTTATTGGACATGATAGTAACAGTGTGTTGTGCACTTAACAATCTTTGTAATTCTGTTGTACCTTTTGATTAATTATTTGTGTGATCATACCCGTAGCCAGGGGGGGTTCGAGGGGTTCGGTCGAACCCCCCTTTAGAGTGACCGGAAGTAAATATTTTAGCCACACCCCACATATAACTTCTGGTGTATAGTCATCTGTTCAATCGTGCTGAACCTGAGCTTGAATTATCTGCTGTTTCTGGCCTAGTCTGAGTCCAAGTGACCTAATAAACATTCAGCTCCTTGGATACAAATTTCGCTCTCATATCGGCATGAGTAAAGCTTGCTACGTTACATCTATTCTTTATAAAGTGCGTGTGATTCGATATTAATAGCACAAGCAAAGGATTTTTTTCAACAGATTAGAAAGGGAGCCGTCGGAAATGTCTGAGAAAGTTAAACCTCAAATATACAGATAGTAAGTGCACTATCTAGTGTAGCTACACTGCAAATGATTAAAAAAAACACACACTGGCCTACTACTAGCGAGTGATAACACGGGTAACCTGTTCTATTAAGAATCAGTAGCGCTCGCGTTGTTCGTGCTATTAATCTCGAATAGCATGGTTAGTAGGCCAGCTTTATAAAACTGCACGAGCTACTACAGTAAGCTAAAGATCATTTACAGTGTGGCTACTATGAACTTTGCTTTAATCGATGGCTCCTCCTAATCTGTTGAAAAAAACTCTGTCTAATAGGGGTATAGCTTCTGCGCTAAAGAATGATGTTGTCTCCAACTAGAAACTACAACTGTACATTTCCAAGGCTAGAGCTGCATGTTTGCGCACTTACTCTTACTTAAGCTACCGTGACATTTCACTTAGTCCAGTGCTATTTCACTCGATTTTTCCAATACATTTTGAACGGGCAGTTCACATGCCGTACTATTAAATAACTTGTAGTACGAATAAGGCGAATTAATGTTGCACTGTTTAGATACAGCTCACCGTAGTGGTTAGAAGCCTGGTTACACGAGAATAATACCGCTTTTCTCTCACATATCAACAGTGTTTAATGAATTATAGTTTTGAAGTTGAATAGCTAGCTAGAACAAATTAGTGCACTTATCTTTCGTTTTTTAGTATTGTAGAAGAATTAACGAGGAAATAAAAGTAGGTGTGGCTTATTGCGTCTTAAAATCCGAACCCCCCAATGCGAACCTCTGGCTACGGGCCTGGTGATCATTTTAGTTACAGTTGATTAATATTTGTAAGCATTTGGTGTTAAAATTGATTAGTATTTGTGCGATATTGTTTTTGCTACAATGATAATGAATTGTATTTTAACTGAGAACTTGTGATTGACTTTTTCTTGAATTAAGTTTTCGGCAATCTGGGCAATACCATTTTGATGATTTAGGAAAATTCTTGAGTTTCAAGCACTCTAAGTGAAACCATCGATAAATACAACTGTTGTTGTCACACCCTACCATTCTTCCATGTTCACCCTTCTGACAGTAACAGTATTGATCAGTTTTATGCTCGGTAGGACTGGTGTGTAACACAACTTCACTATGATTGGCTCCAGAAAAAGTAGATGGTGACGATTGTGATTCTGCTGAACTCGGAAGACTTGCAGAATCATTCACAGACACACTTTCCATAGGGCGTGAAAACCATCTGCCAAGTAGCTCTGGTAACACTGCAACTTCAAAGAAATGTTTCACTATTGCCAGATTATTTTCCATAAAAGTGGTGTTAGGCTTGATGCGCTCCACGTGAAGATCATTTTTTGTCCACACGATGAAGTCACAGTAAGAAAGTTTTGTACAGAACAGTTGAGCCTGCACCTGTAGAATTATGTTTAGCTCATTGCATCATAAGCATTGACAAAGATTAAATGAAGTTGTACCTGGTAGTAGTACTGATGGTCAGTTTTCAATTTTAGTTCACCATTGACACCTTCCTTGAGGCAAAAGTTCTTGTCTGTCTGGGCACTGAGTTCCATGTTGTCATCCTTATGGCAAGCAGGACACTAAAAAAGATTTCATGGTAACAGCTAATGAAATACATTAAAAAGTAAAATTTTTTAAGATGCACGGCAATCTGAAATTTGCCATTTCACTAACCTTCACTTCACATATTCCTGATCCGCAACAAGAGCAATGAACAATTCCATCTGGTGAAGCACCAAAATATGGATAATCACTACTAATAAAAAAACCAGAGGGATAGACATTGGCTTTATCATGGAGTGAAGTTTTCTGATACTGCTCAAGGGCATCTTTCTCGTGCTGGCACCCCCATGATGTTGCAGCTGTTCTAAAGCGCATTGTATTAGGGTGACATATACTCAAAATTAAACTAAGAGAAGGGCTAGACAAATCTGTACAACAAACTGCCTTGAACTTGGATGCTGTTATCCTCCCTGCTCTCATTCTAAACCAAAGTCTGCTGTTTGACTGGTCTCTTGTTTTCATTTCAACTGCTTTAATTTGCTCATCAGTTATAGTCAGAACAGTTTCATTAGAAGGTTTTAGCAGCTCAAAGTAGCTTAAACTTAAATTGCAAGGCTTATAAAGATCAGTGAGTACAGGAGGCAGGTCTGAACTCAGGACAGATGGAACGTAATTGTCACAGTACCCTGATAGCACAGACAGAACTGCTGGTTTGGCATTTTTACTGCAGGCCAAGGAATCCAAGAACTTTTTCTTTTCCTCCAAAGTAGGAATTTTGCATTTCTGCTTTTTATTAGTAATTGCAGAACTAGAGTCTATGCCTTCAGTATGAGTTGCTTTTCTTTTCTTGCCAATGAAATCTATCTCCTGAATACGTGCATAAGAAACTGAACGAATAGATGGGGGCATAACCCAGTATGCACTTTTCTGAGTTACTGTTAAAGAATCTCTTTTCTCTACTCCTACAGCCACCACCCAAAGTAGAAATGCCACATGAGAGCATGTTTCCCCCAAGCCAGCCATACAATCGCAGTGTGCAGAGAGAATCTTCCCATCAACTAAACTTACAAACCATGGCGTTAGTGGTTTCTCACTTCAATTTTTGAGAATGATTCACCTGCACCAAAATAGTCAAGTAAATACTTATATTTTTAAATAAACTTGCTTTTACCTTGCCAATTACAATTCTTTTGTTTCCAACTTCCAGAGCAAGAACTTGCCTCACCCAGCCTTTAACAAAATTCTGGTAGGAGTCCAGGCTTTTATAGTTTAGCATATCATTTAGAATAGGGGCTTGGCGTCAGGATTAAATACATGCACACATGAACATGAGTAATAGCAGGCCACAGGTCAACATCATCTTTCCACTCATTTTTTTTTACTTCATAAGGATCAATCCCATCCACCAATTTCAGTTTATCACAATACCTTTTCTTAGAGACATCACTGGTTAGGGTATCCGAATAACCTGGCAAAAAACCGGCCATGCTCCTTCAATGAAGTAACTTTACTAGCAACTGATACTTTACCTGTCCTCCAGCGTGCCCTCCAAGATGGCGGATAGCGACGGTTGCTACGCGGTAATTGAGTAAATGGGCGTGGCTGCAATGGGTCTATAGCAACAATAATGAACTTTAAAATTTTGAATAATTCCAAGGTCTAATGGCTGAAGCTTAGCAGTAGTGTTAGCTGGTAAAAAACAGATATTAATTTGGGAAAATTTGGATACTAACTCTGGTGGATGGCAACCAGCATTGTCCATAAGGAGTAAAATGGAACGATTTGCAACAGATAATCTATGGTTAAGCTTACTGAGATTCTCTTCAAGTATATCTCCCGTCATCCAAGCATTTTTCTGATTAAAGTACGTCACTGGCAAAAGAGACTTGTCAAATCGCTGTAAACACCTTGGAGTTTTTGACCTCCATATGACAATAGGCTTTTCTTTGGAGCCAGAAGCTGTTACAAAAAAAGCTATTGTTATTCTCTGCTTGCTCTTTTTACCTCCTTTACACTCTTTACTTTTCTTCCCAAAGCCTCGATCAGATTCATTCATGTTCCAAATATTATCCTTGTCATAACCTCTAACAATCTCAGGTAGCCTTTCCTTCCATGAATCTACCGTCTCACCTTGAACATCTCCAGATTCTCCACATATTTTTTAATATTTGACATTGTATCTCTTCTTCCACTTGTCTAACCAACCACGAGAAGCTTTAAAATTTGCTTTACCTAGGTGCTCAGCAATCTCTCTTGCCTTTTAGTTAACTCTGGGCCACCAGGATGAATATTCTTAGAACAAGCTAAGCAATACCATTCATACAAAGCCTCATTAACTTCAACAAATTCTGATACCGAGAAATTTTTTTGTATGAATTTTACTACCAATAGCATTAGACTGATACACATTGACAATAAGGACACCTTGCTTTTTAAAATCTGAGCTATCTGAGTCCTTCCACAGGAAAATAGTGATCCAAATCTCTCACATTAACCCAGGATTCCTTTGGGCATACCTGATAACTTCGATTTTTTTTCCAGCGACAAATAATTTCGTTTCTTCACTGACGCCATATTAGTTCTCTTAATGGCTAGTCAAATTGTGCATGGAGATCTCGATGTTTTGGAAATAGTTTCATTTATAAGAGGTTACCTCGCATATGGAGATCTGGTCTCCTGTGAGAGATGAAGTATTGCTAGTAAAGCGTGAGACAACTAACCATAAAGACGGCAATGCCGTAGCGGTGATGAAAGTAGTGGGATACGTACCTCACAATTTGGCGTCGAGTATGTCTCACTTTCTTCGAAGAGATACAAACAAAGCATTCGCTCAGGTTGTTGGAGACAAGGTGAATAGAGGTGCATAAAATATTTTTTTAATCAAACTAAAAATATAGCTAACTATTTGTAGTGACATCTCTGAAAGAAGACGAATGACCAGGGGTATCCCAGGAAGCAAAACCCTTTACCCAATCATTTCTTCTTAGTACAGTGGATTCGATTATCCGGACCTCAACATAACGGACCTTCTGAAAAGCGGACAGCTCCGCTACAGCGCAAGAACTCATTTCATTGGTTAATCAAATCATGTGACCAATTATAGCGCGCGAGGGCTAGGGCTAGGGTGACCAATCAGAAGAATTCTTTGATAAGAACTGCGGAATGGCTCCTACAGCGGACAAAACGTAAACTACGGATTAAATTATTGCGACCTATTACCTACTCAGTTTTCATTCTCATCATAGCAGCACGTTTTATTGCTTTGCCTTTTTTTATATTCTGTTCCTTAAAGTAGCTGTGCTACATGTATTTTTACCCATATATAGATTAATAAAGGGAAAATAAGAATAATCAGTTCACATAATCATAAATTATAAAAGAAAATTTGTAGTGTTGTCATCTTTTTCTTAAAGGAGGTAAACATTTTAGATATGTGATTATAAGGTAGATTTTCATTACATGATTATAACAGCTGGGTTTATGTTGGCCACTCTGTTAGCTATTGTACTTTACCCGATATAAAAGAAGTTTGAAATACTGGGAGCGCTGTCCGCTCAATGCTAAAAGGTTTTTCTTCTTGAGCAACTCGACTATCAATTATACAGCATATAATTGACAAAAAATATAAAATAATTATTACCAGTCGACCTACGAATTTGAAGGGAAGAGAAGGTGCATCCACTGCCTAGCAGTTTTCAATGCCAGAGTCCACAGGTTTTTCACAATTGAACTTTGAACAGCTGCAGGAGAGCATATTTTTCCATTCACTGTACATTTTACGGACGTTCAAGGTTTTCACAGAAAGAATAGAAAATAATAAATTGGCATAAAATCTAATAATAGGATGTAATATGATAGGATGGTTCAGTATTCACCTCCAACGAAGTGGGTATGAACACTAATTGAGCAATCTGATTGGACTGTTTGAACATATACCTGCAGGTACAATTCCAGTCTATCACCCTTCCATGATATCTTAATAAAGTGTAGAGATATACTGAAAAACAGTTTCAGGATATTACTCACTGAAATAAACACAACAATAATTCATGATAAAATTGAACACAAATTGCTCAATATATATATAAATATATTTACATGAAAACAAACAAAAATAACTGATTGGAATATAAAATGTCTCCCATGCAGAGCAGAAAGTTCATTTCACAAAGGAGTGGAGACAAAGAGAGCCAATTTGTGACCCGCGTGCTCTTGTGCGAGTGAAATAGTTATATGAAGTCATCAAACTCTGCCCCTAATTCATTGTCATACTCCATGTCATCCAAGCGTTTAGACCCTTTACCAACTGCACGGGTGCCCAGAGAAGCTTTCACCTTTTTCTTGCTGCTTGTCTTAGTAGACTGTAATATTAAAATAGAAAGGTAAATGAAGGCAATGAAAGTGTAAAACGCCAACCTCTTTCACACACATACACACACGAACAACAAATGCAACCACACTTTATTTATAGCTTGGGTACTTCATTTTTGTGATGGATGGAGATTAGAAGACATGGTAGAGTAAGGTGGTGTAAGTCAAGTGATGCGAGGTGAGGGAGGGAGGGAGGGAGGGAGGGAACTGTCTCGAGAGAGTCACAACTTTCATACATAATTAAGACGGAAGAGATGAGGCTTCAATTACCAAGACAAAAATTAGAGCAGCAATAAACTTATGAGTTAAACATTTACATGTAACTCTTACGTGATTGGAAAGAATGAGTTGGGAGAGAGGGAGGGATGAAGGGTGAAAGGGAAGGAAGAGAGAGAGAAAATAAGGGTGAGTGGAGAGGGAAGGAGGGAATGTGTGGCAATTTATGGTACACAAGTGACTACAAAGCAGCCAAGGCCACTTCAACAAGCCATTCCATAATCTGATCATTAGCCCCATACAGTATGTAAATGAATTACTTATCTATTGAGGGGTCAAGGGACATGGATTAGGAAATGATTATTCTAATGCAGTGAAGGCAACTGAACCTTCCGCTATATCACAGAAATTAAAAGTTGCTTATATCACATGCTAAAACAAATAATTACTGATTTCCATGCACGTACATGTCACTAATTTGCCTCGTTCACTTAAAGTACCTTAGCCTTTTGTTTTTCTGTTGCCATGGTGCTAAGAACTGTGCTCAAATGCCGCAAATCCGCTGCATCCACTAAAAAATGGCAAATAAAACAACAACAATGCTATAAAATAAAAATATTGATACAAATGTATAATAAATTGAGTAGAATAATAATCCTATTTATGCGGGCGGGGGGGGGGACATATTGCTCTCTCTCTGTCACTTCCCCCCCCCACCCCCTTCCCCCCCAAAAAAATGGCCTTCATTAAAACATTTGTTTGTTTTTCAATTCCTTTAATACCACTTGAACACAGTTGAACACGCACACACACACACACACTTCCTGAGTCACACACAATTAACTGACCAGACAGGAGTACTTACATGTGCCACAACATTTGATCAATAGTTGCTCCAGAAACACCCTGTAGTGAGTTGAGGTCTACATTCACATAAACATACATAAGACACATAACACACATGCACACAAATGTATACTCATGCACACGAACGTAATAATAGAGTGTCAGAAGTTAAGCGGTGTCTAGTAATACACATTTGGAATATTCAGAATTTCTCCATGGTATGCTCAAAAGTAAGGTTGGGCGATATTGGGGTATATTGTATCACGATATTTTGGCAGGACAATATTGTGATATGACTATATATTGAATATTTTTATATTATTAATTATTTAGGAAAAAAATTAACAGCAAGAATTTTTAATGATGATAGCATCTAATGGCAAGACAAACTGTGAATGATGAGGAAAAAAATTATAAAAAAAGATCATTAAAAATTTGAATGATGAGGGGGAAAAGAAAAAAAATTACGGAAACTTTGAAGGATGGGAAAAGAAATTATTGAAACTTTGAATTATGAGGAAAAAATGGAGAATTATGGGTCCAATTACAAGTTTTCGAAAGAAAGGTTAGCATCTCAACCTTGTCTGGCTTCAAATTCGTTCATACCTCTGTACTCTATCCACTGACTCTGCAAGTGACAGTTGATCAGCAGGCCTCTTCCTTGAAGTTGATGCTCCTAGTGTTGCTAGCGATTCTTTCATCATAGCCTCCTTTAAATGCAAGTGAAGATTGCTATGGGTAGTGCGCAAATGTGCAAGCAAGTTACTAGCGTTCCCATTCTTGGTTGCCACTCTTCGATAACAAGTGCGACAAATTGCAGTCTCCTTCTGAAACTCTCCATCCTTTTTCTCCAAGCCAAAATAGTTCCACACTTGACTCTCGCTTCCAGGCTTCTTGTGTAGCTCCCGTACTCTCGTCGCAGGGTCTGCCGTACTTACTTCTTGCAAGAGAATAAAAATACAGCTGCTCGACTATTGCGTGCGCGTCGCTTCCCGCGCATTATGCGCGCGCAGGTAAGTTTCGGCGGTTTTTCTAGATTTTCAATATTTCAATATTGCTAGCCAACACGATACCGCCAAACGGTTATTGACAGATACCGCGATCATGACTATATACCGGTATATCGCCCAACCTTACTCAAAAGAGTACATTAGTCCAGTCATTATAAGGTTTGACCCTAAAATAATTGCTACAAAAGTTTGATGGATTCTGATATTATTCCACATCAGGTTCAACATACTAAAAATTGACCAAAATCTGACCAATAGAAATGTGTTATTTAGGTAGTATTTGTCTGTAAACTCATTAATATTCATGAGGTGTTACATCAACAAGATCGGGACAAATATGAGCAAGGCACACAAAAAAAAATGTTCGACGAAAACATGCCGTGCCCCCTTTACTTGATACGCCTCCTTTCATTTACCACACCCCCAATATATAAATAAATCTATTTATAAGAGACAACTTCCAATTCAACTTCATAGCCATAGAGCTTGGACAGTCGAGACAGAGCTTGACAAATATTAAGAATGGGTGGAGTCTATTTATCATGCTAGCTAATTTCGACAGTCAGGACTAGAATAGCGGTACAATTATTTAAATCTGCTCTATCAGGCAAACTCGGGAATGGCATAATACCATGACTGTCCTGGACAGATCAATACGGTTAGCAACTCCACAACAATATGTATGAATGTAATTGACACACTTGCATTAATACTGATACATTAGTCTTATCACATGGTACTGTCACCTACAAACAAATGCAATTCCTGCATATACAATACTAGCAAGCATCTATAGAACTAGCATTATTCTCTACCTCATAACGTAGTGACCACAGCTAGTAACACAAGTTCACACAAGAATGACCCCCTCAAAAAAATAATAATAATAATAATAATTATAAAAAATTTAAAAAAAACAACAAAAAAAACAACAAAAAAACAAACCCTGATACTGTTGATTGGTGAACACTAACTCATTCCTTTCCATACCCCATATTTTGTTATCTTGGCTGCCAGCGCATCTTTAAACTCAGAGAAGTCCTCTTCGCTCTTGGGATCCATGGCATCCAGCGTACCAGTAGCTGATGTTCCTCCGAAAGTCTCCATTGCCAGCCTCAGGTCTGACTCTTTCTGAAGCTCCTCCCTCCTCTGCCGCTCCTCTGCCGCAGAGAGCTTGGACACGTCATCCTCACTCTTGGTCTCTGCTACCTCCACTGCTCTCTTCTGAGCCTTCTTCTCATTGATCCGCTCATGCTTCGACTTCTGAGGTTTAGAAGCTAATAAAAATAAAAACACATAAAGTGAATAATATGCATAAAGATCCATTCTTATACACATATTTTAAAGCTAGCTACTAAAAAATATATTAAAACTTTTGTAGTAAAACTAATTAATAGTTCATACGTTTAGACTCTGTGGAGCCTTCATCAGTGACTTCTGAAATGAAAAATATAAAGGCTCCACGAGTTGAAATGTCAGAAAATGTCAGCAAAAAGAAAACAGTTACTAAGGGACCAGTGACTAGGACAGGTATGTAGTCCATCACAGAGGGACCAGTGACTAGGACAGGTATGCAGTCCACCACAGAGGGACCAGTGACTAGGACAGGTATGTAGTCCATCACAGAGGGACCAGTGACTAGGACAGGTATGCAGTCCACCACAGAGGGACCAGTGACTAGGACAGGTATGTAGTCCATCACAGAGGGACCAGTGACTAGGACAGGTATGTAGTCCATCACAGAGGGACCAGTGACTAGGACAGGTATGTAGTCCATCACAGAGGGACCAGTGACTAGGACAGGTATGTAGTCCATCACAGAGGGACCAGTGACTAGGACAGGTATGTAGTCCATCACAGAGGGACCAGTGACTAGGACAGGTATGTAGTCCATCACAGAGGGACCAGTGACTAGGACAGGTATGCAGTCCACCACAGAGGGACCAGTGACTAGGACAGGTATGTAGTCCATCACAGAGATACCAGTGACTAGGACAGGTATGTAGTCCATCACAGAGGGACCAGTGACTAGGACAGGTATGTAGTCCATCACAGAGGGACCAGTGACTAGGACAGGTATGTAGTCCATCACAGAGGGACCAGTGACTAGGACAGGTATGCAGACCACCACAGAGGGACCAGTGACTAGGACAGGTATGTAGTCCATCACAGAGATACCAGTGACTAGGACAGGTATGTAGTCCATCACAGAGGGACCAGTGACTAGGACAGGTATGTAGTCCATCACAGAGGGACCAGTGACTAGGACAGGTATGTAGTCCATCACAGAGGGACCAGTGACTAGGACAGGTATGTAGTCCATCACAGAGGGACCAGTGACTAGGACAGGTATGTAGTCCATCACAGAGGGACCAGTGACTAGGACAGGTATGCAGTCCACCACAGAGGGACCAGTGACTAGGACAGGTATGTACATTGGTGAATCATAGCAGGACTAGTATTCTAGTAGGATAGGCCATATGAACATGAAGCTGCTAAGCAATAAGGGGGTTATAGGGGCAAGCTATGATGGGTGTACCATCACACCATTCAACTGAATAAAATAAATTCCAAAAATTTTGATGAGACATCCCAAGAGAAAGTTACATGATTCTGTGGCTCAATTGACTTCAAAGCTACTTATGTAACATGAAGGCCACAATAATAAAGTGTGAAACCAAGATGGTTACCAAACACCACTTCAAGATGAATATGAAACTACCAATAGTTCTGACAGTTTACCAGGACATTTAGAAATATTTCATAAAACAAGAACTGGTAATCCATACTTTACAAGCTTGAATAATTTTTCCACTCAGTTGTACATGCCACGCCTCTCTGTCCCCTCCCCCAATTATATCACATGGTATGAATGTGTGTACAAGTGTCGATGCCTTACCTTCTGTCTTGGCTTTAGGTTGAGGCTCGGGAACTACAACTTCCTACAAACACACACACACACACACAAACAGACACACACACACTCACACAAATTAACACATTAACTACAACAATGAAGCACCAAAGGTGCGAACCCTCAGTGCTACTAACACTAGCAGCTATTACAAAATCATCTCGGACCAAAAGAATAACTTATGGGCTGTTCTTATCAGGTACCACTACCACTACAGCTCAAGCAATGATGTAAAGGAAGAAGAATAACAACCGGTCAGAGACACTCACTCATACACATTTTCAATGTGTAGCTCCACTTCTAGCACTCTGTTAACTTCCCTTATATAAACTAAATACCTCTGGCAGCAAGAAATTAATTGCTCATGTTATGTTACGTGACAATAGAGGAAAGCGCACTGTTATTTTCGTTTCTCTAAAGCATCCCGAAATTAGGAAAAAAAAGTAGCACAATAAAAGGTCTTAAAGGTGGCCGCACACAGCAACGCACACCGCCTGTAGATCCGCCAATACCTCACCATTCGATAATACGCGTGCAAAAACAATCGCGCAGTAGTAGCAGAAGTATACTTTTGCGAATTTGTGGTGTTATATAGCTTCTTGTTTTAGTTTAGCTTCTTGCTGTCTTGTAGTCGTTTACAGCAACTCTCCATACGTTGTCTGAACTCACGTGGCAAGGTGCACCAGGCTGCCTCGCCTCCTGTAGCCGTTCTCCAGGTTCTGCGCACCTGAACTCAAACGGATGGATCCAGCAGGCTCGATTTCTGAGGAGCAAAGACTTCCCAAGCTCCACAGACGTAATACCTTTACTTCGGACTATCTCCAAGAAACTGCTCTATCTTCTGACTCTCTTGTTATTGTTATATTGATGTTTGTTTACTCTTGATATAGGTGGGCTCTTTTTAGAACCAATACAAACCAATTGGAAAAAATTGCTCTCCTTCAAGGAGTACGAGACATGGGGGTGGGGCTATTTCATAAGCATTGCGAGTGGAATTAAAGTTCCAAAATTTTTGTCAGTTTTTTCTCGGAATCTAATAATGAGAACGACAAAAAAAATTACACACAGGTAAACCTAAAAAAAATGAACTGCACCACAACGAGAATTTTTCAATATCTTATAAAAATTGCGAATAAATCATAAAGTAATATTGAAATGGAAAAGAACTCGTTGTCTTGCAGTAGAGTACCAGCTCGGCTAGTAGTGCACTAAATTGCAGAGCTCCAACTTACAACACCGCTCCAAAAAAGTGCTACAAAGTTTTAGGCCCCAATAATTCTTCCAGATTCGCTCTAAAATTTGTGAGCGGCGCCTTCGGCAGGTACTTTGTCCTTGTGTTGTAGTGGAGAAGCCCCTGTAAGTATACAATAGTAGTAATCGTGCATAGCAACCATCAACAACAACAAAATTGCGTAGGCGGTGTGCGGCCACCCTTAAACTGTCATTCTGAGTAAGTTCATACCTAAATCAATGGTTAATCTTCAGTAATCACCAAAATCAGAGCGTGACAGACAGACAGACAGACAGACAGACAGACAGACTACTACAACCTCTCACACATGCATGCAGAACATTAGTGATTGTGTGTGGTTGAGAAAGCAATTTATCACTGCTATTCACATAACTCTAGTCCAGAATACTGTATATACACCACTAGCAACTAGCACTTCCACCCACGCAGTCATTATTGTAAGTAATTAATAGATAGCCCACGAAACTTAGTCCACCAATATTAAATATATTTATTTATCCAATTGGCGACAACACGTGATCTCGAAATTGAAATAATCTCACGTAGCCACAACACTCAATAACAGCAATAATAGATTTAACTCCTGCACACAAAAAGTGGTTATTAAAACAGTTCTTTTTTTATAATAACATACTCCATCACATAGAAACTAGTGAGAAGCTGGAAGTCAATCCTAGGTTAGTGTTCTTAGTTATATGATAAAGAAATGAATACTGAGAGAATACGAACATTCCACGATATATAACCTGCATTCAATAATCAGTCACTCCACATTAGCTGTAATTGGGGGAACTAAGGGATTAGTTCACACTCTTTATAATGTTTTCACTAATTCTCTTCAACATGACTTCCTACATCACCAGCAATGATCACATCTATCAACTGGCTATAGGCATAGTAGCGCCCATGTGAAGCAGAGGTTCATTTAGGAATTAATCTACGAGGGGGCGAGGTTGAGCTTGCGCTATCTTAAGGGGGTCACAACTTTCAAAAGATGGGCAATAATTACAGCAGCAATAAACTACTGTAATCACCTTCATTATTCACTTTTTAGTTTTATAAAAATATTTCAGGGGAGGTGAAGTGGCTTCAAGGGGGAGGGGGGTGTGCCCCCCTTGCCTTCCTAAATGAACTCCTGTGAAGGACTAACACACACTACCAGCCTCACTCAGTCTGTGGGTTAAGTAGAGCCCTAACACACACACTCACACACACACATACACAAATGGACCCCAGATCCATTTTAAGTTAGGTAAAGGGTTTCCTTGTACTTGACTGGCAAGTGCTCACACCATTGGTCCATTTTGACGTAGTTTGCAGGTCACATCCAGTTGATGATGACTTCATCCCTTCAACTACTACAAGTTCATCTGACATCCATTCTCCCTTATTCCACACGCTAAGTTATTCTAACAGACTTACAGCCAATGCTAGATCTTCCTCTTCCTTAGACTCGTCCACAAAGCCTTTATCAACATCAAAATCTTCGGCATCTGCAGCGAAGATAACAGAATAATCCCAAATTGTTTTTTTTGTTGTTGTTGTTGTTGTGTTGTTTTTTTGGGGGGGGGGGGAGGGGAGGCGATTACACTACCGTACGTAACACTACTGCAAGCCTAAATTGAAACTTACCCCAATCGTCCGCCATAGTAAATTCCGTAGAAGATAAACTGATGCACTCCGACACTATTCACTAACTTCCAAGGACTATTACAATACTTCGAACTGTTCGGTTCATCAAACAGTCTTTCTGGTAAAGATCGCTATCAGAACAACAGTTCGCCCACGCGCGTTAGAAAATGCAGCTGAAATTTTCAGGTATGTATCGTCACTTTATTTAATTTTTTGTCTATTGGGTTTTTGTGCGATATTGGAGACATTGTTAAGGGTTATGTCATGAACCCTCAAAAGGACAACCAACCTCCTGAAAACACAAATAAAACTTACATATTCCCTACCAAACAATTAATGACTTCTACAGCTTCAAATCAAGAGGAGTCAAATGGACCAGACTTAATAAATAATAATGAGCCAAATGAGGAGATGAAAGGTGAAAAAGACGGAAATACTCTGAGCAAATTCGATGCGAGTGCAAAAATTGCATCCAGGAAATACTTTACAGAAAAATGCATCAATAAACTGATGAAACCGATAAACTTCTTGTTAAATCTTCTTCCTGCAATTGGTGATGACAGAGAGATGGACCAGACAATGCTAGAAGATGAACTGCGCATAGGAGCTTACAATATAGTGCAGCTCATCATCCCAGTGTCTCTGTGCATGTCTATTGTAGTTGCATTTCAACTAGCAATAGCAGTCAATGTCAATACTCCATCCAGAACGCTTGTCTATGGCATTCTCTCTAAATCCTCAATTTCAGTTAAGAATGTTCTTCTAGTTGGACTGGTCAACGCTGCTGTTATTATCTGCCTGATAATCATCTCTACGATCATCCTTATAGTGCTTTTTAAGTACAGGTGTGATAAAGTTATTATCATCTGGCTGTTTGTGTCGTCGGGGTTACTGGTATTCCTAGCTGCTTCTACCTACATTGTAGAGATCCTCACAGTCCGTCAGCTAGTGATCGACTGGTTCACATTCGTCTTCTGTGTCTGGAACTATGGTAGCCTTGGACTAATGGTTATACACTGGAAAGGTCCACTGAGAGTTCAACAGGCATACCACATCTTGAACAGTGCAGTGGTAGCCATCATTTTGATTAGATTTCTACCCGAATGGTCTACGTGGATTATACTAAGCCTTCTGTCAATTTATGACATTATTGCAGTTCTTTGCCCTAAGGGTCCATTAAGGATATTAATTGAAATGGCCAAAGAAAGAGGAGAGATTAATCTACCATCTCTAATATACTCTTCCTCTATGATTTGGACAGTAGGTATGGCAGATGTAAATAAGAAAACAGAGAGCGATGAGAAAAAAGATGGAAATAATAAAAAAAAATTAAATATTTCTGAGGCTACCGTTGACAAAAATGGTTTTAAGAATGAAGAAGAGATTGATTCAAGATCTGAGGAGCCACCTAGTAGGATAAACACTGGATTCATCGGACCAATGCCCTTACACCCTCCACCACAAGACCAGGAAGAATGTGATAATGGTAGCAGTGCCGGAAGTCAAGAAGATGACAGAAGAGGATTCAAGATTGGTCTGGGAGACCTGGTATTCTACAGTGTCCTGGTTGGTAGAGCTGCTTTTGCTAGTAAAGGAAACTGGGTCATCATCATGTCTTGCTTTGTGGCCATTCTTATGGGCCTCTGCCTAACTAGTCTGATTCTAGGGATAGTTCGAAGAGCTCTACCAGCACTTCCTATTTCCATATTCTTTGGCTTAGCCTTCTATTTTGCTTCGCAGTACATCATCGCTCCTTACATTGAAGTTCTGAACGTCAACCAAGTGATTCTGTAGACTATCTAGTATATACAATAATGTGACATTATTATAGTCGTTTAAAAAATGTTTATTAGGTTATAGCTAGATTGTTAACTCTGATAGGATAAAATAATAGTACATTACTAATGATGCATATGCTGGTGGAGCAGTTGTTTGATAATGAACAAGAAAGGTCCAATAGGGTCCATTTGTATTTTATAAACTATTTATTCAGCTATTGTTGTGTTAAGCTAGTGTAAGAGTTAATGAAAGACTTTCAGTGATACAATCTTACTACAGTTTAGACTTAATATGCATGTACTTGGCAATCACTATAGACTACCTCTTTATAATTAATGATCCCCTTGCCAGTATACGTTCGCCATACAATCAACACAAATAGCCCTTCCACCCCGCATGCGCACACGTTTGGCGGGAACCGATTTGTGCGCGTGCATATGCGGTAAAGTAATTCACGTGGTAAGGCACTGCGCGGACTGATCTTTAACCTTTTGTGGAACCTGAGCTCTACAAAGATATTATCTGCACCTCAGGCGACGGGAATACGTTTTTCTGGGCTCTAATAGTCATTATCCTCAGCACAAGTGAGTTAATAGTACCACACTGTGGTTGATATCGATGCAAACGTGTGTGAAACGGTATGTAGTTTGAAAATGATACTTTGACTAGTAACAACTAGCTCTAAATTTTTACAGATGTACACTAACTAGTATTCAACACTGTAGAAAGTATTTTGTTGCACTGTAATGGGCTCCTTTTAGTTTTAAGTTGTCCTGCACCAGATTAGGAGACAAAAGAAAATTATCAATTTCTTTCTAGCTTACAAGTCTATATCAAAGCCTTTTTTTTCTAGTGGTTACCAAGCGCATAAACTATTTAAACAAATAGTCAAGCAATCTAATATTAATTAGACATTAACTGATCCCACGAGGAAGAATCAGAGTGCAAGTTAAACATCAGAAAAAACTCAGCTTAGAAACACAGGCATAAGCTGTACAGGGAAGATATCTCCATACATTTTGTAGTGTATATCAGTCAAGTATCACGCTACTGCTTTCATTCAAATACCAACAAAATACAAAAATACGGTCATTAGATCATTTAGCTGGCTATCTTATTAATATAATTGGGCACAAATGTTAATAGCAACAGGGACAGCATGCGTGTAGTGGGAGAAGAAGAAGCAAGCCACAGTAGGGCAATATGCTCACACTTCCTTTATCACATCCTTTGCTGTGTGACTGTATAGACTTACTGCTGTTAAGTATAGATTTCCTGACTACTGGGAAGCTGAATACTGAAATTCTATGGAAGCCTGTAAGACTTCGCAAACTGGACATGGTGTGATGCTAGTCTGGCGTAGCTAGACCCTTTACCGAACCACTACGCTTGGAATGGGTCTGGGGACATGGCCATTGGTGGTCAATTACTATTAGCAAATTACCGGGAATAGCCCTCCTCAGCCACAAATAGTAATTCCTGTGCGTGTCAGCCACCCTTTCAACGCTAGGTTTGGAAATCATAGCTAATTTGCGTAGAAATTCAGATAAAGAGGAGGTGGGGCACTCACCATTTCCACATTCCTCCAGAACAAGTTTGGTATGGCCATGTCCCCAGACCCTCCGTGCGCTACTTGGGTCTGGCTCCGCCTGACTAGTGTGATGCTCCCTCAGTGAATCACTTTGTCGTAGCAGTAGTGTTGTTTGAAGTACATGTACTGTAACAATTTTTGTTATCTACAACAGTTAGCAGTAGCTAGACTACACAATAAAAGAAGTACAAAGAGTCGACCCCTACAATTAATATTGAATTGAACAGTTATTTCCAAAACTTCTTCACCAGACTAAGAACGAAAACCCGCTTGATTTTGGGTTTAAATTAATAGCTAATATTGGCCCTTTTGCACTGGATTATCTGGTATAATACCATTCAACCATCGTCTATTCTACTCCCGTTAAAAGCTCTTTTTCTAAACTGGTTTTACTTAGCAGCAGTCATTGTAACAGGCTCACCAATTACACTCAAGCGTGAAGTACTATACACAATGTTTTGTTTGTTTGTTTTTTGTTTTTACGTATTAGCGTAAGTCCTCAATTATCTGCTTAACTTTGTGCCTCGACTTAACAGTTACTGTGGGACTGGCAGTACGCAAATATGTCTCATTAGCCTCCTCTTTTATCACGTGTCTCTCTCTCTCTCCACAGCACTTATAATCTGGTCACTCACATTCCTTGTTGTTAATTCACTACTAGTAGGCCCTCCGATGGCCGAGAATTTATGGTAACGTCTCTGTAATTCTTGGCAAAAGTCGCTACACCTGCACTGCATTAGCCCTGGAACCTCCTAAGGTTCTTTTAGAAAAAATATGAGTTGTAAATATTTGACACTTTTATGATTCTGTTGTTTTATGTGTAGACAAAGAGAAAGTTATCCAGACTGGTTCTTTGATTATCTAAAGAGTAGATTATCAAGCCATTGGTTGGTCGTTAACTGTATACGAACGCAATGAAGAATCTTCGACAGGTAACACAATATGAGGCTGCATGTGAACTTGTCTCTGTCTATGGCTTATAATACTGAACAATGTACCAATAGCAAAATAAGTATGCTTTTTAAGATGGTACACACCAACACACTTCTTAGTTTTTGTTTTGTTCTTTGTATTATTCTTGATATAACAAAATTTTAAACCATGAATTTGATTATTATTGTTCTTTATATTTATAGTTGAAGTTCACTTTTGTGGGTAAGAAATTGATGAATAAAGATCCTCTCCATAAAATCCGAAATAAGAAAGCAGGATCACACTTCAAGCCTCAAAGACTACAGGTATGTAATCAATTGCTGTACATTCGAAATTCATTTGTAACATTATTTATTTTTTAAACTGCAGGCCAAGAAAACGTTCCAGGTAAATGTGAGACAGAGAGCTTTCTATCGGATTCGCCCCAAGGTAAAACTGCTAAGTAAATTTAACAGTTCAGAATTTGTTCTGGTTGTACTACTACGTGAATAGTAGTGATTTCCCAATGCCCTGCAGTGTAAATATAGGTCATACAATAGTGGCACTTGATAATGGTTAACCTGCAGGTGGTAAGAGTGCAGGATGATTTAGTGAGATTACTCAATACAACAAATTGTGTTGTGTTAGTAAGTCTTCAGAGTTGAACTAATGCAGATCTTTTAAACGCATACAGAGTTCACATCTAACAGGTCTTAACCTGGCTGGGTACTTATTGTGTGATAAATGGAAGGTGAAAGTTGTAGTTGCCACATGCCAGTATGGTTGCCAACTTCCCTGAGTTCTTTCTAGAACACATTACAGTTCACAAAAATTGGAGAGGAAGGGACAAAACAAAAAAAAAACATAAGGAAATGGGGAGACTAAACATTACTTTAGTAAGTGTTTCTTTTTGTTGTTGTTGTTGTTGTTGTTGTTTTTGGGGGGGGGGGGTGTTTTTGTTTTGATATCAAACTCGAAGATTCTCTAAGGTTAATTTAAATGTCCAACACAAGACTAAACAAAATACAAATTGAAAGTCCTTTTTATACTGGAATGAAATAGTAATGGATTGCCGGCTGTACAAGGGAAGCATACATTCAACCACTGACTCAGCTAAACTCAACTGCATAGGATGTAGAGTGTGCACCCATTGGAGTATGTTAGATGATCCTGAGTGGTCTACCAGTGGTTGGGCATACACACATGACAGTGATGGGAGCTAGACTTGATTATGCTATAACACTCATACTGCTGTTCATTTGTGTGCTGGGGATTCATTTTAACCCTTTGCGGACAAACGCGGGCGAGCAATTATGTAATTAAATACGCGTACGCCGTAAAACCAATTAGTTGCCCGAGACGACGACGTTTTACCAGTGGAGTTCGACACGTGGAAAAAGAACACGGGCGAGTGAGTGCTTCTTTTGTGTTAGGCCTCAAATAATCTGCCTCTAGCGTTGTAGCTATGGTAATTCATTAGTTTATAGTTTATAGAGTTGTTTTGAATACAAACTTAGTTGGAATTATCGAGGAGGCCATAGTTTGTTAGCTATTTTTTTAGCTTATATTAATGAAATGAGAAATCACACCCAAGTGTAAGTTCTAGTTTTAGTTTGCTTATTTCTAGCTACTTTAGGCCTTTACTTCTTAGTAGATGTTCTATTTGAAAATAGCTAGACACAAAGTGTAGGAAAAAAAATTTTTTTATTTAGTTGGTGCACTTGATATAAGTTATACTTATTTTATAAAACTTATTTTGTAGAATAGAGATTGCAAAATGTATACTATGTAAGCTACTGAAAATTTTAGCGTGCTACGCGCTCTGTAACTGTAATACAGAGCAAAAAAGAGCTTGTCACGAATTCGTGACAGCCGTATTCTCTTGACGCACCCGGTGTGTCACAGATTCGTGACCATCGTACGTGCGCGTTAAGTTACGGCGGTCACGAATGCGTGACCATCGTACGCAAAGGGTTAAACATTGTGTGGATCATTGAAAGAATAGAGTGAGCTATTCTGGAGAGTTCTTTGTGTGGCTACTTTTTTAATTGGAATAAAAGGCTAACTAATGGTTGAAGGGCTTGCCGGGGATTCTGTGTATAAACTAGTGGTTAGACTTTGAATAAAGAAAAAAATTACGGGGGGAGGCCTTAGGGCATAATTGTGGTTTTACTCTTTAATCATAACTTTACTTCTTGCATGTTTGTTGTTGTTGCTGTTGTTGTTGTTTTTTAAGGCTCAAAACAGTGCCCATGAGAAGCTCTTCAAACTTTTGGGAAGAAAACCACCAACTTCAGTGCATCTAAACCACTCCTACTTCAAACATCAAGACTTCACACTTCATTCCCATTTCTTCATACCTTGTCAAGTGAGCAAATTTGGGGGAGAGTGGGTTACCACTTCATAACACACATTGGTTAATCTAGCCTAACATTCACAATTTCATGTCTCTTTCCTACTGATAGTTGACACCTCTGATAATAAAATGGCGCCCGTTGTTATAATTTTTTCTTTCTTTCTTTTTTAATTAAATTTTTTTATATAAAAAAAACGGCAGTTTTCAATGAAAATTAATAAAACATGGAGGGGAAAAAAATAGTAAAACCAAGTTGTGTTTTTCAGGAGTGACAGTTCCACTTTGAAATAATTGTGGTCCACCACAACACAAGTTTTTCCAGCTGATAGCGCCTGTAATAAAAGAAGTTAAAGCACATAATGGTGATCTATTGGAAATAGGTATTTACTAAGTTACCTTGTGAACATACCTAGGTCATTCACAATTGCTTTATAGTAGTGCAGGCCAGCTAGATATGTGTATGTGGGAAAGGATACATGATTAATACAGGGAGAATGATGGAAGTTGAAATGTGAAAATCTAGGAGTGTACAACAATTGCATATTCAAGTACATGAATGTGCACTTATGTTACAATATTCATTTTTATTGTATTGGGTTCAAGCCCCTGGAATTATCCACAACGCACACTATTGCCCTCCTCCTCTGACACACCCACGATATTCAGTATTCGTGTCATGTTATATGAGCCAATGTGACGTGTAAGTGTTGCCCTTGACAGCGTCCCTCTGATGCTCTGCTGCCTAAAAGCCTGACTGGTGCAACATCTTTCTAAGATTTATAATAATAAGCTCTCACTCTTTCCGTACGCATTCGAATTTCACAATCACAACATTCGGTATGATCCTGAAGTGAAATACATCTAGCCTTTGAATGACAGCGGTAGGAAGTGCACACAACTGAACTAATGATGGTGACACACAAATGCTATACAGACAGTCCAGCCAGCACATTAACTCACATTTGATACATCAATTAACACTTAATACACAAAACATGTTTGTCTTTAGAGTTTATCTCATTTCCCTCTGGTCGCTTCCTTTTCCTTCACATGCACACCTCCTGTGGGTCTGGTTGGGGGTGTGGCACCACAAGACCTTCCCCACAGAATGGAAGCCCCCCTCTTCCATAGACATTAGATGTCCCTTCATGGTTTAGTGTGCAGGAGTGCAGTTGAAACTCTAACCATGCTTGAAACTCTAGCCTCCTGAATGCCAGTGAGTTTGCTGCAGTATTTGCTCAGCACTGCAGCATCTTGAACACAGCCTGTATCACACACACACACACACACACACACACCATAAAGGTCAGTGTAACCACGAGTACCCACAACAGTCAACATATTGTGGAATTATACAAGTCTGTGCTCAGAGTCACTTACAACACCACAGCATGTTCTAGCTTCTTTGTCCCATTGTGCTGCTAAGGTATGTCTTCATACTACAAAGGTACTGATTAGTCCTCTCTGGTGTTGAATTAGAGGCCGACTTGACACAATAGACTTGGGGTCTGCGAAATGAAGGAAAAAAACGTTTTGATACCACATGTAGATGATATTAGCCTTGGAATTAGTCTCAGGGGAAAAAAAACACTCACTGAAATTCAATTGCTAATGTCAGCAACTATGCGTGCAAAGTCTCTGCTTGCATAAGTGAATTCAGCAGAAGATCAGAGTTTACTGATGCTTTAGAAGAGTTCGTATCCATCATTGCCTGCTTGCTGAAATTGATCTTGTATGCAGTTCACTGCTGGATTAATATAGTCGTTTCTTTTGAGTATTCATCCGTGCTCTTACTCCTTGAATTCTTGCTTTGCTCACGGTATATATATCTTGCCACATCTATTGCCATCTCCCAGGTACCTAGCAAAGTTGTGGCATTGTTGAGAACACCTGGTAAAGGGTTGGCTTGCACAGTCCATCCTGTGGGACACTAGTCAAATGCTCAATGGTTGATTTCTTTTCTTCTTTTTTATTCATTTCAGCCTCTTAGCTCACGAAAAATGTTATTTTGTTTGCGGAGAGAGTTTAATCAACTTAGCAATCTCGTGAGTGATGTCCAATGATGATTTCATTACTCTTGGATTCATAATATGATCAATAGCAAAGAGTGGCATAGCAATCTGTAAATACTTCATGCCTATCCTCATCCAAACCTCTCTTAGCAATTGTAGCACTGTCCACGAAGTTTATGAAAAGATAGTATTAGTCAAGTAGAGTGTCCTTAGTAATAGGGAAATGGTGTCAGGATCAATGCATGAAACAGCATGAAGCCCAATAGACTCGTCATTAATCTAACAAATAACTAGCGATATGTTCCTGGCTGGTCACATCTGTTGTCTCATCTATCATCACAACTAGTGACATGTTCCTGGTTGATCACATCTGTTGTCTCATCTATCATCACAACTAGTGACATGTTCCTGGTTGATCACATCTGTTGTCTCATCTATCATCACAGCTAAAATAGAGGGTAACTTTTCTTAAGATCTGATATTCTGTCACGCCCTAATTTTGGAGCTTTATGGCAATTTTTACCATGTCGTAATTGTGTTAGCTAGTAATTCCTTGCAATTAAGCGGTCGTTTGCATTATGCCGATAAATCAACAATCAAAACGGTTAGGAATTTCGCGTTGAAACTACTATCTGTGATGTCCTTATACGTTCGCTTCTGTTAGAACTTAGTAGCTGGTTACAGCGCTAGTGTTCGCACCTTTAGTGCTTCTTTATTGTTATCATCATCACCATTATAGTTGTAATATTATATTAATAGTAGTATTTGCAATATTTTATTTTTGTGTGATGTATATCACACCATAAAAATAATACTGACTTTTAAGGCAATGTATACTGGATGAAACAGTCTAGATCTGTGGCCATTCAGGAGTATGTGACAAAACAAGAAGTGTGCAAGAATAAACAACTTAGTTTACACTGGGGCGTGGCAACTAGCTGCTTAATATTTACTTCCAGCCTCGTTGAATCAGTATTGTTTTGTAACCACTAGATCTATGCTAGTAGTGCCCCAGAATATTTCAAACTAATTCCAATGGTATTCATTCATGTCTTTGTTGTTTTTGCTTGTTGTTGTTGTTGCATTTTAGGAGAGTGAGGTGTCAGCTAGCATCAATGCTGTGAGCAACTTGGTCCCTGAAACTGTGGGATGTTTTGAAGTAAGTATTCCAGAGAGTTGCTGCAAGGAGTCCTTCATCTTCTTCACTGGCCGATGTGGAGAAGACAACATTTCTCTAAATGAAGATTCTGAAGACCTATGGCCGTGTGTGCAAGAAAGTGGAGCAGACGGAAGGCAAGAGCTGGTATGTTCGAGGCAGCTTTTAGTTTTCCCAGAGATCGCAGTGAACTGGTCTTCCCTGATCTGTTGTCCGGTCAAAAAAAACAATAATTAGAATAATCCTGCAGACTACTTTCTGATGAAAATTAGAAAAACTGTGGGGTAACCAAAAAGTGTTTTTTTTTTGTTTTTTTTTTGTTTTGTTTTTATAAAGTCGCTTTAACGAGTACAAAAAGAGCTTTCAGATGATATAAAAATATCACTGTGAAAAAATAGTGAGAACAAATTATGATTCTTGGAAGAGTGACAGTTCCACTATTGCGATACTTGTGGTTAACCAGAACACTGTTTATTCCAGCTGACAATGCATGCAACAGAAGAACGTGAGGAGGTACAGTGAGTGTAGAAGTTAGGCTGACATTGTAAGGATCTTGTGTTTCATCATTGGGCAAACAAAGTTTCTTAACTAATCGTTCAAACTCAGTTTGCCGTTTTCCTTCGACACATTTAATACTCGATTTTCATCTTCAAAGAGCAGCCCTGGGGCAAAAGTAAGACCTTCAACAGCTTTCCTCTGTGTGATGGAACCATTAGCAAACTATATGCTACACAAGAAACCAATCCCTGTAATACTGCAGCTTTCTGAAACTGCTGATGGATCCCCAGGGTATGAAGCTGTTGTAACACCACTAAACTTCCCAATAAAGCAAATCTTATTTAGGTTTGTCTATTCTGGCAGTTTCAGAACTAATGTTTGGCAGTTCAGGAGATGATGCACTACGTCTACAACTCAATACAGTTTAGAAGACCCCTAAATAAACCTAAATGAACTGCCATTAAGGTTTAGCTTACTCACCGAAGGTGGGGTAGCCTCCTGTCCAAGTGTTTGACTCAAAAAAAAAAAATCGAATCAAAGTACTGAATGAAGCAACACGTACCACATGCATGCACGCACACATACACAAGCGCAAATTCTCTTGTTGCCACTAGAGGGTCATGCGCACCTAACGACACTGAGCCATGCTAGCATGATTTGAGCTAGGAACTCACACGGCGCAGTACTTTTTCTGAATGAACTTCACACGAGTGTTGTATTGTTGTCTCTTGACTTTCCAGTTATACCTAGCGTTATAGAAGGCAAAAAGCAAACAAAAAACAAACAAAACAGCTAAAAAAAGGGGGGGGGGGGTGCTTGCTATGAGAAATAGCCTGTGCTCCAGGTGCAGTCACCTAATTGGAGTGAAGTTTACGTGGTTGAATAGCTCTTCCTCTGTGCTTTATTTAAAACTATAATGAGCCATAGTTGTAAACAAGGAATGGTGAAGACGCGCTACACAAACGGTAAGGATAAAACACAAAGATTGGATTCTACCAGATGATCCGAGCACTGTAAATAGGGATGACAAAAAAAATTCATAAATAAATAAATATCCCATTGACTTGAAACTTTGGACACAGATTCAAAACACTTCAGCCAACAGAATAAATAAATTAAATAAAGTCAAAAAAAATGAAGGAATTTTTTTTCAATTTTTTAAAGCTGCTGTTAAAATAAATACAATGGTATTCAATCATGTCTTTGTTGTTTTTGCTTGTTGTTGTTGCATTTTAGGAGAGTGAGGTGTCAGCTAGCATCGATGCTGTGAGCAACTTGGTCCCTGAAACTGTGCGATGTTTTGAAGCAAGCATTCCAGAGAGTTACTGCAAGGAGTCCTTTGGCCGGTGTGGAGAAGACGACATTTCTCTTAATGAAGATTCTGAAGAACTATGGCCGTGTGTGCAAGAAAGCGGAGCAGACGGAAGGCAAGAGCTGGTATGTTCGAGGCATTCTCTTCGTTTTTCCGGAGATTGCAGTGAACTGGTCTTTCCTGATCTGTTGTCTAGTAGTTTCCTCTGTCATATTGCTATATGATATGTGAATATTGTTCCACAATGTCAGTGTGAAGTGGCAGTGGTTGCTTTATGTAATGAACAATCACTTGATATTCTTATATCAACTCTAGTTTGTCTTTGATATTGCTAATAATTTAATATATACATTATTATAAAATGAAGTGACTCGCTCTGCATGTAGGATGTTCTGATTCGATCTCCAGTGGCATACACATTTTCAGACATATAACTATTATGATTATATATCTTCATCAGTATTATTGAACAGGTGTGGCAACTTTTAACACCCACAATCTCCACCCACGAAATTTAACACTTTACTGGCACAGACTCAGGAATTTAGTACATAGGAATACTTCTCATGGTGGTAACTACATCGTCATACGCAGCCCAAAAATCAAGAATATCCTCAATGACGCTCTGAAACTGGGTATGTACTTCAATTACCCTATCAGGGAAAACAAGTTTCACTCTCATCAACAGCTACTTCATATAAATTAATTTGGCATACATAGTAATATAACAACATTGGCATAGCAGAAATTTCAAAAGGGGGTTACAAAATTTTGACCATATCCAAGCTACACCACACTTACAGGACAGTTCTTGAAACTACAAAGTTGATCTGGAAGAACTACATGCAGCGTCACTGAGGATGTAAGGTTCTGGTACAGTATAAAACTAAACATTCGAAAGTAAAATTGAAATCATGGTAATCTGCTAAAGAATAACTAAACAAGAACAGAGGAAGAGCTACGCCATGTTTACAGAAAAAAGGGAGAAGGTACTATCGTATCAAACTCGACTGAGTATGACTTCGGAAGGAAATGAAGGAAGTTGTGACTAGAGTCAATTGCTCCAGTATACCGATAAACTAATCAGTCCTGCTAAGCAATATCAAGGCACTGTCAGACTAAATGGAGGACAGACAAGGAATGGTTCGACCTCTATTCCGTACATACACACTTGTTGCACCCGTCGCGTGGTCACGAGAGACTTGGTTCAGCATAGCGAAACCCCTTACCCAACTCGCGGGGAAGAACATTTTCATTTTTTCAGGGATAATACACATGAAATCCCGTAGTGCAATAATTCTAGAATAATACCACTGATGATGTGTTTGAGCACAAATGGCAAGCGAGCCTAAAACTACACTATTGCTAAACGGTTTATTACACTCGAGCTACTAAAATAATAGTCGAGCTTTTAAATTGCGTATATATACGGTAAAGGCAACAGTAACCCCACTCCCCGCAAATGTTTGAATTACACCAAGTCAGGTGTTATTTTTGTAACCTACAATACTTTCACACAACTGAACATACCTACACAAGACTTACCTACACAAGACTTACCTACACAAGACTTACTTAGTCTAGCGTAGCCGACCCTTTACCTTCCCATTATATGTGGGCGTGGGGGAAGGAAAGGGTCCTGTGAGATCTCCACATCAGATTCGTACTGGAGTTACTATAGTGGCGCCCAATTAGATCACAGTATTGATAATCACTGGCATTCTGACTACCAATGACTCTTGACAACTAACATTCGGCACTCTGTATCTCCCTTAAAACGGAGAAGTTTTGAAATTAAGTCTGGAAAAGGGTCTTAAATGCCATAGTAACCAGTCGAATCAACTTTTTGTTTCTCGAAAAGCAAGCGTTTTCGCAGGAATTTTCTCACACTTCGGAGCTTAAGTATAAAGTAAGGCTTGCTTTATACTTAAGCTTATTCTGAAACTGGGGTCAAGCCAAAAAAACCGTGTTTTTTGAAGAAAAAAGTTCAAGTTTAAAGGGCATACGTACCATCCATACATACATACATATAACATATACCCGATTTTGCATTATCCACGCTCCGCTTGCTCGCCAACAAACCAACACCACCCATTTTACAATTGTGTTACCCCCCATTAATTGTGTTACCACAGTAAGTGTCTCACTGCGCTCACTCGCCAATAAAGGGAAATGAGAATAATCGGTCAAAATAATCCAATGTCTTGACAGACATTTTAATTTGACTGCTAACCACTAATAATATTTATTGGTTAGTTAATTTCTAAAGATTTATTTGTGCTATTGTTTAGCAACACACAACATTTTTATACTCTGGTTCACTGACACCAGCACAAGACTTACACTATATTGTCTTCGTGACTTGACAATTGTACTGGATTTTCAATGGGTGCCCAATTAATTTCAATGAATCGCTAAACCAAAGGATTCCATTTCTAGCCCCCTTTCGAAAGTTGACTGCGTTGAAAAAGCACAGACCTCTAGTCAATTGCGCGTTCTCCAAGTGTATTGACTATTGGACCAGGAATTTTCAATTAAGTACCATTTTGTTACGTAAGGCGTGTAGCTATGACAGCGTGTTAACAAGATACCTTACCAACCTCCACTAATAGAATAGAAAATGAACTCCATAAGTTCGCAAGATCTAACTGCGCACGTCTCTCCCCTTCTTTCTTTCAGATCTTCCCTGTTTTGAGTTTTACTGGCACCACTGCGCTCGGTCTCTCCTTTTCCTTTGAATTTCTTACGCCCGCGCAAATGTCTAAGTTTTTAAGTAGCATCGGTGGTATGGGGGGGGGGGGGGGGGGGGGGGGGGGGGCAGTCTTGCAGGGCCACACCCTTTAAGAAACGCAAAGCGGGGAAAGGGTCTGGTCAACTTTGGGGGAGTGTGCTGTACAGGACCCACGAATTCCTGGGGAAAGTGCGGTGTTAATTGGGACACCAAATTACCATAAAACGCGAATTAGAACCGATTCGCTTATTGCTGAGTTCTCTCACGGTTCGCTGTTCAACTGGCTACGTTTAACTAGGGCGAGTTTTTGCTTATGCAGAAGTGACTAATCGTCTGGTCAGGTGAAGAATAGAAGAATATCCAATTCTTCAATCTTCTGGTGAAATTCTGACATCTTAAAAAATGTCATTTCGCAAAGCCTACACAAGTAACAGTCTCTATGGATCTCCAATACTACATCCAAGTTCACTCCCAAATTCTATTCAGCTTCATTCTCCAAGATGGAAGCGAACTGTGAGAGCAGAGCAATACGCGAAACGGTTCTAATTCGCGTTTTGTGGTAATTTGGTGTCATGATTAAGGTTCCTGTATACTCTTGTCTCATGAATTACTCATAAGTAATATTTTTATCATTATTTTGCATATCATCATTTAAATGAAGTCAGAACTGTGCTATAATGAAAATATATTAAATGCCTCTAAAATATTATGTTCATAAATAAAAATTAGAAAAGGACGGTTCAATGTAATAGACCAAACTAAAGTTAGCAGCACCGCCAAGTTAGAACTATACCTCCAGTCCAGAAGAGACAATTAATACCCAGACAGTAATAAAAAGTAGTTCTGCAGGGCCCATCTCAGCTACTATAGCTCTACGCTGCTTATGGGCAAACTGTGGACTGCGCCATGAACCTCGAACAATCATAACTCTGGAAAACTAGACCTGAAGACGACTCTGGAGCACACTGTGTTTCAACAGGCGTTTTTTTTTTTAATACTTTAAGATAGGCCAAGCCTTACAGTTCGCTGAATTAGAAAAACACGTTGCCGTTATTCCAGAGCTGGCCCCGTTCAAACTAATTGGCGGTGAAGTTCATCCAACTCCTCGAAGACTGTGAAGCCAGGGAAGTGCTCTTCTTGCGGTAGCGTTCCTGGGAAATCGCCCACGCTCCGTTGGAGTAAGCTCTGATCTTCGTGTGGATGGGGAACCAGAAGAATCGGAGGGCTACATACAGGGGGAAAAATATTCTGCTTGTGCACAAAAGATCCCCACAAATAAGCACAAATGTTATTGAAACTGGAACCGATCATCATCGGAGATGGAAACAGATATAATTTTGGACGGATTTATGGAGGCAGAAAAAGTGCATGGAGTATGTTACATGAAATTTATTGGAGGTGGTGACAGCTCGGTGTATACCACTCTACTTCAAAGTGTTCCTGGATGGGGACATGCAATAAAAATGGATGGTGGAAATATCTGTGGATGGGAATGAGAGTTTACGCTAGTTAACTTAACAACTTTGTGATACTGTAACTATATATGGTAGCAACCTAGAAAAAATATGTTGCTTTTTTATGTAGGCTACAATGGATAACAAAAAGAACAAAGGTTTCAGAAGAAGGAGAAAAGATGGGGCCAGTCCTTTAAAACAACCAAATTGAAGCAGTAAGAGGAAACAATGGACAAACGAGCAAATGCTGACTGCAATTAATAATGTGAAGAAAGGAATGTCCGGTAATAAAGCTGCAGATGCTAATGGTGTTCCTCGTTCAACATTAAAAGACCGTTTAAGTGGAAGGGTTAGCCATGGAATTATGCCAGGGCCAGTGAAATATTTGACTGCTGATGAAGAAGGCATGTTGGTGGACTACCTATTAAAGTGTGCAGAAATTGGCTATGGCAAGACGAGACGTGATGTTTGCTGCTTGGTGGAGTCGTATTTGCAAATAAAGGATAAAAAGCATAGTGATCGACAACTCAGTAATGGATGGTGGGAAAAGTTTATAAGACGCAATTCATCCCTCGGTCTGCGAGTAGGGGATTCTACTGCAGGCGTTCGATTTGATGCAGTCACTGCTAAAAACATGAACAAATATTTTGAACTATTGAAGTCAACATAATAATTATGATGAGTTTAATTTTCATGATTGTCCAGAATTCATTTTTAACATGGACGAAACGGGTATGCAACTTAATCCTAAGCCACCCAAAGTTGTCGCAAAGAAAGGTCAGAAAAAGGTACGCTACAGAACCTCTGGTCAAAAATCTCAGATTACTGTTCTAGCTTCAGGTAGTGCAACTGGCCAAGTTATTCCTCCTTTCATCAGAGGTTGAGGAAACTAAACGACGATCTTTGCGTAAGAGAGCAAAACACATTCTCATTCCACCGGAATTTATTAATGAGAGTGTGTGCTGTGTGTGTATGGGATCCTATGATGAAGATGACGGGACTGGCAGGACATGGTTGAAATGCCAGTGCGGCAGATGGATCCACTCAGATTGCGTCCTACTGGCCTCTTCAAGCAATGATAAACTATGTTCCATATGTTAATCTAACTGTACAATATACCCATACTTATTTCTTTTTTCATTTTGATAAAATTCATACTCTTTTCATACTCTACATTAATAAACTTAAGACCTTTTTCTGTGCAATTTTGATGCTTACATAATTCATTTTTTGTACACAAGATTTTTTCAATTTTTATGGTAAAAGGTCATCAAAGTAATAGAATCGAATTGCTAATATCAACAGAATACAGTTTTGCATTGCGGACAAGTTAGGAGCCAAAAAGCTCTCACTGGGCGATAATCGTTCGTTGAGAATTGCACTGGTAAACGATAATAGACGTCAGTGAGTGATAATTGAGGACGGACCTCCAAGTCTTTGAGCGGTAGCATCTCATCGACAAGAAGGAATAGGAAAGTGGTAAACAGTTGAATGGGTAGCCAAATAAATACTCTTTTAGCATGCATAGAAGTTGCAAGACTGCATTGTAAATTCGGGAGGCTACCTAAATAGGGGCAAAGTTCGGCCGATATATGAGGTCTTACGCTAATACAGACTTCTGCAGCTGATCCAGGTTCTTCACAAACTTGGAGTACTGGCAGTAGTGTCGTCGATTTTGAAGTTAGCGATGACGGTGACCTGATTGGTGCAGGCCCGTAGCCAGAGGTTCGCATTGGGGGGTTCGGATTTTAAGACGCAATAAGCCACACCTACTTTTGTTTCCCCGTTAATTCTTCTACAATACTAAAAAACGAAAGATAAGTGCACTAAAGCTTATAATTTGTTCTAGGTATTCTACTTCAAAACTATAATTCATTAAACACTGTTGATATTCGAGAGAAAATCGGTATTATTCTCGTGTAACCAGGCTTCTAACCACTACGGTGAGCTGTATATAAACAGTGCAACTTTAATTCGCCTTATTTGTACTACAAGTTATTTAATAGTACGGCGTGTGAACTGCCCGTTCAAAATGTATTGGAAAAATCGCTATAAATGAGTGAAATAGCACTGGACAAAGTGAAATGTCACGGTAGCTTAAGTAAAAGTAAGTGCGCAAACATGCAGCTCTAGCCTTGGAAATGTACAGTTGTAGTTTCTAGTTGGAGACAACGTCATTCTTTAGCGCAGAAGCTATACCCCTATCAGACAGAGTTTTTTCCAACAGATTAGGAGGAGCCATTGATTAAAGCAAAGTTCAAGAGAAAGTTTATCCTGAAGTACAGAGATAGTGACTGCACTATACATAGTAGCCACACTGTAAATGGTCTTTAGCTTACTGTAGTCTTGTGCAGCTTTTATAAAGCTGGCCTACTATTAGTGTGTGAACCGTGCTATTCCTAATTAATAGCACGAACAACGCGATCAAAATAACACGAGGCAAATCCTATTTCAATAGCTTTGCGAGCCTACAGTCCCTAATAGAACAGGTTACCCGTGTTATCACTCGCTAGTAAGCTTTGGTAAAGGGTCTGACCCCGCGAGACTAGGGGGGGGAGAAGGAATGCACACATTGGGAACCCCTACGGCCAAATTTATACCAGGGAGTTAATGGCCTAGTACAAAGTAGTGAAGATATAGGGTGGAATAAACCACTTAGCGTAAACTTGCCTATTATCGCCACTCGGAAAACCAGTCTCATTATCGCCAACGCAGAATTGTTCAAAACTTGTGCGCATACAAGACTTCGGAGCATGCTCAATAGAAAGAACAAAGCCCGGGTTACATTTTGCACTTTGAACCTAGTTCATGGCTAAAAGGTGTGAGAAGGTACAGCCATTATAGCCTGTTTGTTTCTTTTAGCGGCTAGTCGAGCTCTTGTCCACGGTTAGCGGTTGGTGTCTAGAAGTTTTTGTGAGCTCCAGGTACGTTGTGAAGTAGCTTTTTTGGCATCCCTATGAAGTAGAGTTGTTTTCCTATTCAGTAATTTTTTTTTTGTAATTTTACAGCCTCCCAAATGTTGAAAAAACGCCAAATCAAGTCAGGAGTTGGTGACAATAGTGGTCAGAGAAAAAAATGGGCTGATAGTGACATGGTCTCTGCTATGAGTGCAGTGAAAACGGGTCAGTTTACAATCTCAGCTGCTGCTTCCAAGTTTTCAGTACCAAGAAAGACCTTGGATGACAGAATAAAAGGTAAAGTCGCACATGGCTCAAAGCCAGGAATGTCTACTGCTCTTTCCTCAGTTCAAGAAGACTCTCTAGTATCGTATCTCATATATATGGCGAACAGAGGTTTTCCTCTCACACGTAGAATGGTAAAAGCCTTTGCCTGGTCAATTGCCAAGAGATATGGAACATCCGAGAGATTTAATACGGAGTATGGACCAGGAGAGAAATGGTGGGTGTCCTTTAGACAGCGGCATCCTCAACTAGCACTTCGACGTTGTGATTCACTGGAAAGAAGCCGAGCTGAAGCCTAAGTCCAGCTATTGTAAATGAATATTACGATCTTCTCTATTCTGCACTTGATGATAATGGATTACTACATAGCCCTAGACAACTATATAATTGTGACGAAACCTTTATACCACTAGATTATTCTCGAGAGAAAGCTGTCAAATCCCAGGGAACATCTGAGCATATCACAATGTTGTGCTGTGCATCGGCTGCTGGAGTTCCCCACCCGCCAATGATAATATACTCTAAATCATTTCCTGGGGGACAGTATCGTTTTGAAGGTCCCGACGATGCCCTCTATGCCAAGAGTGAGTCTGGCTGGATTGACACAAAATTATTTCTAACTTGGTTTTAAAAAATATTCTTAAAATACTGTGTAGCACAACGACCTCTACTTTTATTAATAGATGGTCATAAGTCACACATGGGCTTGGAATTAGTTGATTTGTGCAGAGAGAATAATATAATTTTGTTTTGCTTGCCTCCTCACACAACGCATGCCTTGCAACCGCTAGATGTGTCAGTATTTAAATCTTTAAAAGATCATTTTTCCAAGGCAGTTCGGTCAATTACTTTTGCGAAAAAAGATTATATTGTTACCAAGCGAGATTTTTCTCGTGTGGTAAAATCTCCTTTCGAGAAGGCATTTTCAATACCAAATGTTAAGGCAGGTTTTGCTAAGTGTGGTGTGTGTATCCATTCAATCGCAATGTAGTGCCTATTGAGAAAATGGTACCTTCTGTTCTACACCAAGCTTCACTGCTCCTCACCTGCTATAGTGCCTGCCACACCACCATCTGTGAGCTCCTCTCCTGCTGTGGTGCCTGTCACACCCACATCTGGGAGCTCCTCTTCTGCTGCTGTGCCAGCAAGACCCACCCCCAGTGATTTACCAGTGAGCTCCACCCCCAATGTTGCACCTTTAAACTCTACCCCTACTTCTGTCCCTATAAGTATCAGCAGTACTTCAGTTAGCCCTACTAATCCACTGGTTATGGCTGGACTTATTCCAGCAGATTTGGCAGATATTTTAACAACGCCATTGCCAGATGCGGCAATGATAAGGAAACGCCCAAAGCGTATTACTGGTGCACGGGACTTGACTGCAAATGAATACAGAGACATGTTATTGCAAGAGAAACGTAGAAAAGAAGATTTAGAACAGCAAAAAATAAAGCGCATGGAGGAAAGAGAGAAAAAGAAACAAGAGAGAGAGAGAAAAAAAGAAATTGCCAGAGGAAAGAATGCAGGACGAGGAAGAGGTAGAAAGAGTGCTGAAAAAGGAAAGGACAAATTGCAAGAAAAGTCAGCGAGTAATATAGAAAATTCAGATTCCGATTCAGATGCAGGTGTGATGATGGCTTCCAGAAGACAGTTCATTTCTTCCATTGGAGAGTCCAGTTTGAGTCGCCCACGTCGGCAAACTCAACTTCCATCTCGTTTTAGGTCTGAAAGTGACAGCGACAACAATGATGGAGCTATCTGCTCAATATGTGGAAACAACGAACCTGAAGGGCTGGGAGATGAGATAGTTTTCTGGATAGACTGCTCAAATTGTGGAGAATGGGCGCATAACCTGTGTGCGTTTGGAAAAAATACCATCACTAGACAATATATATGTAATAACTGTTAAAAAAGCAATGTTGCTACTTATTATAATTTTGTCATGACTACCTTCAACTTGACTTGTTTCATGCCTCATTTCAATGAACCAATACTTTAAAATATTTTTTTAGTTTATCAACCATATCGGCGATAATAGGCCTTTTGTGTGCCTATCGTCGCCACTTAACCACTCCGGTATTGACTGTTATTGTCCCAAGCTAACTCAACAGAATAACGCAGTTATTGGTTGCACGCGTAGCTTAGTGGTGTCCCTTACCATATGCATCCAAATTTTATCGCTGACTGCAGCGGTGAAAGAGCTAGGTCGAGAATGGACCAGAACGCGCGATAATAGGCAAGTTTACGCACACTCTGGCAGATATTTCACTTCCAGGCTTTGTTTTCACCTGCCTCGGGCTGTGAAAATAAATTAGCCTGCTCATGAATATTTCTGCCAGATCACACTCTAACTCACGTAATAAGTATTATAGCTAATGGTGTGCCTCAGCACAAATAGCAAGCGAGCCTGCCTTGCATATGATGTATTTTACCTGAAGATACTTTTATTTCACGATGACAAAAATGGATTCTCTCTCATTATATATATGTAATAGTTATAAACCAGTACTGGGGTTTGTATGCGATATACAAATCCCAGACTCGAGGTCGAAGCCAGTGGCTTGGATTTATTGTCCAAAAATATGACAGCTTTAGGCTGTAGGCCCTTATCTACAAGGTGCTTTTTAACTTTAGGAACAAATTCTTCCTCAAACCACCTCTTAAATATATGGCTATCCATCCAAGTATTACGCTGGGAATAATATTTCACAGGCAAGATACTTTTGTTTATGTTAGATTTTCTGCCTTATGTATAAAAACGAATGGTAGTTTGTGACTACCACTGGCAATACTGTAAGCCATAAGTGTAACTCGTTCTTTTTGTTTCTTCATATCCCTTGCCTTAGCTTCATCTTTTGTTTGTCTGGTAGCATTTTATACTGCAAACCTGTCTCATCACAATTATAAATTGTTTCAAGAGTTAATTGATTTTCTTCCATTAACTCTTGTACAAGTTTCTTAAATGGCTCAACATCTGAATCATTAGCTGAAAGTTGTTCTCCTTCCAGTGAAAAGCTGTCTAATTCCATGACGCTTGCAGAATCGCCACAGCGACCCAGCACTAGCAGTGAGTGGTAAAGCAGCAGGGCTTCCCTCATGGAGCATATCATAAAGTTGCTTCGCTTTTTATGCCAGCAATGGCCCACTATAACTGGGGTTCCCTGACCTCTTCTTTGGGTGAACCACATAAACAAAGCCTTTTCTAAATCTTCCTCTTTAGCTAGCCTCATTATTTTTCTATTTTTACTTGCAATACCTTGATTTTCCAACGTGGCCGAGAATTCTTGAATTTTATGTTCGTTCTTCTTCAGGTCAGTAATCATGGAGTGACCAACTCCGTATTGCTCTGCAAGCCTGGCCTGAGGAACTCCTTCTTTCATCTTTCTAAACTTGGTTTCAATAGCAAGCACAACTCGCTTTCGTTTTGTACCGCTATGCTTAGCTATAGCTAGCAAAAGAATAAAGCAGCAGCGGCACTTTATCAGCGCGCACGTAAGTGGATAGTACAATTAATTGGCTAGCGAGCGAGACACTTACAGGGGTAACACAATTGAAAATTGGGGATGTTTGTTGGCGAGCGAGCGAAGCGAGAGAGACAGTATTAGGGGTGGATAATGCGAAATCGGGTATATGTTATATGTATATATGTATGTATGTATGGATTGTACGTATGCCCTTTAAACGCGCGCGCGGGGAACTTTCTTCTTCAAAAAACACGCTTTTTAGGCTTCACCCCAGTTTATTCTCAAACTACAGCATTAAGCAAGCCTTACTTTATACTTAAGCTCCAAAGTGTGAGAAATTTCCTGCGAAAATGCTTGCTTTTCAAGAAACAAAAAGTTGATTCGACCGGTTACTATGGCGTTGAAGACCCTTTACCAAATTCAAAACTTCGCCTTTTTTCGGCTAAGTGCGGCTTGTTAGTTGTCAAGAGCCACCTGTAGTCAGTACTAAGAGAGCTATCACTGCTTCTGAAAAGCATATGTAAGCACATAAAGTATTAATGCTAAGGAAGCTACTACTTACTCCAGGGATGCTGAGGTAAGTACGTAATTCCATATTTGTTAGCTAAATATGCAAAGATAACTCTGGCCTTTCTTTTTTATATCTAAGAGCTTGTTGTCAACAGTGACTGGTAAATTCAAATAGTCAGAATGACTCAAATTTGGTACTACAAAAGTTACCACTGCTCAAGAAAATGAGGTAAGAAAGTAATTTTGTATTTGTGTGCTAAAATTGATTGTCTTTTGTTTTTGTAGGTGAGAGTTGTTGTCAAGAATTCAAGGTAATTCAGATGGTCAAAGTAATCAATTTGATGCTACAGAAGTTATTAATACTCAAGAATGAGGTAAGTAGTAATTCCATATTTGTTGGCTAAAATTACAAATAACACTGGCTTATTTTTTATCGTAGCTGAGAGCTTGTTCAAGAGTTATTGGTGACTGAGATTATCAGAATGGTTGATGTTTGATACTACAAAAGTTACCATTAATCAGGTAAGAGAGTGATTTTGTATTTGTTGGCTAAAATAAAATGTCATAACTGATATTATAGTGTTTGCATGAAATAAGCTAAAACATAGTAACATTTTATGTTACCTAACTATCAGGCTCGCTCGCCATTTATGCTCAAGCACACCACTAGTTTATTTATATATATGTTTGGACGTATGTATGTCATTTTGTACTTTGACCCTCCGTATTTTTGTGTTCGCTCCGCGTTTGACCCCATCCCAAACTTCACTAAACAGAATCCTCCGGTTTAGCGACCATTACCCGTATCACCTTAGAAATTGAATTGTTTACCGCTTTGAATTCTTTTGTGGGTGCAGTTAAAACGCAAAAGTGAAAGTATTGTGCGTTACAACTACTATTAAGAATGTCACAAAGAAAACTTTAAATAACGTGACTTGATTTTGTTGCTTCTTTTTCAATTCAAACAGTTGCGGGGAGCGGTTACTATGGCATTGAATCCCCTTTACCGCATACGTAATTTAAAAACTCGACTTTATTTTAGTAGCTTGAGTGTTAGTTGTTAAAATCAATCATTTAACAATAGTGTAGTTTAAGGCTCGCTCGCCATTTGTGCTCAAGCACACCACTAGTTAGCGATACTTTACCGAGTGCGCGGTTCTATCCTATTGTTCGGTTGATCCGGGGTTCGGATGAACGAGGTTCGGATATGCGAGGGTCCACTGTGCTGGAATCTCTGTCAGCTAAGGATTATGCTAACTGGTTTCTGTCTTGAGTAATTCACTATCATAGTGCACCAAAATTGACAAATACGGTAAATTATTACCAACCAACTAATTAAAGGGTGCAAGCATATTTTAAAAAAATTATTGAGTTCCCTAATCCACTTTTTCCCCCTAAATGTTCACTATGTATGATCCGATAAAGTAACCTTGTTCAGTAATTATTTCCTACCCCATTAGAAAATTTGAATCATATTTATAAGCTATAATTTTTTTTGGTATTGAACTTTGTAAGCTCCTAACATTTCAAATGTATCAGTGTGTCCTGCACTAGGAGGTCACCCCTCATTTTTCTTTATGTGTGCCTCATCTACACTTAGAGTTAGTTTGTAATGATGACAGTACAGCTCCATTCAAGGATCATCACATTACTGTTAAGCTTGAAAGCCCCTGCTACAATCAGTCAGTTCTGGACATGTTTGCCGAATTTAAGGTGAGCTTGATTTAACCTACAATTAGTACTTCATTCACACAATACCTGTAAAAGGTTGATTCTGAAAGTGATTCTTGAGAGTTGTACTTCTGAATGCAGCTGTACAGTAGTGAAACTTACTGAAGTATTGATCAATGGATTAACTTTTTCTTAACACTGTAAGTGATTCTGAGCGACTTTTTTTTTTTTTTGCTGTCAGCCAGGTTTATGTTAGGTCCTACTCAAATTGTAGATCAAAATAACATGTTATGGATATGTGTAGGTGAAGGTGAAATTGTTGGTGAATACCCTTTGTTGATCAAGTATAAAGGAGAACAAGCAGTTGATCAATGAGTGCAAAGGGATATGTTCAGCTTTCTGGGCTGAATTTTATTTTAAGTTATTTGAGGGTTGTAAGACACTTACCACTCATTCATCAATATGATCCATAGTTGGGAGAGTTCTATCATGGGTTCTTAGCATATGGCTTTTTTCCAGATCTGTCGCACTATCATCATTAATTTCCATGGTTCTTGGTCCCACTGTACCTATTCCTGTTAGTATATTAATGGAATATTTTACTGATTGCTCTGAAGAGTAATGAACCCTTCTCAGCAGAGTTACATATTAATCTAATAAGTATATTGTCAAGGTTTGGATGTAGAGAAATGCCAACTAGAGCAAATCTACCAAATCTCAGAGAGCAAATTGCTTTGCAGTTTTGATGCTGATCCACACTGAAATTCCAGTGACTCAACAAGCCTTTAGGGGGAACAAGAAGTGCTTCAGATATCCATTCGTTGTTTTATGAAATGACTGTGCCTTCTGGTAAGGTCATTTTAATACTAGAATTTGAGGATGCCACAAAAGAACTAAAATTGCATGTGTGCAACTACTTGACCACAATGACTGGAAACCTTGGAGTTTATGAATCAAACTAGAATTTGAGGATGCCACAAAAGAACTAAAATTGCATGTGTGCAACTACTTGACCACAATGACTGGAAACCTTGGAGTTTATGAATCAATTTGGTTCTTGAGATGATGTGTAACTGGAGCAAGTGTGTATTGTCCTGTGGGAACACCCACTCAGCCAGATGGAGGTGAGAGGGAGCAAGAGCCAGGCACATGCCTTTGAACTAATTTGACAGTGTTGTGTTTGTGTGTATCAAGTGTTAATTGGTGTGTGTGTGTCCTTATTTGGTTTTTGTAAGTCAGTTTTGTTGACCAATCAGATTTGAGAGTGTGGGTGAGACATAGGGTTTTATTTTATATACTGTGGCCTGTCTCACCCACCTCAGATTTTGTACAGTGAGGCTTTCAAAGACATTGATTCCAGTAGAGTCTGGTGAACAGGGCACAGATCTGTTGAATCCTTACAAAATATGAACATATCTCTACTACACAGCATCAGGCAGTAATTTTAGGGACATGTGGGGTCGTCGGGATTCTGGCTCCGTTATCTCCATCCTCAGAGCTCCAGGTAGCGTCCCGCTGCCACCAGAGATAATGCACAGGCTGTTGAAGGACGTTCCACAGCAAGCTGGTATTCCCCCAGTTACGCAGGCGACTCAAATCAAGCCCCAACTGAGTTCTTTGTTTTATTATTTTTTCAGGAACTCCAGCCCGATACAGTTCAGTGACACCTGTGACACAAAGACTATGATTAGATTTTGTTCCTGCTATTCCACCATTTCTACACATTTCTTTCATAAGCATGGCCAACTTGTTCCTGCCAATTGATACAGCCGTGAACCAGACTGAATCATCATCTCTGCTAAACTTCACCAAAGGGCGCAAATAGAAAACATCATTTCTAAGCGCTTGTGGTGGCAATCGTTTAAAGCAAGTAAGCATGGCATCTTTTCCCTCCTGTTTCATTTCTCACAATTGTAACTGTTTTGTTTTCTAAATGCCTGTTTAAAACTTCCAGAAAGATTTTTTATGTATTTTCAGTGTATTATTTGAGATCTTCGCAACTGGCATAGCTGACCTGGAACTATGGTTTCTAGCGCGAGTTTTTCCCAAGAAAATGCTCAGAAAACAGATAACATCACTCAGAGAGAGAAAAATGCCTCCGCCACCGGAAAAACAGGACCCTCCTGGAGATGACAACTGTCTTGTCTATCAGGAACCACCTAGCCATCGCCTCATTGGACATATATAACACCCAGTAAGACGATGATTTACTGTTCCTCCCATTGGTCACCAGAAGAAGACCCCCGTGCACTTCAGACCTCATCATCAGAGCTCGGACATCCACAGTGGAAGCTGCTCACAACTCCAACTAAGAAGCAGAAGTTCAGAAAACATGTAACCTTATCACCTCTCCCCTCTTTGATTATTTTATAACTCTCACTGTGGCACCCCTGGGCCTTTTCCAGGGGTTGTCATTCTATAGGTTCCTCTCCAGCCTCCGAGGCCCCTCGAGAATGACTGCCACTATTACATTCCCTAAGTCTGACTCCTGAGTTAATTCCTACCCAATTATCTTATTATATTTTAACTTTCTAATTTGTTCTTAACCTTTTCACTTCACCTTCACGCCTTTTCAAGTACAAATCATATGTCATAGAAATCGTTCAACACCAATTAACATTCCCAGGGGTTGTTCCCCACCACACAATGATCTCTTGTTCTATATCATCAGTCTATATAATGTCCTTCGTTCAGTCACTCTCATTCAGTTCAGTAACCACTAGAAGGCTCCACAAGAAATATTATGGTTTAAAACAATGTCTCTGAAAGTTCCTAAACCTGGCTAGCTAAACTGGGTAACTACATCCATTAAATAGTCTAGCTGCCTGCAATATCAAGTCTTTATTATATGACACTGCTTTAGGTATGTATGTACTTCATGTGGTCAAAGCTGTTGTTGAGGTTTTAATTATTCTTAAACCAACATTGATATTGTTGTATTAGTTGTAATCTAAATGTTTGAAATCACAGACTCTTCCAAGACTTTCTGAGCTATTGACTTCTTCACAGTATGAACATATTGGCCGTTTCATCCACGGCAGGTGAAGCAGAGCGGACCGAGGTTACCGGCGGTTAAAGGGATGGGGAAGAGATTGAAGGAGCCCGGGCCAGAGGGGGCCGGGCGAACGCATGCGCGAGTGAGGTAAAGGCCTCGCGCTGAGGGCATCAATTAGAGAGTGAGAAAAGAAAAAAGAGAAGAGAGAGAAAAGAGAAAGAGAAAAGAATGGAGAAAGAAAAGAGAGAGAGGAACGCCAGACAGCTGGGGAAGGCCACGGCAGAGACCCGTGGCAGAGAAGAGTTGCCTGTTCCAAAGAGGCTCAAGGAGACGAGGGCGACCGCAGTCGATAGTGAGGACGATGGTGCGGGAGAGGAGAATCATTCAGAGGGGAGTGTGTCCGTCGAGGTGTTCAGATCCCTGGCGGAGCAAGTGGCTATACTGCAAAAGGCAGTTATGGAGAGACTCCCTGAGAAAAAGGGTATGCAAGGGTTGTAAAGAGGGGGGTGTGTGGGTGACACAGTGCGGGAGAGTGAGCTAACGTAGTCGGGGACGGGTTGTGGAGGCTTGGAAGGCTAAGACAGACGTTCCTGACGCTCACCTCCGTGCTAGCAGTAGTGCGTGACAAACCGAGCTCAGTGGGCTTTTGTGGAGGCGTCCATTGGGCGAGTGCATACAAGATGGTGGGGACCAAGGAAGGCAGGTGGAAGTGATGGAGGCCTGCAGGTAGTTAGGATGGGGTAGTTAAGGTGGGGTAGTTAAGGTGGGGTAGTTAATAGAATAGCTTAAGGGGTAGGACTGTTCGGGGTAGTTAGGTTAGGCATGGAGGAGGTCCCCAGTGAAGAGATGGGACAAGGGTCCAGGGCGGCAGGCGACCCTGTGAAAGTATAGAAGGATGAGAGGGTGGCAAGGGTCCAGGGTTGGAGAGTAGCCCTGTGAAGTTACGATGAGTACGGAAATGAGAATGGTCCAGTGCAGGAGAGAGACGCATTGTGGAAAAGGAGGGGGGAGGGGGGGGAGGGAAAGGAGAGAGAATGGGTCCGGGACTGGTAGGCAGACCCGTGAAGACATTGTAGAGGGGGGGGGGGGGAAGAGGGGTTAAGGTCCAGTGTGAAGTAAGTGAGGCACTGTGAAAGGAGTTCAGAGGCCCAGTGCAGGAAAGAGAGGCACTGGGGAGTTGGTGAAAAGAGTGTATGGTCCAGTGCAGGAAAGGGTGGCACTGTGAAAGGCGGTAAGGAGAGAGGGTGAAGGAGAGGTCCAGAACGGGAAGGTAGTTCTGTGAGAATCACCGGAGAAAGTAACAAGGGCCAGTGCGGGTGTGTGTATGGCACTGTGAAGGGAATGAATGGAGGGCTGGTCATGGACAATGAGGTGTTCATGTCTGTGCCGTTGGTGTTAATAGATGTGGTGGCCCAAATGGCGAAGGACGCCAGGGGCAAGGGAGCCGCTGAGGCGCCAGCGGGAGAGTCGGTGGAGGAGCCACTGGTTAAGAAGTTTTGGGAGTCCCTGAAAGGAGTCGGGACGGAGGAGAGGGAGGAGAAGAAGGCACACAAAGTAGTGCACCTCCTCAAGAACCAGCCACCTCTGCCGAGCAAAGTGGTAGAGAAGATAAAGGAAGGCTCGTTCGTGGATTTCGCCTTCTTCCCGGTCTTTGATGACGGACCGGGGGAAGCTGGAGATTGGAGAGCCAGCCAAGGAGAGAGTGGCGAGAGTACTGCCGCTGGGTCGGCTGGCAGGAGGAGAAGTGTCAAAGAGGTACCCGACTCGGCCGGGTGGGGCACTTGCTTCACTCTATTCCAAGTGGCGTGGGCGAGCAGCAAGCCAGAGATGTGGGTTCCACTGTCCGCCTACAGAGAGGTGATAGTAAAGTTGGCAAAGAGACACCAGTGGACCCAAGTGGCTCGTTACGACAGGCGGTTCAGGCAGGAGGCGGCGGGGAGAGCCGAGGTGAACTGGGAGGAAGAGAACCTGTCGTTGCTGCTGGACATCGTCCACGCCACACCGCCGGGAAAGCCTGAGCCCAAACAGGCAGCAGGAGTGATTGGCACTCCGCCCCGGAGGCTGGAACAGAGGCGACGTGGTTCCTGCTTTCGCTACAATCGGGGCGAGGGCAGGTGCAACTTCGGCGCCCAGTGCCGATTTGCGCACGTCTGCTCCGACTGCGGAGGAGACCACCCGGCGTTTCACTGCGCCAAGCCGGGAGTGAACATTAAGAACTGATCGGATAGCTAGTGAACTCTGTCACACACGCATGCACTCACGATCACGTTTGTACGTTATCGCATCTTGATTGACCTTATCTCGAAACCACTGGACCGTAGTCAAGGGAGGGTAGGAGCTAGTGGGGTAGTCAGGCGTAGTGGGACTGGGGGGAAGGGTAACCTAGTCGGGAGGGGTGGGTAGTTCACGCACACGCTCGGGTAGTTAGGATAGGGAGGTGGACCGGTGCGGAGAGGGGCAAAGCTGACGAAGTGTTTATGCTTTCATATCAAAACTTCTGTCAAATATGCTGTACAAAAAATTACAAGCCTTTTGTAGCTGCACCAACCACAGAAATGTACTGTTGTCAATTGCAAGTCAGGCCAAGTATAGATAATTTATATGGTTTTTTTCAATTCTTTCTTATTAGGTCTCAAAACAACAATCAATACGGTTAGATTCTTGTTTTTTACCTTCTATTCTTGCCTATGATACCCAGCACATTTGGAGCAAATCCACTACAACGCCGCATTTTATCGTTTTAGTCGAGTTCTCCGAATTTAGCCTAATAGAATTTGTATTGCAATTTGCCGACTCAGCAAACAACTTGCAAAAAATCTTTTACTGCATCGGGAAAATCCCTTCATTACGGGAAGCATTAAATAGAGGTGGTTTTTAGCTGCACATTGATATAATAGTTATCCGTTGAATTGGACCGCTAACCACCGCACTTTGGCAAAATCGCTAGCTATATAAGGGAAAGCTGTGAACCTGCGTGGGATGACTCTGACATACAATATCAACAAGCTAAGTGGCAAGATTGTTAAAGTTAAGCCTAAAAAAGGCAATATATTAGGCTGGGTATAAGACTAGGTGAGTACCAATGTAGCTAAACTAGAACAACAGCAGTCTCTATACTGTCTACACTCAATTACAAATGTTTGAGAAAAGCTTTGTTATTAGTAAGATGATTAAATTATTGTTGTAGCTATTTTCTTTGGAGTATCTCTCATCCTGGCAAGACTGGAGTAGCTACCGTCTTTTGATTTATCCCAAGACAAGGATGCTATTGTTGTCAAGTCTAACGAATTAACTCAAATCCAGTTGAACTATGAACGTGTTATTATGAAACTATTCAATCATTATTCAATACTTATTGAAGTGACTGGCAACATTCGGGCAACAGTAAAAACTAAGTTATAGAAGATGGGAAAGTTGTATTCAAGCTATGGGGGAGCCAAGCGTAAGCAACAGCTGTTGAAATGGCCGAGCACTTCATGGAAATTTGAAGTCAGTGAGGTGAAAGTAAATCATCAGCTCATTAACAGAAAAAGAAAACTGGAAAGCCAGTTGGAAGAAGAAAATAGCAAGAGAAGGAGACTTGAGAGTGAATTGAAGAATCTGAAAAAAAAGTACAAAGGAACAGGCAACAGTACTTGCTCGACTGAAAACTGGACGATTGGAGAAAAGCAAAGGATCTTCATTATGACCATGGAATGAATGTAGTAGACAGCAGCAGTATAACAGAAAGAAAAATATAGCCAATGGAGTTAAGGCTGCTTTAAGTTTTTGTAGTGACAAGGGATTCGAGCCGTGTTCAATCAAAATTCTAAATGTTGACACAGGGAACATGAAACGCTACAAATTAAGAAAGCAATGTTTTCACACAACAAAGACAATTCTGTAAAATCAGTTGGTGCAGAACTTCATTCCAGTCTTTATATAAGGGATACATTTTGTATATCAGATGAAGCATTTCATGAAATATGTATGATTCCCAGCCTTCCCAAGTCAGGTCAAGTGAAAAGGCTAGCACATGAAATGAATTCAAAATATGAAATACTTAAGGGTGCTGGCACACCGGATACGCGCTCCGCCCACACAAATCAATTAAGGTTAATTGGCTGTTGCTATGGAAAATAACTCCGATTCTATACCTTGCAGGTTCACGCAGCCAAGCGGATCTACGAGACATGCTGGCAAAATGTGGACTTACCAAGAATGACTGACATACGCACTGAACCAAAGAAGTTATGAAGCCTCAAAGTCCCAAAATAAACGGAACTTATTGGAGATAGTGGAGGACGCACAGAAGCCAGAATTTCGTCTACCGCTTCTTCAGCTCATTGTTTACAATATTGTCGTTTTTGTTTTGTTCAATTCTATTTTGCTTTATGTTTACTCATATTTTTACGTGATTTTTTTCTTGTTGCGTCACAAATGTATACTGTATCGAAAAACAAAAACGACTACTTTTATTACCTTGTTAAGTTACGCCGCTGTACCAAAATTGAAACACTAATCATCCGCCTTTCTGTACTTGGAGTACAAAATAGATTCCAATTGTCTCGCACTTTTTTGCAGCTGTGCAATTTTCTAGCCCCGCCCTCCGTAAGCCGAGTTAACTATACGCGTATAAGGCTCTTATCTATGCGCGGGTATTTAAGGTCCGCCCTCTACCTCTACAACTCGGTGGTTTCGTGGTTTATTGCTCAATTAAGCCGCGCGCGAGCGTTGCTATGTGCCAGCACCCTTAACACACCGAATGGGACCATTGGAGTTCAGCAGTCACTGAAAAGTCGCATAGAAATTCGAATGCCTTACCTTGCAGACAAATATCAAAGAGAAAAACGGGCATTGACTTGTAGTAAATGTAAAGAGTTGGTCACAATCGTCGCACTTGTAACTAAAGTAGTTTGCATCAAATCATTATTACACACATTATTGGTCACTTACATAGTTTGTATTCATTCATGTTTTACAAAATAAAATCAATTTACACATAAAAAACTAATCAAAATATTTGCTTCACTCCATGATTTGATTCTGCTTTCTTTAAAGGTGGTAGATATATATCCTTCTCTGTGTATTCCAGGTAACTATGTCTGACTATCTTGAGGACATTCTGCAACTTCAAAAACATTTATAAAGAGCACACCTACTTAATGATATTCATCAGCTGTATTTACTGGGAGCACCTCAGCCAAACTACAAGCTAGTTGCAAAAGCAGCTGCTGCATGACTATTGTACCATTTGACATTTTGCCTAGAATAGTTTTGATATGTGCAGGGTACCGGTTCACGAGTCAGCTGAGGGATCTCGAGAGGAGATCGGAGAGCAAAAGGAGTAAAGTGCTGCAAGGAGCGGAGGAGGTAGTGACCCCTCTGGTGTGGCAGCTGTGGGAAGAGGAGCTGGAAGGGCACCCAGACAGAGAGTGGGTGGAGCTCCTGGTGAGAGGCATAAAAGAGGGGTTCAGGCTGGGGCACGAAGAGAGCAGAGTCGTGCTGAGAGAGGGCAGCGGAACCATGTATGAGGCCTCGGAGCACAGAGACATTATCAGTGAGTACCTGGAGAGGGAGGTACAGAGCAAAAGAGTGTGGAAGGTAACGGGGGTCGCTGCTGGCATCCAGTGCTCCCCGTTCGGTGTGATTCCAAAGAAGGGAAAGCCGGGCAGGTGGAGGTTGATAGTGAACCTGTCCGCCCCGGAAGGCCACAGCATAAACGATGGCATTGATAGAGAACTGTCGAGCGTGGCGTACACATCTGTAGACGACGTGGTGAGGAGAGTGTTGGCGGTGGGCGAAGGCGCCCTGATTGCCAAGGCCGACGTAAGAGCGGCCTACAGAAACATTCCCGTGCACCCCAAAGACAGGTGGTTGCTGGGAATGAAGTGGGAGGGCGAGACCTACGTGGACGGCACCCTGCCATTCGGTCTCAGATCAGCCCCCCTGCTGTTCACGGCGGTTGGAGATGCCATAGAGTGGGCTGCCACGCAGAGAGGAGCCGTGTGGCTCAGACACTATATTGACGATTTCGTGACAGTGGGAGAGAGGGGCACCGACCAGTGCGAGAGAGGCATGGTCGTGTTCAAGGAGGTGTGCCAGCGGCTGGGTATGCCACTGGACGAGAGCAAGGAGGAGGGACCCAGCGAAGTGCTGACCTTCCTGGGTATAGAGATAGACACGGTCAAGATGGAGGTCAGGTTGCCTCGGGAGAAGTTGACCGAAATGAGGGCTCTCCTTGCAAGGTGGAGGGGCATGAAGAGTTGCAAGAGGAGGGACCTGGAGTCGTTGGTGGGGTCCCTCAACCACGCTTGCAAAGCCGTGAGGCCGGGGAGGGCCTTCAAGAGGAGGTTACAGGACCTCATGACCACCGTGGAGAGAGACGGCCGAAGGGTGAGGCTGAACGTAGAAGCGAGGGCCGATATTGAGTGGTGGCACCAGTTCGGGTTGAGGTGGAACGGCACCTCCCTCATGAAGTCGGTGGTCATGGAAGTTGAGTGCCACGAAGAGTTGGTCTCGGACGCGTCCGGGAGCTGGGGCTGCGGTGCAGCCTGGAAGGGAGAGTGGTTCCAGATCCAGTGGAAGGCGCTGGCTGGAACGAGCGAGTGGGGCATCATGCCCAAAGAGTTGCTGCCGATAGTGGTCGCGGCAATAGTGTGGGGGGGTCAGTGGAGAGGGCTGACCATCAAGGCCAGGTGCGACAACATGTCGGTGGTGGCGGCCGTCCGGGCGGGTGCATGCAAAGAGAAGTGGTCCATGCACCTGCTCAGGTGCTTGGCGTTCGTCGAGGCTAGAGTGCCTCTGACGGTGAGAGCCGAGCACATCAAGGGGACAGAGAACGTGGTGGCAGACGCTCTGTCCAGGGACGACTTAGAAAGGGCTCGTTCTTTTATGCAGGTGTCGGAGAGAGATCCGGTGGCAGTGCCCGGGGAGATTCTGCAGATGCTGACCACTCCGAGTCAATCATGGTCAGAGCAGGACTGGAAGAGACTGTCGTCGCTGTCATCGATCAGTCTGTAGCAGAGCCCACGCGGAGGCGTTACGCCTCGGCGTGGAAGAGGTACTCGGAGTGGTGCAGCCGGATGAAAGAGGCCCCGTTGCCTGTCACGGAGGACAAGGCCACGACGTACGTGCTGGTGCTGGCCAGGGACGGCTTGCGAGCGGAGACGGTGAAGCATCACCTGGCCGGTCTGAGGATGGCTCAGATAAAAGCAGGCATGGCAGCGCCGGAGTGGGGCATCATGGCTAGACTGGTCCAGCTGAGAAAGGGGCTGGCGCGTCTGGAGGTCAAGAAAGACAGAGACATACTGTGCAGGGAGCCGGTGAAGTGGCCGCACATGAGAGCCATGCAGGCCGTCTGGAGCACCGAGGGGAAGAAAGGAAAGATGTTGTGGGCAGTGGCCTGCATGTGCTTCTTTGGTTGTCTCAGGGTGGGGGAAGCTCTGACCCCTGACGGCGTCGAGTTCGACGAGAAGGCCCACTTGACGTGGGAGGACGTGCAGATGGAAGGCGTCGCGAGCCCCAGTTGGATCCGAGTACGGATCAAGGAGTCCAAAACGGACAGAAAGAGAGAGGGGGCCTTCGTGAGACTGCCGAGGACCGATCTGGACGTCTGCCCAGTGAGGGCGGTTCTCGAGTTTATGTTAGTCAGGGCGCCCGGTCGGGGCCCGTTCTTCAAGGACCAGGATGGCGTGGGTCTCACCAGACGAAACTTTGTGAAGGAAGTCAAATGGGCTCTGGTGAAGATGGGTATTCCGGAAGCTGGAATATCGGGCCACAGTTTCAGAATCGGAGCCGCCACGGCGGCTGCGGAAAGCGGCTCCACCGACGAGGAGGTGAAGGCCCTGGGGAGATGGAAGAGCAGGGAGTACAAAGGGTACATCAGAAGACAAGGTGGTGACCAGGCAGCGTCGGCCAAGAAGTGGACGGAGGCTATAAAGCAAGAGAAGTCCAACTGAGTCCGAGCGAGAGAGTCATAGTCACCCGTTGTCATGTTTATTGTTGTTCAGTTGTCATCATGTTGTGTATATGCTAGTAGTGACCCGAGAACAGGGTACTGTGCGTAGGTGATTGTGGGAGCGGAGCAGGAGCTAGTCCTGCTCGCGAGTAGTGTGTGCGTCGGAGCAGTCGGGGCTCTCCGAGGGGTGCCGTTGGGGAGGTGTCGGTGGGGATGTACAGCTGCCACAGGGTAAGCATCAGCTGCACGATTGCGAGCCTCAGGGTAAAGGGCCTGAGGGCGCGCTGCACCCCAACAAGGCATAGGCGGAGCCGAGCCCTAAGAGGGGGCGCGGCTTCGGGCGAGCGACTGCAAACTTCCGGCACACACACAGAGCTATAGAGAGTAAAGTCAATGAATGTAGAATGTTTGGTGTGGCTTCCCACACGCCCTCAGTAGGTAACGGCAGGTGAAGCAGAGCGGACCGAGGTTACCGGCGGTTAAAGGGATGGGGAAGAGATTGAAGGAGCCCGGGCCAGAGGAGGCCGGGCGAACGCATGCGCGAGCGAGGTAAAGGCCTCGCGCTGAGGGCATCAATTAGAGAGTGAGAAAAGAAAAAAGAGAAGAGAGAGAAAAGAGAAAGAGAAAAGAATGGAGAAAGAAAAGAGAGAGAGGAACCCCAGACAGCTGGGGAAGGCCACGGCAGAGACCCGTGGCAGAGAAGAGCCCACCCACCGCATCCCAAAGTGAAAGAGGGGGTGTTTGTTGTGGAGGGTTCCTCCGGGACCCTAGATTGTCGTAGGGTAACCCGTGACGAGTTTGAGGTCGCACGCAAGAGTTGTGTGGGGATGTACAGCTGCCGCAGGGTAAGCATCAGCTGCACGATTGCGAGCCTCAGGGTAAAGGGCCTGAGGGCGCGCTGCACCCCAACAAGGCATAGGCGGAGCCGAGCCCTAAGAGGGGGCGCGGCTTCGGGCGAGCGACTGCAAACTTCCGGCACACACACAGAGCTATAGAGAGTAAAGTCAATGAATGTAGAATGTTTGGTGTGGCTTCCCACACGCCCTCAGTAGGTAACCCAGATTATTACCGAAATTTTTCCGTACCCTTTATACCTGAATATGTATTTCACTGAAGATGATATCGAGGTAAGACTGGAAGGTGATCATAAAGTTATTAAATTATCCCATATAAGTCATCTAAATGTGTGGGCTTGTGATTGCTCCTTCAGTGTGCTTGACAGGAATGATGTGCTGCCTTGTGTCACTGTTCAAGGTGAGTGTAACAAACTGATCAAAATGGAGACTTCAATAACATATCCTAATAATGTTAAAGTCAAGAAGTACTCTGTCAATTGCTTGACCACTACAATCTTAGACAATGATGATTTGGACAGCTACCTATGTGATGGTTCTCAGTGCATTCAAGTAAATGTCAATGTTGTTAATATCAATAAATATGTTCAATCAGCAGAAGTCAGTGATATTCCTTTGACAGCCATTAGTCATGGTAGTTTGCTTGAAAATGAGTGGTTTTCGGATGTTACTATTCAAGTCCAAGACTCCAAGTTTAAAGTACACAAAGTCATGTTAGCAGCAGCGTCTGAAGTTTTTCAGCATCAGTTTGAGAATTCCAAGTCAAACTTGCTTCAGGTTGATGACATAATCCCTGCTATAATGTCACAAATGTTGACATATATCTATTCAGGAAAAATTCCCCCAATTACTTGTGGCTGCTGATCGTTATCGTATTCTGGTCTAGTTGGCAAATGTATATATGAACTACAACTCAAGTTCACTTCTAGAAATATCACTGAGACCCTTTCTTATGCTGATCAGCTGTACTACTCAGACTCCATCAAAACTGCTTGCATTGACTTCATCAAATATAATTCTGTCTCCGTGTTCCAGTCAAGCTCATGGAAGTCTTTAACAGAGTCTTCAATGGCTTTAGCTTTTGAAGTAATGCAAGAAACACTTAGAACCCCATTAGCAAATATTGCAGAAATATGATTGTATCATTATATGTCTCCTTTTCTGTACATTCTCCATTCGCTTGCCACTGCAGTTTAAATTTTTTGTGCATAATTTTCACTAAATTTTATTTAAAAAGTATGCCACTACAAGAAGTGGATTAAATTTTAGTTTGTGGCAACAAAAAACCATGTTGTGCGAACAATGTTCTGCTTAACTTATAATTTGCGGGCTATAACCCTGCAGTTAAATTACAAACCACACTTTAAAGCTGGCCAATTTACTTTGGATAATGTTACATTCAATTGCTGATAATAATTGTGTTACAATGAGCATATTATATTGGCAATATGCATCTTCATGCTAATTGAATAACTCTGGTATGCATTTACCTTGAGTTGTGAGGGTGAGAAGTCATTGCAAGTTTTGCACTCGCATGTTAATTAGTTCTGATTAAAAATATAAAAAAAACAATTGAGGAACCCTAAATATTTACCTACTTTTTTAATTGCTGCCTCACTTGCATAGGTAAATGATTTTTTATAGCTGGTCTTTATTGATTCTTCATAACTATTATAATGTATATTTCTACATGGAGGGCCAGAAATATGGATAAACTTCCCCCACTTCAATTCAGCAGCTTGACAAAGCGATATTCAAATAATGGCTGAATAGCTAATCGATTCAAGCCTTCAGTTCTGACAAAGAAATCAAGTGACGATGGCAAGTCATCATCACACTAAAACAGTGAAGACAAAAAAAAACATTATAGATTGTCTCCCAATCAAGGTAGCTACAAATCTCTGTAACCTGTTTCAGTAAAGTAATGGCGGAGGTGAGAGGTGAGGGGAGACGCATAAGGAACACAAGATTTACAGGCTGACATAAATGAACCATGAGATGACATATATCCAGCGAGAACATGATCTGTCAAAACACTGACCACACCCCTAGAGATGAATGATAAACACGCACACCAAAAGTAAGAAATAATTAGGTGCATGCTTATTGACAATTGCATGACTCTATTTATTCAAGTGTAAATGTAGGGAGTGTCCTTTAGTCTGAAGAAGGTGATCCCACAAAAACCTTTCTTCATCATTTGATTTTATTTACTAACTGAAGTGCAAATTCTTTTCAAGACTCCAAGAAATGACAAATATGTAAAAAGAAAGAAGATAATCGTTGATTGCTAATAGATGAATTACATCAATATCTTAGCACTCATATAAATAATTTTGTACATCACTAGCTAAATAAAATATCCCTATGGCACACTTCTTGATATAATCTGATATTTTTGTACTTTTCCAATAGCCAAACTAAAGTTAAGGGAAGGCTAGTACAGCAGCTATGCAATATTATAGCAATTTTAATTCCAACGCTGTGTAAATAATTATCCTGGAAGCAGATGAAATGCCAGTTTATTGTTAAATGGGAGAAGAGTTATATCACCTATTTCTATTTCTTGTAACTTCCAGTGCTGACGATGCGACTCGATTTGGGGGCGGAACCTTGTTTACGCGTAGTTGGGCGGAGCCCGACCTCTGCTGGGGAGAGGTCGGGTAACAAGCCTATACCCGGGTTTGTTCCCTGCTGCAACGTACGTTGCAGTCCAATCAGATTGAAGTGTGGTTAAATGCTAAGGGAATGGGTGGGCGGACAGGAATACGCCTACGCAGAAATATACGTACACACAAGGAGCAAAAGGAGCAAGAAATGTGCGTGGGTGAAAAGAATGGCCACAAATCGTAAATCCCACACAATCGGTTCATGACGTCATGATTAGCTGACTCAGCAGGAACAAACCCAGGTATAGGCTTGTTACCCGACCTCTCCCTTCAGCAGAGGTCGGGCTCCGCCCAACTAGTTTACGCGTACGTAAGCCCTGGGAGCCGTGACCTCGTCGAGAGAGAGAACGTATTCTGCTCGCGTTTTGCTGGTGATACAATGAGTGCGAAGGGTAGTGAGGTTGCTAGTAAACTCCCGAAATGGTAAGATATCACTTAGCTAATTAACTTATCATTCTATTTTCTCCTTCAGTATGCAATAAGTAAGTTGCAAGTTGAACTTGGGCATGCTTAGTTTGCATCTAGTTAAAGGTCTTGCTATGGGACTAGACTATATAGCTGTCAATTTTTGTCATTAGTATAGACACTATGTGGAATTAGCTACTGGTATTCTATTGAAATAGCTCAATTTTTATTCAGATTTGGTACTAAACATCTGGACATTAAGTGTAAGGTCTGGTCGGTAGCTAAAATGTTCAGAGTTGTAGCCAATAATTTGCAGAAGACTTGTCAGTTTAAACAAAGGCTGATATTCAGGCAGTCAAGGTTACTGGGACTACACTCTAAAGCTGCTGTCCAGCTCAGTGGAGTACAAAAAGTTTTTTGTCAAATTCATTAGCTACCTCCATTATGAACATGTGACGTTAATATCCAGGCCTGTAGCCAGGAGTTTGCACAGGGGGGGTTCAGATTTCAAAATGCAAGAAAACCACACCTACATTTGTTTTCTTCGTTTATTCTTTAAAAAGCGAAAAAGAAAGGGTGAAATATGCCAAAACTAATAATTTGTCTGACATTTTATGTGTTCTATTAATAAATTCATTGAACACTGCTGACTATCAGCAACAAGCGATAAACTGCTAACGCTATATCGTTCTCGTGTAACCAGGCTTCTAGCCACTACCGTGAGTTGTACAAGGCCTTTCGTACTATAAGTTATCTAAACTAGTGATGTGCTTGAGCACAAATGGCGAGCGAGCCTAAAGACTATACTATTTTTATATGAATGATTTTGACTTCTAACACTGAAGCTACTGAAATTAATAAGGTCCAGTTTTTAAATTTAGCATACAGGGTAAAGGGATTTCAGTGCCATAGTAACAACTCTCTGCAACTGCTTGAATTGAAGGAAAAAAACAACAACAAAACAATACACGTTATTTAAAAGTTTTCTTTGTGATATTCTTTAGCTAAGTAGTGGTTGTAACACACAATGCCTTGACACAACTGGAGATGCACCTACACAGACTTACCTTCGCAGTAGTCTAGTGGACAATGTATTTTCAAGTAAATACTGTTGCGCACGGCTTATAACCATGACAAAGAGAGCATTGACTTACCACCGCCACTAACTCGAATAGAAATGGAAGTCCCTTAAGTTTTCAAGTTTGAACTGCACCCGCAAAAGAATTCAAAACGGTAAACAATTAATTTCTAGGGTGATACGGGTACTGATCAATAAACCGGAGGATTCTGTTTAGTGCAATTTGGGACGGGGTCGACCACATAACTAACACAAAAACGCGAGGGTCAAAGTACAAAATGACATACATACGTCCAAACATATATACAAATAAACATCCCCAATTTTCAATTGTGTTACCCCTGTAAGTGTCTCGCTCGCTCGCCAATAAGTACATTACGGCACACCATAAAAGAATATAACGAGAGCGATGTTTTGTAGTCAAGAGCTCAATGTTTTGAAAGCTTGGAATCAGACTAGGCTGTCCACATAATTATAGAGTATGAAGTATATCCGGCGATATATATAATATAGATAAATAGCATAATTATTCCATTGTGATTTAGACACGATCGACCACAAGTCGACATACCATAAGTTAAATGTGAGGTAGGTGTGGCTAAATAATTTACTTCCGGTCACTCAAAAGGGGGGTTCGACCGAACCTCCCGAATCCCCCCTGGCTACGGGTATGTCCATAGTTGCTGTGGTAATAGCCATGGATTAAATGTTATTCTCACACTCCAAAATCACCTGCAGAATCTTTGTACCTAAGGAGTTAAAGTGCATACAGAAAGAATTTTTTTTGACAAAATGGAGTGAGATGCATGAATAATCATGCGTATAAAGTGATGTAATATTATGGTCCTTTTAGCTACAAAGGAAAATCTATTTCTTTTGTACTTGTACGAAGCTTTCGAGCCAAGCTTTCTTTGCAAGCAGTTCTTCAAACCCATGGATTGACTATATAGTACAGAGTTGGTAATGTGTTTATATAAATAACATTTGTATACTCCTTACAGTATCTCTCTCACTAATGAATTAGCTATAAAGATATGCACACATATAATTGAGTGCACTTCGTCATTGCATTGACCTATGATTCTATGTCAGTATGAGATAAAGTTTCCAAAACTTTAGACTTCATATAGAAGAAAAGAGGGGAAATAGAAGTATAATCACATCCACATTTAAGATATCACTCATTTAAGGTTCGCATGGTAAATTACCTAATTAATAATAAGACTAGATAACATTTTCTTTGTAGATGGAGAGTTCAATCTCATTTACTCTCAATCATTTAGCTTTGTTATTTTTTCACTAATAAATTAGTCACAAAGTTGCAATTGTGGAGGTGAGTGCCTTCTAGCTTTGCTAGTTACAACCCCCACACTTTGGAGCTGGAATGCCTGCTGTACTTTGTGAGGTACTTTGACAGCAAGTCATTATTTCCTGACTAATAACTATAACGTCACCAATTCCATAAGCTTGAAGGGATAGCAAAGTCCCATGTAAAGACCTTTCCGTAACTGTTTTTGCTTTTTTCTTGTTTTTGTTTTTTGTTTTGTTTTGTTTAGATTATTTCTGTCGTTGATTTTTGTTTTTGTGTTTGTTTGTTTCTTGCTTCTAATATATAAATGTAATCAAGCATAGTATGTATTAAAGATTAAGCTAAGAAATTAAACACATGAAAACTAAAATATTGGACGAAGTAGAAGTTGTTTTCAAAAAGAAACTATACATTACATAATTGGATATATTACTTGGCTGAGACTGTATTAAATAATTGTAATAGATCTGAAATGGACTCCAAAAATTGTCATCCCACATTCATGGATGAAAAAGCTTGACATTATTAATCCTAGCTATAGGCCCCATTCCCTTTCTCCCTCATTCCCATCTATAGTATTAGCCTCAAGTTAGATCCAATTTTGTACTAGCATAAAGTTACATAATCTGACTAGATTAACCTCAGCATGCTGTCAAAAAAGTCGTAATGTTTCCTGCTAGTGTTTGGCATTAAGTGGAATTTTAAATGGAAGCATTAAGCATTAGCACTGATTCATTTTGTTAGTTTTAATTCTTTAATTTATTAATCAGCTTGGATTTGAGTGAATGAGATCAAACAATTGATAATCATTTTAATTTTACATTTTTATTAAAATATAATTCTATATAATGTGCTCTTTACAGCATTTCGGACAACGTCATTTCTTCCAGTCCCCAAAGGGGTCAAGTACTTTACAACTGGACGATTCCATTTTTAAATTTCAATGTTCTTCAAAGTAATAGGGAAATCCAGTTAAACAGTGAAATTTTCAAGTCTAGCCTGTCACTTACTAATTGGCATCTTAAGGCTGAAGTTAAAGAGCAAAATCTGATCATTTCTTTGATGGAGACTGATTCAAGCAAGCATACTTTTTGGGGTAGTGATTGTTCTGTGTCACTGCCTGAACTAATTCCTCCAATAAAGATAGCTGGTGATGATCAACAACTTGGTGGTCACAAGCAACTAAGTATACCAATACCAAAGCAGAGTCTTCCAACTAGAGGATCCATTAAAGTCACATTTGCTGTAACAATTACTTCCAACATATGCCAACACTATAGTATAAACATGTTGGATTTTTGCAAACAGAATCCACTACACAGAATGGAGTCTATATTGAAAAATGAAATTTTTTGGGACACTGAAATAAACGTGGGAGATAAAAGGTTCAAAGTTCACAAAGCTATTCTAGCATCTGTCTCTGAGGTGTTTCATAAAATGTTCGACTGTGAAATGCTTGAGAAAACTACAGGAGTAGTGGAAATTGCAGATATTGATCCAGCTGTGATGTCTGATTTCCTCATGTATATTTACACAGGCACAGCTCCGAACTTAGAGCAACATGCAAAAGAGTTAATGACAGCTGCAGATAAATATTGCATGCTAAACCTCACTAATGTCTGTACTAAATACCTACTGTCCACGCTGTCACAAAAAAATGCTGCAGAAATACTACTTCTGGCGAACATTCTTCCTTCTGCACAGTTTCTGAAGTCTAAATGTTTGAATTATATAAAAACATATTTGTCATCAATATCACGAACACAATCTTGGCAACTACTGGTAGAATCCTCAAGTGAGCTTGCATTTGAGTGCATGTAAGTACCTCTTAAAGATATTGAGTAATATATGTAGCTACTGTCATTGAAAGCATTTTTTTTTGCTAAAGAGTAAGACTAAAGGACATCAGTATCCTTTAAAGATGACTACAGAATTAGAAAGCTTATCTCAGCAGTGAGTGTACTCTGAACAAACAAATTCCTGTCCCCAATGACAGTTTTTCCCTTTCAATTCAATTTAAAAATTCAATACGTTTTAAATTAAAAGTCAGAGAAAGAGTTAAGTGATCATATTACATAGTTGATGTTGCCTTTTTGGTTGCTTTTATTACGATAGCTTTTGAGTCTTATCTGTGAAGAAATTCTCATAGATAGCTGATGGGGATAAGGGACAAAAAAAATTAGTTGTAAACCAGATAATTGTACCCAAAAGTCCTGGCTTTATCCACTAGTGTCCACAACTTCTGCATTACATTTTTTAGTATATGCTGCTTGTTTTTAGTTCTAGTTCAACAGAACAACGATTAGCCATCAAAGCTCCTATGCTTGTATCAACCAGAAACCCCTTCCACTCCAGGGAAAATTATCAATTATTAGATAAAAGATATCTACTATATACAAGCACTTGAGTAATAATTGCAAAAAGTAACTTTATAGAATTTATTGTTAGATATGTTTGGATTGAAGTTATGTGCTGTCATTGTTCAGAGGCCAGAGCTATAGTTATTATTTAATGCTCTTCATATCATCTTTTCCTTTTCAATCCCCAATATGCTGGAATTTCATCCAAATTGCTGTTATTGATGCTGTTGTTAGTTATTGCAGTTTTTGTTGTTGTTTTTGTAGTCGTTAAATAACTAATAATGATAATTACATTGGTTATTATGTAGGCAATTATGTCCTGTTCAATCATCTTCGTCTACTTTCAGAAACACTGAACTTAATTATATTTGGATTATTAATGAAGCAAAAACTTTGAGTCAAGCCCAAGCTTCCATTAAAGGTTCCAAAATAGAATCAACTATTTTTCCATATCCTTTGTATCTCCATGTTGATTTCACCACTAATGGCATCAAGGTGCGACTTGTTAGTGATGACGTGGGCTATATAGAAGCAGATTTATGGGCTATTGATTACTCCTTTAGTGTACTTAACAGGCATTCCATGCAACCTCGTATTAATGTCAAAGGTACAGAATTGTCAGAACGATATTATTGCCATTACAGTAATCACACAGTCAATTTATTTACCACTACAATATTAGATTATGATGATGATTTTGACAGCTGCCTGTATGATGGTTCATTATGCATTGAAGTAAATGTCAATATTATTAATACCAAGACACATGTTCAATCTGCAGAAAACAATGACGACATCCCTTTAACACCCATCAGTCATCTCAAGTTGTTTGAAAATGAGTGGTTTTCGGATGTTACTATTCAAGTGCAAGATTATCAGTTTAAAGTACACAAAGTCATGTTAGCTTCAGCTTCTGAAGTTTTTCAACATCAGTTTGAGAATTCTAAGTCCAATGTGCTTCAGGTTGATGACATAACACCTAGTGTAATGTCACAAATGTTGACGCACATTTATACAGGCAATGTTCCCGATATACAAAGTGATACTATCCAATTACTCATCTCTGCTGATCGCTATCGTATACCAAGTCTCGTCGGCAAATGTGTATATGAAATGCAACTGAAGTTCACTTCAAGCAATGTTGCTGAGGCTCTTTCTTGTGCTAATCAGCTGTACTACTACTCAGACTCCATCAAAACTGCTTGCATTGACTTCATCAAATATAATTCTGTCTCAGTATTCAAGTCAAGTTCTTGGAAGTCCTTAGTGGAGTCTTCAATTACTTTAGCTTTTGAAGTTATACAAAAAACCCTAAGCAACAAACTGAAATCCTCATCCCCAGATTAGAAGTAAAAAATCGTTTTGTATTTTCACCTTTTTATAATAGCAGCAATTTTCATTGTCACATTAGGTACAGTTCAGATTTCTATTATGTCATTGTGTTTCTCTTAAAAAAAAAATCAGTTGTTGGCTAAAGTGCGACTAAATTGCGGGCTAGTTAATCATTCTTACTTTATTTTTAGCTTACATTATTTAAACTCTCGTGACCTATTCTGTCTGTGCGTCATCACCAGATAATCCCTTTACCAAACCGAAGAATATTTGATGGGTAAAGCGTCGTTTAAATGAGAAAGTGGGCGTGTTCCAACATAATCAAGCGTATCCGTCAGAGGTGTAGAAGAAAAATACTTGATTGATGGCTTGCTGGCTCAGAAAAGCCCGACTACCGTCCCTACAGGTAGACGGCTGAAGACATTCTGAACTTGTTAGTTTACATGTAACTCGGCAATTTTTTATATAGTTACGTAGAAGCTACGCTGTATCTGCAACGCCTCTCACTGAGCCTATTGAGACAAACACTCCAACCCAAACAACAGTAGTTCCCCCAGGGAATGTTCAGGTATGACCATTAATATAGTCTTTTGTTTAGTGTGACGGAATTTCTAATTAATACTCACCAGGTATCCAAGGTGAACGGCTATACAGTAGCTTCACTGGAAAACCATGCTGCAGTGGCTAGTGTGTCAGTGTACATAAAAGCTGGAAGCAGATTTGAGTCATATGAGCAACGAGGGGTCACTCATATGCTCTGTAATGCAGCATTTTATGTGAGTTTGATTACATGTTTTGAGGGTGTGTACTGTACACTGGTATCCGATTTTAGGGGAATGATGAGTTTTCTTCATTGAGTATGGCAAGAAGCATGGACTTCATTGGAGGCCACTTCAAGTGAGAATATAGGAGTGGTTTTATTTGTTTGTTGTGTAGTTTGTTTTGGTTGTTTTCTGGTATGATTAAATCCTAATTGTCATTAGGGCTACTTCAACAAGAGAAAATGTCATCTACTCATCCCGTTTCATTCGATCTAACTTGTAAGTGGAGAAAAAATTACAGTAATCATCCTTTTTTTTTTCTTTCTTTTTTTTTTGAGTTGTTTCTGCAATAAGCATATCAAAAAATAACATGCAAGATAGACATAGTCTAATTGACAGGAGTCCCACAATGATTAGACACCTACTATGATAGATAGTTTGTTGTGCTGAGATGTTGCCATAAGACATAGTCGGTGTGTACCAAAATGTTAGGGCTAAAGGATCTTGACTAACTTTATATATACTATGTTAAAGTAAATAAATAAATAATTTTATTAGTAATACTTCAGCTTGTCAACTTAGTTAATTCAAGGACACCGAAAATAATATAGTCAGTGTGCTACATCCTTACCCTAATACAACTGTTATTGTTTGAAAGGAGAAGAATAGAGAATAGGCTTGACCATCTTACTTGATACTACTTTAAAATTGTCTTTATTCACAGGGAACCAGTCATGGGTATTCTAGGCTCTGTTATAACTCGCCCGAAGTTCCGGGTTTGGGAGGTGAGAGACAACAAAGGCGTGTTGTCTTTAGATCGCGCGCAAGCTGAAGCTTCACCTTGTACAGTTGTCATGGAGGCTCTACACAAGGTGGCGTACAGGTAAATCCAGTCAACAGGGATCTTTTCTAGGGTTTTGCGTGGGGTTTTGTCCTCCCCTCTTGAAAACTATTATGATCTTCATGATGACATTTTCCACAAAATTTTCATCAATTTCATGGAAATGAAAGAATGTTGATTTTACTCATTCTCCGATTTGTTTCCAAAAAGGTACCCTAAATCAGTAAATATATATTAGTAAGGAATGAAAATAACAGCACAACAAATGGGGGAAGAAAAAAAGGAACATTAAGGTGTTTCAATCTGTCTCAAAATAGCATACCAGACCCACTAGGCATTCATGATATTTGTGAAGAATAGCCCTATCTGAATCTCCTAAATCATTTTAAATGGAGTGAATAACAATTATGATGAAGCCGAGGAACAGTTGTCATGTGATCTACCTTTAATTTTGTTTCTTATAGGAATCAGCTGTGCAACTCTTTATACTGCCCACCTCACCAAGATTCCAAGTTATCAGAGGAAGATGTGAGATCTCTCTTCTCAATTATGTTCAAGGTTTTATTTCTAATGTGCTATGTGTGTGCTTACAGTTGCAGTCCTTCGTGAACAAATACTTCACCCCGGCATCCATGATCATTGTGGGAGTAGGTAAGGGGTGGATGGAAGTGTTGGTGTTATTGCTTACCTACTGTATTTATGGCAAGTAGGAATGGATCATAAAGACTTGGAGAAATGTGTGAAGAACTCTTTTGTATCTGAAGCTGGACCACTGGCCATTGAGACTCCTGACAGGGCAGACTATTCTGGAGGTATGTGCATGTGTTTGTATGCACGTATTTGTGTGTGTGTGTGTGTCTGTGTTAGGATAAATTGAGACCCTGGTTAGATATAGTAAGCATATGCAGTAGAAAATGCAGTAAAAAAAAAAAAAAAAAAGGAGGTAAAAACTTGTAAATCAGTATTTTGTCAGTATTAGTATGCATGCTTTGCTGGGGGTGATCTTTCCCTCCTACCCTTTTTGAGAGTACTTCGTATGACATGTTTTGGGTAAATTGGCCTAAACGCGGCATCTAATGTTTTTTTCTACCAGTAGGTTGCACGGGAGCCTTGGGATGGCAGTCTCCAAATTTGGAAGCTGTAGCAAGCTGTCTTTGTCCTACGCACTACAACAATTCAGTATTTGTGACAGTGCCTAGGAAAAGGGTCATTTCCGTAAAATCAAAAATGTACAGTATAGGCCAAACACCGACCCAAAAAAAAAAAAATTTTTTTTTTTTTATTGGCCCACAGGTATCTCCTACCCTTTAGCTACACTGACACCAAATTTGAGTGGCTGAAACCGTTGTTAAAGGTCCGAGCGCCCCGTTTAAACACAGTCACCTTATACTCTCTATTTTGACCTTCCGTGTGTGCACGGAAATCCAACCCGCGAGTAATTGAAAATTGTGGGCTAATTCAATTTGTTGCCTAGCAACAAATTACCTCTACCTCTGATAATCGCGGGTAAATTCTTATAAGTTTTTGTTATAGCATTGCAGCAACAGAATAGAAATAATAAATGTGAATAATCAAGCTATATAGGTTGATGTTGCTATTTATGGAGTCTTGTAGTTGGAGTCTCAGCCTATGAATTAAATTAATTAAATTTTCCATTGACTACAATACTGAGATGGTGCAATGACAGATAATATTACACTGTATTACAATTAGTACTTCAAGATATCTGGGAATTGCCTATGGTTGGCAACTATACCTTTAGCACTCAAACAAATGCTTGCATATTAAAACATTGATCCACCCACATTCTTTAAGTTTGTTAGTCTGTTTATTATTTTTTTTGTTTCTTGGTGGGGGGGGGAGGGGGCTGTTTTAAATGATTTGTACTTCAACATGATGATGTATTTAGGGTGCCATGTTGTTGATGTTTTTGTTTTGTTTTTCGTTGTTGTTGTTTTGTTGTTGTTGTTTTTTGTTGTTGTTTTTTGTTGTTTTTTTGGTATGGTTGAGTTTACAACATGGTTGTGTTGTATTTAGATTATTGAGCTGGAGTGACTGAGTTTTATTGCGATGGTGTGCAGTGCTGTTACAATGAAGTCTGTGAAGCTTGTGTGAGGCTTCAAGTTGTGGATTATATCCGCTTGCGAGTAAGTGAAATTTATACTCATTTTGGTCTATTTTAGTTGGTTTTTTAGTGAGAAAGTATGTCACATCAAGACAGTGTCAGTATCTGGGATCACTCCAGGACAGTGGCAACCAATTCATGTCTGGGATCACAGCACGATATGTCTATTGATGAGCGAAATTTCTTGATATCTGATTTGGGATTGTTCATGCAGGACCAACATATTACAATATCATGTTGTATATTACAATATCATGTTGTATATTACAATATCATGTTGTATATTACCATATCATGTTGTATATTACAGTATCATGTTGTATATTGTCGTCATCTATATTTTTGGCTCACATTGAATGATGTTGTAGAAACAGCACAAATATTATTATAATATTAATAAAGGCCAGTTAGTGGGGACAAAGATCTGTGATGCATGGGCGTAGGATTGCACAGTTTATGTATTTGTAGGAGGTGATGCCCAACTGATGCTGGGGTCAGATGAAATCCTTAGAGTTCTCAGACATGTGCATATAAAATCAATAAAGTAGAACCTCTGAAGTGAGAATAATTTGGGGCCAGGCTATCAGTTCACAAAGTCAAGGGTTGTTTGCCTTCGGAAGTTTGTTTATGTACAGTAATATGTTGTTACAGAAGATGATTGCTTTAAAGGAGGGATAGGCCACATGTTTCTATTGGGAGTGAGTAGGGGCAAACGGAAAGTTCACTAATAGAGCTGGTGATTTACTTAATAGTTCACTATCAGAGGTTTCACTGGTGCTGCTAACTGCTGCATGGAAGTCCTCATACGGCATAGGGGATGATTACACATACATAATGTATTTGCTGCATAATGCAGTTTTTGGCCACTATAGTTGCTATACTTAGTATTGTATGTGTACTGTACAAACTAATGCATATTATTATAGCTGTACCGGGTATATGCATTTACAGTGGAACACCATGTAAACTATGTAACGAGCAACACCATGCAAATACTTGGATATACACCAGTGTATAGTCATATACTTTTGTTATACACATGGAATACTCCAGTGACTCTATCTAGTTTACACCAGTGAATATCTGTTGTAACAGACCACCAATATTGGAGTATACTGTGCATATTCTTTAAACCAGTGTATATCAAACTCTATGTGTACTAGATGTGTTGCTGGAGAATACCCTATGTACTCATGATGTTGTCTTACCACAGCATGCAGTGTATAGATACTAAGTATACTATATGGTATTCCAAGTGTACTCATGATGACATAATTATGTAGCATTCTTTGACAGTAATGCTGTTTATTAAATACATTTCTTAGCTGGATATGTGGTAAAAAATGAACAGTTCAATGAATCCACTATCCAGGGCCATTGCTTGACATGCTGTCTGTCACCATCCCGAGCTACTCTGGTTTCTGTCATAGCTGCAGTCCTCATCAAAGCTCCACTTACCTCTCACCTTCTGCCAATAAGTTTCTGAGGGACAATTAAAAAAAAAAAAAAAAAAAAAAAAATATATATATATATAATACTTATAGCACGAGTCAGAGTACAATATGGGAAAATATTTTACGAGCACGCAAAATATTTTCACGAGCCAAAGGCGAGTGAAAATGTGGCGTGAGAGTAAAATATCATTCCCATATTGTACGACGAGTGTGATAAGTGATTTATTGCTTCTTTGAAATTTTTCTCAACCGGTTACAATACAATTTTCATTGATTTTACTCGCTACGCGCGCGCTACAAGGAGCGTACAATATAAACCACTAAAAATCAAAGCTGCAATAGCTTTGATATTTTTACTTGAATATTTCCGCATCACGCGAGCGTTCTGTATTCTCCCATATTGTACGGTTTATATTGTACGCTACTTGTAGCGCGCGCGTAGCGAGTAAAATCAATGAAAATTGGCTCGTGAAAATATTTTGCGTGCTCGTAAAATATTTTCCCATATTGTATTCTGACTCGTGCTATAAGTATTATATATATATGGTATATATATAAGTGGCTGCAAACAATACCCATTAAAAATGAACCTGGTAAACAGTAACACAATAAAAAATTAAATCTGTGAAAATTACACCTGCATGAGGCAAATAACATGAAATAACTTTAAAAAGAAGTGTCAATCCACAAACAAAGAAACTCAACCATCACAATCATCTCACACACAACTTCCAATTCTGACAAATCATAGCTACGGGTCTAATCACCACGAGTTCAGGAAAACTGAGCACACAAAAATTAGCAAAAACAATAAAATGAGCAGTTTAAATGCAACTACATGTCATTTTTTAAAACAGAACAGCAAAAGACAAAGGGAGATATATAGAGGGGAAAAAAAAACACCAACAAACAGAAAAAAAAATGAAAAAAAATAAAAAATGTTGTCAACACACCTGAAGAGTTGATTGTTTATGTAATAGTTAGAGCATAAGCGCTTGGGTACTGGTTCATTTAGTGCACTGAAGCCCAAGGGCCATAGGCCCGAGGGCTTTGTGCACTAAATCCACCAGTACCTAAGTGCATGCTCTCTAACTATTTTAGATCCCGTTTACCCAGAGGCCTGCCCAGTTTCCACTAGCAACTTTGTTTATCAGCATTTTCGGGTGTCAAGCGAATTCTTCCCAAAATTAAAATTCAATTAAAATTCAATTGAAGGCGCCAGAAAGTTTACTTTAGCAAGTTTACTTTAGCATTGTAGCTGCCAGCTGTTATCTCCAGATCTAACTCTACCTGGGCTGCTCTGCGTAAGCAGTAAAGCAGCTAGCTATGGTAAATTCCTGTAAAGCAGCTAGCTATGGTAAATTCCTGCGGTATGAGAGCCGCAAGAGAGTTATATGTTAGGGCTGGTCCGTATAGGTGGATATGAGAGAGTAGCAGACCCTCCCCTAAAACTCAAAAATAGCAATACCCCAAGGGTTGTTAGTATGCACAGTTCATATACCTAAAGGCAAAAAATAGTGCACACTTACCAAGTTAGTACACCTAGTAACAATATAGCAACGGGTTCTAATCAATTATAGCAATCACATAACTACGGCTGAACAGTAACAAAAAGTTCAAGAAAAGTTAAATTTGTTATTCAGAATAAGGTGAGTTTTTTGTAGTTGTTGTAGTGAAAAAAAAATTGTGAAGAATGACAGACATGCAACATTACTAAACTGGAAGTGATGACAATGTACACTACACACACAACAAACAAACAGCAACAACAACAAAAACAAAAACAAAACAAGAAAAATAAAAAAGTGTCATATAGAGTAAGCCGCCTATAACCGGTACATTTTATCAACCATCCCGGTCCTATATCGACCGGCATAGTTTCTGGACATCATGGAAAATTTTTATTATCAACTGGTGTAGTGTACAGACGAGACGTTCACAAAAGCACCCACAATAGTCACAGTCATAAGTTTATCTAAGACCCAATAATGATTTTATCAACATGTATATGTTGTGTCCATTATTGACCACTACAAAGTTTTTAGTATTAAAAAAAATGGTACTGATTCAGAACTATATGTACTTCTCTTTATGATCACTATATCATGTGGAGTTATGGCCAATGATCTTAACTGCACTATAAGATAGGCATTATTAGGAATGTATAATACCATCAATCCTAAAACGCATCTACACAGTTCCAACCAAACACACTCACACACGACAGAACCACATTATGAATTGGTATTAGCATGGCTTCAATCATTAGACAAAAACAAGAACAACAACAACAAAAATTAAAATTAAAACAACAACAAAGACATAGTTACACCAATTTGTAAATACTTCATGTGCTACAGTAGGAGACAAATAAAGTTCCAAATTCCATTCTATAGAATGGCCGTTGAACGATAAAAAAACGGGGGGGGGGTGGGGAACGGTATGCCGTTTGGTAAAAAAATGGCCGTTCCATTCGACCGGCATTACCATTTTAATCTTTCTTTTTCAATGCATGCCTCACTCAAAGAAATATAAAAAATCGTTTATCCAATAAAATGTTCTGATTTTTTTGTTTACTCCGGAGGTGGAGATTTTCCGGTAAAAATTGTTTGAAGCCGTCCTATTCGAAGTTGTCTCGCAGAGAATAGTTAGCTCGACCACTGCACAGTATCGATGTTTTCTCGATGTTAGGACCTTTTCAGGCTTATATTTTTTACTACTGAAAGTCCATCAGTAGCCAACAGAAGACCTGCGAAGTGCCGACCTGGTTATAGCTCTCTGCCCGTTGAAACTTCGGTCAGCAGCTTTATTGAAGTAAGTTAAATTTGTAGGAGCTTTTTTGCACTATCTCCGTAGCATTTATCGGGTGATACAAGGTCTTAGCTTGCTGATATAACTATGGAAGAGTTTCTAGCTAGAAAATATCAGTGAATCGATGGAAAAGCTTAACCGTTTTTATTTTATTTTTATTTTTACCGTTTTAGTATATGATGTCGGCCGTTTAGTCAAAACGGTACAGAACGCAACGGTAAAAATACTAAAAAGACTACGGTTTTACGGCCATACTACGGAACGGAATCTGGAACTATATTTTGTCTCCTACTATATAACCTCACTCAGATAACCTGATTATTAGTAACTAAATAGATATTGAGAGTCATTCAATGAAACAGTGTGCTGCATACTAAGTATTGAAAACTAAATTCTTATCACAATGCTTCAACTTCATGCTGCCATGAGAGGGGGTCTAAGGTGGAACTTTTAGTGGTGACCATAAAAAACAACAACAAAAGACAGCTAACTGGTAACATTGCTTGGTGACTTGCATGTAGCATAGACCAGAGGTCTCCTTAACTTAAGGTTATCTAGTAGTATATTTTTATCATATAATACATTAAACAGTGATCATACACTATCAATTATATTTAAAAATGCTTCCGAGAGTTTAACCTTCGTCATTCAGAAAAAAGTCTAAAGTATAGTAAGTATAAATTTACATTATATAGAAAAGAGAGAGTGAGAACCGATGTTATAATTAGAGAGTCATGGAAGAGTTTCTGGATAGAGCTTGACTATTTTTAATAACACTTTATATGTTAATGTAGTGATAATGCAGTCTGAATTGTACGGAATGTAATAGTAACTGAAGCACCAAAGGTGCGAACCCTCAGCACTACTATACTAGTTATAATCATTATTCAGACCAATGAGGTATCAATAAAGCTGTGCAATGAAAAAGGTACATAGATGTAAATGCTGTCTTTTAAGAGAATCTAAACAGGTAAGGGACACACCCTGATAATTTCAACAAGAAACTTCAATTCAAGTACTCGGTTAACTTTTCAGCACAAAGCAAATCAACTGGATATTAAGGAAATGGAGCATTAAGGTGCGAACCCTCAGCATTACTATACACTAGCTAGCTATTACAAAGACCAAAGTAAACTTATTTGGAGTAGTATGAACATGAATATGCCAATATGTATGTTCACGTATGTCAATATAAAGCTTGAGTAAGTCGAGCAACTCGTGCAATGACTGCTTTCTCCATGAGAGTAACTTATCAGCGACACTCACCTCACCAGTAGTGTCAATGGGAAACTCCAAGCACTCAGGCAAACCGCTGAGAAAATTGTAATGCAAAAACTACCATGGGCAGCAAAGAAATTATTCGTTCTCATGAGTATGGCGTGACTACTATAGGGGGCATTACCAATAATCACTTACGATCATACAGCCTATAAATAATATATAATTTATTGGGGGTGAGAGACTTGGCAGGTCAGTGGCAATTAGTGTTAATTGCCCTGCATCGCCGGAGTCCCCCCAGCTCAAATCACATCCAAAGAAATGGATGGAGTATTTCTAGCTATCCTTAATTAGGTGGTTTGAAATGGGGAGGTGGTGGGACTAAGAACAGTGGCTATCAGTAGCTGCTAGCTATCAGGACCAATATACTTGTGTCTGGGTGCCATTGCTCCACGTGTGACTGCTAAGCGCATGGTTGCAGTACTCGCAGGTTCCAAATGAAAAATTCTGGCACATTAATGGGACTTAAAATGTCTAGTGCAACATTTTGATGCTTGTTTCATTCTGTGGGAGGTTGCCATCTTCGAGATCCGTGTGACAGAATGACTGACTGACACAAATCGAGTACTGTAACCCTCTCGCGCATGCGCGCTGTGGGTTAATTATTAGCTCACGTGATTATAACTTGATGAAAAGAGTACACACAGAGCTGATAGCTTTGCGTTTTCTCAAAAATCAGCCCAAATTTAAAAGTAACAAAATAAAAGGTCTTAAATCTTTGTTCTGAGTAAGTTCCTCAATGGTAAATTGTCAGTATCTCTAAAATCACAGCATGACAGACATACAGACACACAAACTGACAGGACAACAACTAGAACCCTGTCATGCATGCACACAAAGTTTAATAAATATGTACAGTGAATGAATGGCTGACTGCACTCATTTACAGTTCTTCCACAAAATGAAATTCAGAACCGTTCATGGGACCTACTGTAACACTTTTATAAAACAATACATATTTTTTATATACCGTAATATTATGATATATAAATGGTTGACAATATACCTTCTTCTTCCAAGCTCACAGTCTACTTCTTCTTCATTAAGTTCCATCTCTCCCAAATCCTTACAGGGAAATTTGAAGCACACCTAAAAAAGTAAAACATTAATAAATAAATAAATAAATAAATAAAATAATTGTATAACATCCTCCAATACATTTTCATCTGTTGGCATTGTATGTGTGTCTTTGCATATATGGCTCTCTGTGTGTGTGCACGTGTGTTTGTCTTAAGTTTTCCATACACACCTCAAAATTTGTATTGTTTCAATTGCGACAGCATAGCCAATGCTTCCTGTAAATATATATATTGTGTGTGTTGAAGACCAAAGCCAAAGCTAAATATTCCACTTGTCAATACTAGCTAGTCATTTCACCATCATTCCACATTTATACTTAGCTAGCATGCACAATTATTCTTTCACATATCACCTTGTTACTGTGTTATATCATTTCTAACTCCTCATTGTTACACATACGTCAGTATCCGTACTTATCAAACCACAGCTAATGTAGTACTAATGATGTGCTTCTGCACAACGATGAGCGAGCTGGTCCGACTGAAACTTTTTTTTGTTAGTTATTTGTGCTATATTCTTGCTACACACAACACTTTTAAACACATACATACTTGTTCACTAGATATACCAGCACAAGACTTGCATTGTATTCTCTTCATGACTTGACTATTGGACAAAGGATTTTCAAGGGGTAAGAATCAAGATTCTTAGGATAATATAGGTAAGCATTGGTAAACCAATGGATTAAAAGCAAACCACCTTTCTGAAGTACGCTAGTTGAAAATGTTTTATTGTACCAAAACTCCAGTGGATAAAGCATTATGTTGTATTCTTGACTATTACACAATGGAATTTAAAGCTAGAACAAATCTGGTATGTAAGATTTATAACTGTGACAAAAGGCGTATTAACCAAAATAACTTCCTACAGCCACATGTAGAATAGAAAATGAACTCTGCTAAGTTTGTATGACCTCATTGCAAACTTCTCTCCTCTTCTGTCTCCGTAGCTCTTCGCCATGTTTTGTTCCTGGCATTATTTAAAGTCTTTTCTCCAAATTTCTTGCACCTACGCTATTGTTAATGTTATAAAGTAGACTCCAGGGGTGGATACACATTGACATCGTAGAACTTTGCCATATATACCAAAATCTCAATTGAGACTCATTAATGAGGGTCTCACTTTGCTCGCCCAATGCTAGTTAGTGGGAATCCAAAATGGGGAACCAAATTCAGTAAACAATCCCTGTCTGATTACTATGAATGGAAGTCTCAGACGACAACCGACGAGAGCCCAGTTTTTACGACCTGACTCATTAGAGGTTGACCGTGCACGAGTATTTCTGTTTTCATATTTGGATGCAATGGTAGTTCTACAGGTAGTGTGATCTGTGCTATGCCACATATGTATACATTCTACGATCCCTTCCTTACAATCATGATTACTAAAATGATTACTACAACACTTGTCAGTTCACTCTATACTTCTCATTATACGATACACTTTTTACCCTCGCTGCTATAATTGTTAATAATGGACTAATTTTACCATCCAAATATGCTATCATTTGGTTGTTTACATGGAATAAAATAGTTAAACCACAGCAATTATCACTAGATAAAAACACTCTCCGGGCTGGAGCGATAATTCTTCAAACCGATGGTATAATTATTGTATACACATTATATAATAGTTAAACCATGCGTTTGAGGAATTATCGCTGATAACCAACTCAATCCTGAGGAGGAAGCCCTAGAGAGAGGGCGACTATCTAGTAATAATTCCGAAAGTTGCTGCCGTGGTTAAACTATTTTGTACCATAGTTACGATTGCAAATACTTTAAAAGATGACAGAATATGAAAGTAGTTTGACTCTCGGCTATTCCATAAATCTCTGTAATAAAAATTCTAGCGGAGCCCTGGATCACACCACCCAGCCCCTTCTTGCGCAAAATCAAAAATAAATAAATAAATAAAAACTTAGATTGCATTATTAAATATCAGTTCCACTAACCATTTCATTTTGCCTATTCCTGCTGAAAGGTATCTTGGAAAATCTTCACTGATCCAGTGTTTCTGGCATGCTCTATCTTGTACTACTTCTTCTTCATAGAACAAATAAATAATATAGCCACTCGATACTAAGTCAGATCTTGGTAACTTACTGCTACTTGTTGCACAGTTAAGCCAGTATCATCAGCAGCTTCTTCCAACACATGCATATGCTTCACTGAAACACGCACCATCCATCCAGTTTTGAATAGAGCATTTAAACGGGGAGTCTGAGCAGCACTAGATGCTTTCCCCCTCCCCCTAACCTCTACCCTTCCTCCCAAGTCGGCAGCCTGATCGCTATCACAGCTATCCAAACCGTGCTCTGTACTAAGCCTTCCCAAACGCAAAAAGGAGCTCACTTCTTGGGTGAAAAGGCCATAGGTCAGAGAGAGGTGTGGCTTTAGTGTGATATAATAAAAGTGCCAGGTTTTTTAATCACATTTGAACGGAAAAGTGCCTGAACCTTACTTGCTTACGTATAAAACTATTATTGTGGGAAATAGTGATCTCGTCGAGAAAGGACGTATTCTGCTCGCGTTTGCTGGCGGTACAATGAGTGGAACGAGTAGTGAGGTTGCGAGTAAACCGAAGAAATGGTAAGATAACACATCTTTATTTTCTCCTTCAGTGCGTAATAAATGAATGTGTTTTGGTGTGCATCTAGTGTAGTCTCGCGTAGCCAGATCCTCCTTTACACCAATCGCTACGCGGGAAAAGGACTGACATGAGCAGTTTGTTGTTCTCATCAGTTAGTAGTGTCCCCCCTCGAGGCGGAGACCGCAAACAATAGGTGACGTAATATCCTGTGACGTAAGACTGCTCAAACTTTTGCGCGTGTAGTATTTCTGTGCACAACTCTCCAACAGCCCTGTCAAAACTCTTCCTTTAGGTGATGCCATTAGTTATGCTAAGCACTGACTTGGACTAGCTTATTTAAGATATCTGCAGTTGGAAGTTTCGCTTAGCAGCAAGATACAGTTGTTGCTTTGTGCACGGGCCATTGTATATGCCATGGTACCTTAGGTTTTTGTCATGCTTAAAGGTGAATAATGCTATAGCCAAGAATCAGTATCAGTGCCATTAATTTTTAACCGGCAGCATTTCCCAGCATAGTTTTGCACAAGTAACATTTCTTCATGGAAATACAGAACGAACTCTGCCTACTGATCTGAACAATTCACGCGCCTGAAAATATTTAACGATTTACACCCACACTAATTGAACCACAGTTAACCACTTGCTGACTAAGCAAGAACAAACTGCTCAATGTCAGTCTACCAGACCCTTTTCCCGCTCAGCGATTGGTAAAGGGTCTGGCTACGCGAGACTACATCTAGTGCCTAGGGAGTCTATATAGCTGTCAATCATGTCATAGTATAGATAATGTGGAATTAGTTATACTGGTATTCCTATTGAGGTAACTCAATTTTCATTCTAATTTGGCACTAAATATCTGGACATTCATAATATGCCAAGTTGACTTTTTCAGAGCATTCAGCTAATGAAATAAAATGAAATAAAATCAGCAGAAAAGTTGTTATTTTTAGCAGCATTCTAGTATACTTGCAAGCCTTTATAATTCCTAGACTGGATATTCAGGCAGTCAAGGTTGCCAGGACTCTACACTTTAAAGCTGCTATCCAGTTAAGTGGTGTGTAGGAAGATGTCTTGGTAAGGGAGGGAGGGGGCTTTAAAAGCAAGTCTTTTGTGGTTTAAATGACCTGAAATGACATCGTCTTGCCTTACTTGAATATTTAGAAATGAAGGCAATTAAAAAACTGGTAGAATTGGCGAGGAAAGGATTGCAAAAGTTTCAAAAGCGAATACAAAAGTTTCACAAGGCATGATAGAAAGATAGAGTGACTGAGAAGTCAAAGAGATAGACAATGGAGGATAGGGAATCCATGACCAAGAAGAAAAGGCTGAAGAGAGGAAATGAGGAGGATAAAAATGCTGAAATGCCTCAGGAAAGAGTAGGAGAGGGAAAGTGATGCAAGTGGGAGAGGATGATAACATAATGCTACCGCATTCTTAATTTGTAAAAGTTAGTACATACATCACGCACCACTATGTGGCGGGGTACTTTATGTATAATGTGTATGTACGAATATAATTTATACACTCCTGCTATATATCTCTCTCTAGTAATTAGCTAATAATGCATTTCTTCACTGCATTGACCTATACTTCTTTCAATGTGTTAAATGGATTTCCAAAATTTTAAACATGGTCCTACCTAGAAAAAAAAGAGAGAGGAGGCCGAAGTAGGATCACACCCACTTTCGAGACTGCATGTATTTAAAGTATGCATGGTAAATTACTTAGTCCCTATTTTACTTTCTGCAGAAGACTATGGTAGATGTTAAGTCCAATCTCATTACTCTTAATCATTTTTGTTAGTTTTTGTTTTTGTTTTTTTTTGGTTACGCTCCTGCACTTTGGAGCTTGAATGCCTTCTGTACTTAATAAGATACTAGAAGCAAAAAGTCACTTTTTTTTCCTGATTAATAACTATTCTGTCAGTGGAATTTCATGGGCTAAAAAGGATAGAAAAGTGCCATGTAACAGTCTTCTCCAGTACATAATTTTGCTTTATCCTTTTTTTTTTCTTTTTTTTTTCTTGCTTGTATAACTGTATGCAATTATAGAAATATTAGCTATTTGTACAATTGTTCGTTCAATCTGTCCAATCAGAGTACTCAATTCGCAGTAAATATATTTTCATATCCATCTCCTAGGCATTGATTCCAACAATCCAATCGTTAGCAAATAAAGCAACATTTTTGGATCCTTAGTATAGATCCAATATTTCCATTGTTCTAGCCTCAAGTTAGAGATTTAGCTGCCAATAAATTATAAAATTTTGATATCTTAATTAAACGTAGAGGTCATGTTTATAATTCAATACTATTCTTCATACACGAAATCTGTGGCCTCGTTTACCACATTCTGAACTCCTTCTGGATGTCTGGTTATAAAATGAATAATCCCCGCCTGCCCTTTGACCTCTAGCTCCTTCTATTCAAATTCAAAAAGTAGCCGCGCAAAGAGAACCCTCCATTATAGCTCAGTATCCTTTGAAGTCGATCCACACCAGGTTTATGAGTGCCCTACTTTAAAAAAAGCTATATGTAATCATTTTTGCAAGTAATACTCAAGTCCATCTATCAATGCTATGTATATATACCAAAGTATTTCTTGATTGAAGATGAACCCTGATAGCATGTATATCTCTTGCAGTTGAATTTAACTGCGTTAATGGCAAACAGTACATTTCTTCTTTTTCTATATAGAACCCGCCATTAGTTGTTGTTGTTTTTCTTGTTTGTTTGTGTATTGCTTTGTTTTCTGTTAAGATACTCATGACTTATATGTGACATTGTTTCCCAGCTTTTGTGCGCTAAGTCGCTGTAATGCGTAAGTCGATGACAAAAAATAAACTGTCAGCCGCCATTAACTTATCACAAAATATGTCCCCAACTATGCCCTTTTATACGTGACCTTCTCATTTAAGTTACATACACTAACTAGATTGATTTCAACATGCATGCAAAAGAGTTGTAAAGTTTCCTGCCAGTGTCTATCACTAAGTAGAATGGTATGGGCATTAAAATTTTAAACCTGGTTTATTGTGTTGGTTGTAGAGCTTTAATGTGTTAATCTGCTTGGCATTTATGATAGTGAATGGGACCAAATTATTGATGAGTTTTCAAAATTAATAAATTAAAACATGATTATAGGATATTTATTATGTGATTCGTTAAATGTTCAATCAGATTGCTCAATTTCTGGTAAATATATTTCATACCCACCTACTAGGAAATGAATATGATTGTTATGTATTTACTGATAGCCTTAGACCTATTGTATATGTTGATTGCACCACTCCATTTAGTCAAGGATTTGCACAAGTTTTGGGCCATCAACCCTTAGTTGTGTAAATCCCACCATACCGACCTCCACATTAATTGTACTCTTTATAGCATTTCAGATAAAGTCATTTTTTCCAGTCCCCAAAGGGGTCAAATACTTTACAACTGGACAATCGAAGATTTTAATATTCTTCATGGTGACTTGCAAGTCCAGCTAAAGAGTCTGCATTTCAATTCCAGTCTATCACTTACTAATTGGCGTCTTCTGGCTAAAGTTGACAAACAACACCTGGTAATTTCTTTGCAGGAGGCTGGTTCAAGTGAATATACTTTTTGGGCAAGCGACTGTTCTGTGTTACTGCCAGAACTTACCCCTCCAGTAAAACAAGTCGGTAATGACCAGCGACTTGGTGGTTCCAGACAACTAAGCATACAAGTACCAAAGCAGAGTCTTCCAGATGTAGAATCTATCAATGTTACATTTGCAGTAACAATTACTTCCAACCTATGCCAACATTTTTGTATAGGGAGGCCGTATATTTGGAAGCAGAGTCCACTACACAGAATGAAGGATATATTCAACAACGAAAAATTCTGTGACACTGAGTTAAGTGTGGGAGAAAAGAAGTTCAAAGTTCACAAAGCTATTTTAGCATCTGTTTCTGAGGTGTTCCATAAAATGTTTGACTCTGAAATGCAAGAGAAAGCTACAGGAGTAGTGGAAATCTCAGATATTGATTCAGCTGTGATGTCTGATCTCCTCATGTATGCCTATACTGGTACAGCTCCTCACATAACGCAACATGCAATGGAGTTAATGATAGCTGCAGACAAATACTGCATGCTAAACCTCATAAACATCTGCACTAAACATTTACTTTCCAAAATGTCATTAGAAAATGCTGCAGAAATACTATTATTGGCTAACAGCCTTCCTTCTGGACTGTTACTGAAGTCTAAATGTATGAATTTTATTAGGACAAACCTGTCATCAGTCTCAAAAACACAATCTTGGCAACAACTTGTAAATACTTCAAGTAAGCTTGTACTGGAGTGCATGTAAGTTAAAATACCTTGTAATAATAGTTAACAATACATGGTGACAACTAGCTATACAGTCATTAAAATATACTATAATATATTTAAATGCCTCAAGCACACTATTGATATTAATAAACTTGTAATGTGTATATGCGTGAATATTTTACTATAAGAGCTCATAATGAGCTGGTTAGTCTGCTGTAGCTATACACCATATATTCAATAAAACATTTACATACGAATATACACATCCATCAAGGAGACTTAAATTAATAAATCTAATTAACAAAGGACAAGCATGAAATTGTTTCTACAAACACAATTGTGTCATCCTGCTGAGCATACCTACACTAAGCCTGAGTTTCAAGTGAAATAAGGATGTGAAGACAATAAGATGTGGAAAAAAAAAAAAAGATGGGAGACCAAGAATGATGTAACTACATGCAAATGCTATGGATTGATGAGATGTAACATTAGCAGAAGTTACAACAGTACTGTGTTAGCAAGTTACTGTTCATCACTTCCTTAAAAGTTCAAGACGCTTTATAGCTACAGTACAAATGTACAGCATTCTGTGTGACAACCAACAGGCAACCACAATTTTTCTAATTCTGTATTTGTACTGTAACGTGTACATTCTCACTCTTTACAGACCAACACAAAATCCTTTTTTATTATTTTCTTCTAATTATTAGTTCACAGCATATTTAGATTAAGTAAACTTTAGAATTGCAGGGATTCAAAGGAAAGACTAACCGACTTAATGTAAGGACAGGCAACTATTCTGCTTTGATAAATCAAGTCCTAAATATGACACAATCACAGAGATGTGCCACAAGCTACAGGACTGTAATTGAACAGAGAACAAAGAAAATGTATTGCTTATTTGTTTTGACTTTATAATAATAACAGCTGAGCATGTTAAGAATGATAAAAATTTAGAGAATTGTATTAAGATTAAGCATTATACTTGTATCATTGAATCCAGTACTGCTTGCTTGTAGTTTCTCACTCTCAACTGAATACAGCGAGCGAAGCGAGCGAGACACTATCAGGGGTAACTCAATTGAAAATCGGGGATATTTGTTTATATATATGTGGGGACGTACGTAAGTCATTTCTGTACTTTGACATTTGCATATTTTTGTGTTTGCTTGGTGGTTCACCCCGTCCCAAACTTCACTAAACAGAATCTTCCAGTTTATTGATCATTACCCCTATCACCGTAGAAATTGAATTGTTTATCGTTTTGAATTCTTTTGCGGGTGCAGTTCAAACTTGCAAACCTACCGGAGTTCCATTTCTATTCGAGTTAGTGCCGTTGATTATTCTGTGTGCTCTCTGTCATGTTTATAAGCATACGCAACAGTATTTACTTGAAAATTTATTGTCCACTAGACTAACCATGTACGTTAGTATTGTGTAGGTAAGTCCAGTTGTGTGAAAGTATTGTGAGTTACAGCTTCTACTTAGAATATCAAAGGTTTAATTTAACATGTATTGTTTGGCTGTTGTTTTTTTCAATTCAAACAGTTACGGTGAGTGGTTACTATGGCATTTAAATACCTTTACCGATTATACGTAATTTAAAAACTCGACATTATTTTTAGTAGCTTTGAGTGTTAGAAATTAAAATCAATCATATAATAATAGTGTAGTTTTAGGCTCGCTCGCCATTTGTGCTCAAGCACATCACTAGTTACCATCAGAATACGTATGTTAGGAACTCTTTCCATTGTATGAGAAGCTGTAATTATTAAACAAAAAAACCCTACTGCATACATATTCCTTCATGAAATTACAAAAGATAACAACTTATTGTAAAATATGTTACATGTTTAAGTTTGCCTTAAACCCGGGTGTTTTCCATTCTTTTTATCCTTGATTTCTTTTGTCCCCACTAACTGTAGAAATTGTGGGTTGTTGCTACTTTAGTTTAATCCTGAAACATTGTTGTTGTTTTGAAAGCTGTTGTTAATGACTATGATTATATGATGTTGATTTTATTTAGGCAATCATGTCCTATTCAATCATCATCAACAGCATTTACCAAGAAAAAATTTGCTTATATTTGGATTATTAATGAAGCAAAAAAATTACATCAAGCCCAAGCTTCCATTCAAGGCTTCAAAATAGAATCAAATTTTTTTACGTATCCTATGTATCTCAACCTGGATTTTACCGCTAATGATATCCGTGTGCGGTTTGATAATGATGGCGAAACAATTACTACTAGAGGTCCTGCTCGTGAAGATCTGGATGTATGGGCTTGTGATTGTTCCTTCAGTGTGCTTGACCGATTCTCTTTGCAGCCTAGTGTTTGTGTAAAAAGCAAGTGTACACAATTGTTGAAACGTTCATATAGTTACAAAGAACGTATTGGTATTAACAGTTTTACTAATAAAATCTTGGATAATGATGATTTTGACAGTCACTTATATGATGGTTCTCTATGCATTCAAGTAAATCTTAACTTTGTTAACATTCGAGGATGTTCTCACTCTGCAGAAGTCAATGATATTCCTTCAACTCCCCTTAGTCATGATAATTTATTTGGGAATGAGCAGTTTTCGGATGTTACTATTCAAGTGCACGAAACTAAATTTAATGTACACAAAGTCATGTTAGCTTCAGCTTCTGAAGTTTTTCAACATCAGTTTGAGAATTCCAAGTCAAATGTGCTTCAGGTTGATGATATTAGCCCTAGTACAATGTCGCAGTTGTTGACATATATTTATACAGGCAATGTTCCTGATATAGAAAGTAATACTCTCCAATTACTCATGGCTGCTGATCGTTATCGTATTCCTAGTCTAGTCAGCAAATGTATACATGAACTTCAACTCAAGTTCACTTCTAGCAATGTCGCTGAGACTCTTTCGTGTGCTGATATGATGCACTATTCAGACACAGTCAAAACTGCTTGCATCGACTTCATCAAGCATAATTCTGTATCAGTGTTCAAGTCAAATTCGTGGAAATCCTTAACAGAGTCTTCAGTAACTTTAGCATTTGAAGTAATGCAACAAACACTAAATAATACAGTCAGAAGAACCCCATCTCTGATAACTGAAAAAATGTTTTTGTAGTTTTTCAATAGGAATATATTTCACCTTGTTATAGCAACTCTTGTTGTCATTATGCAACATTACATTAACTATGATGTGTTACATTTGTTTATTTTTGTTTTTATTGCTTTATACTACAGTAGTAATAACAATACTATGATAATTCTTGCATTAAATAAACTATTGTCAATAATCTCACTGCATCACAGCTGTATTCCAGAGACCCGAAATGGTTAGCTAAATGACTCGCCAGTTGTGTATTACTATACTAGATTCTGATGTTCATCTGCTAATGTGAGTAATCATTTCAATCTTTTCTTTCAATTTCTTGATTCTTTTTAATAGTTTGCAGACAGATCAGGACTCCCGGCTTTACTCACTAGTGTCAAAATGAGTGGTTTTCGGATATTACTATTTTAAGTGCAAGACTACGAGTCTAAAGCACACAGAGTCATGTTAGCATCAGCTTCTGAAGTTGTTCAACACCAGTGTCAGAAGTTTAAATCAAATGTGATTCACGCTAATGACATAAGCCCTAGCACAATGTCACAATTATTAACATATACAGGCAATGTTCCTGATATAGAAACTGATATCGTCCATTTTACTCGTAGCTGCTGATGACTGTCGTATACCAAGTCTAGTCCGCAAAATTTTAGCAGATATTAGATCTTCCACATGGTTCTCTCTGATTGCTGACGAAGCTACTGATATTTCCCACAATGAACAGCTATCTCTATCAATAAGGTGGGTTGACAATCATTATACAATCCATGAAGATACACTTGGCCTAATACAGTTAGAGAATACAAAAGCAAGCACTATATACAGTGTTATCAGGGACATCCTAATTCGTTGTTCACTGTCCATCACTCAGTGTAGAGGCCAAGCATTTGATGGAGCCTCAAATATGAGTGGAGTTCACAATGGGGTTCAAGCTCTTGTCAAAAAAATGCTGGTCAAGCTCTTTACATCCATTGTTTAGCTCATAGCTTAAATTTGTGTGCACAAGAAGTTTCTAAAAAGTGTGATTTAGTGCACAATGTTGTGGAACTTATATATGAACTTGTGCAGCTAATAAAGTTTTCCCCAAAAAGGCAAGCTCTTTTTGACCAGCTGTGAAAAGAAGTTGCTATACAAACAGGTGGTGAGACACTAGCTCCTTCTTTGAGGACATTGTGTCCAACAAGGTGGACAGTTAGAAGTGGCTCAACTGAGAGTGTTTTGCATAACTATGAACTGCTGCAAGAAGCATTGCATGAAATTGAAGAAGGCCACGATGATTATGCTGCAAAAGCTCATGGGATTCTCACTAGAACGGAATCATTTGATACATATTTTGGCTTTAATCTTGCCTTACTTTTTTCTTCCGAAGAACAGTATTTCTACAAATCTACAGGCTAAAGATATTACTATCCAGGAAGCAACTAGTGGCACAAATTTACTTGTTTCCCATTTGAACTCTTTATGAACTGAATCAAATTTTAACATTTGGTATGAAGAAGTTTTAGAGAAGTCCAGTTCTTTAACTGAAGGACCTAAGCTTCCACGGAATCGCAAGATGTCTAGACAATTAGATGAGGGTGCAAGTCCACATTGGTTCCCAAGGATCAATATTGGCATTTCTATTTTGAAGTTATGGAGCTTGCAGCTGGTGAGATAGAAAAAAGATTTAGTCAATCTGACCTTTATCTTATCAAGAAGATAGAGCAGTTACTGTTAGATGCTTGTAATGGTAAACATGACTACACTGGTTTTGATGATGTAATTGGCTATCTCAAAGATGATGTTAATTTTGAACACTTCAAAATTCATCTTTCAATGCTTCCAGACCTAATAAAGACCTCATTTAAAGATAGCCTTCCAGTGAAAAAAGTGACTAATGTGAAAATCATTGCTGAAGCCATGGAGCACAGTGCTGTATACAAGGATATGCTGAGTGAAGTAAATAAGGTGTTGAAGATATTATTCACGTTTCCTATAACAAGTGCAACTGCTGAAAGGTCATTTTTTATAGTGAGGAGACTGAAGACATTTTTTGAGTAGCACAATGACACATTGTAGGCTTAACAATCTGTTTTTGCTCTATATTCATACGACAAGAAGAATAAACCATTTTGGGAATAAATTTGCTCTTTTGTGATGCAAATGATCATTCGATATTTTATCAATAATATTTAATTTCAAGTGGGAAAGGGGGAGAGTTATGGTAAGTTAAGAAGGACCAGTGCCCCCCCATCCCCACCTGAAATCATCTTCCTACCCCTCTGCTATAGCATTTGGAGTTGTACAAAAAAAAACTCTAAGTAACAAAACTGAAATCCTCATCCCCAAATTAATGAGGGGAAAAAGTATTTTTATACCTTTATATTTATTAGCTACAGATCAGATTATTTCCACCAGCTATGTATGTGTTGTTGCGTTTTCTTTTGAAAAAATCAGTTGCTATTTGTTGGCTAAATTGCACTAGCACCATTCCTACGACTAGTCTGGCGCGCCAAACCCTTTACCCAACCGCTCCGCTCGGTAGCGGTTGGGTAAAGGGTTTGGCGCGCCAGACTATCCTACGACATGTTTAGCTCACATTACGTAAGGTGTAAACTCACGTGACAATCAGCTGTGCGTCATCACCTGATAATCCCTTTACCAAACAGAAAGAATATTTGAAGGGTAAAGCATCGTCTGATGAGAAAGTGGGCGTGTCAACATCAATAATCAAGCATATCTATCTGTCAGGAGGTGTAGAAAAAATACTTGATTGATGGCTTGCTGGCTCAGAAAAGCCCGACTACCGTCCCTGCAGGTAGGCAGCTCCACATATTCTGAACTTGTTAGTCATGTCACGTAACTCGGCAATTTTATTGTAGTTACGAAGAAGCTACGCTGTATCTGCGGCGCCTCTTACTGAGCCCATTGAAACAAACACTCCAACCCAAACAACAGTAGTTCCCCCTGGAAATGTTCAGGTATGACTTTAAAATAGTCTTTGTTTATTGTGGAGGAATTTCTAATTGATACTCACCAGGTATCCAAGGTGAATGGCTATACAGTAGCTTCACTGGAAAACCATGCTGCAGTGGCTAGTGTGTCAGTGTACATAAATGCTGGAAGCAGATTTGAGTCATATGAGCAACAAGGGGTCACTCATGTGCTCCGTAATGCAGCATTTTATGTGAGTTTGATTACATGTTTTGAGGGTGTCTACTGTACACTGGTATCCGATTTTAGGGGAATGATGAGTTTTCCTCATTGAGTATGGCAAGAAGCATGGACTTCATTGGAGGCCACTTCAAGTGAGAATATAGGAGTGGTTTTATTTGTTTGTTGTGTAGTTTGTTTTGGTTGTTTTCTGGTATAATTAAATAATTGTTATTAGGGCTACTTCAACAAGAGAAAACCTCATCTACTCATCCCGTTTCATTCGATCTAACTTGTAAGTGGAAAAGCATTGCAGTAATTATCCTTCTTTTTCTTTCTTTATTTCTTCTTTTTTTTAGTTGTTTCTGAATAATAAGCATATAAAAGTAACCTGCAAGATAGATATAGTCTAATTGGCAGGAGTCTTACAATGATTAGACACCTACTGTGGTAAATAGTTAGTTGTGCTGATATTGCCATAAGGCATAGTCGATGTGTACCAAAATGGTAAGGGTCTTGTTACTATGTTTCAAGTGAGTAAATAAAAAAACTTCAGCTTGTCAACTTTATTAATTCAAGGACGCCAAAAATTATGTAGTTGGTGTGCTACATCTTTACCCTAATACAACTGTTATTGTTGGAAAGGAGAAGAATAGAGAATAGGCTTGATCATCTTACTTGATAATTCTTTAAAATTTGATTTGTCTTTATTCACAGGGAACCAGTCATGGGTATTCTAGGCTCTGTTATAACTCGCCCGAAGTTCCGAGTTTGGGAGGTGAGAGACAACAAGGAGGTGTTGTCTTTAGATCGGGCACAAGCTGAAGCTTCACCTTGTACAGTTGTCATGGAGGCTCTACACAAGGTGGCGTACAGGTAAATCCAGTCAACAGGGATCTTTTCGGGTTTTGCGTGGGGTTTAGCCCTCCCCTCTTGAATACTATTATGATCTTCATGATGACATTTTCCACAAATTTCATCAATTTCATGGAAATGAAAAAAATTTGATTTTACTCTTCTCCGGTTTGTTTCCAAAAAGGTACCCTAAATCAGTAAATAAATATTAGTAAGGAATGAAAATAACAGCACAACAAAAGGGGGAAGAAAAAAAGGAACATTAAGGTGTTTCAATCTGTCTCAAAATAGCATACCAGACCCACTAGGCATTCATGATATTTGTGAAGAATAGCCCTATCTGAATCTCCTAAATCATTTTAAATGGAGTGAATAATAATTATGAAGCCGAGGAACAGTTGTCATGTGATCTACCTTTAATTTTGTTTCTTATAGGAATCAGCTGTGCAACTCTTTATACTGCCCACCTCACCAAGATTCCAAGTTGTCAGAGGAAGATGTGAGATCTCTCTTCTCAATTATGTTCAAGGTTTTTATTTCTAAAGTGCTATGTGTGTGCTTACAGTTGCAGTCCTTCGTGAACAAATACTTCACCCCGGCATCCATGATCATTGTGGGAGTAGGTAAGGGGTGGATGGAAGTGTTGGTGTTATTGCTTACCTACTGTCTTTATGGCAAGTAGGAATGGATCATAAAGACTTGGAGAAATGTGTGAAGAACTCTTTTGTATCTGATGCTGGACCACTGGCCATTGAGACTCCTGACAGGGCAGACTATTCTGGAGGTATGTGCATGTGTTTGTATGCACGTATTTGCGTGTGTGTGTTTGTGTGTGTTAGGATAAATTGAGACCCCGGTTAGATATAGTAAAAATAGGCAGTAAAAAGTTTTTTTCTACCAGTAGGTTGCACGGGAGCCTTGGGATGACAGTCTCCAAATTTGGAAGCGGTAGCAAGCTGTCTTTGCCCTACGCACTACAACAATTCAGTATTTTTGTTCAATTTATTATTGCTGGTTTTGGGGGGGAGGGGGGGGAACGCGTAAAGGAGTTGCTAAGCCTAAGGGGTGTGTCTTGTATACTATTACTATGTGTCTCAGTGACACTACAAAATACCCGGTTGCTGGCAGATTGAAAGAAGTTAAATAGGCTTTACTTAGGCCTCTTTGAGAAGCTATGCTCGAGTTATATGGCAAGAATTGTGTGAGTGCTCACAGATTATGTAGACAAATAAGTGAGTGAGTTCGCTACAGTTTTTTTTTACCGCTGTAAGTGAATAGCCCGCCAAAATATTTCTTAGCAATGTTCCACTCTGTACACAAGTCTAACTGGCAAGTGTTCCTGGCCTTTTAGCGTGAGTTCTAGAGCTCACCAGAGCTTACAACTGTGCCATAAACAGCTAACAGTCCTTTATCCATTTCTAAAAAAATTTCACAAATCTTTACCCGTGGATACTTTTAAGAATTTATTCGCAGCATTTAGGCTGATTTTCACAAAACCGGTCACATATGAATTGTTTTAATTATGTATTGGAATTTTTTATATTTCTGACAGCAATGATCAATTTGCTGCTGGCCAATATACATGTAGTATTTGTGTTAATTAATCTCACCTCTCTCTGACTCCTCTCAATAGTCGTGATTTAGCTAATTCAAATTTCAATATTAATTATTAATTGTTTGTGTGTCGGTTATAGGTGATATGCACATACCCAGCAACTCCGCCTTCACCCACAGTGCGGTGGTATGTAAGGGAGCCAGGTAAGGCTAGTATGTGAGTGTGCTTAAGATGAACCAGTTCACTAAATATGTTTATCATCGACTTCATATAGAAATGTGGTGGGTTGGTTCTGTGAGTATGTACTAGTATTGCTTCATTATAGACGTCTTCGTCATTATAGACGTCTTCATCATTATAGACGTCTTCATTATTAAGAAACTTCATGGTTTGCTTTGTTTAGTGATAGAGAGTTTAAATTGATGTAGTTAGAGCTGTGCTAAGAACAATGACCTCATGTACCCTTTTAGCAGTAATTGAACAGTGTCCCTGCTAGACTGAACCGTTCATATAGTGATGGTTGCTATTGTAATGTAGCCGCACTGGCTCCAATGTGGACCTACTAGCTGCTGGAGTTCTGCAACATGTCTTGGGGGCAGAGCCAATCGGTTATGTCAAGTGGGGTTCCAACGCTGCCACTTCAAGGTAAGGATAAGCTTTCCTAGCCTCACTCACACATATCTTAGCAGTAAGTGACCTTGGCAACAGCAGCAGCATTGCAAGGTGTGTTAGTCCTCCATTATTTACCTGTCTTTAGATTGGGCAAGGCAGGAGCCATGGTGTCTGATCTTCCATTCTCTGTAAGTCAACTATACAGTTGTATTTCAGTTTATGATAGGTGTGTGTGTGTGTGTGTTAGGGATCTGCCATCAACTTGAACTATACGGACAGTGGTTTGTTTGGCATATATCTCACTTGTGCTCCCACTGATGCAGGCAAGGTATGTATGTGAGCCACTTTACTCTGTACTAATACAAAGGTAAATAGACCTAAACACTTTCTGGTCAATTTTCTTGTGATAAAACTGTATGTCGAAACAAGTGCAGAGCCACTGTAAGCATTGCTATACGAACTGTTGTCTTGTTCATTAGGAGTTGGTTGAAAAAAATCAATTTACATATTTTAACAGTATTATAAAAGTACTAGTATGAAGCTGTGAAATGCTATATATTCTGGCACTTCAGTTGTGTACTACAGTGTACTTTGATTTAAGTCTATTTTAAGGATTAATTAAACATGTCTGCCATCTTCAAGATCTTGCTGTGACAAACTGGTTCCTATTGGGTTGTAGTTAAGATGACTAGACAAACGTGTTTGTAAACAGACAAGAGATTATAGCATCTTTAAAACAAACAAATTCAGATACTGAAGCTTCACTTGAGTTGTTACAACTGAGTCCTAATGTGTTGTTTATCATACTGCATCGCTTAGCCAGACCCTTTACCAAACCGCAGCACCGGGAAAGGCTCTAGTGACACAGGCGCTTTGAATCAGTTCTAATGGAATGCAACTATAGTATGTCCAAGTTGAGTTGGCACGACCGCATAGTAGCAGCCTTGTCATTGCTGTCACACTGCACCGCCCCTGCTGGGTTTTATTATTGATAGCTTCAAAGGTTAAGTCCTACCAGCAGTTACTACGGCCACATGAATATTATTATATAGTTATATTCATTTGATACTTCACCACATTTTACTATTCAGATTTTGAGGGTAAAAAGCAGCTGATGAGATGCTGCAGTGTCACCAAACCCTTTCCCTGTGTAGTGGTTTGGTAAAAGGTCTGACTACGCGAGACTACTCTTGAACTGGGTATCTAAACTCATTAACTAGTGTACTTGTTGTTTGTTTTTGTTTTTGTTGAGGCAATTGATATAAAAATCCCCCCAGTGGATCTAGTATTGGGCCGGCTGTTAGTGGTGGTTGCTTTATTTTAGTGTGTTTTTGTTGATGTGGTGTACATACATAGCTGATGAAGGTCATGATGAAAGAAATGAATGAGATTGCCAAGGGTAACATTTCAGAAGATGATATGGTCAGAGGAAGGTATGATACAATGTGATCTGTGTGTGTGTGTGGAATCCTAATTAGTGATTTTTGATTGCAGGAATCAGTTGAAGGCAAGGTATGTAATGAACGCTGAGTGCCACGATGCACTTGTGGAGGACATTGCAGGACAGGTAGGTAAAGGTTGGTTTCAGTGTTCTTGTAGTAAAGCTATGTGTCTATGACAGCCACATTATGTAATCCATTATGTCACATATTTGTCCTTCCTGTCCTCGTCCGTGTATAGCTAGCACATGACTATACAACTTCCAGTCACTTGAAGGAGACTAACAAGACAAGAGCATTATTTTTAAGGGGAAAGGGGGGAATAATGATTTAGTCTCTCAATTTTCCTTTCCTTCAAGTTCCATGACCGAGACATTGATAGAATTGTATGCTCTTTTTTTTTTTTCTTTTTTTTTTTTTCTTTTTTTTTCTTTCTTTTTTTTTTCCCCTTTTGTAATGTATATTTAACTTTTATGATAACTAATGGACTGTGATGTTTAAGTGCTATTATGTTGTGTGTGTGTGTGTGTTTTGTCAGGTGGCAGTGACTGGGTCCTACCAGCCAGTTAGCAGCACACTTGCAGCTGTGGATGCCATCACTAAGGATGATGTAGTCAAGGTACATGTATGTTGCTATGCTTATGTATACAGTATGTTGATAACTAGTTTTTGTGGCTCTAGTCACTGTTTATTGTGTTCACATAGACCATGTGATACTGCCTTACCTTGGTGTCTTATTTGTTCTTTGCTTGCAGTTTGCCCATGCTGTTTTCAGTGGCAGAGCCACTTATGTTTCCCACGGCAACACTTCTTCTGTCCCGAGGCTTGACCAACTCCTGGCGGAAGTTTTCAGCCGATCTTAACACGTGAACTGTCAATGGGTTCGTGGGCAGTTTCTAATTCTCAATTCCAACTAATTTTTGGTTTGTAGTTCGTTTATTTCTAGACAAGTTTTAACAATTTTGGCATTTTAGGAACTCAGAAAATGTGGTCATGAGGTGAAAATAATGAGTTTGATGTTTTGATATATTATGCTGCTACTGATGATATTTCTACATAAACTAATGCAACAATAAAAAAAAGGTGCTATCTTTTCATCACAAGCAATATGAATATGTAGTAACCCAGCAATACTTAGTATAGCTAACCCCCGAATAATAAGGTAACTGTTAATACTTGTAATTCATAAAAGAACTCTACAGAACTATGAACTCTGCCACAATAATCAAAAGGACGTAATTAAATAAAACACACGAGCATGCTCAGAAATAAAACCACAAATGGCTTACAATCATTACCACAAAATACCACAAAATATAAATGAGAATTGATTTAGTGTGGTAAAAGTGATTTCTCTGCTATTTATTCTTTGAGTTGTTAGAATATTTGAAGGTTCTGTTGACTGCTATAAATAGCAGTGTCACTAGAAATAGCAGACCCATGTAAAGTAGGAACTGGATGAGCAGGTCGATCTGGCTGATCTGGGCCACACCTGCGTTGAGGAGCGTGCCCAGTGCCTGAGATAAATACCACATTGCGGTGACAACATTCCTACAGAAATAATAATAACAAAATAGTTAAAGAGGTCAATTGAATGGACTGACCCTGAGCCTAACTCAGTGGAGTCACATTGAATTGAATGGACTGACCCTGAGCCTAACTCAGTGGAGTCACATTGAATTGAATGGACTGACCCTGAACCTAACTCAGTGGAGTCGCATTGAATTGAATGGACTGACCCTGAACCTAACTCAGTGGAGTCCCATTGAATTGAATGGACTGACCCTGAGCCTAACTCAGTGGAGTCGCATTGAATTGAATGGACTGACCCTGAACCTAACTCAGTGGAGTCACATTGAATTGAATGGACCGACCCTGAACCTAACTCAGTGGAGTCACATTGAATTGAATGGACCGACCCTGAACCTAACTCAGTGGAGTCACATTGAATTGAATGGACTGACCCTGAACCTAACTCAGTGGAGTCACATTGAATTGAATGGACTGACCCTGAACCTAACTCAGTGGAGTCACATTGAGGCAAACAAATTATGGTTTAATTTGACTAGCAAAGCAGAGTAGGAAAAGAGTAGGCTGTTGACAGGGTATTGATTTCATCATTATTCTATATTGAATTATAAACCAGTAACAGTAGTTCATTGCTGGTTAGCACTGTACTGGCATGCCATAGGTCTGAATGCTCCTTCATTAAGGACAGTAATGATGGTTTACACATTCACAGCAGAAGCAAAGATAGTTGAGGCATATACTATATAGCGCATAACTTCCTCACAAACTTATTCACAGTATACTTTATTTAACACACGAACTGTGACCTGTATTTTGGAGGAGCTTGTGAGTATGCGAACTCTAGTCCAGTCACACAGACCATGACCTCTGCCACGGACATGAGGATCACCTGGGGAATCTGCCACATCAGATTCACGTCGCCATGGCAATCGTCATAGCGATAGTGAGCCACATAGAGTTGCAGGAGGCCAGACATTAAGAAACTCAAAGCTGCAGACAACATCCCAGTCACCAGCTAGAGAGGGAAAAGGGGAGAGACAATGAGGGGGGGAATGGGAATGAACTTAGTTCACTTACCTTGTGAAGTGGTTGGACTGTTAGCCCCATAGTGTGCTTTAAATGGGGGTAAACTATGTATTCCAAGAAAGGGATGATAAGAATGACCAAGAAATCATTTATACTGGGCATCAAATCTGGAACAATTACAAAATGTATCATTAATCAAGGTCTTCTCAAATTCACCCATATAATATGTGACCGTCTACAGGAAAACCGGGCACAACGCGGCGTGCGTAAATATCGAGAAAAGATCGATCGATTTTTTTAAAAATGTATTGTTTCAAGCCGACGGAAGGGAACGGTTAGGTCTATTATAGTGGGAACGACTTAAGCTACGACGATAAAACTTGGAGAGCTCAATATCTGGACGCCGACAACTCTGTAAGTGCAAAAAAAAATTTTCGAAAGGTGCCGCGTTGTGCCTGGTTTTCCTATAGACGGTCACATATAATCATGTACTTTCTCAAAGGAGTTAACATAATATTTAGTCAGCTGGCTAAGCTTGCCCACTACTGCACCATTGGAAACCACTTCTATTGTACTTGATGTCCTAATAACCTCTTTTACACTAATGTTTATTTTAAAGATTTAACAAGTAGTCCTACATGTAATTTCTCTCCACCACTTGTTAATTAAAAGACCTACCAGGTGGCACGTGAAGTTTCCCCACATAGCAGTCCATGTGTGTACCTTGTACCACCCAGGTGGTGTTCTGCTGGAAGAACAGAGCCCAGAACACCACCAGAGGACCAAACACTCCCAGGAAAGGAAGGAGTTGCAGCAACACTGACAAACAGGACTGAGATGTGCTCTCAATGGCTGTCTGGGGTATCAGGGCAGTTTTCTCTTCTGTGTTCAGAGAAGTCCCCTGGAAGGTTGTGTAATAAAGCTATAAATAGTATAGTAGCTGGGACAGCAATAATAGCTATTCTTAACTCCAAATGAAAGAAATTATATTTCCATTATTAGTCATAATCAGCATCCATTTGATACTACTACCGGGTACACTGTCTTGCTTACTTTTTTCGACTTATTCTTTCTGTGGCAGTAGCAAGATTGAATACATGACCTGTCTGGTGCATTCTTGATGTACAAGCAAGAGCCAGCTAGGAACAGGATAGCGGAGAGTCCAGTAGAACCTAGCAGAGTGACCCAGGACACCACAAACCCCACAGATTGTCTCAATATAGGGAGACCGGATTCTCCACCCAGAGAACCCAAGTTGCAGCACAAGTAGTACCATGAGAATGACCGACGTTTGGATTCAGACTGAGGCAAAAAAAATTTTTTTTATTTTTAGCTATCATTGGCAGCTAAAATTTCATCCAGGGATTAGGTGTTCAAATCTCACCTCTTCTTCGGTGAATTGATCAGCTACAAATACACTCTGAAGAGTATTGATGTGCCCGTACCCTAAGGCATATAACTGCACACATTGAGACAAAATATAACACATGTATACATAAATATAATGAAATGGTTAAAACTAAATTTTATGATGCCAATTAGACTATTTTGTCAAATTAGATAAACTACAAATAGTACTTAAAATATGCCAGGACAAAATGAATAATGGAGTCTTTATAACATTGAAGAGACCCTAACAATTTTATCAGTAAAATATAGTATAATGGTACCCAACCAGAAATTTTACTGTGATGGCTTACATATCACAATGGCTGACATTTGTTAAGACAGTGTATAATGGCATCATTCCCTAATTACTTACTACGAGTCCAACGGCAGCCAATACTATTCCAGTGGTGGGTGAGAAGTGAAGGTTGACACTGTCCAGTATGACATGTTTATGTAGCTCTGTACAATTACTAGACCAGTTGGTGGCTGGTGGTGGAGAAAGGAAGGACGTCACGTTCCCTGCACTCTCGTAGCAGCACTGCGGCTCTGAGATGCTGTACTGCCAAGTGGAGAGAGTCAGGAGGAAGATGCCAGATGTAGACAACAACACGCTACCTGTTTGAGTCCAGTAGTTTCCTGCACAACCAGAAATGGCGGGGAAAAGTGGGACCAATTATAACTGTCTTATACTTCATACTTTTTTAATCTGGTACTGTTGTTTTTCTTATTTACTTTTTCAGTAATTTTGCATCTGCAATTGTAACCCTCACTCCCCCTTAATAAAATACATACACCCATGTTTTTCCTATAATTTGACGACAAAAATAAAGCATGAAAATTGTCCAAGTGTTTGTATTTCAAAGTCACAGCAGTTAAAGTGGTCACTACAGCTGGAAATTAGCATTGGTCTTGTGAATAGTATTGTAAAGTCTAGCTGGATAAACAACAACATACCAATCAGTTTGTCTGCGAGAAGTCCTGCAGATATGGCACAGACTTGGTAAAGAGCAATGTATACATTAGTGGCCGTCGTAGCCAAACTGGTCCTCTCTTCCAGGCACACAAATAAGAACCTCACAAAGTAGAGCTCCAGAACTGCCTGCAACCCTGACCCAACATACCTAGAGTTGGTTCAGTACAGTATAGAGTGCAGGTACTACTTTGCAGATTTCTAGACTCACCCTTGCCCAACCGTGACTGCTAGGAGGAAGAGAACAGGGCCGTAGGGATATCTAGGCCGTACTACTCTAACCTCACTGCCAGATATAGCTAGGCTGCCGTCCCTAAGCTCCTCCTTCAACTGCGTTGGCACTGCAGCAGGGGTAGACATTCTCTCCCGCCACCGGCACCTTTCAAAGCCGCGCCCATGAAACTCCGCCCCCAAAACGAGCCCCACCCCTTGCATTCGCATTGCATGCAGAGAGGTGCAACCTAGCGATGGGATAGCAGCAAAACATGGGCTTCGAGGTGGAAAGATTCCCAGAGGAAGTGGACGAGGAGCTTATCTGCCCTTTTTGCAATAAAGTACTGCAGCAGCCTGTATCGGGAGGCTGCGGCCACACCTACTGCAAGGAATGTCTGGATAAATACATAGCTAGAAAGAGGGACGAATGTCCAGTCTGCCAATCCAAGCTCACCACAGAAGGAGCTACTGAACCCGAAGAGAACCTCGTCAAAAAGCTAGCAAAGCTTTCTTTACACTGCTCTCATCACAAATCTGGCTGCCAAGATGTGGTGGAGTATTTCAAACTTGATGAACATTTGCAGAAGGAATGTCTTCTAAGGCTACTCCCTTGCAAGCACAAGAATTGTCCAGACCAGATTGCTTGCAGGGACTTGGAGACCCACATGGAGAAATGTGACCACAGGCTAGTAGAGTGCAAGGTTTGCAAGGTGTGCCTCCCTCGCAAGGATATGCCAGCACATCAAGCCGTTAAGCGTTGCTTTGAGCAGCTTAACAAGCGAAGGATGGTAAAGAGTGCACGAAAAGTGAGCCACGACCTCCGGGAGCACAGAGTTTCCATGACGCACCAAAGGCATCTCACAGAGCAAACTGAGAGAAATCTGCTGAAGAATCACTACTTCCAGGATCGTGCCAAGTACCAAAGGTCAGTGAGCGCTGGTCCAGTCCTTATGCGAGCGTCGATCCAGGCTAGAGTCGGGAGCGCTGTAATCATTCCTACTCACACTGCAAGGACGCTGAAGAGTGCTGTCCTAGATACATGCATGCATTGCACCACTAAGTTCACTCAGGGAAGGCACATGAGTGCTAGAAGACACACACACAGCAAGGTGAGTCTATTCATGTTATTCTGGAATCACGTGTAATTACTTACTGTTTTAATGTTTTGTTTGTCCTTTGTACCAACTTCTTGTGGACGGATGGCAATGACACCACTGTTAGCCTGTAAGTTATATATATATATATTATATATATAATATAGGAAATTAAAAATATGTAGCTGTAGCATATGTATAAATTAATGCTGCTGTAATAAAACTTATAGCTAAGTCAACCATACATGAATTAGACCATAAAAGAATACTGGTACGCAAAAAAAATAATAAAATATATACAAAAAAACAACAACATAAAAAAACACATACACGAATGATGATCCAGTTGTATCAAATATACTTAAAGTTCCTTTTTGGCTCTATTTGTAGCTTAATTTGGCGAGCGAGACACTTACAGGGGTAACACAATTAAAAATCAGGGATGTTTGTACGTTTATGTATATGTGTGGACGTATGTATGTCATTTTGTACTTTGACCTTCTCGTATTTTTGTTGTTTGACTCCGTCCCAAACTTCACTAAATGGAATCCTCCGGTTTAGCGATCATTATCCGTATCATCCTAAAAATTGAATTGTTTACTGCTCTGAATTAGTTAAAACTCAAAAACACGGAGTTCCATTTCTATTCGAGTTAGTGGCGGTGGTAAGTTAATAAGCTATTTGTCACAGTTATAAGCCCTACTAAACAGTATTTGCTTGAAAATTCTTTGTCCACTAGAGTAACTACGAAGATAAACCTTTTGTAGGTATGTTCAGTTGTGCGAAAGTATAATCACAAAGAAAACGTGTAAAAGCTACTTGTTTTTGTTGCTTCTTTTTTTTTTTCAATTCTAACTGTTGCAGGGAGTGGTTACTATGGCATTGGAATCCCCTTTACCGTATACACATAATTTAAACTTGACTTTTTTTAGTAGCTGCTTGAGTGCTGAAGTTAAAATTAATCGTTTAACAATAGTGTAGTTTTAGGCTCGTTCGCCATTTGTGTTCAAGCACATCACTAGTACAGTGATTAATGCAATTTTACAGTCTAAGAAGTATCAGTGTCAAATATTATACCATTGGTTACCTGGCAGCATTGATTCACTTTTTTTTTTTTACTCCCTGCTCATAAAATGTTTTGTAGTGTGACCACTGCCAGACTTGGAGGATGTGGAATGGCCCCAGGGGATGGGCAAGTGTTCCGTCATCTACAAGATAAAACTCTGTCTCAATTATGTTGTTACGCTGCACACAATAATACATGCACTTACACATTTCAATCTTGTTTAATTTCAAGTTTGTTTTATCAATTACCTAATTTAAAAAAAGCTCTAATACAAAGTCATGATTAGTTAGAATAAAATCCCATCATGTTATATCAAAGGTGGAGATGCATTCAAAGCAATGCCCAGCATGTGCAGATTATGTAGCCTGCTATAATGCAATGAAAATGCCTTGGCTACGGTCATCACTTGTTTATGCAAATGAATTATCATACAAGCATATCATGAATACCAGATTAACGAAAGGACAGTTTGTCACTGTCAGAGGTGACGGAATAGTGACGTTTGAATCTGGACATGTCTCTGACTAGTCTGGTGTCGCTGACCTTTACCTTTCCTTGTATTATTCCCTGCCGCCCACTAATTCAAGGAAAGGTAAGGGTTGACGACACCAGACTAGTCTCTGACTACAAGAGCTAAACCAATATTCTTGCTAACAAAAAAAAAGGCAGGCTTACAAAAACTAAAGCAATGCGCGTGGTCATGAGTATAATCTGAATAAGTAGTCAACGCCTTTCAATGATGTCATATATCGTATAGCACAATTGTGCCCTCTACTCAAGTACAGTCTATTCACTTATTAAGAAATTTAAGAACTATGACATAAATGTTATACAAAAAAAAAGAAGTCAAATCATGCAATAATCGTTTAAATGAAAATTTATGCAGTGTTTAGATACACACAGCCTTTTCCATGACCTCTAAGGCTAATGGCATTGCTGTCTCCTTGAGGATCTTCCAGGAACTAGACTGGTACACTTCATGGGAATGATGCTTGATGAACATCATGCATGCATCCCTCAAAGAAACCCTCAGTGGAAGCTGATCGGCTATGAGAAGAACGTCCGCTACATTATCTACCGTCAGAGTGGTCTGAAGCTCTTTCTCACACAAAACGGCAAGATTATTTAAATTGTATTTGTCAGCTGCAAAAAGGAGATCCTTGGCTTATTAGGAGTATATATGTAAGACAAGAGATCAGACATAGCCTCTGGGTCCACGTCAAAGATTTCAACAACACCTTCTTTCTTCTCCTTCATTTCTGCTACAAACATCCTCTTAAAAACATCAGACTGACATGCAAGTATTGCTTTATGAACTTGAAACGTTTTACCATCGACCTTGATTTTTGCATCACTGAAAATGTTATCTCCCAAAATAGACCTCATGGTGTAGCCCGGATTATGCTCGATGTCACCTGGCCCTTTACCGGCAGTGGACACATCAAAGTCCGATAGAGACGTCAGAGTTGCTGTGAAGTGAATTACTAAGGCTCCATTGAAGAACAGCTCACGCAATTCTTGTGCCTCTGTGTTGTTAAAGTGTTGGCTACAGGAGGTAACACCACTGGAGGTGACAATTTCTTTTTCACTGAAGTAAATGCCATTTTTTACTTTTTGGGTTTGTGGATCAAATATTGAAGCGTAGCACTTGGACAGCCACACAGAAGGTTTCTCCTCACTGTAGTTGAGATTGTCATTCCCAATGTACATCTTTAGTCTTTTGTTGGCACTGTCATAGCTTGTATAAAGGTACAGAGGGAATGGCAGCACTCTAGAAAATACCAAAGGTGGACTAACTGCTGTTTTCTTAGCACTCATTAAAATAACCTCTGCTTCGTTGATGATCCATTTGTAAGCAATTTGCTCCTTGCGAGGAGTTGTCCAAGCTGAAGAGCATGGATTAGCACTGCACACACACAAACATAGATATGAAGGAAAAAAATTGAAAATAAAACTTGAGCAAAAAACAACAACAAAAACAACAACAACAACAACAACAACAACTCATTGGTAGCAAGTTGGGAAGTAAATCATAGAAACTTACTCAAAGGCAACATTAAAAGCTTACGTTATCTTTCTTGCTTCTTCTTCAGTCATGGATAACAGGCAGGTGTGCTTTACTTAGCCAGCAAGCCTCAGTGTCACATGATGGACCAAATTAATATCTGATATTATCTAATCACTTCAAGTTGTAGTATTTGACCACATAGTGCCACTGCTGGTAAATAATGGTCAAGAGCTTGAGCTTGGACTTAAGCTCTATCACAAACTATTGGGCTTGAGCTTAAGCTCAATTGATTGATAGTTGTTTGCTGAATGGATCAATATTAGTAGACAATAACACTTTCCCATTTTACCTAATAGGCTATTAGCCACAGCCAATATTAGTAATTTTATTAATAAAGTCATTTCCTTTTTGTTTATTGAATTATGTAATTTTCAATGTTCTTTCACGAATAAAATGAATAATAAAGATTTCCAACTTCTGAATAGAGCTTGGGCTTGACTTAAGCACATGTCCACAGGCTGGAAAAACCTGCTATTACTATTCAGCAACTACCTTCCATATGGGTGTACTGTGAAGTGCCAGCATGAACCTTGAATAAAGCAGTTTTATATATACAAAAGCTGCACACACATTAAACTTTAGTGACTCTTCAATCCTTTAAATATCAATTGTTATGTTTTGGTTTTTGGTTTTTTTAAGGTTGAAGCCCAAAGTCTCGGGTTTGGTTTTGTATCTTCAATTCTTAAATATCTATTGTTTTCAGTCTTTTTTTTTTTAGGTTGAAGCCCGGAGTATCGAGTTCGGTTCTGTGACCACGTACTACCTTAGTTGTTGCTTTGTTTTTGTTGTCGTTGTTTCTTTATTCTTTTTTTTTTTTCAACATTTTTTAAAGAGAAAAGTTTACCTATGTATAAATAAAATGCAAAATTCCTGGATAATTATTGAGTGCATGCCTAACTTGTGTCTTTCATGGTGATATGAAAATTTCATATCACCATGAAAATCTTCAACAAACACGTTGTCCTTGCTCTCAAAATTTTATGTATGAAACTATGATTTCAATGTGGCTTTTTTTATGGGAATAAAAATTCATGTGAGTATTAGTTATGTGTGAATCCTAATGTCAATTATTATAGTGATTTCTGAGCTGCTGATCACATCTACAAGCTTATGATAATGAATCATATAGCCTATAATTTCATTATTACTTATTCATTAAATCAAAATGGAGAGTAGCTAATATAATAATAGTAACTATAGTTATATTTCAATAGTTACTACTAAGATTTATTTATAGCTACATGGAGCAAAGCGGTTTCTAGGTATTGACAGAAGCCTTTTCCATAACTTCTAAAGCCAATGACATTGATGTCTCTTTGAGGTCCTTCCAAGAACTAGACTGGTAAACTTGTTGTGAATTGTGCTTGATGAAATTGATGCATGCCTCACAATGACTCGCAAAGGCAACTGATCGGCAATGAGAAGCACATCAACTACATTAGCTTTGTTAGTAGCTCTTTCTCACAGAGAGCCGCAAGATTAGACATACATATTGTACTTGTCAGCTGCAAAGAGGAGGTCCTTTGCCTTCTTCTTGATATTGGGAGCAGAACCCGTGTAGATGAAAGACAAAAAATCAGACATTACATCTGGATCAATGTCAAAGATTACAACAACTCCTTCCTTCTTCTCTTTCATATCTGCCAAGAACATCCTCTTAAAAACCTCAGACTGACACGCAAGTATGGCCCTGTGAACTCGAAATGACTTTGAACCTACTTTAACTACAGCGTCACTGAAGACATCATCTTCCAACATGGACCTCATTGTGTAACCTGGATTATGGTCAACGTCACCGGACCCTTTACCAGCAGTAGACTGCACAATATCGGATAGAGACGTCTGTTCAGGGGTTGTAAGTCCCTGAGCAGAAGCTTCAATTCGAAGGACCACCTAGGCAAAGCCCTAGGATGCAGCATACACTGATGCCCTACTCTTAGAAGAACCAGACACCCATACACACAACTAAAAGTGCACTAGTAATCACTTTACCAATAATCAAAAAAGAGATAGACTGAGGAAAGAGGCCTCAGGCCTTTTCATATGGAATGACAGTCTTAGTGAGCATGCTCACCAAGCAGGATGTAATGTATGAATATGATTAGGTTCATGCAGGAATAATGTGATATCATGGCGTTGTTTGGTGTAGACCCAAACAACGTCAGAATTGCTGTGAAGTGAATCACCAAGGCCCCATTGCAGAACAAGTCACGCAGATCTGATGGCTTTATGTCGTAGAAGAATTGGGCACCAGAATTCATGCCACTTCTTGTAATAATTTCTCTCTCACTAAAAACTATTCCACGTTTTACCTTCTGGGATTGAGGATCAAATATTGAAGCATAGCACTTTGATAGCCAAACAGAGGGCTTTTCTCCACTGAAGTTGAGACTATCATTTCCAATATACATGCGCAGTCTGTTATTTATGCTATCATGGCAGATATAGAGATACTGGGGAAATGGCGGCACCTTGGAAATGGAAAGAGGTGGACTTACTGCATTTTTTTCCGCACTCATCAAGATAATTTCTGCTTCATTGATGACCCATTTATAGGCAAGGTGCTCTTTGCGGAGACTGGTCCAAGCAGTGTTACATGGGTTGGCTCTGAGATCAGAAAAAGACGCACAGCTACATAGCTTTAGAAATTCAAAATCTTCATAAAGAAAAAAAAGAAAGAAGAAGAATTGGTTATAACTATAACAACTTACGTATACTGTCTGGCTTCTTCTTCCGTCATCTTAACCGAGTACCAGCTATTGTTCAGGTAATCATTTAGCAATCACAAGATTGCTTCAAAATGACATTCATTTTTTTTTTTCAGTCAGTTACTTATGAATCTCATTTAAAGTATACAGTGAAACCTCTCTTAATGGACATTCTATGTAAAGGACATCTCTCTGTAATGGACAATAGTAAAAGCACAGATGGGAGTTACCATAACTAAATAAGAACCTCTATGTAAAGGACACCTCTGTATAATGGACAAATCAGGTTGTTCCTATAGTGTCCGTTATTTGGAGGTTTCACTGTATTGGGTCAATTCTTCCGCCCGACTTTGGATTTGCTGTCTCTGCCTCTGCAGCTCGAATTTCACCAGCGTACTTTGATTCTTCAAAAGATTGCTCGGATGTTATATCATTCTAACTTACATAATATGACAAACATATTTAATAAAATAAATACAACTTAACAGTAGCTATTTCTATCGTTTCAGCACTTCCTCTTGCAGAATTCGAAGCCATTTCGGGTAAGGTTAAATCTGCCTTAGCAAACAAGTTTGATGTATACAATGCCTCCAGGATAAATGCCTCCATTAGTACAATACATTTGAGCATCTTGACCAGATTGGAAATATTTTATGAATCAATTATAGTAGTCAAGAGAAAGATGATTATGATAAATAAGGAGGGGAAAAAATTATGCTAGAGAGAGAAGACAATTATCATGTGATTGAATGGTCTATGAAAACGAGTTATTGATTGAATGGACAAGAATAGAGAGCTTAAGAGAAGACTTATAAAACTGTACTTGGCTTGTTCCTTCGTACGATCTCAGCCTTTAATACCTCATCATAGCCCTCAAACAAGAAATATGCATCCAGGTAATGGCCACGGAGCATCGGTGGATACCACATGTAGTCATCCGGCCACATGCAGTCAAATGGAATGTCTGAATGAGTAAACCACTGCGGTCTCATTTCTGACAAGAGAATAAAATACACCAATAAATACAAGGAATCTCAAATTAAGAGCTCACACCTTCTGTTTCCACTGGCGTTCCAGTGTAGGTATACGTTCTGAACACATGTACTTCCATGAGCTGTGGCTGCCCGACGAACTCAAATATGAGGACTCCTACTTTGTCCAGATTATAGACGTCTAGGTCACATTCCTCTTTGGTTTCACTGGAAATACAACAGAACAATATAGCTTCAAGCACATCCTTTCTTTTTATTGATCTTTTACATTAATGTTAATATTCTTATAATTAGATGACAATTAATTTTTTCCTTTAAACCCAAAAAGGTCATACACATAAGTTAATAAAGAGCTACTGCAAGAATGATTAGATGTCACCATTGAAAGGTGAGGCTGAGCACATTCCTTTATTCACTCACCGTATCGCACCTTCCTCTATAGTTTCCTCTCCGACAGCTACCTTGCCTCCAAATCCATTCCAACGACCCTTTCCAAATCCCCTCTTTTTCATGCCTAGCAATATTTGCCCCTCTTTCAGCACAAACAGAAGGGTCAAAATTTTGTTGGGAGGCCTGGTACACCCGGCAGAAATCCCGACATTCAATAGTTCTTGCTCCATCATTGAGTAAACTTCTGCGAGAAGTCCTCAAAGCTAAACCCTTTACCCAATTGCTCCGCGGGTCTGGTTTGCAAAGACTCGACGATTGAATGAAAACTTCAGTAAGTATACCAAAGCTCGGGCGTAGTAAATTTACTTATGGCCATGAAAAAATTGTAACAACATTTTCATTGTATTAGGATTAAAAAAATGCAGAGGTGAAAAAAAGTTCAGCTTCTATTCTTGTGCATAATCTCCACCTTTGCAACTTCATGGTCTTGTAACAAAAAATAGCTCCCATTCATAGCCAAAGGAAACCATCGCTCTGCGTCTGCAGTCATGTCATCAAATGGGACGTCAGCAAAATCAAACCACTGTGGCCTGAGATCTGCAACAAAAAAAACGACAAAAAAACAAACAGCAAAAACAACAAACCAAGTTATGCCTTAACGTATAGTAAATAATAACATGTATATATAATATATTTTACAAATCCACTTGCATAAGAATGATGTGTTTTAAATAGAAGTATTGCTACAACACAATAGCAACAGAAAAATATAGATGTCATTACTTTTGAAACTGGGTTTTCCAATTTATCTAGTTTCTTTGTCCTACTAATGTCACCTACTCCTCATTTACTCTTTACACTTAATACCTTCAGTTTCCATGAGTGTCCCAGAATAACACAAAGTTCTAAAAATGTGTAGTTCCATTGGCTTCGACTGTCCAGCAAAATCCAGAATCACTTTTCCACATTTGTCCAAGCGAGTCACCTCTAAACCACACTCACACATACATCTGCACAATGGAGGATCGTAACTGGAAAAGATCTTGAATGTCACTCAGTTATCACTGTTTGCAATGGCAGATAGTCACCTTTTAGCACCATCTTCAACCGTTTCTTCGTTTAAAATTTTTCCACTAAGTCCACTCCAACGGTCTCTTCCGTACCCATCTTTTTCCATATCCATTTTTCTTTTTGCCAAGCAACAGTTTACCGTCACCCAGAACAAATACTAGACAGTAAAAATTATCAGACAGATTTTCAGCAACACTGGTCATTGCAGCATAAGAAATGAGCGACACTTTACCTACTCGATTATGCAACCAAACCCTGCCCCCGACGTCCTTTACCATTATTTTTGTAGACTTCACACACCCCCACACAGTACAATGACGGATCTAGTTCGTTTGTCCATAGATATACAAATATGAGGCTCTGTTAGTGTTCCGTTATGGAGTTCCAGAACGCCGAATTGGACTGTGTAGAGCTGGCCAAAAAAGACGTTGCTAACCAGTTGAACGTATGTTTTATAATTAGTTTGCATTTCGAAACCGTGTTTTTGAGCTATTTGTGCCTTTGAAAGCCATGTCGTTAGAATACAGTCATAATACTAGGCCGGGTGGAAAGGAGGATAGTGTTAAGTCCTCCTTCATGAACCCTAATCTATCTTTCCAGCTTGTTATGTCATGCAAATGAAAAGTGTGGAACAAGTTTTGAGTTTTATTTCATGCATACATTTGGGGTTATAGTGGTGTTCAGTTCACATTAACTAGTATTGCAAGCTCTCATTATGTCAATTTTAGTTTAATGTGGTGGTGACTTAATTTGCCTGACGATCGACTTTAAAATTCTATCTCCTTCATAGAAACCAGAAGCTTTGGAAAGATTAGAGCAATACAAGAGGAAGATCTCTAGAAAGAAGGTAATTGAGTAGTATTCAATTATCTCGTAAGTTACATCTAGTTTTGGGAATGGAGGGTGGGTGCATTGACTAGCCAGAACATTGTCTTGTGGCTGTCCTCAGTTAGTGGATCGCCACGTTGTAGTAGTCTCGTACTCTAAACTGTCAATGCATGCATGTTTGGTACGAGGTCTTTTCAGGAAGTAAAGATGAAGTGTCAGATATAGCAGGTCCTAAGTATGACTTGAATTTACTGAAATAGGATATTACTATTTGTGTGTGTGTGTGTGTGTGTGTGTGATTTTTGAGAGATGTGAGTGTTGTCATGGGCTGGTAACCATTTTATTTTCATCTTTCTAATTTGGATTGGACTAAACATAGAGTTTGTCCACAACTCTAGTTTGGATGTACCCCCTTTGGGAGCTCAGTGTGTTTGTGTGTGTGTGTGTTTGTGTGTTCATGTGTTTGTTTGTGTGTGTGTGTGTGTGTAGGCTAGTGTAGAGTCCCAGCTGCGTAATGCAGTTCAGACTCAGCTTGATGGCGTGCAGAAAGGGCTGCAGACTTTACAAGAACTGGGCAAGTATGTAAGAGAAGTGAAAGACGATGTGGGGGAGGTGGAGAAACTGTACAGAGACTGCGCTGAGCTGGCGGATGTGGTCACACCCATCAAGGAAGTCAACAGGAAGCACCAACAGGTATGGGCGGAGTCAGTGCTAAAAGGGTAGTTTAGTTCTGCAGTATCATGAAGTCCTTAACTGTTGCCTTACGTATGCTTGATGTTACATCAGTGTGAGATAATGCTGTTCACGGTCGTAACTTCTACAAGGCTTGATCTGCCAATGAACCATTGGTCTAGACTTACTGCATCAGTGATTTGATTTAGTGTAATCTTTTTTCTTTTTTTTTCCTTCTTTTTTTTTTTTTAACTGGGGGGTGAAATTCCTGTATTGTATGGAATAGAGTGTGGGTGTTTACTGCGCACACACATACACACGCACATGCACAAACACACACACACACATACAGTTTTTCACACATTTCAGTAGTTGGCACTCCCTGGGCATCAATTAGTTATGGTGATTGCAGCAGAGTCAACATGTTGTAAAAGTGTGAATATGATGATGTCCTTGTGATTATGTCTGGCAGCTCAAAACTACCACCGGCCACATCAACAACATCTTCAACGTGCCAACTATCGTCAAGGAGACTCACCAGCTCATTGAGGAGGGGCAACTGCTGCAGGCGCACAGGAAGTGAGTTCAAAGTGGCGTGGGAGGAAACTGTGATGAAAATTTCAGACATGTGACATAGTATTGCCATAATAGTTTAATGACTGGTTGCCAAAACAATGCTCCAACTGGTTGCCATAACAACCTCTATATTATATAAGTTGATTCTTTCCCCAAATTATGATAACAACTCGTAAACTGCGTGGATAAGAGTTGGGAGTGCTGGAGGCTTGTAGTTGATCACACGGTTGTTGTTGTTGTTGTTGTTGTTGTTGCTGTTGTTGTTGCTGCTGCTGCTGCTGTTGTTGTTGCTGCTGCTGCTGCTGCTGCTGTTGTTGTTGTTGTTGCTGCTGCTGCTGCTGTTGTTGTTATAGGTGTTGTCATAATTGTTGTCACTAAGATTTGTGTATTACTGCCTTGTGTTGTATGTATGTAGATTGTCTGAATTGGAGCACACCAGAGACGAACTCTTCATTCAACTCTACCACAGTGAGGATGCATTTGTCGACAAGAACACAGTGAGTTGTGCAGAGCTTGTTTGTGTGCATGTGAGACGATTGTAAGACCAACACTTACAGGAATAGGAAGTCAAAACATATCTTGTCTGTTCCCAAACAAGACTCCCAGCACATCCTCATGTCTTAGGCTTGCTACGTAGCTTAGTCTTTGTGCAGCTATGTGTGCCCGTGCAGCTAAGTGTGTTCGTGCATCTTGTAGTGTGTGAGTCGATGTATTGTTTTTATCAAGTTCATTCGTTCGTGTGTTTTATTTTGTGTACAGTCTCTCCACCATTACTTTGAACCTCTTCACGGACTTTCAGTGAGTTAACATACTCACACACACACACACACACGCACACACACACACACACACACGCACACACACACACACAACAAACATGCTAGTACACGCACTCTTACACATACAAACTTATGTATGTACGTCATTAAAATGTGAAGAATACTTCAACTGTTTTCACTTGGTTGCAACACAAGCATATTCAGACTTACACACTCGTACATATATTCACACATACTCACACACATACTCACACACATGCACACACTACATTCACACCACAGTCAAAGCGCACACATACACAGTCACGAGTTATACTGCCCTCTCTGTGTGTCTCTCTCTCTCACTAGGATGCCCTGGGGCAGCAGCTATGGCTTGTGATGGATCAGGTGACAGGACTGGTAGGGACGGAGCCAACCAAAGTCGTGACGGCCTTACGCATTCTGGAGAGAGAAGAGAAGACAGATGGCATTATCAAGTCTGTGCTCATAGACAGAGGAATACCAATGGCCCAGCTCCCTGGGAGGCCCAAAAACTGGAAGCAGAAGTGCCTTGAAGTCTTAAAGTCAGCCATTACTAACAGGCAAGTAGAGTAAACAGAAGGAGAGGGAAGGCTGCATATGTATACATGCATGAATGTGCAAGTTAAAAATGAATTAATAAGTCAACAGCGAAGAGCCATTAACGTATTTATTGTGTGTGTCTTAATTTTTCTGTCTCACAGATATCAGAAACTAGATCCATCTGAGGAGGAGAAGATGGAGAACAAAGTGTGGTTGAGCAGCTACTTGGAGGAGGTGGCCAAGTTTGCCTTCACTGACATGAAGGAGATGAAGGATTCTGGCAGTAAGTGCTTCCCTCCTGGCTACGACATCGTGGACATCTTCATAAGGGAACACCATAGCAATCTAACTCAAGTGGTATGTGTGTGTGTATGTATGTATGTATGTGTGTATGTATGTGTTATTGGCGAGCGAGCGAAGCGAGCGAGACACTCTCAGGGGTAACACAATTGAAAATCGGAGATGTTTGTTTATTTATATATATGTTTGGACGTACGTATGTAATTTTGTACTTTGACCCTCGCGTATTTTTGTGTTCTCTCCGTGTTCTACCCCATCCCAAACTTTACTAAACAGAAACCTCCGGTTTAGCGATCATTACCCATATCACCTTAGAAATTGAATTGTTTACCGCTTTGAATTCTTTTGTGGGTGCAGTTAAAACTCAAAAACTTATGGGAGCTCCATTTCTATTTGAGTTAGTGGCGGTTGTAAGTTAATACGCTATTTGTCACAGCTATAAGCCCTACACAACAGTATTTACTTGAAAATTCATTGTCCACTAGACTAACATTGAAGTAAGTATTGCGTAGGAATGTTCAGTTGTGTGAAAGTATTGTGCGTTACAACTACTACACAGAGAATAAAGTTTAAATAACGTGACTTGATTTTGTTGCTTCTTTTTCAATTCAAACAGTTGCGGGGAGCGGTTACTGTGGCATTGAATCCCCTTTACCATATATACATAATTTAAAAACTCGAATTTATTTTAGTAGCTTGAGTGTTAGTAGTTAGAATCAATCGTTTAACAATAGTGTGGTTTAAGGCTCGCTCGCCATTTGTGCTCAAGCACACCACTAGTGTATGTACGATTATATGTACAGTATGTATATATGTTTGTATGCATGTATGT
>WLWD01002152.1_pt1 | contig 111800 bp, 67 predicted proteins | sample 6712731 | NCBI WGS metagenome assembly WLWD01 (sample SAMN12718690, study PRJNA576275) | sponge metagenome | isolation source: marine sponge | host: Mycale hentscheli | place: New Zealand: South Island, Marlborough, Capsize Point | collected 2014-11-01 | reverse complement strand
TAGTAGTTAATGTGTTGTTATTAATGTTGTTTAGCTGGAATAAACAGAATCAAGCAAGGAAGCATAATGCCTCTTTGGCTTTCTGGAATGTGTCACTATATAGCAATTATAATAGAATCGTAGCAGAATGTCAACTCCTTTACGGGAAGAAAATTAGTCCACTAGAAATAAGGAACTACAATTAAACTAGATCTAAATTACCCATTAGAATTAGAAAATGTATCAATACCGGGAAAAAAAGGCAGTATATACTCTCAGAACCCTCAAATTATTAATATTATTAGTATTTTGTTGTTGTTTTTATTTATTTATAGGAGCACAGGGGATCAGTGAATTACCTGCAGCAGGTCAGAAATGTACAAAACTACTCTAACAACACAAATATTTAAGTATCATTAGAATATTTAAGTATTTTATGCTCGAGTGCATCAATTAGTTTTAACATAATGAAGTAGAGTACTTGTATAATGAGAGTTCTAAAAAAATACTAACCTACTAGTACTTAATTAAATTTTCCTCATGAAGATGGCTGAACTGAGAACACAGGAAGATGGCTGAACTGAGAACACAAGTGTGCACGATTATTACCTGGGGAAAAAACAAATTAAGAGAGGGAATTCAAGAGGGCAATTCTGAGTCTGCAGTTGAAATATAGAAGTTTCAATATGTCTACCCCGGAGGTTCTATCTGATGCTTTATTAAACCACAGTACAGTGTATTACATTAATTAACCACTAATGACCATTACATTAATTACAATTTTTGTGGCTATCTAAAGAGTCATGTTTAAATATTAGTCTATAATTAAATACACAGTACATGTGCTATTGATCATATGTGACCGTCTACGGGAACCGGGCACAACGCGGCGTGCGTAAATATCGAGAAAAGATCGATCGATTTCTTAAAAATGTATTGTTTCAAGCCGACGGAAGGGAACGGTTAGGTCTATTATAGCAGGAACGACTTAAGCTACGACGATAAAACATGGAGAGCTCAATATCTGGATGCTGACAACTCCGTAAGTGCAAAAAAAATTTTTTCGAAGGGTGCCGCGATGTGCCTGGTTTTCCTGTAGACGGTCACATATATAGAAGTATAAGTACTAGTAAATAGTATTTTCTGTTGTTGTTGTTGTTGTTGTTGTTTAGCCTCCTCTAGTCTCACTGTTGACAATCTAACAGCTGTGTATGAGGCTGTGCATTCTGCCAGATTGAAGTGGTATGAGATTGGTCTGGGACTGAAGGTGGCCATGGGAACACTGGATGACATTGAAGCAGATGAGACTTCGGCTAGTAAACGTCTCCTAAAGACACTGCAGGAGTGGCTGCAAAGTGGCACTGATTGTTCTTGGGCTGCACTCAAAAAAGCTTTGGAGAGCCCAATAGTTGAACGCAAAGACATAGGACAAAAATTAGAGGCTCTAATATATGGCAAAGGTAACTAATCTTCGTGTTTTATCTGGTCCATTTGCTGTTAAACATAATCTATGACTATCTTTTCTCTACTGAATACCTGTAAAGTACTTAATTTTCAACACATACAACATGGACCTATACCCCCACATTGGCATAAGCATCATAGCTATGGGTTCTAGGTTCCTCAAGATCCTTAAATGAATAATATCAACAGTGATGTTTTAATTGGTGAGTGTAAGAATAGGGGGTAACAAAATCAAGATTTTGTGGTGTTTATTTTTTTCTTCATTTAATTTGCTTGTTTATATGGTACATGTGACCCCCTTTTTCGCCCACACTGCTGATTTTATGTAAGTTATAAAGTGTCTTGATGAAATAAGGGAACAAAGTAATGAATGAACTTGTCAATAAATCAAACTAGCCAGTGGGAAGCCTAAATGCATGAACTTTAGTTTACTTTATATAAGTATAATGGACCCAGGAAGCATTATTTCTCTTCTTTGGTGTTGAATAGGTGAGTCAAGTTAGAACATTAACTATAGATATAATGCAAAGAGTCATAATGTGAAGTTGGCTATCATTACTTACTATAAAAAGAATATAAATTGAAGGTTTTTTTTAATTTTAAGAAATGAAGAATTTAATAAATCCTCATTGTACATAATATATTTATGTTAGCTTGCTCACCAAAATGCTCAAACACACTACTAGTTATAGTATTCATTATGTAGTACTTCCTGTAATTAAATATTAGAATGGCAGCAGGTATTGTATTTTTACTGACTATTATGAACACTATACAGGAGTCAAAACAAAGTTTTCACATATTATATTGAGTCCTATGCACAGGCATAAGGCGTGGGTTGTGGTAGTTTGTAACTCACACTTCAGGGAAGAAAAATGGTACTGCTTAAAAGTTTTTATATTGGTTCTAGTCATTGAAGTTGTAGCTGTTTCGATTGATGTTACCACTAATGAGAATTAGGCTATCAACTCTTTGCACATTTTTCAATTGTCAGTAGTAAGTAGATTATCGCTTATTCTTTTTAGTTTGAATTTTTCATCTGCAGTATATAGCCAATTTTATTGTACTGGCCGACTGATGATACAATAGCACCAATGAGCAATAACGCCAATGAGTATAGTTTTTATGCCTAGAAATACGATGGCACAATGTAAAGGGGAAGTATTACTAAAAGCTTTTAGCAAATTTTCTGAAATAGACCTTGCCTTGTGAATCAATCAGTGGCAAGCTATTGATGCAAGTGGTTGTCTATCTTTTCAATAAAAGTGTGGGGTTGGGCACCTTCTTTGAGCCAGTAAAAGGTTATCGATGAAGAATACTCGCTCCAGTGAGGTGCTAATACGAAGGTAGTTTACAGCCACCAGAGTAATGTGGCTTCAGCGGTGCACCCAGGATGACTCTCCAACCAGTAGAAATTTATTGTTAGTTGGGAAAGGGTACAGAACACACACACACTCCAAATTACAAACTAAACAGACTAGCAAAAGTGATACAGAGTACAGGCATATACGGGCACCAGGCCGATACCCAGCCAGTCGGCTCATTGTCCCATGCCCATAAAACACAAACCAATGTGACTCACAACATGATATAACTAAAAATAGAGTGTTTGTGCATATTATGGTTGGTCCCTGTCTTCTTTTCCTGTGTTCACTTTATTCTTTGTCCTTTCTCTCTGCTTTACTTCCTTTTCTTTCAATGGCAAGCAGACCCACATTTTCCCCCTCACCCTAAGACTTCACCTCTAGGGTGAGTCTGACAACTGACATGGATGGTCTCCATTGAGTCCGGGTCTTCCTCTTCTGTTCTGCAATTCTGGCTGCTGAGATCGTCTGCATTGCCATTCATGCATCCTGGTCTGTACCTAATGTCAATGTCCATTTCTCGTAACTTCAGAGCAAATCTGTTCAGCCAATGATTAAAAAACTTACTTGTTAAATGATTTACACAGGGCCTGTGATCTGTGTACACCTCAAATGCTGCTCCATAGAGGTAGTATTCAAAATGCTTCACTGACACCACTATTGCTAGAGTCTCCAGGTCGGTCACAGAGTAGTGGTTTTCTGCTCCCTTTAGCTGATGGCCGAAAAAAACTACTGGTAGTTCAACACCATCACACACTATGTGGAGACATGCACTGATCCCCCATCCTGAGTCTGTGTATTGAATAAATGAATCCGAGACACACGGAACATTAACCACAACACAATCACACAATACATTACATAACTCACTAAAAACACTGTCCACCTCCTGCTTCCACTGAACCAGCCGTAGTACTGACACAGACATTGCAGGAGTCAGCACTGATGACCACTTGTTCCTCACAAACTGTCTATAGTATCCAATAGACCCCCAAAATGCTCTTAACTGTTTCTTTGTCTGTGGTTTACCATATCTTTTCATTGATTTCACCCTATATAATGGCACTGCAATTTTTCCATTTCCTACTTGGTGTCCTAGATAAGACATGTACTTCCTGCCAAACACACTTCTGCTAAGCTTTACCTTCAACCCAGCTTACAACAAGCAAGTGAACACCCCCTCCAAATTCCTTAAATGATCTTTCCAAGAAGCGCTGTATATGATGACGTCATTAATACAATTTGATGCGCACATTGCCACTGGTCTTAATACTTGTTCAATGACAAATTGGAATATTGCTGGCACATTATTTAGGCCAAATATCATGCACTTGAACTTATACTTCCTTTTCGAACTTACAAAAGTAGTTTTCTCTGAGCTAGCTTCATACCTGGTGGCTGTTCCATTTCCTTGTCTTCTTCTGCTATTACACACGCTGAACTAATCTCAGCTGGTCCAGGCACATATTTCTTAGAATTGTTGATGGGGATCACTCTAGGTCATTTCCCTTGTACAGTAAAACTTCTATTAACGACCTCTCCGAGATGCGACCGACCTCTCTGGAGAGACCAAATCATGCGTTCCAGATTGCAACTACATCTAATATAGTGCATTTAGAACCTCCAAGAAGCAATCACCTCTTATTTCCAACCAGTGCCCAATTTATCTGTCCCATCTATATAGTTCAAAATAACTAGATTTGCCCCTCTACGAGCGACAAAAGACCGCACCTATTGAAAATTTGAGAGATTGTGGTCAAGCATAAGCTAATGAAAATAGCATACTACACTACTTTTACAGTATCCAATTTTGTCAGGGAGAAATAGTATTCACTAAATGCTGGCTGAAAGTTTGATGCTTTTTTCTAATCTTCATTTGAACAAAAAGTGCAAGAAATAATATCCACAGGACACCAAGTGCTACTAGGAAAAAATCACCTGGCTTGCTACCAAAAATACAGATTGGTGTGGTTCATTACACCACATCAAACAGTCCTCGTATTCCGGAAAGTTATATTTTACAGAAAATTGCATCTCTAGTGGCAGCACATACTATCAGAAGAGTAGTGGGCTAGCTACCAGTATCCACAAGAAGGCAATTGAGACTTAAGAAGAACATTTTTCTTGTAAGATGCTTGTCATCACGACTATTCAGATAACCACAATACGACATGCATCAAAATGATTGTATTTTTAATTCAATTTCCCGAACTCTTTATCACAAATAACGACATTTACAAAAAACCCTCTGAGAAGACATTAACCTCTGAGAAGAGACCAAAGTCCCATCCTGAATGTGGTCATTATTCAGAAGTTTTACTTTAAATCAGTTATTGGCAAGCCACTATTTAGCTAAAGAATATCACAAAGAAAACGTTTAAATAATGTGTATTGTTATGCTGTTATTTACAGTTGCAGCGTGTTGTCACTATAGCACTAAAATCCCTTTACCGTGTATGCGTATTTTACAAACTCGACCTTATTTTCAGTAGCTTCAGTGTTAGAAGTCAAAATCATTCATATAAAAATAGTATAGCCTTTAGGCTAGCTTGCCATTTGTGCTCAAGCACATCACTAGGTCTGTAGTTAACTCGTGCCAGTTTGTCTATAACTATGTAAGGCCCCTCCTACGATGACTCCAGTGCACCATGTAGACCTGGAATGCACAACAGAATCTTCTCCCTTACTTCTAGCTCTCTTAGTGACTTGTTCCTGTTGTGAGCCTCAGTTCTCCTCCCTGCACATCCTCCGGAATAGAGAGTACACATTTGTGCAGGGTAAAGAGACAATCTTGGAGGAATTCATCCCATGAGCTAATTTTCACTTGTTTATTCTGCTCCTCTGCCCACCCTGCACAGAGAATATCAAAGGTCTTCCTCAGTTTATGCCCAAAACTATTTCATGTAGCGAAATCCCTGTATCTCTGTTTATATGTCTTCTCTACTCTTTTACACTTCAGATTCTTATGTTCTTCCTTGGCTGTCATGGCTGCGGACTTAAGTGTGATAGCTAACTCAGGTCTTTGTATGCCGTAATTGACCTAGTATCCTTAACATTGTGTTCTGTCCTACTTAGGCCTAGTCTATAAATTACTGTCATATGCCTTAGCTTCTGTGTCAAGCAAAAACCTGTCCACTAGTGCTTTAAGCATTCAGCATCTGTCCACTCTATCTGTCTCTTTCTACTCCTCCCTCCAGTTAAAATATTATTTCAATTCCGCTTTTCATATATATATATAAGCCTGTCTTCTCCTGTACTCATAAGTTGAATTTGGGTCTGAAATCAGATCTAAGCATGCATATTTTGCTTTGGATTACAGCTTGGAGATTAGTATTCTCTGTGTTGTCTGCTCGTTTTACTTTCACTTGTGCAAGCTCAATTTTAAAACTGCAGGAACTGACTATCGTCAGCTCCATCTTTGTAAGGCAAAATGTCTGTCAACTACTTGAGACTGGTTATAACACCTCGTTTTCTAGGCTTTCTGTCCTCCTTTAGCCCTGTCAGCATCATCTCCATTAGCTGAAGATGTTTATCTTCTCTATTTCCAGTTACTGGTTTCACTTCTCTTTCCTCATGCACGTCCAGCACTGAGCTAGCACTAATATCTACTCCATGACTCTTGTCTTCTTCTATACCGACTTCCTGTCCCTCACTCAGCTCTCTTCTAACTTCTCCTTTTTAAACCGAGACCTCTGCAAGAAGTTGACTTAAGTGGTAAATGAGGCCACAGAGTTTGCATATTAGTTGGGGTTGGAACTAATATCTGATGAAAAATGCCACTCTGTATTTCTATAATTTGTTCTACATGCAGATCCTTTTCAGTACGTGCTACAAAATCGCACCAGGATATATCATAACAGTAAATCTGGCAATGGATTTTTGATATCTATAGTGATGTCATTTCTTCCAAGAAAAAGCAATGGAGCCATCATCTCTTTTAATTTTTTTCTAAACAAAATGACTTGCTCGTAGAGTGTGCTTCTTCAAGGGTCATTTCTTTTAAAGAAAGTGGAGCCTTGACTTCAACAAGATCTTTTGTTGAAGAGTAAGTGGGATCATAGACAACTCCTTCAGGACTTGAAGCAAGCCATGAATTTTGTTTTGTTCTATAATCGTACATATTCAATCAGATAAGTCACTTTTTTTGCATTTTACAACTGAATGCCCGAACTAGTCAAGAGAGCCATTTATTAGAACATGATTTCTCATGTGAAATTTGGCATAAAAAATGGTCATTATTTATTAGAGTGGCTTCACCTTAGTAGGAAAATAGAAGTCAAATATCGGAATTGTCATCATCCTATTATATTTTTTAGACTATTTTTTCAACTTCTTTGTCCATTTCTACAAAACAAAATGCTGTTGTACACAGAGTTGATGTATTGTAGTGGTCACTCTGTGACTATTTACCCTGTGTAAGGTAGGTGAGGAGGTTATTAATTGGTATCATCACTCCAAGAAGCATATCTAATCTAACACATTAAAATTACTTGTTCTTTGAGAGCACTCTTTACTTTTTTATATAATGTTTGTGTATGTATCTGTGTATGTGTATATTATTTTAGAAGAAACGCCATTAAAGAGTTTGAAGTGTGAAGAAATAAGAGTTCCTAAGGCAACCACGTCTGGAATTGATTATCGATCATTTTGCGAACGAGTGGAGTACGTCCTTTCAGCTGTTAATGTTAACGAGTTTAATGCAGCTACCACTTTCATCTCCTCCCCAGACATTGAAGGAGAGAATACACAACTAACGAATTATGAGCCTGGAATATTCCTGGGAATGATGAAACATCATCCAGTGGGTTTAATTTACCACGGTCCAGGCAGGCAATCTGCTGACATGTTGCATGGTAGCCTTAAGTGTTTTCCTAATGTAAAGTACATGTTAGCTGTTGGAGTTTGCTACGGATTTGACAGAGATATGGTTAAATATGGAGATGTATTGATTTCCAATCAAATCGAAGATCTTGGTCCCATTCGAATCGCTAACAATAAAATTGTGCCTCATAGAGGTACTGTAAGCATTAAAGATGAAATTAAGAGTGTGTTTTGCAAGACTCCAGATTTAATAGAAGGATTGCAAGTTTCTTCTGGTCGTAAAGCAAAGCATTTGGTTGGAAAAATAGTGTCTTCCTCCATTTTGATTGATGATCCCGTTTTAAAAAAGAAAATTACCGATTCTCTGACTGGTAAATTGCTGGGAGGGGAAATGGAAGGTGGAGAGCTACTTCAAGTGCAAGAAAATGGAGTGACTATGACAGATGGAAGCACAAAAAAGATACAAGGAATTATCATCAAAGCAGTGGTGGACTATGCAGACAGTGAAAAAACAAAAGTGTGGCAATTTATAGCAGCTCAAGCTGCATTTCACTACGTTGAGGGAAAATTGGCCCAGGTGTCTAGTAAGTAAACAATTTGATCTTATTTTATATATTTTTGCCTGACTATCATTTTGCAAACATTTTTGTTCTAATAAGTTGGTTACTAATGAAGGTATGTGAGCTGACATAGAATAATATTTTGTAGTTTTATTAATATCATAGCTTAGCAACTAGACATTACTGTCTTTTCAAGTTTAGTGGGCATAATTGGAAACACAGGTAATTAGAATTGTATTAGTAAACAAGTCAATAAAATTTAGGCATGTGAATGTAAAAGGGGCTGTAAGTGGTGTTAGTCAATGCTATATAATAACTTCAGTTCCTAAATTTAAGTTTATCCTAATTTTGAAGTTAACTCAGTTTACCTAAGAAAAGGTTGATCACCTGTGGATAGTAAATTCAGTTAGTCAATCTTTATGTTTACTGAGTAACTGAGTTGTCTCTGTAGTAATTACAACTATACTGTGTTTAAACTTATCTTCAGAGAAAAACATGTCTTCTGACGAAGAAGAGAAGCGTAAGCCTGGTTATGAAGCATTGCAGCAAGAGCAACAGAGGGTTAAAATAACTATAAAGAACAACTTTGATGTTGTGACAAGGACACTTCGGGATAAGAAAATGCTATCCAAGAAAGATTATGAAAATGTTAATCATCCATTGTCGTTACTTCCAAAAAATACAAAAGTTGATATTGTGTTCAAGGCATTGGTTAGCAATATTGATCAAACAGATGAAAACATCCTGAAATTTATAGAGATTCTGCGCAAAAAAACGGAATCTAAAAAAACTGTTGGCATATTGGAAAAAGCTTATGCTGAGAAAAACAAGTGGAGAACCAGAAAGGGTAAAATGTCTCATGACAAGAAATATAAATAGTAGAAGGCAGTACATAATGGTATAGAGCAAAATCCATTCCATTCTAGTTTTCTGAGACAAGTCAGAGGCTTAGCTACCTCACCTAAAGTGGGCGGGGGGGGGGGGGGGGGCTGATATCTAGCACAAAGCAATCACTGCATTAAAGTTAATATAATATAGTGTAACTTTTCACTACTGTAGTAGGTTTAACAAAAATTAAAATTGCCAAAGTATCCTTTTCTTTCTTCATGCTATTCAACAAATCCTTGAGCTATTAAAATTTAATCCAAGTTTTCAGTAAGCTCTTTGTGAGCATTTGAAAGTAAGCAGTTATTTAAACGTTTTTCTCTCATACTTGAACGTAAGTAAGTATTTATTCTCTTCATAGCTGAAAATGTCAGTTCAGAAGTGGCAGATGTTATCGGAATTGTATTCATAAGATGAAATAATTTATGTACTGAAGGTTGCATGTCCTTCAAAACTCCATTACTATGTATTTTGATATGCATTCATGAATATACCGTGAAAATCAGGTAAATACAAATGTGTCTGGTTACTTATATTCAATGCATGTCCATTATACAGTTGGTATAAAAGTGGGGGACTTAGCCCCCCTTACTATAAAAGTGGTGGGGCTTTAGCCCCCCAGCCCTCCCAGTGGCTATGCCATTGCAAGTGAAGCAAAATTGTAACTATTCTATCATAATTTAATATTTTACTATATTTTTTTCTTTCCGATACATCTTCCCCCGAAAAATTTTACGAACAACAAGTTATTTTATGTATAAGGATTTTATTGTCTCTTAAAAATGGAAGAAAAACACAATAAGGATTTATATTGATGTAGTCTTGTATATTCTTATCTTTCTGAGGTGTGAATATGTTTAAATTCTGAACTTTGAGTTGCCTGAATGAAGCACAGTAAAAACACGCAAATTTTTCTGCCATTAATTGTTAATTAAAACTTAACCTGACGTTTTGACTTCTTGCCGAAGTCTTCTTCAGTGGTCAACTGAGGTCGAGAAGTTGAAACATCGGGTTAAGTTTTAATTAACAATTATGGGCTGTTAGAACGACAAAAATTTGCGATTATTATAATTATTTCAGCTGAGGATGATTTAATGATTGAAATATTATCTTGTATGTACTGTTCAGAATATTTCATTCAAGCTGTACATGAAGATGAGAGGTTGTGCTCAGTAGTTCTTTCGTTCCACATAACTGTTTGTCTTGAAAAAGCTTTAACTTTATACAGCGATGTTCGGCATCCAATTTTGTATACTGCTTGAAAAAAAAGGAGCTCAATACTATCAAACGATGTGTGTTCTTGCGGTGATGCCATTTTTTTTATCCTCAAGCATACTGCAGTATCACAGGTTTAGTTTTTAGCTTTCTTCAATGGCATGCCTAGAGGGCACCTGGGAAGGGGGAGGGGGTTCTAGCTGTTTTTCCTCCCCCCATTCACTATTACGGAGGGGTTGAGCCCCTGATCCCTCCCCACTTTGAGACCTACTATGTATTGACTGGAAGAAATAAAAATTATAAAAAAAATTGACTTTTATAATGTACATTTAGTCAAAATTGAAAAAATGTTTCACCAGCATGTCTAGTGTGTAATGATGTAGTAAGATTTTTAATAACCCTCAGCGCACATGCACATGAGGGTTAAAGTAGTCTGTTTGACATTCAATCTGTCACTCTGTCAACAGCAGCTCTCAAAGATGTGGACTTTTATGTTTAGAGAGAAGATAACCCAGACTCGATGATCATTTAAGTCCCTTTAATTTGTCACTTTTTTGTTTAAGCTTAGTTTTTAAGAAAATGAGAGAAAAGGCGGACTTTAAGGTAAGTGCTGCTATAATGGCCACATCCATTCATTCGTTTACTGCATTTAGAATCATGCACGCTCAAGTGAGGGTACAATTATTTTTACCGTGTTTGGTTCATACTTTCCTCTGGTAATTTTACATTAGGAAGTTTCTTCTGTTGCTGGGAAGTGTGGATTCTTTCATCAACTGTAGGTATGCCTGCTCTTCTAATAAGTGTGCAAAGTGCATGTCAGAACAGTCCAAATGTTCCTATGGTTACCGCACTCATGGACTTTACTGGTTGAAGAAAAGCCACATCAGCTTGTCAGGATAAACTTCTTTACACTGTAAGACTAAAATTGTCACACTAAGCCATAGCTAACATAATTGTACAGCTAGCTAAGTATTTTAAAACATAAATAGTACGGCGCGTAAGTCAAATAGTACGGCGCGTAAGTTGCCCATTCAAAAATGTATGGGAAAAAACGCTGTTCAATTGAAATCGCACAGGCAAAGTGAAATAGTGCATAACTAATTGAAATATCTCGGTAACTAAGTGGAAACTAAGTCAAATACCTCGGTAGCTAAGTGAAATAGTACGGGTAAGTGCGCACATGTGCAGTGTTAACCTTGGAAATGTACAGTTTGAGTAGTTATTAGTTGGAGACAATGTCCTTCTTTACCACAGAACCTCTACCCGTATTAGAAGGAATGTTTTACAACAGATTAGGAGGAGCCACAAGTTGAAAAAAAGTTCCAGCGGAAGCTAATCCTGAAATAAGGAGATAGTGAGTGAATGATATAATTATAGCTACAATTGCAAATGACTTTTTAAAAGCTGGCCTACTATTAGCGAGTGATAGCATGGGTAATCTGTGTTATTAGGGATCAATAGCACTTGTAAAGCAATTGAAATAGCACTCGGCTTTGCCTCGTTCTATTTCAATCACATTACTCATGCTATTAGTCCCGAATAGCACGGTTACCATGCTATTACTCATGCAAATAGAACAGTACTATTCTTGTTATAAGCTAAAAATTCAAAACTTTTTATTATACTTCATTTAAATTATTGTACTTTTATTTAACCAAACTGAATAAAATAACTTAGGATTTGCACTATTAATGCTATAGCATTTAATAGCAGTCAAGTGGCATAACAATATAGTCGGATTCATTGTATTCTCACAAGCTAATTTTAGTGCATAAGTTTCTTTGTCTAATATCAAAGATTTCTACATCTGCCAATGCTGAAATAAGGCACTAATGACGATGCTTTACCAACTCTGATTTGCTTATAAATTATACATGAATACACCTCTGTTGTCATTGTCATCATCAGTCACTGTTGTCTTTACTGACACACACAAGCGTATTTTTCTGATACTTTGCAAGATTTTGATTAGCCAATCAGAGGTAATCTTGCCTCATGAGTGGATATGAATTGAAAGAAAAAAACTTGTTCTTTTGTTTTTTTACAAGATAATTTAGATGCAAATTTTGAGAGCTCTGTGCTTGCGGAGTTAAACTACTACGCACTAATCACACAAAACAATGACTCATCTAGTATATTTCAGCTAAGTTTTACCTTGTCTGTGGGAATTATTTTTAGTTTTGCCACATAAGCATATGCAAGGATAGGGTTCACAATTTGAGAAGTGTGATGTATTAGTTGTTTAACTGAAGTTTTTTTTCTGAGGATTCGATATATATATTTTGCAGAAGATGTTGACTATTTAAATTGTTTTATATTGATATACCTGTTTCTATGTCATTGCAACCTTAATTTTTTCCTTTGGTAGATTCAGCTAATTTAACCGATGATATTCTGGCAGTTTTAAATGAAGATTACAGTGGCGACTGTACAATTCGTACTGCCCATCTTATGGTAGTTGGCCTACCAAATGCCGGTAAATCTTCATTGGTTGCCAATTTATTAAATACAGAAAAGCCTTCAGGATCAACCGGATTGTGTGAAGAATCCCATGTCCTCGTTGGGAAGCCGACAAGTCACCATGCTGGAATAATCACAAATGATGAGTGGAAACCAGTGGATCTTCAAGTGTCACTTGGGAGAAAGGTGGCTGAAATTACCAAAGAATCTAAGAGTGACACAAAAGACCACAAACAGAAAGAAAACCATGAAGATATCAATGCTCCAATTGACAGATTAAACCAGCAAGGTTCGAAATTAGAAATAGCAGAAATGAAATCAGAAATACTTGTTGAAGGCATCGAAATGCAAATTAAAAAGAATTCCTCAGAAGATCTAATGGCCAAGATTCCTATTGATAAGCAAAACCCACAAAATTCCAATGTGCACAACGCAGAAATGATTTCTGCCATGCTTGCTGGCAACGGTATAACTAATTTAAAAGATTTGAAGGAGAGTAAATCTATATATCTTCGTGACTGCGGAGGGCAACTTGAATTTCAGAATATCCTGTCCGTTTTAATTTCTGGTCCATCTATTGTTTTGTTTGTACTTGATGCCAGTATGCAGGATCTGAATGAGCAATTCACACATTCGTACAGAGTGGACCATAAAAGGAAAATTAACTCACGCCAATCAATTTCTGTATATGATAGTTTGCGACAAACATTGGCAAGTATTGATGTATTGAAAAGCAGAGCAAGCTCTGAAGACTCCAATGAGTTTGACTGCAAAGTTATTATTGTTGGTACTCATTTGGATAAAATTTCGTCTCCTAAGGAAAAAATTAAAAAATTGGACAAAGAAATTGTTGATATAATAAAAGATCAGTGTATGTCCCACCTTGTAATCTTTCGAGAAGAGAGTGATAAGAGGGTCATATATGCTGTCAATAATGAGGATACAAAGGATAAAAATTTTGAAGAATTGAAGTCAGCAATAACAGACCGAATGGAAAATTGTAAAACCTTTGAGATCCAATACAAAATTAAACCTTTATTACTTTCTTTACATCTCGAGAATCAGAAAAGTATTATGAAACGGCATGATTTTGAAGCTTTTGCAAAAGACTTGAATATAAATGGTAAAGAACAAGTGGATGATGTTTTGAAATTTCTGCATCACACCATAGGTATATTGCGTTATTATGAAGTTGATGAACACCACCAGTTTATTGTGACCGATCCCAGAATTCTGTTTCAGTGTCTTACCAAAATTATTGTTGATACTTTTCCAGATTCAAGCTCTTGTACAAGTGACCAAACAAAAAGTCTTCAGATGGGGATTATTTCTAAAAAATTTTTATTAGAAATGCCAAGTTTTCGGGACAGTTTGAACTCAATTACTCTTGGCCCTGAGGATTTTTTCTCTTTATTGAAGTATCTTCATTTCATAGCTCCGTTCAAAGAAAGTAATAAAGATATGGTTTTTATACCTACTGCTTTATCTCATGTTTTAGAAGATGATAACAGTGAAGGAGATAGCAGTTTTTTCATCCGATTCAAATGTAAATACTGTCCTAAAGGCCTCTTCATTTTTTTTATAGCTTATTTGATGGAAGGAAGCAAAATGAACGGATCGAATAGTGTGAACTTAATATTGGTAAACCGGAAAATATATCGAAACAAAGTGTTTTTTAACATAGAGCATCATAATTGTGAGGATGATGAGATAGCTGTTTCACTAACTAAAGAATCATATATAAAAATTCAGTTTTATACACGAAAACCTTTTGACAAATGGAAAAACGATAAGAAATATCGTGAATTATATTTCAATACTGCAAATCAAGTCCGTAAAGAAGTCATGAATTCAATTGATAAGGCATTAGCACAACTCAATTATGAGAAAGTTGGCCTAGAGCCAAGCGGCAGATGTAAGCACTGCAAGATAGTATGCCCCATGCATATAGCAGAAGTAATTGAAATATATTGCCCACAAGGAAAACAGGGCAAATGTGATTCAGAGATGGAAGAAAAAGATTGCATTTGGTTCAGCACTGATATTATACAAGGTATTATAGAATGTTCTTGGTTATATTTTAATTATAAGTACTAGTGATGTGCTTGATAACAAATGGCGGGCGATCCTAAAACTGCTCTATTGTTTTATAATTGATTTTCTTCTAATATTCAAGTCACTATAAAGTCCCGCTTTTAAATTACACACATATGGTAAAGGAGATTCAATGCCATAGTAACCATTCACCACAACTGTTTGAATTGAATTAAACAACAAATTGAGTCACGTTATTTTAATTTTTTTTTATAGATAAGTAGTAGTTCTAATGCACAATACTTTCATGCAACTGGACATACTTAGACAAAACTTACCTTAAATTCATTTGATGAATTTTCAAGTATATGCTGATGCATAGGCCTAAAAACTATGACAAATAGTGCATTCATTTACCACAGTCACTAATTCAAATAGAAATGGAACTCCGGTAAGTTTTTAAATTGCATAACACAGAAGACTATTTTTGTGTAATGTACATAAATGATCATGGTATAAAGTTAAATGAACAATTTTTTTTTAAGTTTAAGATGCTGGCTCCTCAAATAAATTCTCAGTCACTCCATCCCCATCAAAAGTACATTGAAACTAAGAATTGTAAAATAAAATTTGTTTTGTTGTAGGCAGCGGATACAGAACAAAGTAGCCACATTTCCTTTAGTCTGTATGTTTTAGTGACCCTCGCTGTGATAACTGTTGATGTTGGACATTTATTTGTTCCTGTAAACTAACTTGATATCATTTTCTCACCACTTTTATTGTTTGAAGGCAGCTAAATGGAACAAGTAGCTACACTTCCTATAGTATGTATTTTGGAGTGACCTTGCCATGGTGTTAGACAGTATATTTTTCCATGAATTTATTAGACATCCTAACTCTATATCCTGGCAGACATGGCTAGTGAAAGTACTTATTCACCTCTTGTAATTGGTATTTTAAAGTTACCATGTCATGACAATGACTAGACATAGCTATTTTCCCCTGAAAACATAAATCTGTCTTCGGTGTTTTACACTGTATACAATGGTAACTATGGTGTAACATAGTTAAAATTACCAGCAAGAAGTCAAAACTTCAAGTAAGTTCTAATTAGCATAATATGACTGTTAGAACTGAGAAAATTTGCTATTATTATAGTTAAATCATGACAACCCTCGCAATTATCACCAAATAAACATCTGCGGGCTTCACCCTTGGTATCAAGACAGTCATCAGCAATAATTCCTCAAACCCATGGTTTAACTATTACTTACATATTATTAGTATTGTACTCTATATCAGTATGTTATTGTATGTGGTATTTCCAATAATACTGTACTATTTTTTCCACACACGCATATTGATGGTTCCTTGAAACATGATGGTAACACTCTAATGATGGATGGTATCTTTGGCGACAATACTGTCCTTATACAAAATTCAAACTTAAAAGGATTTTAATTTTATAGATGTGAAGTTTAAACATATTTGTCACTCATCTATATCTGCTGACTAAGTACATAAATTTATGAACAATGTTTGTTCTTATAGGTCCAGGAAATACAGTTGAAATGGAATCTGATGGAGACATTGTTAGCAAAACAGGTATGAGGAGAGTTGTGTGTTTTTTAATTAGATATTGTATTAACAGTTATGTGCCACAATTGTAGTACTCAGTAAGTGTCGATGATGTATCGAATAATTCTAAATTTACAAATAATGTTTAATATACTACTCCTTCGAGAAAATTATTTCTGCAGCAACTGTTAGATTTTAGTATAATTTAGCTTAGCTTTAACGCTATTAGAGTAATTCTGACTATTCATTGATTATAAATTAAATTTTACATAGTATATAATTTCAAAACAAACCAAGACATGTCAACCCCATAGGATCTTCATCAGTTGGACAATGAAAACAAACTGAAAACTGTAAAACTGAACAAATGATACTTATGAATATGTAAGAGAGGATGGTGATAAAAATGCAAATGGCTAGAGGAATAAACAGATGAGTAGTATGAAAAAAGGATGCAAATTACTTTAGGAAAGCACAGAGAGAAGGTAGTGAAAAGACAAGAGGCAAGCAAGCTGTGTAAATACATACAAAAGTGAAGAATGGAAGTAAATAGATTAAAAACAAAAAATAAGGATGAAATTTAATTTTTTATTTCAATAAATAAATAAAGAAGTAAAGAAATCAATAAATTAATTAAATGCAGAAATATTTCTGAAAAATAATGAGAGATTAATGTAAAATTGAAGACAATAATAAATGGAAACTTTAAATGAAATGTCTCCAAATTGAATGAGCAGACTGGGCATCGTCCATGTTAAAATTCTCTTCAAATTCTTTCATCTTGATACTTTCCAAAAGTATTATTTTATATCAGAGTAAGTTTAATAATATACTGAGATACCATTATATTATGATGGACAGATATTATTTCAGATTGACAAGGAGTGCTTTTGTCTTCCACCCTCCTTCTTAAATCTTTACATATCTTGTTTGCCAAACAAATCCCATTACAAAATGAGAATACCAATGTTATAATCGGATAGAGTGTCGCGTGACACAAATCGAATTACGATTTGTGACGTACAGCATGACATCAAACAAATAATGTTGAACAGAATATGTTGAAACAGAATAAAATAATGGTGAATAATGTATTGCAGTCTATGAGAGGTGTGTGGTTATCTACTTTTTTGAGTTCAATTTCTTTTGTAGCAGTAGAAAACACTATTTGAGGAGTCACAATAAGATACATTCATCAAAACACCGTATTTTGTTTCAATATGATATATTCTTAAAGTTCACTTTTTTAGCTAGACAAACTGTACTATGAAAACAATACACCTTTTTTCCTCTACGTTCACAAATGGAAATGCAATCCTTGCATACTTTGAAATAAGGAGAAAAAGATAGCACCAGCGATCGTGCTTTAAAACATCGTAAATTGCACTGTAAAGTGTACAACTGTGTAGTACGGTTATAATCTGTAGTTGTTGTAAGTCACACTAAATACGATTTAGAAATGAACAACCTTATTGAAATAATGAGTAGATATTATTTTTGTGTTGGAGGCTTTAAATTCCTTCAGAATACAATAAAAATGACTGAAAACGTTAAAACAATTATTTAGTCCTTGTTTTGTTGCATTTATTAGTAGCTCATCTGGTGACTATATCAGCCATTTTAAGTGTAGTTTACACATTAATTATCTCGGGTCATTAAGCATTCTCATACAATTACTATATATTTTTGGTATGAAATTATTTACATAGAATTTGAAGAGTTTAAATGTAGAACTGCTACTCAAGAAGTTGGGGGGTCTTCTAAATCAGGTGAGAATAATTTGGGTATGAAGACAATATGGCACATATTTTGTGCTAACTGATACTGACATGTTTAATAATTGATGCTCTTATACTACTAAGCCACAATAAACTCCTGATATTACCTGCTTAAAAGTTTATCAGCTGTAAAATTTTCTAGTAATTGTCACACAAAGGTATATTTTCATACAAATTATGTGCATGGCAATATACATATTTATATCATAGTTGCTGTGGTCACAAACATGGATTAAAAGTGTTATTCCCTCCAATCACATTTTTTTGAGGTATTACTATACAAAAACCACAGGAAATACTTTAGCTCCACTGGACGGATTGCTCCATTTTTTCTAATAATTCTAGGTGATGAGAAGCTTTAATCGGAGTTTTAGGTAACTATGGTTTGACAGGCCTATGCAAAAAGTCTGCTGATTAAAAAAAGCAGTCTTAGTACATGTAAAACAAAAGCTTTTTTTTGCATTTTAGGTAAATAGAATAAAAAGTCACTTGTGGCCCTTTTATTATCACATTAGAGTAAATAATACTACTCTAAAATATGACTCATGTAAATAATTGAATACAGTAGTTCTAGTCAGTATAAAGACACTTCAGTCAATGTGATCATTATTACTATCATTTCATCATTGGAGGCATCCTCAATATCTCATTCATCATCATCGTGAAATTTATCATAATCATCATCATTGGATTTGAAAGGAGTCACGTGCACTTGGAGTAACTGTACAAAATGCTAATCTGAGGCGCGTAACATTTGTTACAATTGTTCGGGTTCCTCAAAGCTAGTTGCCTACCTGCACAGAGCTACGTAAGCCAAAATATCGAGGGAATAACCACTTCTAAGGCTACTGAATACTTTCTAGTGTAGGCTTCATATTCTTTACTGGATCTTTCTCATCTGCATGCTTCTACAGGTACACAATATAGTTGCACTGTGCCAATTTTTCATCCACACATTGGTTGATAGTTGCTTAGCATGATAGAAAAATATGACTATGATAACAATAACCTTTCCTGGTGTTATCTTAAATAATACACTAAGATGGTATACTAAGCGAATAGCGTAGGCCGCCAATTATCGACCAGAACTTTTACACGCAACATACTTTCTTACCTGCAGGTTGCATGGAGATGGAGTTTCCACCAACGCAAACTTGAGAGCTTCAACTTCCATTTAAGTGGTCGAACTCTTTGCTTAAATAGATATTTTAGGAGATATGAGCTTTTATATCTGACGATCTCAAATTCATTTATCGACGACCGATACCTATTATGATTTCACATAGAGATTGTATTGCTCTATTATCGACGATTTATTTTTTCTTATAAATACAAAAAAATAGGTACCGATTCAGAATTAACTGTGATCATAATTTGCGATTTACAGTTATGATTACACTATATATGGGGAAAAAAGGGAAAAATTATGGTAGTTGCGGGTAAAATTGCTTTTGACCACAATATTTAGTACTAAAATGCTGATAAATACCATTTAAATGGAATATTTCACCATAGCATAAAATAAATTGAGAAAAGTATGATGTATGAAAGTACTAGTTTTTTTTGTATGAAAGTAGTAGTTTGTTTGCATTACTAAAAAAACTATACTTAAAATTGATTTATGCAAAATGGGCACAATCGCTCTTCACCTTGATCGTCCAAGACAATTTCTTTCAGGCATTGTTCATGTACCTACCGGCTACAAGTACACTGCAGCCATTCCTTTCCATCTTGGCAGAATTTCTCATAGCAAAAAGTACGCTCCCAAAAAATTGTCAGAATAATCTTGTACGTCTCCGAGTGATGTCGTGGTTGTGGATGTAGGAGTACTTGAGGATGGAGGTCAAGTCTCTACTGATTCATCAGATATAGTACCTGTACTTTTGGTGTTGCACTTCCTACCACCTGACTTTGCTTTCTTCAATGCAGCATCTTCCCTCATCCTTTTCTTCTCAAGCTGCTTCTCTTTCTTCTTCCTTGCCATCTCTTCTCTTTCTAACTTCTTTCTTTCAAGTTCCCTCTTTCACTCTTCCTCGTGATTAATATAGCTTTGCGACGTATCTCCACTGCACCATCATTCCCTGGATTATGCCTGCTCTTTTAAAGCCATTGCAAATCACTTCAGGCAAACAAGACTTGAGCCATGCCTTAAAAATAAGTTGAAAAATTTTAAATTTAGTGATAGCTTTCCCCTGTGATACTTGAATATATTCATGGCAGACATTGCTCCAGTGTTTCTTCAGGGAGCAAAAAAAACTAACATCTAATGGCTGAGTCTCATGGGTAGTGTGAGGTTGGCGGCAGAAGAAAATAACAGAATGGCACACCAGATAGAGTCTGGATCATAATGTGAACTATGCTCATCCACAAGGAGCAACAAAGGACAAGACGGCACAACATGGGTGAGAAAATGCTCTTCTAACCAGCCCAGAAATAATTCCCGATTAGTCCATCCACTCTCACTCCATCCATGGCATGTACCACTCACTTCCCCACGTGTCCAAAGGTGATTCAAAATTTTAGCATCAAAAATTACGATGGGCGGAATAACCTGTCCAGTACCACTACTGCCTCCAAGAACTGTAATCTGTGCTTTTGACCCGGAACATTGATAGCGCACCTTCTTCTGCCCACAAAATGCAATAACTTATGGTGGGCGGGGATTCAAGGGAAAATTGCTCTCATCCATATTATATATTTGCTCAGGATGTACCTTCAAATTGTTATCATTTAGCACACTGTTAAGTAAAGTAAGTCACTATATTTTCCTTATTCATGGGATTCATTCGAGTATATCCTGTAGCATCTCAAGTGCGAAGACAGAGTAGAGGTTGTCACTGCATAAACCTGCACCACCAGCCATTGCTAATGTGAGCACTGCAAAGAACCCCCTTCTCTAGGGCCACTCTTTCAGGACTTTCACCTGCCGACGAGTTTTACCATAGCCAACTATGTTGGTATCACAGAGATATTTGACAAGTTCAGTTTCTTCTATTTTACTTGCATACGGTACTGGACCTGATTTTGTTCCATGAACTACTCTACCCGATAGTCTGTTCTTAAGGGTAGTAATAGGAACTCCATGCTCCCTGGCAGCGGAGTTTATTCATTCAGCAGTAGAGTCCATCACAGCATTGATGGCAGCTGCCATTTGCATATTGGTCCACTGCTTGCACTTCGAGTAGGGATGCTTCTTTTTCACCCCAGAAGCTCGCTGTGGCTGACATGGTGGAGTTCTTTTTATTCTTTTTCTTTTCGTAGCGAGCCATCTAAAACAAAATATCAGCAAAACTATAAATCAATATGCTCAAAACTCAACCATCTATTCTTTTTCTTACCTGACAAATAGCAATAAAAGAGCAACAACAAAAACTATTAACATTTCACACACACTCAAAAAAAAACAGCTACTGTAACTAACTCTGGATCACTACTCCGTGAATAACCTTGAATTTCCGTAAATTGTGCTGGTCGATAATAAAACCAGGAATGGTTAATAAATACGTATACCGGTCAATATAATTGGCGGCTTACGCTACAAGAAATGGGAAAGAGACTAGCTACAAGAAAACATTAAGAAAATTTTGAAAAACTTAAATGAAAGACTCCAGAAATTAAATTGTTAAATAATAGTACTTGAATAGCAATAAGCTCATTTCCTATAAAAAATTATTTGAAATTTTCGAAAGTGTTTGTTGTTTTTGAACATGATTAAATAAACTGATTAATTTTCTTTCTTTTTTTAGATAAGAACAGGGAGCAAGCTAATAATGTAAGATTTAGGCTCATATTATAATAATATATTTATATGCTATACGTTGGAACAATTAATGATATTATAATCACTGTGCAGTTGTACCTTGCTTATTATTGTGGGGAGAGTGTATTCATTAATTTGCCATCACCTTTACATAATGTATTTATTGATTGTGCAGTACAAAATTTAATGGACTAAAGTAAGTGGCATTTTTTACTTATTTATTATTTATTTTTTATGATAAACTAGTCTTGAGTGAAAAGAGAATCCAATTGATGCAAACTTACTTCAAATCAATGGCTTTGTGTCTTGAAACAAAAGACCGCTATCCCAGATTTTTTTTATCAATGTTTGGGTCATGATGTAAACTAAGTGTTACACCGGATGCTGTATGTGCAATACTAACATGCCAATAATAGTTGCACTATCTCCCCTTTTATATACAATCTCAACAGGATCAGATTTATCTGGGATTCAGGATAAGAAACATTTGCTTAGATGAAGTTTGATTTTGTGATCATGATGTAAATTTAATGAAGTGACCCAGCAAATCTATTCTCTCTGCACAGCCAAAATTATTGACTGATTGTTGAGACAACTTGAATATAATGCATTCATACGGTGTCACGTCTATGTGTTACCACTGTTACAGTGAACTTACTTGATATTGTAATTTAGGTAAATTTGTTGAGTTTCTGGAAGATATTGGGAATCGTTGCTTTCATCTGCATCATTGGCTTTGGTATTTTAATACTATTATCACTTACCAACACCTTATCTAGTGGTAAGTTTAACTTAAGCAAGTAGAAATGTGATTTTACTATCTTTATATCGAGTGATCTATACAAACGAATGTTGAAAGGTCTAAAGTAACTTGATGATAGATTGTGTAGAATTTAATTCATTTCCCTTACTGTAAACACCTTAAACTCAATTGCCATCAGGTCATACAAGAATAATTTATAACATTATGTATAGCTCTGTGTAAATATAACCAAATGTAGAGGTTGGAGAGATGGATAAACAGAACGATAGAGTAAGAAACATTTAACACTAATGATTATGACAATGTATTATACACAAGTTATCATAATTAATATGCTTTTTGCAGTTAATACACCACAAACAGGTGACAAACCTCACGTGCATGATAAAGCAGGTGTAGATGATCAACTAACTATGACAGTGTTACGCAACTTCCCTGTGAAATCAAGAAAAATTGACTTGGCCTCACGTATTTCGTCTAGTAACTACAAAAGATTTGGCCGATGTTTACTTGCAGATGACACTGGAGCAAAATTGTCCATTATTGAGAGCACACATCGTGGAAAGATACAGGACATTAATGATGAAGTTTTTCAAGAATGGTTGGCAGGAAGTGGAAAGGAACCTGTACTCATGGAAACATTTCTGGGCTGCCTTGAAGAAGCCGGTCTAAAATCCTTAATGAAGGATATTCGTGATGAATTGTGATGTAGTCTAGCAAGCCGTAAGTATGTGAGGAGAAAGGATAGGTTATTTGGCCGTATGGTGCTTCAGACCATCGCATGTTTGTTGCTATATATTGCCTTGTCAGTTTTTAAAGCGTGAGGAACTATATAGCTAATGGAACAAACACATAATTGATAGGACACTGCCACTATTGACATGTACGTCATGTACTATGTAACACATGTGCTTGCACATACCATGTTTCATAAAATATGCGAGCACTGTGATGAACTTGCATGCCCATACTTACATATATACATATATAGGCGGCGGAAGCAGTTAAAACTTGGGGGGGCTCAACCTAATTAGCTATAAACTACAGTGTATATCTTTGCTAGAGTTTTGACAAAAACTGTTTGGGGCAGTGTTAGCTAATACACTGTAAATATTATGATTTTTCAATAATTGAATAAACCTTTAATGAAATTTAAGAATGTAATTATAAAAACAAAACAAAAGACAACACACATATAAACATTCACTGTCAAAAAGTTGGGGGGCTCTGCCCCTACTATTCAAAGTTTGGGCGGCTAGAGCCCCCTGAGCCCGCACCTTCTGCCACCTGTGATATTTTATTTACATATATAATTTGAACACAATTATGTTCTACATAGTAGTCATTATTTTTTCAATTTAAACTTACTTAATAGTGAAGTCATGTAGCTAATGAATTTTTTTTGGTATATTTTCACGAATAAATTTAATTTTTTGTTAATATTAATTGCAGGTGGTGGTATGAATTAGGGCAAGTATCTGAATATGGATAAAATTTAAAAGAAGCATCTACTGTTGAACTTTATACAACTGTACTTCCACATTTGTACGTACCTTTTACAATAGATTGACTATTTGCACCGTTTTGTATACTTTTATATACTTTTCTAATAAGATGGGTCACTTATTATATTTATATATTATGTTTATAATAATTGTTATGCAGTTTTGTTTGTTTCTCAAAATAGCTATTGATTTTTGTTTTAAGTGAATAAAATCAATTAGCTATTCATTAACTACAAGAAGCAGGAAAATATTTTTTATTAGGGCTTTTATGAATTTTAGTTTTAATGGAATAACTGAGAAGTTTTTTATGTGGCTATCTCTTGAAGCAACTAATGAATACAAATAATTAATTTTTAATAAAACTAAAATTTATCACTTTTAGTGATATCGCTAAAAGGAGACAAATGACCAGTGGTTTTCCCAAAGTTAGTAAATTTGAAAAACTTGTACTAAAACTAAAATTGAAATTAGTACAGTAGTGAAAACTAAGCCTAAAATTAATCTTGAAATATTTGTTGTCAACATAACTATAACTAGAAAACCAAATGTAAATGTTCAACCAAAACAACAGTAGTTGGACTAATAAAGGCAGAGGATATTACAGGTGGGTCTATTCATGAGGTTCTTAACCTCCATAAGAAGATATTATGACAGTCAAATTCAGACTCTAAACGAACTGAGCCTTCACTTACAGAAATTATTTCTGGGTCAGGTGAACAGGTGAACAACAACATCAGTGAAATGGCTGACAGTGTGTTCATGAGGGGATCTGAAGGAACAAATGTAGCTATATTGGCTTTATTTTTCTCGGCTCCTTCCTGCTGAAGACCTGGTGTACTGTATGCTACTCAGAGTAACTACGCTTCATTTGAACGGTCTTGTCGAGGCGGTCCAGAAAATTCCCTTTAAAAACTTTAGAGCAAGCAGGAAAGTATGCAGTTTCAAAACTCAATAGAATAGTCTATAGGAATAAATAAAACCTTACAATAATTGAAATTTTAACAAACAAATAGAAATTATAAAATTCATGAATAAGATTATATGAAAGATTCAGTGTGAGGACATAAAGTAGTACTGGAATGTGTGACCATAGCTAAAGGTGTAAGTGATGTACTGGATTTTTCACATTACTGTTGAGAACTTCAGAAGTTCGTAACACTAAGAAAGTAAGAATAGAGTAAAAGTACACACTTAAGCACATAACAATCGGACTTACTTGAGGAGGCGTTCAGTCGCAGTCCTGCGCATCTTTTCCTCTAAGATTTGTGCCACATTAGTAGCTCTGGATCATCCTCTGCAATATTCAGCCAGTTTTAGCATGCACACAACTAGAAACTCATATAAACGATAAAATACGAGTGGTTAGTTATAACCAGGCATATATTAAATACAGCTGCAGAAGAAACTGCCATCCCACGATAAACTACGAGTGGTTAGTTATAACCAGGCATATATTAAATACAGCTGCAGAAGAAACTGCCATCCCTAGTGAAAATTCTTGACAAGTTAATCTAAGATCTTACAGGATTTAGTGGGTATTGGCAAGATTTATCATGGGTAAGATAGGCCATTATATTTTCTTGCTAGTTCCTGTTAGTGCAAAAGATTAATAAGAAACATCACTCACAAACCTGCAAGAACACACACAATTATTTTTATTAAATTTCTTGGAAAATGATTTATAATCTTACTAGGGTACCTTACCATGTGTGTTCCTGCAAGATTATATAAGATCTATTCCGTGACATTTCATGTTATATCATGGAAGTGTTTCACTTGTGTAATCCTGCACGATTACACAATATCAATTCCATCTGTGATCTTGCAAGATTGTTATAGTATATCATATCATGCTTGAATATAATTTTCCTGTTTGTGTTGTCCTTATCGTAATGAAATAATGAAATATTAAATCTTATGTAAGGTTATATAACAATATAATACGGCTTATCTGAACATAATATGGAGGATTGTGATTAATGACTATTAATATTAGTGGTGCCCATAGTTATTAGGAATAACAATTACATATGAATGTGAAGGAACAGATACGTGAATATATTTTGATTTCAAATCTGAGACTAGTATGACAAAAACTGGAAGGAGAATATCTTGAACTTCTACAATTAAGCAAGTAATAAGATCAGATGATATGTACTTATTTAATCAGGATTTTCAATTTATTGAAGTACAGATTTATTAGTTATTTTAAATAGCTTGATTAGAGCTAGTGGAGATCATATAAATATTTCAGCATTAGCTCTGCAGCTGATATTTCAGCCTCACACAACTCAGGCTTGAGTAGAATATTATATAGCACATAGCTACAAGCAATGAGAAGTGGTGTATATAGAGTGGTGGCATTTTGGATACACATAAGATTGGTTGTGAGTAGTAGAGTAACCAGTTACGATACTCACTAGCCTTCCTGTGAGAACCAGAAGTTCCATTGGAGGTTTTTTCCCGCCAACCCAAACAGATAGTACTACTACTAAATTGTCCTTATTCCACTGAATATTAGACTTGAAATTCTACAAACTTTAATGACTGGCCAAATGGTGGTATTAGATGACTTGAAAAGAGATATACCATCAGTATTAAAGGAAATTCCACAAGTTCCATCATTAAGGTCCTTTAAGTTTCCTAAGATAAAAGTTTTGCTATTGTAGTTTTACTGATACACATTAATTAATCCCTAGCAACTGTACATAGAATGAGAATACAAGAATACTGTGTTCACTTAAATATTATGTAGTGTTGGAGGTGCTTCAGTATTGAGTAGGAAATAAAACATGTAAGCATTTACAGAAGACAAGAATTGCTCCAAAATTCTTTTAACCAAACCAATATTATTATGTTTTTCAGACCATATGATGCTAGATATATACTTACAAGTAACCAAAGAGTGTATAATCTTTATGTGGATGTATGTGATTGGAGAGTTTAATTATGCAACTACGAGTTTAATCCAGATTTAAACTTTATTGCTTTAATTATTGATCTAGATTATACAACTTCTTACTGGCAAATACTCTTTGTACTCCCTTTACAGCATCTAACTCTAGAAGGATGTTGGGTTCCATTTTTTGACATGAGATTTTGATGCAATACTTTTGACTATCTTCTAGTTGAACATCACAGTCAGCACAAAATCTTTGCTTCGATTTATAGGATGATGCAGTCTTAAAGAAATTTTTTTAGATCATATAAAGTTTGAGGCAATGTATTATTGGGTGAGCAGATGAGTTGGAGAAGTTCAAGTAGTTTTCCAATAGTAGTAAAGGGTAAGCGACAAGCACGTTTGAACTCCATGATAGCACATAGTACACCACACAAAGTTATTGTGACATTTTCATATATGGGGTCAAAAAGATTTGTGACATTGACATCACTGGAAGCATAATCTGCTTGTTTCAACTGATCAAAAATGTCATCATCAGAGCCCATAATTATCAACAATGCTATCAAAATCACTCTCATTACTGTCTAAAGAGGCTGATTCATAGTCTGGAGTCTGCCTTTCATCTAAGGGGCTAGTGTCCACTGAACAGACTTCATTCTCAATACCTAATTGTTCCGATGGTAATTGTGTTGAATTACTAGCACCGTCTACAGCACAATCTGATTCATTTGCATTATTAGAAACAGATGAAATATTTTGACTAGGTGACATTTGATGTCCTGGGGTTCTTCTTTCCTGTTTAAAAAAGTATGCTCTAACAAACATGTCGCAACTCTGCAACTGATGCAGTGATTAAGTCTGATACCTAAATTTACATGCTTGTAGTGAGTTCTATTAAAACCTTAGTAGGAATATGTATTAACAGCATATGATGACAATTGGCCCTCCTCTATTTAATTTAAATATCATAATAATGTGTCTAAGACATTATTGCTCACTTCTGTTATACTTTTTATTCATCAGTTCAACCTTAAATAAGATGACTTGGCATTATTTGTGCACCCTAAAATATACCATCCTACCTTTTAATTCTCCACCAAGAGGTCATTGGAACTGCAAACTTTGGGTTTCTGAGATATTTTTTTGTAAGGCCCCCTCCTATTTCCTCTCCCTTCCATTCTCTACAGAGTTGTAGAACTCAAGAATTCAAACCTACCTTCTTTTTTTATCTCTTCCAACCCAGTCCACTTATCAGGCGTGTGCTACTAATAATGTAAGTACACAACTGCAGCAGAAAAAGCTACCAAGTACCTGATTTTCCTGGCTGTCCCTGCCATCCTGACTGTCCTGTAATCCCTGAGAATCTCTTATTCACTGCCAGGCAAAATGCAAAAAAGGCCCTTCCTATCTTCTGATGAAGAGTCTAATGAAGACTGTGATTTAATAATTGATGCGACATCTGAAGTAGTGGTAGAAACCACACCTCAACTGGAACCAATGAAACCGAAACCTACATGAAGAGCTGTTACCAACAGAGGTTACAATTCCTTCATAACAGATGAGCAGTTTAATGCCAATATGAGAAATAGTAAGTATCCAAAAACTGTACAGTTATACAATAAGCTTATTTTTAATCAACAGAGAAAATCCTCGTCAGATGTAATCAGACAGGGAAAACATTTAAAACAAAAGTGATTGCTTTGAGTAGGGAAGATATAGTAAACCACTCACACCGAGTGACTAGGCTGAAGGTGCTCAACTTATCTTGGACATCAACAAAAAGTCATATTCAGTGAAGAGGTGCAATCTAGTAAGTTTGATTTGTAATGAATTGATTATTTATTATTATGCATGTAATTTAATTTGGGAAAAAATGTATAAGCATAGTTGCAGGATTATACTATAAGTACAAGTATAATTTGAACATCTACTGAGATCGTACAAGGAGAATTAATTAGCTACTTTAACCTGTTTTAAATGTCAGACTTTAAGTCATATTTTATACATGTATAAAGTTACGTGGTAATGAGTCAAAGTGATGAGTTTATATAGTGGAGTTTATATAGTGGAGCCTAGTCCAGTAATAATGAAAAGTGATAGCATAACGAGCACTTAGTGGTATGTTAGGCATTCATCCGGTTATCATTGAGTAAATGCATAGATCTGTAGGTAAATTAAATTATATGGTACAGTTAAGATGTTGTATTTTAATGTATAGCTTCTAGGAAGGCTAGTAATGGTGGCAGTGTGGTGTCTGTGGAACCCTCAGGCTCAGAAGCTGAAGTGTCAGAAATACTAGAGTCTGCCAAAGATTCCGTAAGCCTCTCTATTTTTTCCCATTTTTGTCAAGTGTGCTTGAAATTATAGACCTATATAATATGTGTATTAGTTTGCTCATAGAGGTAACCGAGCAGAAAGAAATTCGATCCTAAAGCCCAGCAACAGATGTTTGAAATGCTAGAAAAAATCAGACGAACCCTATAAAACAAACTTGTTGACAAGATAGAAGTGAAGGGAATAAAGGAAGAAGATCCCAAGTACACTGTGAGTATTATCTATAGAAGTGCGAGAATATAAACATTGAAAATTACAATTTAATATTATCATGTTCAAGTGAAACCAATTTTGTTTCACTGGCAACTAATACCCACCAACATTACCTGCACAGTGTTGGATTATTAAATTAATTTTAGCTGTAGTTGTCATTTATACTCAACATTAACTCAAAATGTAAATGCATTATGTTTAGGTCAATGGAATAAATATTCTGCAAATTCCAGCATGGGATGCTTATGCATATGGAAGAAGTGTTTAGAAGCACTCTTCAACAAGGAAGACCTCTCAAAATCAGTTGTGGTGCAGTCCTCAAAAAGTAAAAAAATAGAAAACTGATTTCATTGGAAGAAAATGAGACTACAAGACGTTCACAATTATTGGAGGTTGAAAAACAACTGCAGACAAAAAGTTATAAGTAGTATACTTTTATCGTTAAGAAATAGACTTGCTAAAGAAATGAGGGCTACAGGGCTCTTTCAGAAAAAAAGAACTGGGGAGGGGGGGGGGGGGCTCATACGACACCAGTCGAGACTCCCCTAAATTTGCCCCTGCTGATATGGTTATGGTGTAGTCTTACTCTATACCCAGTTTTGAGCATAGGAGAATTGAGGGATGAAAGGTCACTGTTGGGAATACATATAAGTATAATTTTGACATTCATGTGGTTGTGGTTTCAAGCTTGGTGACTTTTAAAAGCTAAGATTTATCAGATGCAACAATCAGACACAGGACATGACAATAATAAAAATGTGTGAAAACAAACTGAGAACACAATATTATTTTATAGCTAGACATATAAAGTCTTCAAATTGGAAATTAGAATATTCACATACTATTAATGTGAGGATATTACTTACCAGATAAGGGAAATTACATTACAGTTCCAATTTAAATTTAATCTTATATAATTTTACATTTAAGGATTATGGCTGAGAGAAGACAGCCATAAGAACCAGTACCCGGCCTCTTGTAGATAGCCTAGCAGAGGAAGACATTGAGAGCATGGCTGATGACTTGAGAGATAACAAGATCATATAAAGTTTGAGGCAATGTATTATTGGGTGAGCAGATGAGTTGGAGAAGTTCAAGTAGTTTTCCAATAGTAGTAAAGGGTAAGCGACAAGCACGTTTGAACTCCATGATAGCACATAGTACACCACACAAAGTTATTGTGACATTTTCATATATGGGGTCAAAAAAATTTGTGACATTGACATCACTGGAAGCATAATCTGCTTGTTTCAACTGATCAAAAAGTCATCATCAGAGCCCATATCAACAATGCTATCAGAATCACTCTCATTGAGGCTGATTCATAGTCTGGAGTCTGCCTTTCATCTAAGGGGCTAGTGTCCACTGAACAAACTTCATTCTCATTACCTAATTGTTCCGATGGTAATTGTGTTGAATTACTAGCACCGTCTACAGCACAATCTGATCCATTTGCATTATTAGAAACAGATGGAATATTTTGACTAGGTGACATTTGATGTCCTGGGGTTCTTGCTTTCCTGTTTAAAAACAAAACAAAAAGTATGCTCTAACAAACATGCCGCAACTATGCAGTGATTAAGTCTGATGCCTAAATTTACATGCTTATGGTGAGTTCTATAAAAACCTTAGTAGGAATACGTATTAACAGCATGTATATGACATTTGGCCCTACTAATGTGTCTAAGACATTATTGCTCACATAAAAAATATTTGTCTGCTATACTTTTTATTCGTCAGTTCAATCTTAAATAAGATGACTTGGCATTATTTGTGCACCCTAAAATATACCATCCTACCTTTTAATTCTCCACCAAGAGGTCTTTGGAACTGCAAACTTTGGATTTCTGAGATAATTTTTTGTAAGGCCCCCTCCTATTTCCTCTCCCTTCCATTCTCTACAGAGTTGTAGAATTCAAGAATTCAAACCTACCTTCTTTTTTTATCTCTTCACAACCCAGTCCACTTATCAGGCATATGCTACCAATAATGTAAGCAGCAAAAACAGCTACCCAGTACCTCATGTTCCTGGCTGTCCCTGCCATCCTGACTGTCCTGTAATCCCTGAGAATCTCTTATTCAGTGCCAGGCAAAATGCGAAAAAGGCCCTTCCTATCTTCTGATGAAGAGTCTAATGAAGACTGTGATTTAATAATTGATGCGACATCTGAAGTATAAGTGGTAGAGTTGTGGTGCAGTCCTCAAAAAGTAAAAAACCACCTCTTGACAAAGAGAAAGTGGAACTGACGTTTGGTAAGTGGAGCGTCTATCCTATGCCTGTATTATAATTATTAATTTTAATATTCAGATTGCATTCGGCACAGGTATCTTGACTATCATCATTCAAAGATGATGACGACACTAGGACAGAAATGCTGAGATTGTGGCCGAGACAAACAAGCTGAACTTTGAGGAAAAACAAATCAAAGATGTGAAATATTGATCAAATTTGTTAAAATAAATATATGTACTGGGCAAATACTTCAGTTGTGGGATCTTGACCCTGTGGGGTCATATAATTTTGGTAAAGAATAGGTTTTTTCATGATCATTTAGGGATCATGGATTATTCGTAAAAATCAGGATCTTGCATGACGTTTAGAGATCATGGAATTCCAGTGACCAACTAATTGACAATGTCACCACAAACTTGGCAGAGTCATTGATGCATGTGCATACAAACTATGATGGGGGAAAAGTCATTAACCTCTCTCTATCTGGGCTTATGGCAGCACAGTTGTATTAATGGTGCTGGTTTGCAACACAACATGGGCAAAGAGTAGCGACCTGTGGCACGAAGCAGATAACACACTTTTCTCCAACAAAGATTTCACGAATTCATCTCAACAACCTGCTAAAAAGGCAAGCAGTGAAAAGGGAAGACAAGGAAGGACAGTATTAAGCAGCAAAGATCAATGTGATACATGTGGGAGTAGGCCCACAGGAAAAACAAGAGAAGAAGAAGATCAAGAAGAGCACGCATAATCAGAACTGAAGGATGGACAATACTTATTGTCCACCCAAGAGCCTAGTCATAAACATGTTTACTGGTTGTCTGTGTATGTCATGAGAACATTGTACTTGTTAATTTATTGTTGTATTGTTGAGTGTGTAGTGTTAAGTGGTGGGTGCTATGCCACACCATCTAGAACTTTCTCATTGTTGTAAATCATTGTTCACTGTCATCTATTTAAGCCAAACAATACAACAATAAATTAACAAGTACAATATTCTCATGACATACACAGACAACCAGTAAACATGTTTATGACTAGGCTCTCGGGTGGACAATAAGTATTGTCCATCCTTCAGTTCTGATCATGCGTGCTCTTCTTGATCTTCTTCTTCTCTTGTCTTTCCTGTGGGCCTACTCCCACATGTACCAATAATTTTCCTGTTAGCTATGTACCACACTGTGTGTGTGTCGTATACATTTAAGTTAGCATTTTGAAATACTTTTCTTAGGGTTAAATAATAGCTTGCAGGAGATGTTAAATACGACTTAGAGAAGGTGTAATTTTATCTCTCAGACGCCCAAACTAATGTTATGCTGCCTATACACACTAGTTGGGCCACATTAAAAAAAATTGCACAATTACTACTAATGAAGTAATTACACTGTAATTCTGAGGAACAGACATTATAGCTAGTGAGGACTTAAGTCATACTGAATGTAATGAAAATGATACAAATACTTCATTCTTAATAATATAACACATTCTAAGCCTATAACTCGCCCTCAACTAACAATTAAAAAAAAAAGTATTATTGCTTAAAAAAAATCGTTTTCCCCTTAATCCTTATGAAGTCAAAACCAGCTAGTCTTTCTGTCTATAATGTTCAAACACCAAAGAAATTGAGAAAAAAGCATTCTCTTCTGGAGACCTTCGAGCATGAGCACAACGTTACTACAACCAGGATTTTTATGGGAGTTTTTTTAAACTACTTAATACAGGGGTGGCTCGGGCTCTAAAAAATTAGTCAGGCCAGGAAATGGGTGTGACTAATAACAGGAAGTGGGTGTGGTCCGGAAGTGACTGTAATTACTAATTAACATGTATTTATAACAGTAAGCCTAAAACTGAGACAGGCACCTTTAGTATTGACATTATTTTATTATTATTATTAATATTTCAAAATGAATGATTTCACATAATGATACTATGGATTCAATGTTGTAGGTAATATTTATGATTCAGTCTGAAACTTTCCATACACATGGAGACGGCGATCACTAATTTGTACAAACTCATTTGCAACATCTTTCATGTTTAAGTTGTCTGTAAGCTCCTTATGAACATGAATAACCATCAAACTGTTAAGTCGTTCCTGTAACATAGTTGATCTCAGGTATGTCTTGATACGTCTCATAGCACTAAAGGATCTTTCACTGCTGCTGTTAGTTGCAGGCATAACTAAAATTAATTTTGCTAAGATAATTATTTGATTCAAAAATTCTTTTTTTGATGCTGGAAGGTCCTTGATGAAATGAAGTATTTCAAAAATTGTTTTTATTTCTGCAGGTACAGTAGAAGAAAGAATTTGGAGCTGAGCTTTTAAATTGTGTAAATCAAAATCATCACCATATATTTTGATAACATCTTCCAAATTTTTTGAGTAGTCTCTTTTGTTAACAGTGTTTATCAGTAAATTCTGTAAGGAACAATAAACCTGATATCCCGGTTGATCAAATCTAGTGTTTATTGATTGAATAAGGAGATCAAGTGCTTCAAAATACAAGCGCCTATACATATTTTCAGGTGATTCATCATATTCAGGCTGAGCTTCTCCTTCTTCAAACCTTCTTGGTCGCTTCCTTCTTCGTGGCAACCTTGGCTCACCGATATCATTTTTGGCTGCCATTGCTTTAACTTTCTCCCAAAAAGCCGCAAAACATTCATCAGTTCGAATACTTTGGAGGGTAGAAACTGTCATTTTCGCAATCACTTGACCTTCACTCGCTGAAATATCCTTTTTCTGTAAGGTCCTGCTCAAATTGTCAGAATGGCGAAAAAGACATTCACCAAGAAGCAGTCCAAAAAAAAACTCAAAAGTTTCCATTTGTGCACGAACACCTCCTATTCTTGCAATTACTTCTGTATCATGCACTACAGATACCGCTTTCTCCCATAACTCTTCTAGTACACTATAATTATCAATAATACTCCTCATTGAGTCAGCTTTTACAGTCCATCTTGTAGGACAAAGAACTCTTATTCCTGGACACCCTGGTGCAATATCTTGCTTAAGCTTCTCAAAAATAGCTTGCCTTCGAGGAGAGTATTTTACCAATTTTGTAATTTCATTAACAGTATCCAACATTTTTTTCAGTATAGGACATGCCTTAACCATATCTGAAGTTGCTAAACTTAAGCAGTGACCATAGCAGTGAGTAAAGTAGGCCTTAGGTTGTTCAGCACGCAATAGTGCTGCTACACCCTGCCTAATGCCACTCATATTTGAAGCCCCATCGAAGCATTGCCCCCGAATTTTACTCAAAGAAATGTTAAAACGAATTAAGCAATCTTTCAAGACTCTAACTAGTGTGGCTGCTTCAATATTATCAACTTTATAGAGCCCTACAAATTCCTCATGCACTATCAGTGAACAGTCCACCCATCTTAACACTAGCACCACCTATGAGGAAGAAAAAATAAATTAAAAACACTTATATCCTATTACATTAATTTTAATACAATATGATTGGTTACCTGTTCATGATTCATTGAATCTGTACATTCATCCATCATAACAGTAACAAACTCAGTTGATTGAAGGTTGCTTGCAATCTTTCTCAAAACATGTTGTGACATTATTTTGAGCATTTCATTCTGATTCTCATGACTTAGATACTTCTCATTTTTCTTCTCCAACCATTCACGACACTATAGTTTAGATACTAACTGAAACACAAATTATATTATGACAGTAATGACCATTATTACCTGGAGATCATCTTGACTCATGAGCTTCATCAGCTGCTGTAAATTTCCGTCATCTTCTTTAGCTCTACGTATTGCACATCCTTGTCTCGCCAAGTACCTTAAACTGCTTAAAATTTTCAATAAACAATGCCTGCTATTAGCCTGACTTTTAGCTAAAGAAGTACACAGCATTTCACCAATATTTGAAGTAGTTCTAGGCAAAGTTATAAGCTTTTCCACTGCAATTTTATGACACTTTCTAGTTTCATGTGACCGAAAAGATTGGGTAGCTTCCTTCCAGTTGCTGAACCCCCTAAGAAGCTAAATTAAACAATTTTTTGTCATATACATAAAAAAATGAAATTAAGTACTTAAATGGCAAACTCACAAATGCAGGATCACTTCCAGAGCTTAATGTCAAATGCTTAAACTTCAAAGCCTTCAAGCATAAATGACAATGAACTGAGTCCTCAGCTTCATTGTAATGAAGCCAATACCACGTCTTAAACCACTGAGGCTGACATGATCGCTCCACTACAGTTTTTTTTCCAAATTTTTTTTTAGGAAATGAAAACGATTCAGGTTGGTTAGCTGTTTCCGTTAGCTCCTCAAGTACCATAGGCATGATAAAAATCGACCACAACTCACAACCTCAGACAGGGTAAAGGATTGAACCGCGTGCAGCGTGCTCGAAGAATGACAGAGTAAGGCTAAATCCAAGTCGCACCGTACCGAGTATGCTGGACACGCCCACACCAATTAGATGCTTACTTTACCAAATAAAGATGACGAGAAAAAGGTCCGGCCATGGTCGGACTGGTCGGACTATCGACGCCACCCCTGTAATAGCCACACCTCAATTGTAATATAAATTGCAACAATTTTATAATTGGTAGTGATAATTGGAAATAAACATCCTTTCTCAAATTTGCATGAATGCTTCTGTATAACTTATATCAATGTTCTTTTAATATAAATTGCTAGACTACTAAGTTGATCTCATGTAATCATTTAAACAATTAAAGGGAGTAAGCTCGATCTTTCAATCAATATTATATCTAGGAGAAATATAACCAACTAATAATCCGTTATGGCCACAAATTTGCAGTATCGCCCCTTTGGGAGGCCCCGAGGGAGTACACAACAACAACTACTAGGCCTTCCACTAGCACCCTATTTTTTTTTTTTTTTTTTTTTTTTTTTTTTTTTTTTTTAAGAGAATGGATCGTGAGACATAATTATATACAACTGGTTAAAAGAAAAAGACAAGAAATATACAAAAAGTTCAGGCTGCACTTGCGCCGAAAACCTGCAAGTATAAAAACAGACGGAGGAATGCGTGAAGGCTCTCTGCTGCGAAAATTAATTGGATAGCTGTTGGATTCTAGTTCATTGGGTGGTGGTGCTGAGCTTGTACGCGAGCGGTGTTACGGGTGAGCCGAGAGGGCCTAAATTTTCGCTTCGCTGCCAAGTGAGTTGAGCTATTAGGTCGTAGCTATTATTTATAACTTGTAAACTGTGAATTAGAGGGTCATGTGGTATTGGGGGAAGATAGAGAGATCAGTGGAGGGGTTAAATATGTATGTCTCATAACAGCAGACTAAGTAAGGCCATGCAAAGTTATCAAGCTTGCAGGGAAGAGGCCTTGCTATATAAATGCATTTTTTTTTAATGAAGTAAGTGGGAGGGGGAGGGGGCTTGAGAATTTCTAAAACCTAATAGGAGTGGACATTGCTATGAGTAATTAGGAAAATGCTGTGGTTGTGTTAGTATAATCCCATCTATTGTTGGCCAGTAATTAGGGTATTTTCACCAATTAGCGAAATAATGCCAGCATAAATAATATAAGTGTAATGAGTGCCCGTAGCATAGAAATATAATTCTAGCATAGTAATGCAGGTATAGGTACTTAATTTAATCAACAGTTCCTTCTTTAAACAACAGTTCCTTCACAGAGGATTAGGTACCGGTTCTTCCTTCATTTTCTACTTTATACGCCAAATACATATTCTTTTGGTCCGAGAAATTATTTTGTTGTAACCACTAGCTATTGCTGTAGTAGTGCGGATGGTTTGTGTCTTGGTGCTTACAATATCAAATTATTCAATTATTTACCATTCTTTCATTAAAAATTTTAGCTTTCATTTGTTAGTTAACATTAATGTCTGAGGTAGTCAGAAGTTGAAGCATCTGAGACTTCGAGACTTGTTAATGTACGACATCATAACTATATTCATACAAAGTTTTAGCTATGTCAAATAAAAAAATAGCACCTCAATATAGATAACGCCAAAAAAAAAAAATTCTATGTTTATATTGCTTAACTCTCAATGAATTTGTGCCAGCATATCAACACTGATATTACACACAAAAAAACAAAAACAAAAAACAACAACAACAACAATGCTTAATAGGATTATATAAGAACATGAAAGACTCTTCATATTTTGTGTCAGATGTTATGCTTATTTAGTGTATATACTATAGGAAAGCAAGATCTTATTATTGCATGCTTTACCAGTATGTTTTGATATGAGATAAAAAGATCTTGAACAAATCCCGTTATGTTGTCTGGTTTGCTATGTACATTAGTTAACTTGCCTGCTGGTATCTGTTTTGTCAGTTTGTCTGTCTGTCCGTCTGTCTGTCACGCTTTCTGATGACTGACGATTAATTGTTGAATTTAATATGAACTTACTCATAATGACGATTTCGGAATTTTTCGTGCACTATTGTGAGTAGTGGTGCCGATTGTCATGTTGCAAATAATTTTTTGTAGACCGTAATATTTTTTCTTTAAACAAAGCTGAGTAGCTTACTGAGTGCTGGAATACAAGTTTTATGTTTGAAACTATCTGTCAGTGTTCTTTGCATGGTTAACTTTTCTATTATGCATACATTTACTGTTCAAGAAGTCTACAAAGGAGTTTTTCTGATTTATTACAGAAGAAACCACACCTACTTATAGAAACAAAACAAAATAAATGAACTGCACTGAAGCTTCACTGAACATTGTTGATTATCAAACAACAAGTGCTAAACTGCTGCACTTTATCATTTTCGCCAAGCTAAGATTCCAGTCACTAAGCTGAGCTGCATACAAGTGCACCCATTAATATGTCTTTTGTACTATAATTTGTATTTCGGTATATAAGGAAAGTAAAATGTAATGTAGTTAGCTATTATGAGAGTGAGGTTTTGTACACAAGGAGGTCTATGTTTACCTGGCAATTAGATTCAGACTGGACCATCCACATACAGTGTATGAAGTATTTATATCCGTTAAATAGCAGAGATTTCAATTGCAGGTTTGAAAATGATCGAACATTTGATGATAATCCACAAATTGAATGTGGGGTATGGCTCTATACAATTCTGGTCACTCAAAGCCCCCTCACTACGACGGGTATACAGTTTTTTATACTCCATATGTATTAAATTTTTGTCTAAAAATTAATTTTGTAGCTATATACTGGCTAGCTAGCTAGCTAGCTAATATGTAGTGGCACTTCACACTTTTTGTGCTTCCTGCTACTTATCTCTACTTTAATCACTTCACTCAACTCTATGTATCTTACATTCTTGATTAAAAACTGCTTATTAAATGTACGAGCTAGACATTAGTATGTTTTATTTCTATATAGAGCAATATCAAGAGACAGTCGTTTCAAGCAAAGGTCAATAAGATTCTCTGATTTACAGTGACATCCTTCAATATATAACGGTAAGTGCAGACTAATTATTTTTCAAGTAAGACAAAGAATATTGTAACAATTTAATAAAGCTTCCCAAGTACTCTAAATAGTTGAATAATAGCTTCATATAATCTTAAATCTCTCAATAATATCATTGTCATCAGTTCATGCTAATTGTTACACATCTCAGCTAAGAACTATAATCCATGACCAACCATTCCAGTAGCATAATTTAGCTAATAAATCAGAGATGTAGAAATCATATTTGTGTCTGCACAGCCATTGAAGCCACACCCTCTTTTGTTAAGTAAAGACTTATTATAATTTTTTTTACAAAATATAACAATTGTTGAACAGAAAAAGCAATAAAATGTTCATATTGTAGTCACAATCTGCTACATTAACCTTGGACCTTTACTCATTCACACTGGATTATAAACGCAGATAAGTTGCAGAGGATGCTTGGATAAGGCAAAGCTGTGCCATAACCACAAAATACATGTTATCCTTTTATGATGCCAATAGTCAGTACAAGGTACACAAAACCTGTGAGACCATAGCCCTAGCCATTACACAAACTTCACTAAAAAAAACTCAGTTGAGTTTCTATTATTCTGATATGGTTTTGGTGTACTCTTGTTTCTTTCCCCAGTTTTGTGCCAAGAGGAGAATTGGGGGATGAAAGGTCACTCTTGGGAATACGTATAAGTATAATTTTGACATTCATGCGTTTGGTTGTGGTTTCCAGCTTGGCGACTTTTAAAAGCTAAGATTTATCAGATGCAACAAGAAAGCCATACTCTATAGAGAGCCAGCTGTGATAAGGTTTTACAGCTAAAACATCAGACTCAGGACATGACAATAACAAAACTGTGTGAAAACAAACTGAGAACAAAATATTATTTTATAGCTAGATATAATATAGTCTTCAAATTGTAAATTAAAATATTCACATACTGTGTAATCTGAATACCAGATAAGGGAAATAACATTGCAGTTCTAATTTAATCTTTTATAATTGTACATTTAAAGATTCTCCAGATGGCTGGTTCTCCAGAGTACAGAGCTTTGAGAACCAACACGTCTTTGTTTGTGGAAGGATTTGGAGTGGAAGTTTCTAAATATGCTGAAAGGTTTTTTGAAGCAGAGCTGATATCTGATGAAGCACACAATACAGCCATTAATACAAAGCTGGAGCAAGGAGAGAGAGCAAGGGAAGTTGTGCATAATATCACTGCTCAAGTTAAAGCCCAAGCTTCTCTATTTCCTGAGGTACTAAAGGTCCTGAGGGAATTGGGGCTCACAACACAAGCAGATACAATTGAAGGGAAATATAGTAAGTTGCTTTGTTGTAGGGTTGTATAGTAAGCTTGGCTAGAGTACCCTAAAGCTAATGTGGGACTACATTGTAATGTTACACTTAATGAACACCCAGGCCTACATACAGGATGTTTCAATAGGATTCTGTTCTACTTTTGCTATTATAAATTTAAGAAAGGTCATTCTCAATTTGCTTACACAGCACCCTCTTGTTGATAGTCACAGGAAGTTGGGGGGGGGGGGGGATCTGGTGTAATTCTTGGATTGAATATTGTTGGTTAACTAATGCATATAATTAACAGCTATTCTCACCTTACACACTTTGAGATAATAAAGTTCTCATGTTCTCTCAGTAGTCTGGTGGAGAATGGGAAATCAATAAGATGTGGTTTAAAGTAGCTGTGGTGAAGTTGATGAACTGTATCCACATAGAAGACTTTGCCAGACTGGAAATTATGTATAAGTGAGGATCCATGACTTGACCAGATCTTCTATTTGATAATCCATACCTGGCCAACCAAATGCTTACTTTGCTAGTGATTTTATTTTAGTCATTTCCTTTATGTTACAACTTGCGGAGCTCATCCAAGAAACCAACCACAAGGTGGGACAGCAATATGATATCCCAAAAAATGCAACCATCAGACACAATCAATGCATTTCCTTAAACAATGTGAGGATGAAAATCTTTATCTGATGCTGCGCTTTTAACTTGCATGCACTAACAATGTGTCTTTACTTCTTTCAATCATGTTAAAATACATCATGGTGCCGGCCAAGTATGACCATCTAGTCTTCCCACCAACACTTACACGAGTTCACAAGAATTAATGACAAGATGATAAAGAAAACTTGCAAAATTTTAATTGTATTCCATAATTATGAATCACATGTGTTAGAGTCACCACAGACCCTCCCATTCTTTCTTGGAGGGGGTGTTGTGCCAGACTAGTTTTACAACATTTATGAATAATAGATCCTTTCATTGCTAACCATGCCTTTGCAAATCACTTACAAGGAGCAAGAATTTGCTACTTCAGCAGAGGTTTCACATTTTATCCATAGTAGTATTTGTCCATAAGAATGAGAAACTTGGAATTCAATCTCTCAGGATAACAGTCAGCATTATTCATAACAATATCAAGGCTTTTTTTTTTCACTGAGGTGGTGATAATTTCTTCCTATTGTATTATACCATTCACCCAAAATCTCTCAAATTTTACAGTAACTTTGGCCTAGACGGTGTCAGGGATAATTGGTCACAGGTCAAAATTAATATGTGTATAGTAGTTCAATTGAGGCATATTATTTAGTTATTTATAAGATGTCAATTGCTTCTTGAGAAGGTTGGTACTATAGTATGTCCAAGTTGAGTTGGCACGGAAAAACCGTTAATAACTTTTGAATGGAAGTAGCTATGCTTTCGGGGTTTGTACCATTCGAATGTTCGTGCCGAAGCAGTCCAGAAAATTCTCTTTAAAAACTTCTGAGCCAGCGGGAAAGTGCAGTTCCAAAACTCAATAGAAAAGTCTATGGGAATAAATAAAACCACACGTTTCCATATCTATTAATCTTGATTCGTGTTTTTACTTTCATTAATCTTTTCTATTTGTCCTCCAGTTGAATGTGGTGGTGACAGAAGCAGTCTGGGACAAACCACTAAATCATATGGTAAGACTAATAAAACCATTACAAAAGGCCGGGAGTAATACAGTACATACCAGTTAAAAAAAATTTTTATCCTCTATGATTAACTTATTATTAGAATGAACTTGACAATATCTACAATTTGTATTTTGATTAAGCTGCTCATGATAAAATTCTCAAGGTTTTTATTACATAAATTTTTTGTGCAATGGAGGTTGTGTTTAAAATATTGAAATTGGAAGTAGATTCCGCCTTAAATTGGTATGTGACTGATTTTTGGAAAATCAGCCTAAACGTTGCGAACAATTTTTTTCAGCATCCAAGGATAAAACTAGTCTGGCTCAGCCAACCTTTCACCTAAGCACTGTACAGAAAGAAGTGTCTGGAGGAAATAATGCATCTTGGCTGGAATTTGGTAGTGGTTATTTAATTACTTTTATGGTGCCCACAGTTTGCAGGATGCTGTACTGCTGCACTCGAACACAGTAATAGAGTATTAGACGCAGGTGCAGCAATCACCAATATTTTGATAGTATGTGTGTACGCGGGCTCTGTTATGTACACTCGTTGTAGACTGCCCAGTCATTTAGGTAAAACAGTGTTGACTAACTGTATCCCAAATCTCGGCTCTAGAATGGCCAGGGTGCATGATTGTCCCCAGACTCATTCTCCGTGTAGCAGTTATAGGTAAAGTTTAGGTAAAGGGTCTAGCTAGGAGGCTGAGAACATTTAGCAGTTTGACTTTGAGTTATTCACTTCCTGCAGTGAATAATAGCCGCATCGAACTTGTTAATTATTTGCTTGACAACATAATTCGCATACTCACACAATTCTTTCTGAAAAAAAGTTTCTCGACAAGGTCTAAATGAAGCCCAGTTAACTTCTTTCAATCCTCCAGCAACCTATTTGTGTAGTTTCATGGAGACAAGCAGTAATTGTATACGAAATACAAGGCACACCCCTTCGTTTTAACAACTTTTTATGCAGCACTTTCTTGAAATCAAGCAAACATAAATAATGAATTGTTGTAATTCTAAATTTAGCAGAAGCAATTTTTAAGGCTCCGTGTAGCCTACTGATGGAAAAAAAGAAAAGAAAGAACAACATTAGATGCCATGTTTTAACCAATTTTCTCAAATCAGGTCACATACAATAATTTTTTAGTTTCGCGTACCTTAATTTAAGTATTTTTCTTGTAATGTTGCTATTCAGAAATGAAAAAAGTGGAATCAGAAGTGGTTACTCCTGAATCTCTTGTGGAAGCAAGATACATTGAGGTACAAATTACATGCAAATGTATTTTATAGATGATTGATGATCTCTTTGTATCAGCAGGCTTAGAGCTTTCCTTTTTTGTAAGCATTAGTTGCAATGTATCTACTTTCAGTGCAACTGCATTGACCTCACTAACTCTCAAGCATTCCCTTTATGTGTGGATTTCATAATGCAAAACTGAACTACTTGGAGCTATAATTTTGTGATTCCATACCAACTTTATGGAATATTCATTCAATTGAACGTGTAACACCCACCATTAAAAATCATTATTAAGTGATGATACAAGTTATTTTACAAAGCTATCTACTAGTCACATCTGATATTCGATATATGTAATACTGAATTTTAAAACCAATTTTCACGAATAATCTATTCTCTTTTTCTTTCCAATCATAATAATATTTATATGTGAATAAAGTATTTTAATGTATACAATAGGGTTATAGAATATTAAAATCCAAATTTTATACAGGTAAATATATGGTTTCAACACAGAATAGGAAGACAGTCACTTTAATGTTCCAATAAACTGGATCAAACTTTCCCTTGCTTGCTACTCTCACACTCCTGGCACTTTTAACGAGACTGTAGTAGGTAGACTTCCATTCCTACTGGACTTTGTACTGCCTGATTATACAGGCTTCCCTGAGGCTTCACCATTACTTTCTGCAGCCTAAGGAAATGTCCTTACTTTGTTCTATCTCAAAACGGCTATAATCGTAGTTCTTCAGAAGCTCAGTAGCCACGAAGGTTGTGAAACAAGAAGCCATAATTTCTGCTCAAACGGTCTGGAAAATCAGTAAAGGGTCCACCGTAAATGAAGTTTGTAACTATTTTAAACTGACTGTAATCAATATACTTGCATGAATAAGTAAAAAACTTATTTGACATGAATAAAACACATTATGTTCATTTATTTATTATTTTATGTTGTTGTTATTATAAAGGCCAAGAAGAAAATTCTGGATTCTAACCCTGACATTTTGACAAAAGATTTTCCGTCAGGAAAACATCTTTGTGAGATTGCAGCAAACATTTCTAAGGACTGGAAAACCAAATATTATTTGTTTAAATTGGAGGAGTCTGATGTGGAAGACATCATTGAAGGGCCTGACCGGGATGATCCCGTAGGGCAAAGGTTAGGATATTAACATATTAACATATAACTAGAAGAGAGATTTATTTGGATTGTATGTTGATAGGTTTAGAGTTTTGGAAGCATGGAGACGAAGACAACCATTACCTACTTATGAAAACCTTCTTGTCATCTTAGTGAGAGGAGATTGGAAAGATGCAGTAGATGTTCTTATACGTCTATGTACTAGTAAATAAATCTCATTACAATAATCATAGATTTTCAATAGCTGCATTTTAACTCTTAGCAGACGATTTTTGACGGGCAAATTTTTTATAAATATGCGCATGCATAAAAGTATTCATTTGTGGAGACAACATTTCACCAGTGGAGCGCATGGCATGAAGTAAGAAACATGATGAGCGCTAGTTGTGGTGAAACACCATCACATTCCAGAATGAGTCACCAAGGATTTACAATTATATTTATTTGTTGTATTCACACACACACAAACACACATGCTGTGCATCATTTAGAATTAGTAAACTGAGCATGTGCACACATCTTTGTATGTATCAGTTTTGCCGCTCTTATCTCAGTTTTGTACGTTCACTTGTCATTGAAGCAATGTAGAGATTGAAAACCTACTTTGCTCAAAACAACCACAGGATTCTGGTGGCAGCATACCCAAGCTTACCACACTTGGTGCCAGTGGTGGTTCTCTATCAGTCAGTGTCTCTACCTGAATTGCGAAGAAGTGACGTGACCATTCCTCCATCAAAGTGGACCTCTAACACTTGAAAGCAGACATCTACATCTTGTCGAGTGTCTAATCCATGAGCTCTCCTTTGTTTGTCCCCCATAATTGGTTTAAAGTTTTCCAGCAGCCTAGAAGAAGGTCTGGTCTGGTTTCCTCTTAACAAATTGATTTAACTACCTCTAAGAAGGGCTACTTTTGTTTTTTGAGTAAGGAACTACTAACTACGGAAGAACTGCTTTATCGAAAGATTAAAATCTACTATCAGGAATTAGACCCACCTGTACTTCTGTACTAGTCTTTAGATTAATTATTCTGCCATTGTTACTTCACATCTGGTTGCTATTGCCTGCCTCTCTGCTCCTAGTTGGTTTCATCAGTGGTGTGAGTTGAGTTGTCATCTGTGTAGACACTTAATTTCTAATATCATTGTGTTTGACATTGTTGTGACTAACGACCCTATTGTGCCTTCTGTTTGTGGTATAATTGTTGTCTGTTAGTTTCACAACTGTGTTGATAACTTTATCTGTTGACAATTCCATTGACAATCTACTGAACTCATCTAGAACTCCCTCCAGAGTAGTAAGATCTTCCTCAGTGTTAACAGATGAACCCACAGACTGACTAGATTCACAAAAGCCCAATTTACATGAGTCTAACTTGAATTCGAGCACTGTTGACTATACTATTATTCAGCTCTCTAACTTTGTGCATAGCGACAAGGCTGCATCCTCTGATTAAGCTGAGTCTTGTTCTCATACAACACTTCTTTCTCTCAACCCAATCACACCCCACCTCAACTTTGGCTGGTTTGTCTACTTTGTTTATAAGCAGTCATTAGAGAATGTGACTGATTTGGTCAAGGCATGTACAGCTTACTCTTAAAAACCCTCTTATTATGATTGACGACCACAACATTATTAAACAGATAGGCAATCTTCCTTTCACAGTGACAAGTCTTCTAGATTCTTGTATATACACAGTCCCGACGATCAAACTATGACATTGATAGACCACAATCTAAATGTTATGATGATTGTTGAAACCCAAGTACCCATAATTCTAATACTTTTTTTAGCCCTCCAGATCTGTCTAATTTTTTATGTTTAGGCAGGCGCTCTCACCCGGTAAGGATTTGATGCCACTGATCAAGACAAACTTCTTATAAGCAGTGACTGCAATCTGTGAGGGAAGGGAAATGTGGTGAGACACCACCACATTCCGGAAGTAGCCACTAAGGACTTGAATTTATATTAATTTGTTGTATTTACACTCACAAATGCACATGTTGTGCACATTTAGAACTAGTGAACTGAGCATGCACACAAAACTTTATATGTATAAGTTTTGCCTCTCTTTCCTCAGTTTTGTATGTCCATGTGTTATTGAAGCAATAGATAGATGGAAAACCTACATTGCTCAACACAGCCACAGGACTCTGGTGGCAGCATACCCGAACACGTCATCTTATGACACTAGTATAGTTCTATGCCTCTATCATTTTTCCTGTTGGCTAAAAGATGTTGTAAAGCTTTAGTAGATTGTTTTAAGCATGAGTCTAGACAAGAATTTAGTGTGGATTGTATAATCTTGTGATACTCATTGGCCTGCGTGTTCCACTCCCCTGTGTCTACCTATGCCTTCATCACAGCTGTTGTGTTGGTCCTCAAGTGCTCTGTTTTACAACTCTGGCCTGATGGGAGTCTATTTTGAGTGTTTTAGCCATGCCCAATCCCTGGACTGCCTGTACTTACTTGAATGCACCCCTCAAACTCGAGCATGATTTTTTACTGCTACTTGTAGTCACTATAATGTTGAAATGATTCATTGTTGTTGTGAGCTTTGACTCCTGATCACTTTCATTTGTCAAACTATCACAAAAGTTATTATTGCTGTTATCATCCTCAAACATTACTGTTCTCTGCAGAAAAGTACACAATAACCTTACTCCTTTCTTTAGTAGAAGCTACTGACATTGTGTGCACGTTACGCAAATGGTTAGTGGAATGATATAGAGCTTGAATAAGCCTGTCACGAACTGTATTCTATTAATGTACACTCATAGTCACTGATTTGTGACTTCCATACATGCGGTACATAACACCTGTCACAAATGAATCTAGAATTGCCAGAAACTACCAGTGGAGATGCTATGCGAGAAGCGCATGGATCCTCTGTAGCAGGTCAGAGTAAATTTACTATTAAAATATTACGGTGACAAGTGATTCGTTCATTGTAATGACATTAACAAAATTCAAATAGAAAATAATTTTCATTTTATAATATTCATCTCACAGATGTGAAGTGTAAATATTCGTCACACATCTATATTTGCCAAGTACATAAAATTATGAACAATGCTTGTTCTGATAGGTCCAGGAAATGCAGTCAAAATGGAATCTAATGGAGACAATGTTAGCAAAACAGGTATGAAGAGAGTTGTCTGTAGTAACTGTTATGTGCCACAATTGCAGTGCTGGCAACTTTTTAGTACAATATAGCTTTAACTTTAAGGTTATTAGAATAAGTTTAGTGTACTCAGATACCATTATAATATATTGGTAAGATTTTATTTCAGTTAGACAATAATAATAATGTACACGAGCAAATAGTTGATTTTTAAAGTTTTTCTTAATAACCTGTAGCCTAGGGTCATCAAAACATTCTTATATTATTACTGTGTGTAGCAATAGATTATAGTATGAAATTATGAATCATAGAATTGCCAGAAACTACCAGTGGAGATGGTATGCGAGAAGTGCATGGATCCTCTGTAGCAGGTCAGAGTGAATTTACTATTAAAATATTACGGTGACAAGTGATTCGTTCATTGTAATGACATTAACAAAATTCAAATCGAAAATAATTTTCAATTTATAATATTCATCTCACAGATGTGAAGTGTAAATATTTGTCACACATCTATGTTTAGCAAGTACATAAAATTATGAACAATGCTTGCTGATAGGTCCAGGAAATGCAGTCAAAATGGAATCTAATGGAGACATTGTTAACAGAACAGGTATGAGGAGAGTTGTCTGTAGTAACTGTTATGTGCCACAATTGTAGTACTTTCAGTAAGCCTTGCTGATTTATAGAATAATTCTAAATTTACAAATATTATATAATATAATATATTACTGCTTAAACAAGATAAATCTGCGGCAACTTTTTATTACAATATAGCTTTAACTTTAAGGTTATTAGAATAAGTTTAGTGTTCTCAGATACCATTATAATATATTGGTAAGATTTTATTTCAGTTAGACAAGCGATGCTTTGTTTCTCCTTCTCCTTAAATTTTCTCATCTCTTGTTTGCCCCTTTGAGGAAAAAAATGAAATAAAATACATTATAATAAATATGATTCGAATCATTATCTTGTTCAGTACTCCAGAATTTATAATGACTATTTCAAAATGATACTGTATTATGATTATATTACGTGCACTGCGAAATGTCTTATACTAATGTATGCTAATAATGCACACGAGCACATTGTGCTTGTGGTCAGTGAAAACTGGTTTGAGGCAGTTTATTTTGTTTTAGCTTATGCACAACAATGGCACACAACAATGGCAGAACTGATTTGCATAACTGGAACTTTTTTTTTTATGACCGGAGAAACTTGGAATAGTGCACTACAATATGCTGCCTGCTGCAGAACTTCATTGTATAGCACCATTATTGTATTTCTAATGTACTAACACATCTCAAGATACATCACAGCAAACTGCATAACGAGGTAACCACACTCAACACTTTCAATTGCAAATTGTTCTAGTTTTCAGCCTGTTTGTCCGCAATTTTTTTACTGTGATGTTTACTAAAACCACCTACAAGTTGAAAATAAAATTTCTAAATCTTTTCTAAGGAAAATGAGGAGAACTTCACTGAGACAGCAACTTCTTGTGCTGCAGCAAGTTTCAGGAGTGCAGGAAGGAGATTAAACATTACCAATGCTTACCTTTAAAAATAAGCTTAGAATAATTGTTTCCTAAAAGTTTATATTGGGTCGCTCAACTGAGTTGGGATAGAGTCTTCATCTACTGTATTTAACCATAATGTGTTTAAGCGAGGTAGTAGCAGGTATAAGTGAGGTTGTAGCTAAGTATAATGGGTTTGAGAGAGGCAAAGGAGCATAAGAATGCATGACTCAGTAAAAAAAGGAGCAGGTGAGAAAAAGCTGACTGATGTAACTATTTCAATGAAGAAATAAAAATTGACTGAGGAGGAGAAGGTAATCCATGAGTTGAAAGGAAAGTAGGAAAAACAGGGCCGAGATGGTTGAGGAAAAAGTAGAGAGCAGGAGAGGAAAACGATGAATAAAACTACCTTACGCTGCTGCACTCCTAACTTGAACAAGTTAGTATATCAGGTGCTACAACTGTGTGGCAGAGTACTTGCTAGTAATATTGCTATACTTTCAAAATGATTATTGGCAAGCGAGCAGTGCGAGCGAGACACTCGGGTGCAGTTAAAACTCAAAAACTTATGGGAGCTCTATTTCTATTCGAGTTAGTGGCGGTGGTAAGTTAATACGCTCTTTGTCACAGTTATAAGCCCTACACAACAGTATTTACTTGAAAATTCATTGTCCACTAGACTAACCACGAAAGTAAAGTCTTGCGTAGGTATGTTCAGTTGTGTGAAAGTATTATGTGTTACAACTACTATTAAGAATAACACAAAGAAAAAGTATAAATAACGTGACTTGATTGTTGTTGCTTCTTTTTCAATTCAAACTGTTGCGGGGAGCGGTTATTATGGCACTGAATCCCCTTTACCACATATGCGTAATTTAACAACTCAATTTTATTTTAGTAGTTTGAATGTTAGTTGTTAAAATCAATAGTTTAACAATAGTGTAGTTTAAGGCTCACTCGCCATTTGTGCTCAAGCACACCACTAGTGGTAATACTGCTCAGCTCCAGATCCACTTACAGTAATGTCTCAATAATGATGTGTGGAAATATGAAAAAGTTAGGTAAAATTTTTAAAATTATAGCTATGAGGAGTGACCCCGATAAGGATTATATTTTGTCATATCTTCTGAGACACTTGAGTCAATACTTACTCAGACAGACTTGTTTATCAATTCTGTGACCTTTATATAATGTTATGGAAGTTTTATTAAGATTACACTTGATCAACCATTTGAGTGCAGTTATGTATTAGCTCTGATGGCATTTCGTATGGCGTGTTTTATCACGAGATGATGACAATTGACCAGTGATTTAGGTATTAACTTATTCAGAATGACGATGTAGGACCTTCCATTGTGCTATAGACCAACGAGAATTTAGATTTTTCGAGGATTTGTTTATTTGTGGAAAAAATTTTACTGTATTATTTATCATTCAACTGATTGAAAAAACAACAACTTATAATAATTGTAAATTTGTTTGTTTGTTTTGTTTTACACATTCATTTCAGCTAGTTCAGGAAAATTGTAGTTGATTTTTAAAGTTTTTATTGATAACCAGTAGCCTGCGTCATCAAAACATTCTTATATTATTACTGTATATAGCAATAGATTATAGTATGAAATTACTAATCATAGGATTGCCAGAAACTACGAGTGGAGATGCTATGCGAGAAGTGCATGGATCCTCTGAAGCAGGTCAGAGTAAATTTACTATTATAATATTATGGTGCATATTACGTTGACAAGTGATTCGTTCATTGTAATGATTCTAACAAATTTCAAACCGAAAATAATTTTCAGTTCATAATATTCATCTCACAGATGTGAAGTGTAAATATTCGTCACACATCTATGTTTATCAAGTACATAAAATTATTAACAATGCTTGTTCTGATAGGTCCAGGAAATGCAGTTGAAATGGAATCTAATGGAGACAATGTTAGCAAAACAGGTATGAAGAGAGTTGTCTGTAGTAACTGTTATGTGCCACAATTGCAGTGCTTTCAGTAAGCCTCGATGATTTATCGAATAATTCTAAATTTACAAATATTACATAATATAATATATTACTCCTTCAACGAGATAATTCTGCGGCAACTTTTTAGTAAAATATAGCTTTAACTTTAAGGTTATTAGAATAAGTTTAGTGTACTCAGATACCATTATATTGGTAAGATTTTATTTCAGTTAGACAAGCGATGCTTTGTTTCTCCTTCTACTCCTTAAATTTTCTCATCTCTTGTTTGCCCCTTTGTGGAAAAAAGGAAATAAAATACATTGTAATAAATATGATTCAAATCATTAGCTTGTTCAGTACTCCAGAATTTATGATGACTATTTCAAAATGATACCATAATATTATGTACGTGCACTGTGAAATATCTTATACTAATGTATGCTAATGATGCACACGAGCACATTGTGCTTGTGGTCAGTGAAAACTGGTTTGAGGCAGTATATTTTGTTTTAGCTTATGCACAACAATGGCACACAACAATTGCAGAACTGATTTGCATAACTGGAACTTGTTTTTTTTATGACCGGAGAAACTTGGAATAGTGTACTACAATTTGCTGCCTGCTGCCGATATAAATATTTCTGATGTACTAACTCATCTCAAGATACATCGCAGCAAGCTGCATAATGAGGTAGCCGCACTCAATACTTTCAATAGCAAATTTCTCTAGTTCAACCTGTTCATCTGCAATTTTTTTTACTGTGATGTTTACTAAAACCACCTACAAGTTGAATAGAATTTCTAAATCTTTTCTAAGAAAATGAGGAGAACAATGAGCAGACAACAACTTCTTGTGCTGCAGCAAGTCTCAGGAGTGCAGTAAGGAGATTAAACATTACCAATGCTTACCTTTAAAAAAAAGCTTAGAATAATTATTATTTGTTTCCTAAAAGTTTATATTGGGTCGCTGTACTAAGTTGGGATAGAGTCTTCATCTACTGTATCTTACTATAATGAGTATAAGTAAGGTAGTAGCTAAGTATAACGGGTTTGAGAGAGGCAAAGGAGCACGAGAAAGCATGACTCAGTAAATTTAGGTAAATTTTTTGAAATAATAGCTATGAGGAGTGATCACGATAAGGATTATATTTTGTCGTATCTTCTGATATTTTAGTCAAGACTTAGTCAGACAGACTTGTTTATCAATTCTTCTGTGACCTTTATAATAATGTTATGGAAGTTCTTTTAAGCTTACACTTAATCAACCATTTGAGTGCAGTTATGTATTAGCTCTGATGGCATATTTCATACGGCATGTTTTATCATGAGATGATGAGAATCAAGTGGTAGATCATTGCGTATACTGGTCTACTGAGGCTGCTCTGTGGTAGGTAATTAAACCTTAGTGTGCATGCATAATATGGTCATAGTAGTCGCCATGTCTGTTCGTTTGTCAGCGTGTCTGTCTGTCTCTCTGCCTATCTGTCTGTCACACTCTGATTTTGGATATTGCTGACAATTGACTAGTGATTTAGGTATTAACTTATTCAGAATGACGATGTAGGACCTTCCATTGTGCTACATTTTGAATTTCAGGCTGACTTTTTAATAATGTGAAGCTTTCAACTATACGTAGGTACTAGCTTCTGTGGGTAACGCCCCTCGTTATCATGTCATCATCACGTAAATAAACAATTTCTTGGGGCCCACAACAGCTTGCATTATGCCGATGGAATCTTGACAAGAGTTTGTGGAAGTGAAGTTTCGTGTTGAAAATATATATATCCATGAGTGTCTCTGGCCTGTTTACCTTCTTCTCTTGCGAAAATAGCTTTTCACTTGCATTGCTTGAGCTATATTATTGCCTGATTAGAAAGCTAATAAATTATTGTTTTTAACTTAGACTATTTGTAATAGCTAGTTAGAGTATAGTAGCGCTGAGGAATTGCTCCTTGGGTGCTTTATTAGTTAATAAGTAGCTAGCTGATAAACTGCAGATCTTCTGTGGTTGTGTACTAGTTGTCTAAGCTTTATATATAGTATGCATATGTGTGTTGTTTCAGGCTAGTAATAGCCAACCCTACACCGTAATTAGTGGTGTGGTTGAGCACAAGTGGTGAGTGAGCCTCCCCAGTTTGTTTTACAGTATTGTTGTACGATTAATTTTAAATTTTAACCTTTTACGCTCTAAAACACGGTCAATTGTTTAAATTACATATACATGGGAAAGGGTTTCAATTACATGGTAACCACTCATTACGACCACTCGTTACAACTTTTAGACTTAAAAAACAAAACAATAATTCACATAGTCACTCAATTTTCGCTGAAAAAAAAAAAGGTTCTCGAAGAGACCTAAATAGAGCCCAGATAACATATTTCAATCCGGCAGCAACCAGATTTGTTTATAGTGTTACGGAGACAAGCAGTACTAGTATACTGAAAATAAGGCATGCCCCTTAGCCTTAGCAACTCCTTTACATGTCGTTTTATTGAAACAGCAAACAAAAATGATGAATTATTGTAGTGAGTAGGGTTAAGATGGCTTGTGTTACAGCTTCCAAATGTAGAGGAAGCCATTTCCAGGCCGTGTACAAACTCTGATAGGTAAATAACAACAACATTAGAAGCTGTGTGTTTAGGCCAATTTTCTCATTGGTCACATACAATAACTTTTTTGTATCATCTAGTTTATTTAAAATATTTTCTTTGTGATGTTGCTATTCAGAAATGAAAGAAAAGGAGCCAGAAGTGGTTATTCCTAAATCTCTTGTGGAAGCAAGACACATTGAGGTACAAGTTGCATAAAAATGTAATGTATAAGTGATTGATGATTTCACTTTAACAGCAGGTTAGAGCTTTCCTTTTTTAAGCACTGGTTGCAATGTATTTACTTTTTGTGCAATTGTATTGACCTCAGTAATTCTCAAGTATTCCCTATATTATTATATGTGGCCTTGGTGATAACAACCTAAAATACTTGGAGCAATAATTTTTGTGAATCAGTACCACTATTTTTATAGAATAATAATTCAACTGCACTTGTGCACTAGTTTTCTATTATTACTTCTGTTACCACTACATGGCATGATGTGGCTACTCTACATGAATGTTCACTGAACTAAAAGAAATGTCTAATAATAGTTAGCTGTATTTAAGTAGTCATTATACTTCTTTTACCGCTGAGTTACCAGAGGCAATAATGCCCAACTCTGTGCCCCATAAATCGCTATAACTAAAAACTATGCACAAATACCTAGCAAAGAGTGATTACATTGTAGAGTTTCCATAGCATCCGATGGTTTGCCACCACGGGAAACACAGAGTTAATTTAATTTAGTACTAATACAGCTATGCAAAGTACAATGAGTCATTCTAGTAGCCATCTTTGTCAATCAAAAATTCTTGTTTTCTAAAGGTCATGACCCCAAACCATATATATCTGGCTACAGCAATGAAGAGGGTAAATCAAAGAGAATAAATTATGAAATTTTCTTGAAATTTACTCACTGTAATCAGTGTACTTGCTCAGTTGTTACACATGAATAAGAAAAAACTTACTTGACATAAATAAAACACATTATATTCATTTATTTATTATTTTTTGTTGTTGTTATTATAGAAGTTTAGAAAGGCCAAGAAGAAAATTCTGGATTCTAATCCTGACATTTTAACGAAATATTTTCCGGAAGAAGGAGAACATCTTAATAAGGTTGCAGAAAAGATTTCTACGTATTGGACAAACAATTATCATTTGTTTAAATTGGATTATTCTGATAAGGAAAACATCACTCGAGGGCCTGACCGGGATAATCCCATAGGACAAAGGTTAGGATGATATTAACATATTAACATATAACTAGAAGAAATATTTATTTTGATTGTATGTTTTTAGGCAAACACTGTTGAGAAAATGGAGAAAAGACGACCCATCACCTACTTATGAAAACCTTCTTGTCATCTTAGTGAGAGGAGATTGGATAGATGCAAAAGATGTTCTTATAAAACTATGTATTAAATAAATGAATCTCATTATAATAATCACAGATTTTAGATAGCTGTTTTATTGTTTGTTTAGCTATAGTATTTTTATTTTATTTTATGAGACTACTGTAATCATTGAATAGTGCTTTACTTCAATTAAACAAGTTCTGTGTGCAATATAAATTTCATATACTTATATAGTGAGGAAAATATAGAATTATGCAAAACATCAATAGCTTGCTTAAATGCTACCACAAGAGGGTAAGGTCCCGTAGCACTTAACGCCTGAGTTGCCAAATGGTAATATTACTGATGTGGCTAAAGTACTCTTAACTTGTCATTTCCTGTATGGTTTTATTTCACTTTCTTTAATCATTTTAAATTCAATCTATTGACTTTGTTGAATCTGATTCATTCTGTATCTAAGTGTAATAATTGTAACACATTTATAATTGTAAATGGTGGCAGTGGTGGGATATATTCTTTGCCATTGCGCCCGGCAGTCTACCACGCTTAAAGTAAAGTCAGCTTGAACCCCCCCACAGCTTTCTTGCCAGCTGGTAACTCTGTCAGATACCAGACATCATTGGCCTTCAGTGTGAGTCCATTTTTTTGTTCATGGCTTCATTCCACTTAACTGAATATTTACTACTGATTGCTTCCCTGTGGTTTGTTATCATGTATCACTAGGTGAGCTTGTTGTGATAAACCATTATAGTCCACTGGTCGTCTCTCACGAGTTGATCCCTGATGCTCTCTGATGGGTTCAGGCTCCTGTGATTCAACACTTGACTGATCTTCTGGAGTGGTCGTCTCCTCCTGTACTACTGATTCTACTTCATCTGTTGTATCCAGAACTAGTGAATGTTGAGTTGTTGGCTCCTCAAGCTGAACTACTTCATTTTCTCGCTCATCAAACTTGACATTTCTGCTGTATGAGATCTTCTGAGCGATAGGATTAAAAACTCTATACCCATTTTGCACGTTTCCATATCCAAGTAAAATACATTTCATCGTCTTGGAGTCTAACTTTACACGTTCTTCCTTTGAAATATGAACGCATGCAGTGCTTCCAAATACACGCAGATGCTTAACACATTGTTTCAAACCATACTACCAGGCTTCATGCGGTGTGCAATTCTGTAATGCTGAAGTAGGACTTTTGTTTCTTAAATATGTCGTGGTACACACTGTTTCTGCCCAGAATTTTAGTGCTAACTTAGTCCAAGAGTTGTCTCCACCAATGGACGATTGAGCCTTTCTGCTGCTTCATTTTGCTGCAGAATCTTAGGAATCATCAGTTCATGTCGACGAACACCACAAGACTTGAGATAGTTTTGAAACTTAACCGACGTAAATTCACCACCATTATCTATACGCTAGGTTTTTAGCTGAACATTTAATTTCGTATTTTGCACACTTGATATTACTACTTGTACCATTATAAATTAAAATGAATTCTATGTACCAATAAGCTCTATCAAATAGGTAACCCAGAAACGTCGCAGCGACTCTCCACTTCGGCCAATTATCTGAAGGGCATTTAAAATCAAAGCTTTCTGGACACCAGAGTCGGTCTGTAACCAATCTCCTGCCTCTTGATCATTTAACTAATAGCTCTTCCTAACCACCTGGCAGTGGTAGCATACATTGAACATTTCTCCCATTTTTTATATGGTGCTTCGTTTACTGTATTGACTGACCACCGACCATTGACGTCATTGCTTACCTCTAAGACCTTGAATAGGAGACTGCGAGGGATGGTATTGAAAATTATGCAATATAATGTTTCTATTTTCTACCGGCAAGGAACCAAGAATAGAATTGCAGATGGCCTCAGTCGACAGAGTTGACCTGAGAGCAAGGAGTTAGAGAACATGGAGAATGGACAAGATACTGGGGTTATTTCTGGAATTCCAGCTTCCCTACCGGTCGCTAATCTGAGCAAGAGGGGATGTGGGACACCGCCCACTGAATGAACAGACAATTTGTTATTGGTTTACTTGACACTCTAACTTGTTTCAGAACATTCCATTTATTGAGCGTGATCTAGAAAATTCTATATTCACACACATGTGTTCATTGAGCGTGTGCAGTGTAGCACACTTTATTTATGTTTCACCCGTGGGTGGACTGGCTATATATTGCACGGCTTGGTCCACTCCTTTTTTAGTCAGTCTCACCATATGTTCACCTGCATTATTGTGTAACTAAAATATTACATCTATAACTTCCTGGACGTCCCTGGGGCCTCAATTTCCATTGCTGAGTATCTTCTTTCTAATCCACGGAGCTGACGGCTGAAGAAAGCCACTGGATGTTCAACATCCTCTCTGATGACATTGAGAACAGCTCCAACACCTACTCCAGAAGCATCTGTGTGTAACTGGAATGTATCGGAAACAGAAGGCACAGTGAGAACACAATGATTACATAAAGACTTACGCAAACTCTGAAAGGCATCCAGCATCTCGTGGCTCCACACTGCCTTACCCCGTGCCGTGCCTGATGTAGCTGGAGTCAACAGTGCAGAGTGGTCAGAAAATCGTGGAATAAACTTCCTGTAATAGCCTATGCTTCCCAGAAAGGCACGAAAATCCTTCTTAGTTGTAGGCTGTCTAAATTCTGCCATGCATGGACCCTATGTTCAGGAACTGCAACCTTTCCTCCACCCACACGATGTCCTAAATAATCCAAATGGCGACGACCCCATTGGCACTTACTAGGTTTTGCTGTTAGGCCAGATTTCCGCAGAGCTTCCAATACTAGCCGTAAGTGCTGCAGATGCTCTTCCCAATCCTTGGAATACACGAGTACATCATCTATGTAAACTGACGCAAAGCTGCTGCAGTTCTTCAAGACCAACTCCATCAATGCCTGAAAGGTGGCAGGGGCATTTCGCAAACCAAAAGGCATTCAATTAAATCGAAACTTCCCCCATGGAGAAATAAAGGTCGTCAGGTCTTTAGAGTTATCATCCATCTGCACCTGATCGTAGCCTTTGGCCAAGTCCAGCTTGGACAAAACTGTTGCATTCCCTGCTTTTTCCAACACATCATCCAGAGTAGGAATATATTGTTGTAGCTGTGGAGTGGTAGCATTTAGCCTCCTGTAGTCCACACACAAGCGAATTTTCCCATCTGGTTTGACTACTGGGACTAAGGGCGACGCCCACACACTCTCAGAAGGCTCAATGATGCCAGATTGCAGCAGTAAATCTAATTTGGCTTTCATACCCTCCTTAAGACGGTCAGGCACCCGATACATACGCTGAGATATGACACTAGTTCCCTGCTCAAGGTCAACTGCCATCTTAGTTACTGATGTTTCTCCTGGACTATCATTCATGACTTCACTATACTCGCTCAATACCTGCAACAATTCACTCTCATTAAAACATTCACATTCCTCTTCCTTTAGACGAACAGACCCTTCCTGTAAACCATGGTCCTCAGCAATCACTGTTAGGGAGCACACATCCAATTCCCTTTCTTTAAACTCCTTCACCATATTTACATGTACAATTTTCCCTTTCTTCTTACCGTCTACCTCTCTGATTAAATAATTTACTGCATTCAATTTCTTTCGACTACATAAGGCCCTTCCCATGATTCTTCCAATTTAGCCACCATCCCAGGAATCCTACACAAAACCTTTTCTCCTTCAATCAAACTAAGCTCACTCTTTTCACGATCATAATATTCCTTCCTTTTGCTACTTTCATGTAAACCATTCCTTGTTGCCACATCCCTTATTGCCTCCAAGCAACCACACAATTCCTCAACCCAGTCTCCTACTGCCAATCCATCTCCTGCTTTCCCTCTCCATCCCTCATATACTACATCCAGAGGTGTTCTCACATTGTGTCCGTAAACCAACTCAAATGGGCTGTATCCTGTTGTTCGATTTGGGGCCTGGCGTAATACAAACAGCACAAATGGGAGCTGTCGTACCCAGTCAAGACCCAAGGCATGAGCTTTACCAAGCATTGCCTCCAAGGTAGAATGCAATCTCTCAAGTACTCCATTGCTCTGTGGGTGATAGGCAGTAGTAAGCAGCTTCTCAATCCCAAGTAAAGAGGACATATGTTTGGCTAATGCACTTGTAAATTGCGTTCCTCTGTCCGTCATGGTTGCTTCAGCCACTGACTTTGCCGTTATGGACTTCAGGGCTATGGCATCTGGCCATCTAGTTGCCATGCATGCCACTGTTAGTACAAATCTAGCCCCACCCTTTCCTTTTGGTAGTGGCCCAACTAAATCTAAGGCAATTTGTTCAAACGGCTGTGTGACAATAAGTCTCTCCACCATCCCAACCTTTGCCTGACCACGTTTGTTCACTCTTTGACACACTTGGCATGACTCGTAATACTTCCTTATGTCTGTGTTCATTAATGGCCATACAAAATTTATTTTAACAACGATACCCACTTTCTTATGGCCTAAATACCCGGATCTGTCATGCGCCAGACTCATTACCTTTAGTCGTCTAGATGTGGGAACAATTATGGTCTCTATGATTCCGTAAGCATGGTCTGAAATCCTCTGCATCAATAACCCATTGTCCTCATAATAGCCTCTCTCTTTATTGTTAGCTAATTCTCGTAGTGCCTTGAGACTCTGATCATCCTTAACTTCCTTTACAAAGAGATCCCTCATTCACTATTGGAATATCCAACTCAGCATATCCACTTCACCCACTCCGCCTTCTGCAGCAACTTTATCTATGTCACTATCACTGATTTCTAAAACCTCCTCATCATCTTCATCAGTATGTTCCACATTCTCAACTTCTTCATCCATCACAATGCTAGTGCTACCCGCATTCTCCTCTATCACACACTTGCTATCTTCCAACTCTACTTGCTCTCTCTCTTTCTTACCACTCCTTGTCTCAACTACATTCACGCCCTGAACCTTTCCTCTAAACTCGTTTATAATGTTCCACGAGTCCTAGTCCCTCAAATTTATAGCCAAAATCCCTTTGCCATCTAGGTCACGTCCACTAACTAATGCCACATCCCCAGTCCACTTCCTACTACCAATACACATTGATACCCTAGCCATTTCTGCCTCATCCACCCGTCCATTATAACCCTTCAACTGCACCGTTTGGCCTGTCTTGGCTGCTGGAGGTACCATCTCCTCAGGAATCACTGAGATCTGGGCTCCTGTGTCCAGCAGCAGAGGTAGACATCCGTCATATAAAGTTTCTTGCACTATGTTGGCTGACTCTCTGTCCACAATTCTGATTTCGGCCTGTTTATAGGGTTTCTTTGCATTGTTATCCGAATCCTTCTTCCCTTTGCTGCTCTGCCAATCGAAGCTTCTAGAACCCATCTGACCACTCATAGAACTGTGGAAGGAAGTCCTCTCTGATGGAGAGTAAACCTGCTGCTGCTGCTGTGTATTGTAGGTGTAGGGGACTACAGCATGGCACTCTGCTGCTTTGTGTCCCATTCGTCCACATCTGTAGCACTGCCACCCAGTAGGTGTTCTCTGTGGCCATTTTGATTGTATGGTGGTAACATCATCTCCACAATAAAATTCCTTCAGTAGATTCCCATGATTGGAGTACATCACGTAAGTGAGAAATATCAGTGACATTCTGACTATCCAAATACTGCCTGCCTTTCGGTGGGAGAAATGATCTCACCTTAGCAATCGTCAATCTGGACAAAGCTTCATCCTTATTCTTGGCATCTTTGGTAGTTCTATGAAGCAGCCTCTGGATTTGCTGTAATGATTGGGCAACTGACTTGGATTTGAGATCCTTTGCCTTCAAGTCATGGTATGCTTGTCCAGCTTGTGTTGACGTCTGTCCAACACAGTCGAGAATCCTCGAGGCAATATCAGCAAAATCTGCACTTGGGTCAGCTTGGAGATCTGCAACTAACTCCTTCAACGATGGTGTCAGTCTTGATGTCAGAACACTTTTCCACTTGCAGGAAGGAAGTGCGGCCTGCCTTAATTCATTCTCCAATCCTTGCAAGTAAGTTCTACATCATCCCGATCAGATATAGGAGGGATCTTTTCCACAATCTTCTCCGCCCAGCATTCTAGTTCTTTGGCTTTCCTTCTCTCGTCATCCAGTATCCGTCTCTTCCTAGCTTCTTCCATTTCATCATACCTCAGTTTTTCAGCTCTTTCCCATTCTTTCTTCAATTCCTGCTCGCGTTTTGCTTCCTTGATCTGGGAGTCCTTCAACAATGCTGCTATCATGTCCATCACATGTGCTAAAGAAGGTTCAGCTGTAGCTTCCCTCACGAGTGTTGATGTGGATGAACCTGCCCCTGTACCTGCAGGTGAAGGCGGAGACGAAATTGTTTCCTTATCAGACATCTCTGTAGAACCTGTAGTCTTCGCTCTGGAGTAGTGTTACTAAGGTTTGCGGAATCTCCCGAACGTAAGGTATACCGGCCTGGTTGACTTGCTGAGGGTGTAGATTCTGATGCGTGGCGTTTCCGCTTTGATTTCTTTGACGACTGCACTGTGGAGTAAGACATGTGGCACCAGACCCAAAGATACCAAATGCCTGTACAAGAAAGAGAAAAAAAAAATACAAGTGCTAAAGTGATTACACAGGAATGATACAAATACCAAACACAAAAATTCTATTTCGTCCACACGTCTTGACAGTCCCGTAATCTTTTTTTCCGATGGCACAGTTCGTTTCTTGCTTTCTGTAGGAGCAACCACCGCTGCCGCCAGTTGTGGGGGGGGTTCAAGCTGACTTTACTTTAAGCTTGGTAGACGGCCACCAGAGTCGGTCTTTAACCAATCTCCTGCCTCTTGATCATTTAACTAATAGCTCCTCCTAACCACCCAGGGACGTCCAAGAAGTTATAGATGTAATATTTTAGTTACACAATGATGCAGGTGAACATATGGTGAGACTGACTAAAAAAGGAGTGGACCAAGCTGTGCAATATATAGCCAGTCCACCCACGGGTGAAACATAAATAAAGTGTGCTACACTGCACACGCTCAATGAACACATGTGTGTAAATATAGAATGTTCTAGAACACGCTCAATAAATGGAATGTTCTGAAACAAGTTAGAGTGTCAAGTAAACCAATAACAAATTGTCAGTTCATTCAGTGGATGGTGTCCCACAAAAGCTATTGGCTCAAAGTGGATGTATAAGATCAAAACCAACAGTGACGGTTCTACTGAGTGATATAAAACCAGACTTGTGGCAAAAGGCTTCAATCAAAAGCTTGGTTCAGATTATGATGAGACATTTTGTTCTGTTGTACGACTGGAGTCATTAAGAAATCTCATTTCACTCTCAACGAAACACAGGCTGAAACTTCATCATGTAGATGTTTACACGGCTTTCATGAATGGTACATTGCAGGAGGAGGTATACATGGAGCAGCCTGTAGGATTTGTAAAGGATTGTGGAAAACATTTGGTGTGTCGCTTAAAGAAAAGCATTTATGGTCTGAAGCAAGCCTCCAGATGCTGGAACTCGGCATTAGATTCACATATATAAGCCATGGGTTTCTCTCAGTCAAGTTCTGGTCCATGCATATACATGTCAGGAGAAGATGTGTCTACGTCGATTACATGATTTTAGCTGGAAGAAATACAAATAAAATAAAGTTAAGGAGAATTTTTTGGCAAAGTTTGATATAAAGGATTTAGGAGAATTGAAATATTTTCTGGGTATGTTAATAGTCCAGGATGATGAAAAAGGAACAACTTGGATGGGACAACCAGCGTTTATCCAAAAACTGCTTATCAAGATGGGAATGGAAAATTGTAATCCTACCTCGACTCCGATGAACACAGGTTAACACCCGTTGAAAGCTGATGAGAGTTGTTGTACAAGGCCGATTTTGCGGGAAATAATCAAGGGCAAGTTGTATTGCTTATACTGAGTAACCAGTCACTACGCTTAATTGCGCACTAGATGATTCAATAACAATATAGCTGGTTCATAGCTCTATGGAGGTATGTTTAATCCTTCAAAGAGCAGATGCAATTCTTTCTGCTTCAGCATTAGTGGCTAGCTGGCATTAACAGATCAAACTTGAATACTAAACCTTTTTGTGGGATAAGAAGGAAATACTTGTCTGTTTGGATGTTCTCCGAAACTAAGAGTTTCTGATAACATAGCTTTACAGATGACATTACTGGCAAAAAATGATATGAAAGTACTTATACTCATGTGTTTTGATTAGAAGAAGACTCACGTGCATGTTTTAAATCACACAGTGCCATTGGACAAAGTCAACACCCAAACTTCATGGTGTGTGTGCAAATCTGTATATAAAAGAGATTCACAATATTGGCCAATCCATGGACTGGCCTGCCCCCCCACCCCCACCCCCCTTCCCCACGCCCAATTCCTCCAGGCCTGCATAAACGTGTACGAACCCCTGTACTATCCCGGGAGCTTCCTAGTTCAAGTGTTAGGTTCAATACAATTTGAAGCAAGCCTTTCCTATTCTTAGGTAGCCACGGATATCTCCCAGACAGAGTTTTAATTCTTAAGAGCAGAAAGTTAGGCAGAGTCTTCAGCTAGTGTATTTGGATAAGTGAAAATTCTGTCACAGTAAAGTGAGGCTGGCTAATATATATATAACCTGCCCAGGATGAGGTGAGATAGAATATGGATGATCTTGTGCATGAGTGTCGTAGAGTTGGGAACAGCTATGTTAGATTGTAGCTACTGCTACTAGGCTATCCCAAGTGTGATCCCTTCAAGAGATAGAAGTTAAGTTTAAACCATAATATTTTGGCTTGTTGGGCCTTCTAGTGGTGAATGAATAAAACTCAGAAGAGATGATTGATATATACCCAGAACTTGTTTGTGTGTGTGATGATTAATATTAATTGGTGTTGACCTGTGAGCAAAACTTGTTTGTGTATGTGTGATGAATTGGTGTTGATTTAACTGTGTATAGCTCAGTCTGACCACCAAGTCAGCTCTGCTGGAATGACAATGCTCACCCCTATATGTCAGAGAAAGATAAAGAAAAAGAATTAGAAAGAAGAGATTTAAAGATAAGATGGGGGGGATGGAGTTAGAGAAGGCTAAATGAACAGGATACACACACGATGGCTAAATGAACAGGATACACACATGATGGCAGGTTTTCCGAGCGCCTGACGAGGACGAGGAAGGCGCTATGCAATACTTATCTGAGGAAGTACCTACACACTGTGCCTTCATTAGTCAAGTCGTCCATGGAAGTCATCAGGATCATTGAACAGTTGCAAGTCCCACAAGAAGCCAGAAAATCACTACTACTAATCTCACTTGATGTCAAAGCGTTATACCCATGCATTCCCCATGGGGTAGGGATTACCATGGCATTACAGCAGGCCATTCCAACAGACCCTCCAGTGAGCCACAACCATAACCTCAAAACCATGTTGAGGGAAATGCTGAAGATAATCCTGGCCGGCAACACTTTCCGATTTGCAGGAAAGACCTTTAAGCAGCTGAAGGGCATCGCCATGGGCACTCCCGTGGCCCCAACCTGGGAAAACTTGTTCATGGGCAAGTAAGAAACAGCTGCCCTGAACAGCTGGAGAGGTACCCAGCCACTTCTGTGGCTGAGGTACATAGATGATATTCTGAAATATGCTGTAAATAGTATTCAGCAAAGATTTGACCAGAAGGGCTTCAAAATTTTTTTGAATATTGAACAGCTTTTATTCAAAGCATGCACTGGAGAGCCTAACAATGAAGAAATAGATAAAGTATGTGAATACTTTAATGATGACTTCAACAAAAGAAATCTGATTTCGGAGTTGACCACTTTGAGAGAATTGTTTCAATCCACGTCAGAAGGAACTACTCCATCAGTAAATAGCATCAAGTCTTCACTGTTATCATTAACTAGTGCTCAAAGAGTGCTAATTCCAGAAATATCTAAATTGTTCAAAGTGTTACTTGTTCTTCCTGCTACATATGTTACCTCTGAAAGATCGTTCAGTGCTCTGCGGAGGGTAAAATCGTATATGAGAAGCACAATGTCTCAATCTAGGTTAAACCACTTAATGGTTTTACATTATCACCAGGATATGGCAGATAGACTAGATTTAAAAGTAATAGGCAATGAGTATTATTTCAAAGAATGAAAGTAGAAGGAATAATTTTGCAAAGTTCAGTAGTTAGCTAGCCATTAAGACTATTGTAGTGTTACATTCTAATACATTCATTTAATCATGCAACATAACATTCAGATACATATAATTTATCATATTTCATTGTTAATATGCTACTATTACAATCATTTATTGCACTTTACTTGGTATTAATTATGATGAATGACATAATCTGAGTCAGCAAAATCCAACCTGACCACTTCCTAGCTGGTGACTACACCCCAGCAGAGCTGACTTGGTGGTCAAACTAAGCTATACGCAGGTCAATCAACACCAGTTCATCACACATACAAAAACAAGTTTTGTTCACAGGTCAACACCAATTAATATTAATCATCACACACACACAAACAAGTTCTGGGTATATATCAATCATCTCTTCTGAGTTTTATTCATTCACCACTAGAAGGCCCAACAAGCCAAAATATTATGGTTTAAACTTAACTTCTATCTCTTGAAGGGATCACACTTGGGATAGCCTAGTAGCAGTAGCTACAATCTAACACAGTTTGACTCCCGGCACCCAAGCAAGTGGTTCCAACTTGAAAACCAATACCATCGACTGGAGATCAAGGCCAGTATGCCGGAAAGAAGCCACAACCACCAACAACATCGGCTGAGAGACTTCACTAGGAGAGATAGACCAGGAGGCAGACTACAGCCCCACAGAAGAGCCAACTACCATTATCAACCCAGGACAAGAACCACCAGACAAGCCCTGTCAGGGAAAGACCAACAACTACTGGAGCAGAGGAAAGTTTATAAGAGACATTCGATCAACTACTACTCAGCCATCTACCAAAGCCAAATGCTAAGTACGTGCCTGAACAAAGGCTGGCGTCCCAAAGGACTAAGAGTGCACAAAAAGCTCATGACTGTCCGAACTCCTCCAACATCAAGGAGACCTTCGAAGAGACGCTCAACGTAGCCACAGACAGCCTGATTGAGCAGTTGTTAGACCACCTCACCCTGGTGGCAGAAGAAGCACAATCGGAAGCCCTGATGGACAAACAAAGGATGAACCAACTAACACAGAGATGTAGAGCTGGAGAACTGGTGAACCACGAAAGGTACCTCTCAGCTACAGAGGCAAATATAAAGAGACATGAGAATCGCAACAGACAAGACACGGAAAGGAAACTGAGGGAACTAGCTGGCAGACCGGAGAGAAAGGAGGACTTCCCAACAATCGAGAAGAGGAACAACATCTACGACAGGCGGAGAAGAGAGAGCAGAAGGAGTACTTCCACACCATCAGGAAGCCAGGAGCAACAGAGACCACCACCCATACCCAACCCTCCCACTAGGAAGAAACAACTTCCACCTCAGCACGGCAAAGCCAAACGAGTTGAGACCTTCATCAGCTTGATAAACCCTACAGCAAGCGAACAACCAGGAACCAGCGGCACCACAAGGGAGAGTGAGAAAGAAGTCGAGCATAGGGAGCAACCGCCTCCAAAGGCGACCTTGCCTCCAAGACCACCCCGGCCGCCAAGGCCACCACCAACTCCGGCCATACCTTCTACATCATCAGAATCGACACAGCAACAAAGACAAACTGGCAGGACTCAGCCGCCCACCCAACTCCGGAGCCAGAGGATCCAAGAGATACACAAACTATTGACCACGTTACACAAGGAGCGAGAGACTACAATTGAGTCGGAGAACCCAGAGAACATGCAAGAGTGGGAGCAGGCCATCCAACAGCCCCTGGTGACAGTCAATCAAGAGAACAGCCCGATACTCAACATATCTAGCTAACTATGGGCTCAGAGACCCCTTACCTTACGGGCACAACGACCCTTTACCACACGCAATTACCTACATGTGCGCATGCTCACAATATTTGATTCACAGTTGCACACATTGCTATTTCCAGTAACATCACTTTTATATCTCTTGTCATCTGGGTGCAAATGGGTCTTTGTATCCTATCTATGTGTGCAACTGTCAGGGGCTAGACCTCTATTGATCGTTGACTAGTGTCTGTTTGCTGAAAGAAGCCAGAAGAAGCAAACCCAGCGCTATTCCAATTGACGCCCACCACGAGCGGCATGGCTGAAGAGAGGCGCTGCCCGGTCGATGGATGCCCGTTCCTAATCCCAGAGGGACTGATGGCCACCCCTGTGTTGGCTGCTGCGCATCTTCAGGGACATTTGCTGAATCACAAAGGGACAGAGAGGTCCAAGGTCGAGGCTGTCAAGAGGCCAACGGTCTCTGCAGCCGGAACCAGCCAAGACTGGCTATACTTCCTATCAAGGTGGGAGGATTATGTGAAGGCCACCTGTGTCAAGGGTGAAGATCAGGCGATACAACTCCTAGAGTGCTGTGACCCAGATCTCCGCAAAGCAATCCAGCGCAACAATGGGGGCGTGGCCCTGTCAAAAAAGCCCCTGGTCGACATTATGAAGGCAATCAAGGTGCTAGCTGTGAGGGTCGAGAACCCTACAGTGGCACGAGACAAGCTGCATAACATGACCCAGGATCGTGAGGAAAGTGTAAGGGCCTTCGGGGCACGACTCAGGGGCCAGGCAGCCACCTGCCAATATACCAAGGCGTGCACATGCTCATTGGTAGTCGACTACACCGAGGAGAATGTGGCGGACGCATTGATAACTGGCATCGCGGATCCAGAGATAAAGCAAGGCTTGCTGGGGGAACCCGACCAGCCACTCTCCATGGAGAGAGCCATGCTCTACGTCGAGTCCAAGGAGGCAGCAAAGACATCCGTATCGCTCCTGGACCCAGGTACCTCCATGGGGGCGGTTCATCAGAGCAGCCACAAGAAGACAACTCGAGCCGGGCGTACACGACCCAACAGCGACACGGACGACGAGAAGTGTTACTTCTGCGGGAAGACGGGGCACGGGAAGTACCCCCAGATCTCTTTACGCGGCGCCGAATGCCCAGCATTCGGCCACACCTGTGGGAAATAGAACCACGCCGACAGAGTGTGCCGGTCAAAGCAACCCTTGACCGAGAATGCCATCTTTGGCACATGTTGCGACATCACGACCCACGAAACGGGAGGGTGTCGCACACTGGATCACCACGTGTTTTCCAAAGACAGATGGGTGAAGAGGCAGTCTCTCCCCCAGCCAACCAGGCATCTGTTGGTCAGACTGATTCCAGACGATTACGACCGACTGCAGATCGCTCGACGCCCACACGCTGCACAATGCAACATTGATGGCATGCCCGACACAGGGTGTCAGTGTTGCCTGGCAGGTACACACATCCTCCAACAACTCGGGTTACCCCGGACACACCTTATCCCCGTGTCCCAACGGATGCAGGCGGCGAATAAGAGCGGGATACACCTCCTAGGTGCCATCCTAGTGGAAATCTCACTACCAGACACCAAGGCCAAGTCCAAGCAGATGGTGTACGTGACACCCAGTGTCAATAGATTGTTTTTGAGTAGAGAAACATGCTCGGATCTGGGGTTGATATCTCCTCAGTTTCCATCCACGACTACAGCAGCAGCATCGAGCATCCCACTACCTGGGCAGTCTTGCTTCGGTTCCCCACACAACACGCCCCCGCCACCTTCAGGAAACGGCAAGGCTAGGGACCCGTCGTATGAACAACCTCCACTCCAACCCAACAACTCGGCGGAGAAACGCACGTGTGGATGCCCGACACGCTCACCACCACCAACTGGCCCAATCCCTCTCCCCGTCCCAGCCACAGAGGAGAACAGGAGTGCACTCGAGCAGCACTTACGATCGACCTTTAAAGCCTCCACATTCAATGTGTGTACACACCAACCCCTTCCCATGATGGTAGGCCCACCCCTGCGGCTCAACATCGACCCTGGGGCAAAACCGGTCACTGTACACAAGGCAGCCTCAGTGCCCGTGCACTGGGAGAAAAAGGTCAAAGAGCATCTCGACCGCGATGTCCGTCTCGGGGTACTGGAGAAGGTCCCAGTGGGCACACCCGACACCTGGTGTCACCGAATGGTGATTGTTGGCAAAGCCAACGGCGAACCACGGCGAGTCGTGGATTTCCAACCCCTCAACCAACATGCAACGAGGGAGACACACCACACTAAGTCCCCGTACCACCAGGCACGCAGCATCCCCAAGAAAGTGAAGAAGAGCGTCTTCGATGCGTGGAACGGATACCACTCCGTTCCATTGCACCCGGAGGACACGCACTTCACCACGTTTATCACACCTTGGGGACGGTACCGCTACCTGACCGCCCCCCAGGGGTACAAAGCGTCAGGTGACGGGTACACCGTCCGTTTTGATTCGCTCATTGAAGATGTGCCAAACAAGACGAAGTGTGTGGATGACACCCTGATGTGGTCCTCAAGCATTGAACAGGCATTTCACGACGCTGTTGGCTATCTGCGCCTGTGCGGAGCAAACGGAATCACCCTGAATCCAGAGAAATTCGTCTTCGCGCAGGACACAGTCGAGTTTGCAGGATTCGAGATCGGACCCACAACGGTGAAACCAGCCCGCAAATTTACGAGAGCAATCGCCGAGTTCCCGACACCCACGTCTACCACAGATGTACGTTCATGGTTTGGGCTCGTAAATCAGGTGGCCTACTCTTTCTCGCGTGCTGATGTCATGACACCGTTCAGAGACCTCCTCAAGCCAGCAACCACGTTCTCATGGACGAACGATCACCAGGAAGCGTTTGAAGCCTCCAAGAGGCTAATTATTGACCAAATTCAGACAGGCGTCGAGATTTTCGACAAAGATCGAACAACATGCATAGCCACCGACTGGTCAAAGTCCGGCATCGGCTATTGGATGTTTCAGCGCCATTGCTCCTGCCCCCAACGTGAACTCTTCTGCTGCAAGGACGGCTGGCGGATCACTCTCGTAGGAAGCCGTTTCACCCACGCAGCAGAGAGCCGGTATGCTGCCATCGAGGGGGAGGCACTCGCTGTCGCTGAGGCACTCCAGCGATGCCGACACTTTGTCCTCGGCTGCACAGACCTATACATCGCTGTTGATCACAAGCCCTTGGTCAAAATCTTCGGCGACCGGGCTCTGGCGGACATTTCAAACGCAAGAATCCGCAACTTGAAGGAGAAGACACTGCCCTTCTCCTTCAAAATGGTCTACATCCCCGGCGTGCGAAACAAAACGTCGGATGCTCTATCCCGTCACCCGTCTGGATCCAACACTCCCCATGGGATGGCCCTGCCAGACGCGGTGTCGGCACCACCCCCACGAATTCCCATCGCCCTGATGGCTGGAATGTCGATTGACCCAGCCGACACCACCAGCGAAAGGGACGAGGACGACCTCACGTCCAGCTTCTGCTCAGCTCTTGAAACAGCAACCCCCATCACATGGCAGCGTCTCAAGGAAGCGACGACAGCAGACATTCACTTCCAACAACTGATCGAGCTGATAGAAGAAGGCTTCCCTCCACAACAGGCTAAGATGCCCAGCAATATCAGACAGTTTTACATCCATCGTCTCCACCTCTACACGGTGGACGGAGTAGTCATCTTCAAAGACAGAGTGGTCATTCCGCCAGCATTACGAGACGACTGCCTCCAATTCCTCCACTCTGCCCACCAAGGGACAACAATGATGCAGGCAAAAGCTGATGCATCCATCTTTTGGCCGGGCATAGCAGCAGACATATCAAACCATCGGTCATCGTGCACCACGTGCAACGTTATGTCACCCTCCCAGGCATCACTACCGCCAACACCACCGATTCTCCCAACGAGGCCCTTCCAGAGTCTATGTGCCGATTTTTTCCACCACAAGGGACACACATATATGGTGATTGTAGATCGATATTCTGGCTGGCCCATCGTGGAAAAATCCATCGACGGCGCCGCCGGACTCATCACCGCACTACGCAAGACTTTTGTCACCTTTGGCATTCCGGACGACATAACGACGGATGGGGGCCCGGAGTTCACTGCTACCACAACCAAGAAGTTCTTCTCTGACTGGGGTGTCCATCACCGTCTCTGTTCCGTCGCCAATCCCCATAGCAACTCACGTGCAGAGATAGGAGTGAAAACCGTGAAGCGAGCACTGGCGGACAACACGCCTGCTAATGGAAACCTAGATTGCGACAGGTTCCAGCGGGCAATGTTGGCATACAGGAATACGCCTGACCCAGTCACCAGGATTTCGCCGGCTATTGCAGTGTTCGCCAGGCCTATCCAGGAGCTTATCCCTGTATTACCCGGCAAGTTGAACCTCCACACTTACTGGGACAAACTCCTCGACGCCAGGGAGACCACCATGGCAGCCAGAGGAGCAACCGAGCTTGCCAAATGGTCTCAGCACACCCGAGCACTCCCACCATTACGGATAGGAGACCAGGTCCGCATCCAAAATCAGACCGGACCTGCTCCTCGCCGATGGGACAAGACGGGGACAGTCACAGAAGTAAAACAATTTGACCAGTACTGGATCAAGTTGTCGGGTTCAGGACGAGCGACACTACGGAATCGCAAATTCCTACGCAAATTCGCTAACCCTTCTCCGACCACGGCTGACATGCAGCCAACGCCCATTCCGCCACCCATCCCACCTCCCGACCCGTGTCCACCTCCCATGGAACCAGACACGGATCCCACATCATGGGACTCACTTCCAGGGGAACTTCCTCCGACACCGTGTCAGATCCCTCTGGAAACGCAGCCTGGTCAACCGGCAGAGTCTCCCCCCACCCCAGACAGACCCTCCACACCCGCCCTGCGGCGTTCAACACGGGAATGCGTAACCAAACATCGGCCGAACTATAAAGACTGATTCGACCTGGGGGGAGATAGCTAACTATGGGCTCAGAGACCCCTTACCTTACGGGCACAACGACCCTTTACCACACGCAATTACCTACATGTGCGCATGCTCACAATATTTGATTCACAGTTGCACACATTGCTATTTCCAGTAACATCACTTTTATATCTCTTGTCATCTGGGTGCAAATGGGTCTTTGTATCCTATCTAATATCCTCCAGAAGTCTGACACAACTGGAAGAAGAGGTACTAACACTTGGACTGAAATTCGCACCTACACCCAGGAAAGTCCCAGACCCTCTTGAATTCTTCGAGAAGTATCACAACAAGTGTCAATGGCAATATAACAAACTAATAGCCAGACCATCTAACAACGGCAATATAACAAACTAATAGCCAGACCATCTAACAACCCACTGCCCACAATCACCTGACACAAATCAAGACCAGATTGCAAGACATCACAAATCTCAAAGACCGGGAGAAACAGAAAAGATACTACCATAATCTATCAAGGGACTATCAGCCAAGCCCTGTCCAACCTGAGGAAGGACAAAAGCCTCACTATCAAGCCCGCCGATAAAGGCACTCTTGTATAGTAGTCCAGGACACAAAGAAATATTTGGAAGAAGGCCCTATCAGAACTGAGTGATGTTAACACCTACAAGGAAATCGAGAAAGACCCTTATTTGGAAACTGCTAAACAGGCCAACCAACTAATTGCTGACTGCCATTTCGAGAGAAAGCTACTAACCTATTTGAGAAGGACAGATACACCACAGACCTGAAGGACGTAGGACCACAAAGACTCTACTGGTTACGTAAGGTACACAAGTCCCCCCACCAACTACGGCCAATAGTATCGTGCTGTTCGGGTCCAACTTAGAAGTTGTCACAACTATGCAATACTTATCTGAGTAAGTACCTACACATCGTGCCTTCATTAGTCAAGTCGTCCACGGAAGTCATCAGGATCATTGAACAGTTGCAAGTCCCACAAGAAGCCAGAAAATCACTACTACTCGTCTCACTTGATGTCAAAGCGTTACACCCATGCATTCCCCATGGGGTAGGGATTACCATGGCATTACAGCAGACCATTCCAACAGACCCTCCAGTGAGCCACAACCATAACCTCAAAACCATGTTGAGGGAAATGCTGAAGATAATCCTGGCCAGCAGCACTTTCCAATTTGCAGGAAAGACCTTTAAGCAGCTGAAGGGCATCGCCATGGGCACTCCCGTGGCCACAACCTGGGCAAACTTGTTCATGGGCAAGTTAGAAGCAGCTGCCCTGAACAGCTGGAGAGGTACCCAGCCACTTCTGTGGCTGAGGTACATAGATGATATTCTGACTCTCTTCCCAGGCATGGCAACCCAACTAGAAGATCTGCTACAACATCTCAATGCCCAACTCAACACGATCAAGTTCACAATATCGAGCTCTGAACACAAAATGGACTTCCTTGACATTACGGTGTTCAAAAGAGAACGGTACCAGAAGGAAGGCATCTTGGACATCAGACCGTTTTCAAAGGCAATTGACCCCCATACTTACCTGCACTACTCTTCGGCTCACCCTAAAGCAAACACCAGAGGAGTTGTAAAGGCAGAACTAATTACTAAGATAATTCTATGACATATGTTTATGTACTTGAATCCATCAATGTGCTGTGCTGCCTTCACCACATTTATTTGCATATTATTTTTAAACTTTTTTTTGTAGGAGAGAACCAGTTTTTGGCTCTAGCAAAGCATTCTTGAGTCAAGGTATAGCAATATGTATATCTTAGTATAATGAGCTTATGCTTGGCTAGGTTGAACCAAAAACAGTGGAACTTTTTAGGGTTACTTTTTAGGGTTATGGGATCTATTTATCCCCGTGCCAACTATACAATCCATCAATGCTGGCAACAGTCCTACTAAATTAATAAGAAACTTGATGGGCGTTTTTACACCAAGGACTAGCTGCCCAAGTCTAGTGCATGTGACACTGGATGAATTAGAGATTGGACAAAGAAGATGTTCTCACTTTCGATTATAATTTTTTTAGGAAGGGAACTTGGGTTCAAAGGTTACAAGGGAGGCCCTTTGAGTGGTGCACTTTATGGGCTTCTTCTCTTTTAATTGTGAACTAAACTCCATAATAGTTTATGTGGAAGGTCTGTATAGGATTAAGGGGAAGATGGCAATGCATAAGGACATTGGTTACGTGATGATGTCAATCCAACTAGCTCCTAAATAATTGAACTGCACATTGGGGGATGGGTGTGTGTGTGTATGGGGGAGGGGGGAAGGATTGCAGCTCCTTTTTTAATATTCTTTGCTTAAAAAATATGGGAATACAGCTCATGCTTACGGAATGCAATTCTGGACAAAATGTTTGGAGGAAATTGTTAAGTCCAAAGCACGCAAATCACCACTTTTCAACCCTCCAACCCTGAACTCTCAGCAAATGCTTTAAAATCCATTAGGACGGTATTATTCATTTTTTGGATAATCAAGTAACTGTCGAATGTTACTGAGTAGCTTAGCTTTCATTTGTTAAGCTTTCTTACAGTTTTAATTCTCATGTTGTTTTCTAACAGGCTACTCCTATACCTCCAGAGCCCATAGCTTGATCATCCCGCCTCAATACCCCCACGTCAGTCACTACCTCTTGACTACAAGAAGTCCTTAGTACCTGTAGAGCTTGGTCACAGCTTCGGTCTCTGCTCAGGCAGGATGTGCTTCTGCAAAAGTCTATGTAGCTTTTATTGTATTATGAAAAGGCCATTGGACAGATGCCATTGTTTAGATTTTAGATGAAAAACTAGAAAACAGTTTAATTATTATTTTTGCATAGGTTGTTGAAGTCCACAAACACGCGCAGACTTTTTGATAGGCTTGACTCCTTCCATATTATTCAGCAAGTTTAATTGGAAAGAAATTAATATATGCTTTAAATAACTTTCATTGCGTAAGCATGAAAATGTGCACATAGTTATTTTATGTTTTAGCTATTCTTATTTTAATTTTTGCTTAGCAATATTAGCCAACTTATTACACCTAATAATTTTTAATGAAAATGCCAACAAAATTTAGAGCACTTCTATCACATATGGACTGCACAAATTTGAAATCATTCTTTACAAATTATGATGGGTCTTATTTAGAGGTGCATTAATGTTGAATAGAGGGGCTAAGGGTTGAATGAATCAAGTTGAACTCAACGGACTGGATATGCACATTATTGATCTCTAATTCCTGGGATTTTGCTTGTCAACATGATTGAGTCCCAAGGAGAAGACTATCGACAGAGAGTTGAAATGCATGCTCACAACTTTGTAATATTGCAAAAGATTTGAAGAAAAAATTAGAGGAAGCAAACAATGAACAAATTCTATTTGGTGTTGAAAAGTTTTGTCACTCTCATTATATCAAGTTAAAGTAGTATATTATTGTTGACTTCATCTCTGCATCATTTTAGTTGGACTTTGGTGATACATTAGTAGTAATAAAGGAGGTCTTTTGCGCTATGGCAGAAGAATAGCAGTGCAAGCAACTGCATCAGGAAGAAGAAAAGGAGTCAAGAGGAAAATCTAGACCATCACCTGGGAGGACAGTATACACAGCAATTGGTAGGATCAAAAATGGTAGGTCAGCATTATTGTCATACTGTTGCTGGGTCTTCTGGTACAAGCATTTTTATAGCTGAACATTTAATTTTGTAGTTTGCACACTTGACAATACTATTTGTACCATTATAAATTAAAAAGGATTTCTATGTACCAACAAGCTCTATCAAATAAGTAACCCAGAAACATCGCAGTGACTCTCCACTTCAGCCAATTATCTGCAGGGCATTTAAAATCAAAGCTTTCTGGAGGGCATAATGGCAAAGAATATATCCCACCACTGCCACCATGTACAATATTATCAATGTATTACAATATATTACATTGAGATACAGAATGAATCAGTTACAACAAAGTCAATAGATTGAATATAAAATGATAAAAGGAAGTGAAATATAACCACACAGGAAATGACAAGTTTAGAATACATTTATTCCACATCAGCAATATTACCATTTTGCAGCACAGGCATTAAGTGCTATGGAACCTTTACCCTCTTGTGGTAAGCATTTCAGCAAGATGTTTATGTTTTGCATGCTTCTATATTTTCATCACTAAATAAGTATATGAAATTTATATTGCACACAGAACTTGCTTAAGTGAAGTAAAGCATTATTCAATAGTTAAAGTAGTCTCATAAAATACTATAAAACAGGGAAAAAAATACAATAGCTTAACATACAAAAAAAGCAGCTGAGTAAAATCTATGGTTATTATAATGAGATTTATTTTTTAGTACATAGTTTTATAAGAACATCTTGTGCATCTTTCCAATCTCCTATCACTAAGATGACGAGAAGGTTTTCATAAGTAGGTGATGTGTCTTTTCCTCTCCATTTTTCCAAAACTCTTTGCCTAACAACATACAATCCAAATAAATCACTCTTCTAGTATATATGTTAATATGTTAATATCCTAACCTTTGTCCTACTGGATCATCTCGGTCAGGCCCTTGAGTGATGTCTTCCACATCAGACTCCTCCAATTTAAACAAATAATATTTGGTTTTCCAGTCCTTAGAAATCTTTGCTGCTATATCGCAAAGATGTCTTCCTGACGGAAAATCTTTAGTCAAAATGTTAGGGTTAGAATACAGAATTTCCTTCTTGGCCTTTCTAAACTTCTGTAATAACGAGAATAAAAAAAATAAAAATAATTACATAAAAAATAATGTTTTATTCAAGCCAAGCAAATTTGTTTCTTATTCATGCAAGTACATAATAGTAAGTAAATTTCAAGAAAATTTCATATTTTATTCTTTTTGCTTGAACCTCTTCATTGCCATAGCCAGATATATCCGGTTTGGGGTCATGACCTTTAGCATTCAAGAATTTTTTTGATCGACCCGTGGTGGCACACCATCGAATGCTATGTTAAAGACTGCATTCTCACATCAATTATGGTGATCATAAGATTAAAAAAAAATTATATGTTGTTTTTGATGGCAGATCTATAACTTTTAAAGAGGGAAGGGGGTGCTCTTTTCAGAAGGGGTGAATCACTCAAAAAAGACTTAACATCTGTATGTTGTCTTTGCCTCTTCACCATAGCATGACTTGCTGACAGATCATAAAAAGTAGCTTCCCCTGGCATTTAACAGCCAGTTCATACAGCAGCCTCAACTTATCTAATCCAAAGTTATCATGGTTTGTTGTGCTTTAGCTACAAATTAGTTGTCCACTCCAGTTCAAATTTCAAAATGAAGATAAAAGTCAGAAGTATAAAAGGATAAAACTATATGAATAGCATTAAATTGAAAAGGGATGCACTAGCACTTCCTACATAACCTGAGGCTCACGACATTAGTCGACGTCCCCATTACCGTCCCTGTATTCTAGAGGAGAAGAGGGTGGAGAAGAAATGTATGCTTACAGTGATGAGCCAGTCATTGATAGACAATGTTAAGTGAAGAATCAAGGTTACTACTGACCAGCATGCAAGTGAAAGAAGCTATAGAGTCATGAGTCTGATGATGCTGGCTCAGAATACACTATAATGTAATCAAAGGTTGCTAGGTATTTGTGCATAGTTTTTTGTTATAGCCATTTATGGGGCACATGGTTGGGCATTATTGCCTCTGGCAACTCAGTGGTAAAAGAATTATAATGACTATTAAATACAACTAACTATTATTAGACATTTTTTTTTGTGTATTCACTTGAACATTCGTGTACAGTAGCCACATCATGCCAAATACAGTGAAACCTTACTTAACGGCCACCTGTCATTGGCGGCCACACTGTCTTAAGCGGCCACTTGGATTTGTCCAGACCACACGACTATTGCTTTTAGTACTATAGAAACCCCTGGGCCACCTCTCTACTCCGTATTACGGCCACTACTGTTAACACCATTAGTACGGTGGGACCTGCTTACAACGGACAGTTAGCTCCACACCCAACACACCCTTCGGTATTTCATATACATGCATTTCAATAACAATAACACAATGAAAACTACAACAATCCATCAGAACGCTGCTTGTCCACAATAATTTTTAGTCTTTCTATATACAAGGACGATCCAAAGAAGTGGTACTTGCATGGAATCTCCAACCCGTAGCCAGCTCCACGATTCACTCTGTTTCCTGTCACCTCAGCCATTTCCTTGTTTATAGGCCTCCTCAGAAGCGCTGACATAATAGGAGCTAAGTTGAAGGGTACATGAGCGACTATTCCACTAGCATTGATTATCGCTACAGCATTGATGTCCTCCTGGTTGGTTGGATCTCGCTCCAAACGTAGCACCTCCCCTACCCAGGGCTCCCATTGCTCTCTATAAGCATGATAGCCACGTATGAACGATTCAAAACTGAAGCTAACAACCTCTGTACTGGCTATGGGCTGGCTAGTCATCGCTCCGGTTGAGATAGCGGTGGATGGAGCTTTACCACATTGTGAAGTCTCGTGGCATCGACCCTTTACTCTCTATGGGTTGCCTGTTGTGCTGCTAAAGCCATACTTCTGGAAGGTGCCATGTCTTCGACAAAGAAAGCGAAAAATACTCTTAGCTTGAAGAAGAAATATGATTTGATTGAAATGAGGAAAAGAACCCACACATAACTAGCAGGATTCTGGCTGATAAGTTCAATTGTGGAAAGACACAAGTTAACACTATTTTAGCACATCAAGATAACATTAGAGAGCAATATGAATCCAATATTTCAAATGATAGTGTTGTGCTAGGCAAAAGATCCCGTACTTGTGAGTTTGGTGAAATCAATGAATTGCTTTACAAATGGTATTCTATTGCCACTGCCAGAAATATTTATCCTTCCGGTCCACAGTTGTGTGAGAAGGCAAGGTTAATTGCTGAGCAATTGTCTTTCCATAATTTTAAAGCTTCCAATGGGTGGCTAAACTGTTGGAAAAAGCGATGTGATGTTCACAGGATGACAGTTTGTGGTGAATCCGGTGATGTGTCTGGAGAAACTGTAGATTCTTGGAAGGAACGACTTCCCGAGTTAGTTCATGGGTATTCAGCTGAAAACATCTGGAATCTTGATGAAACACGATGCTTCTGGCGTGCTCTACCCGAGTATGGCTTTGGAAGAAGGGGTCTCAGTGTAAAGGAGGAAAAAAGGCAAAACAATGCTTTACTATTTGCTTTATAGCTAATGCTGCTGGTGGTAAAGTGTAAAGTAAGGTGTTGCCTGTGTAATTTGGAAATCAAAAAAACCTAGGTGTTTTAAAGGAATCGATGTATCAAAGCTTCCAGTACAATATTTCAGTCAACCCAATGCATGGATGACCAGAGAAATATTAGACGAGTGGCTTTCGCAAGTTAATCGCCGTTTGTCATCTTCCTATAGATATATTGTTCTTCTCATGGACAATGCTGGATGTCATCCTCACGAGCTGAAGGAAAAATACTCTAATATTAAGATCATTTTTCTCCCTCCAAACACTACATCGCATCTACAGCCAATAGATTTAGGTATTATACAAAATTTTAAAGTGTTTTATCGAACGCTTTTTCTAAGATTTGTGCTTTCAAAGATTGACCAAACCACAGAAACAGCATCCCAACTAGTACTATCAGTCAATGTTATTCAGGCCATTCGTTGGGTAGCTCAAGCCTGGGATTCAGTAAAGGAAGAAACGATCATGAAATGCTTCCGGAAAGCAGGAGTTACTCGTACTGATTTCTCTGTTGTTGGCTGCCAGTTTGAAAATGAAGACCCGTTTGCTGATATGGATTTTGACTAAGGATTTTCCATCAGGAGAACCTCTTAATGAGGTTGCAGCAAAGATGTCTAACAACTGGACAGACAAATATAATTTGTTTCAATTGGAAAAGTCTGAAATGGAAGACATCACTCAAGGGCCGGATAATCTTGTAGGACAAAGGTTAGGATATTAACATTATAACTAGAAGAGAGATTTATTTGGATTGTATGTTGTTAGACAAAGCGTTTTGGAAAAATAGAGAGGAAAAGACCCATCACTTACTTATGAAGACCTTCTTGTCATCTTAGTGAGAGGAGATTAGAAAGATGCACAAGATGTTCTTATAAAACTATGTACTACTAATAAATAAATCTCATTATTATAACCATAGATTTTAGACAACTGTTTTTTTAAGTATGTTTAGTTATTTATTGTATTTTTTAATTTAATGTTTTATAGTATTTTATGAGACTACTGTAAACATTAAAAGTGCTTTACTTAGCAAATTTTGATTGCAATATAAATTTCATATTCTCATATGTTAAGGAAATTATAGAATTATGCAAAACATCAATAACTTGCTGAAATGCTAATCAAGTGGAGAAAGGGCCCATGGGACTTAATGCCTGTGCTGCATATAGTATTACTAACATGTTTAATTTTTGCTCTCTATTATCCTTTATTTATCTTTCGTATGTGTGGGAGGTTATTCTTTATATTTTATTTCGTTTCTTTTTGTGTTGAAAGTACTGCTATTAAAAGGATAAGGAGGAATATTCTATTAGCTAATAACGTTCTCAGCTTATATCAAACAATTCAAAGGTTCAGCAATCTTCGAAGTATGAATCACCTTTAAGGGAATCTGCAATACGAGGATGCAATAGCTGCTCTATAGAAAATGTTAGAGTGTTTATGGATAATAAAGGGCATCCTGAAGAAGCAACACGACTTACATTCACGGTAGATAAGCTGATTCAGCTTCATACTGCTAGCCTTTGTCATGGTAGACAGAGCACTCTACAAGAGTTCTTTCAGCCTCGTGATATATGATTTTTATTACCAAACTTTACAGCAAACAATAGTAACACATAACCATTGTCATTATTTATTCGACACTATTATCATATTATTGAAAACCTTTGAAATAAGGCCACCTTTCTATAAAGGCCAAAATTTTACTCCCAACGTTGGCCATTATAGAGAGGTTCCACTGTAGTGCAGAAGGCCATACCAGATAACTTAGCACAAAAATCTGATCTGAACCAGCAAGCGTTTCTTATAAATAGTCACAAACGTTTTTAAACCATACTTAACATTAGTGCAATTGATATTGTTATAATAGAAAATTAGTGCACAAGTGCAGTTGAATTTATATTCTATAAAATTAGTGATACGGAGTCACAAAAATTATTGCTCCAAGTAGTTAGGTTGCTATCATAAAGGCCACACATAATATATGGAGAATACTTGAGAGTTACTGAGGTCAATGCAGTTACACAAAAAGTAGATACATTGCAACTAGTGCATAAAAAAATGAAAGCTCTAACCAGCTAATAAATTGAGATCATCAATCACTTATAAATTACATTTCTATGCAAGTTGTACCTCAATGTGTGCTTTTTCCTCTAGAGATTCAGGAATTATCACTTCTGGCTCCTTTTCTTTCATTTCTGAATAGCACATCACAAGGAAAATAATTTAAATAAGCTAGATGATACAAAAAAAGTTATTATATGTGACCAATGAGAAAATGGCCTAAACACAGCATCTAATGTTTCCGTTTTTTACCTATCAGAGTTTGCACGGGGCCTGGAAATGGCTTCCTCTAAATTTAGAAGCAGTAACATAAACCGTCTTAACCCTACTCACTGCAATAATTCATCATTTTTGTAGGTGGTTTTAGTAACAGCACAGTAAAAAATTGCAGATGAACAGGCTGAACACTAGAGAAATTTGCTTTTAAAAATGTTGAGTGCAGCTACCTCATTATGCAGTTGTGATGTATTTTGAGATAAGTGAGTATATTAGAAATATTACAATGATGCTATACAATGAAGTTCTTCACCAGGCAGTAAATTGTAGTACACATTCACAGTTTCTCCAGTCTGTTCTTCCTCATTAAAAACAAAACAATACAATAAGTTATGCAAATTAGTTCTGCCATTGTTGTGTGCCATTGCTGCGCATCAGTTAGAACAAATAAATTGCCTCAAACTCGTTTTTATTGACAGCTAGCACAATGTGCCGGTGTGCATTAATATAAAGTATACATTAGTATTAGGAATTTTGCAGTGCACGTAATATAGCATAATACGGTATCATTTTGAAATAGTTATTATAAATTCTGGAGTACTGAACAGGCAAATGATTTGAATTATAATTGTTACAATGTGTTTTTTTCCTTTTTCCCATAAAGGGGCAAACAAGAGATGTGAAAATTTAAGGAGGAGAGGGATAGAAAAAAGCATCAAGTGTTGATTAGAAATATAATCTTACCAATATATAATGGTATCTCAGTACACTACACTTACCCTAATAACCTTAAAATTGAAGCTAAATTGTACTAAAATATATAAATTGCAGCAAAATTATCTTGTTGAAGCAGCAATAAATATTATATAATATTTTTTTAATTTAGAATTATTCTATAAATCAGCAAGGCTTACTGAAAGTACTACAATTGTGGCACATAACTATTAATACAGACAACTCTCCTCATACCTGTTTTGCTAACAGATTCCATTGTAACTGCATTTCCTGGACCTATCAGAAAATTCATTGTTCATATTTTATGTACATGGCAAATATAGATGACACATGTTTACACTTCACATCTGTGAGATGAATATTATAAAAGTTTTGGTTTGATTTTTGTTAAAATCATTACAATGAATGAATCACTTGTCAACACAATACGCACCATAACATTTTAATAGTAAATTACTCTGACCTGCTTCAGAGGATCCCTGCACTTCTCGCATACCCTCTCCACTCGTAGTTTCTGGCAATCCTATGATTCATAATTTCATACTATAATTTATTGCTACATACAGTAGTAATAATATAAGAATGTTTTGATGACCCTAGGCTACAGGTTATTAAGAAAAACTTTAAAAATCAACTATTTTCCTGAACTAGCTGAAATGAATGTGTAAAACAACAAAACAAACAAACAAATTTACAAATATCCTAAGTTGTTGTTTGTTTTTTTCGATCAGTTGACTTATAAATAATACAGTAAATAATTCCACGGATAAAAAAACCTTAAAAAAAAAAATTATTGTTGGTCTATTGACAGCGAGACTGTAGGACATCACTATTTATTGCAACCATACTCAGTCACTTCCAGTCACTTTCAGTGCAATCATCTTTTATATTTCTATCTCCCTCTTCCTGTTTTTAGAATATATATACCTAGTTTCTTGCAGATCGTGAGAAAAAAGACCAATGGTGATGAGAGATTGCATCAGATTGAAAGGCACTGAAATGACTGTCAGAAACTGAAAGAAACCGGAACTCTAGAGATTGAATATGGGGGCACGGGAGGGGGGGAGGATCATCATTAACCCAAGGAGCACTTAGAATTTTCTTGGCATAATATTTGGCATTCCTTCCGGACTTTGTAACTTGAAACTTGGGAACAAAATCTCGATCATCACAAAAAATATGCCTAATATTTGGATGCATGCGTTTGCTTCCACCACGAGGTACAAAGCCTTCTTTTGTATTTTGAGCTGGCCCAGTAGCTTGTATTTCATTGGATATAATGACACCACAGAATCTAACCTCTTCACGACTATTTCCATAGCACACGCCTACTGCCACTAAGTACTTTGCATTTGGAAAGTATGGGACACACTTTTGTAGATTCAATAAGCTAGCCATTCCCTTTTCAGTACGAATCAAGCCAATTGGATACTTGCCTATCTTGCCATCATACACTCTTGGACTATACTCAGTGAGAAATGAAATCATAGTAGTTGCAGCTTTAAACTCATTATCAATTGCCACAGTGAGGACATAGACAATATCTTTGTACACAGATTGATAATCCAATTTTCCTTTATCTTGAGATTCTGAATATTCGTAAGGTTCTTCTCCTAAAGATATTATGTACTGAGCAATTACAAATATAATTATGTACTTTTACAGATGTGTAACATCGCAATTGGTAAAGGAGCTGACAGAAAAATATGTCAGACATGACCAGGGAAAAATAGCTCATTATCTTACAATGTAGAAAAGTGTCAGTGTTAAACAATACACTTTACTCCTCATAAATAAAACACTTATATTTTTATAAAACTATATGGTATTATCAAAGTTGAGGATACCATAAACCACAAACTGAAACACCCAAACTGTAACGTAGCAATGGTGTTTTGACACTTAATTAGCTATATCAAAATGCCCAACGTTGTTGAAGGTTGCTGAGTAGAAACAAATTGATCATAGAACTATAGAAACACAATGCAAGGTTATAGTGAAAAATGGGTTTGGCTGCTCCTGGACTAATATTCTGATCACAGCTAGCTAGTTAACTGCACTATCCACTGATGTCCATAACTAAGCTATTAAAGAGATATATAAAGAGTCACTGCATGTACATGTTTCCAAAACTTCCAAAACTTCAAAAAATATATATGCCATTAGCATTACCGCTGTAATTTTGGAATATATTTAGAAATTTTAGGCAGTATATATGAATGATAATTTGGAAGGCCTGAAGCCAAATGTAGAATTGGAAAACGCTTTGAAAAAAAATACATGATTTTCAATGACAAATACTGAATGAAATTAGAATTTATTTTTTTCAAATTAATATTTCAAGGAACTTTCCTGTGAATGTTTTTCTCAGAGATTTTTTTCTATAATATGAACTTGCCAAATATCAAATATTATCTTTTTAAAGTGTTAGTAATTTGGTACTTATGCATTAAGCAGTCACAGAAAGATATTCTATAATTAATTCAAAAAATTAAAGATCATAAAAGAGAATTTTTTTCTCTCAGAACTTTATAATTAACGTAAAGTATTATTTAAAAATATTACTTGTAGTAACAGTCAAGGTTATTCAAGTTGTTACAAACATTTTTTAAGTTTTCAATGAAATATTAATAAGTCAAAGGTTAATGATTATTATTAAAATGAACCTATCTTCTTTGGTGTGTTTTTATTGCTCTAGGGGTATATCAAACATGAACCAGTTTAATGCTAAATTATTAAAGTTATACTTAATAATTACAATTCCTCTTTTTTGGAGGCTTGTGCATTGCACCATATTATACATAAACAGACGTGGCAATATAATGGACTAATGGAGTTGTTTTGGCAAGAACATTTTTCTTAAACAATTTTGATAATCATGAAGTACCATGACTGCATGTAACCTGAAACATAACAGTATAAATGCTAATAAATTGCTTCCTGATGTAGCTATAAATGCTGTCCTATTTCGATCCCAGGAGAATTTGGGTAACCTTGTCTCATCTGAAAATGATTTATGCGATACTGTCTCCATTGTATTGGAGGATGTCACTACTAAATAAAGAATTGTATTTACCTTGATTTGGTTGGGAGACTGCCCCTTTTAATCGTTCTATACAGAAATAACAAATAATAACATTATTAGAAAATACTGAACCTAAAAGCAGCTAATACTTTACATGGTAATATAGATCACTTTAACCAAAAATTTAAGATTCATATAATAAAATATTTATTGAGCAAAGTGACTGTATTATAAATACATCAGACAAATTTCTAAATAAACTATTCAGATGGCAAAGTAGTACATGTAGAACGGCCAATATTAAAGACTCTGTAAACAATAAAGACCTTGCTTTCTTAGCTACCACTAAGTCCTGAAACACACCAAGCTTCATGGTTCATGCATTACATGGTTATGAACAGCTTCATCTGCACGTTGTCAAGATGCATAATTAATACAGTATTTTATCACTTCTTGAATACTGTACATCAGTGTAGATTAAATTTTGAGATATTCCTCACTAGTAGCTACATATGCAGTAACCAACCTTATCAAGATGCAAATTGACATCTTATAAATAACTAAATTATGCCCCAATTGAACTACTATACACATATTAATTTTGACCTGTGACAAATTTCCCCAGACCCCGCCTACTGTTAAATTTGAGAGATTTTGGGTGAGTGGTGTAATACAATAAGTATTGTAGTGAAAAAAAAGCCTGGATATTGTCATGAATAATGCTGGCTGTTATCCTGAGAGATTGAATTCCAAGTTTCTGATTCTTATTGACAAATACTACCATGAATAAAAATGTGAAACCTCTACTGAAGTAGCAAATTCTTGTTCCTCATAAGTGATTTGCAAAGGCATGGTTAGCAATGAAAGGATCTATTATTCATAAATGTTGTAAAGCTAGTCTGGCACAACAGCACCTCCAAGAAAGAATGGGAGGGTCCTGGCGACTCTAACGCATGCGATTTATAATTATGGAATACAATTAAAATTTTGCAAGTTTTTTTATCATCCTGTCACTAATTCTAGTGAACTCGTGTAAGTGTTAGTGGGAAGACTAGATGGTTATACTTGGCCGGCACCATGATGTATTTTAACATGATTGCAAGAAGTAAGGACACATTGTTAGTGCATGTAAGTTAAAAGCGCAGCATCAGATAAAGATTTTCATCTTTACAGGAAATGCATTGATTGTGTCTGATGGTTGCATTTTTTGGGATATCATATTGCTGTCCCACCTTGTGGTTGACAGTCGGGTTCTTGGATGAGCTCCACAAGTTGTAACATAAAGGAAATGACAAAAATAAAAGCACAGCAAAGTCAGCCATTGGTTGGCAGGAATGGATTATCAAATAGAAGATCTGGTCAAGTCATGGATCCTAACTTATACCACATTTCCAGTCTGGCAAAGTCTTGTCCCACTATGTGGACACAGTTCATCAACTTCACCACAGCTACTTTCAACCACATCTTATTGATTTCCCATTCTCCACCAGACTACTGAGAGAAAAAGAGAACTTTATTATCTCAAAGTGTGTAAGGTGAGAATAGCTGTTAATATTATATGCATTAGTTAACCAACAATATTCACTCCATGAATTACACCAGATTCCCCCCCCCCCCCCCCCCCCCCCCCCCCCAGCTTCCTGTGAATATCGACAAGAGGGTGCTGTATAAAACAAATTGAGCAATGACCTTTCTTAAATTTATAATAGCAAAAGTGGAACAGAATCCTATTGAAACATCCTGTATGTAGGCCTGGGTGTTCATTAAGTGTAACATTACAATGTCAGTCCCACATTAGCTTTAGGGTACTCTAGCCAAGCTTACTATACAACCCTACAACAAAGAAACTTAATATATTTCCCTTCAATTGTATCTGCTAGTGTCGTGAGCCCCAATGCCCTCAGGACCTTTAGTACCTCAGGAAATAGAGAAGCTTGGGTTTTAACTTGAGCAGTGATATAATGCACAACTGCCTTTGCTCTCTTTCCTTGCCCCAGCTTTGTATTAACTGCTGTATAGTATGCTTTATCAGATATCAGCTCTGCTTCAAGAAACCTTTCAGCATATTTAGAAACTTCCACTTCAAATACTTTCACAAACACAGCAGTATTGGCACTCAAAGCTCGGTGCTCTGGAGAACCAGCCATCTTGGTTAAGTCTCTCGTTATTCTGAACAGTTACACCCGTAAACAAGTACAAATGACAATTTGTTAAAGAAATAAGAAATTTTAATTGATAAAAATATATGGTAGAGAAAATCCAATTTTTCACATTAATTGATTCTCTGAAAGACAAAAGCAGTATTCAAAAATTGACTGGGTCAAATATTTCCAATCATCCCTAATAGCTGCACATTGTGTTAAATAAAAACAAAATGATTTAAACAAATGTATTCTGTAGTGAAATCCACTCCAGAACAATTTGTAATGGCAGCTATATAGCTATATTTATTATATACTTGAATAGTGTCACACTTCCTTAAATTGTACCAAAATGTGTCGTTTCTCTCTTTTCCTTTTAACATCTATAGTTATCAGTGCAGGCTATATCTTGGCCTTTAGTGTTATGTGCTAGGCATTCCATCATAATTTCTAACATTCCTTTATTCTCTAATTTTCTGACTGGTCTGGGTGGAGTTTTGAGCATCGTTCCTTGGACGAGCTATAAATTGGCATTAATGAACCTATAGCAAGCTAGTCAATTTTGTTTGTAATGCTTACCTGTACGTAAAGTGCCACCATTTTTTCCTGCAAATGATAATGATATCACGGGTAAAGGGCATACATGTTTTATCCATTCCAATGAATTATCATCCACTTAAAGGACACAAAGCTCTTATTTAGAGTAACTTTATATCATACGATTTTCAACAACCTTCTAATATATTAACTATTTCAGTTACTTAGTAATTTCTTCATCTGTAGCAGTTGGGCTAGCCCTGTATTCAGTAACTCACTGTACGCATCTTCTAATGTTTTCAACAGCATATCCAACCCTGCGTGGCTCCTCAGGACGTCTAGAAATGCATCAAAGGCATTTTCTGGATCCACTTTCACTCTGCTGGACACACTCATGACAATTTTCCTAGCCTTCTGACTCGTAGTCTTGTTTCCCAGCAGCAGCTCCTCATAGACGTTGTTAGCTATCAGAAGACGACCTTTCAAATCATCAGCCACTGAGTCCAGATTCACAGAGGCCAGATTATCTACTAGGCTCGTGGTGCACTCTGTCATGGTCCTTGTCTCTGCCATGGTTGGTGGTGGTGGTGGCTAGAAACTCCTCTCTCTCTATCTCTCTCTAGTTCCCTCTCAGTGTTTACTATCCTGTCTCTGATGTGGGGTTAAAGTTGAGAACTATTGGGGATTTCCCTCTCCTCCCACACTATGAATTTTATTATCTAATAAACTCACAGGTGTAGTTTATTTAATCAAAAGTCTTGTAATTTCCTGCCAGGTTGATGTGTTTGTTAGGGTTGTTCCCTTCCAGCAGGCTTGGGCTGGAGTGCTAAAAGTGACAAGGGTTTCTGTGTACCCTAAAGAGGCATAATTAACATGTGTATTTTAACTAACTTTATAGACCTGTCCCCATGGCCAAGCCCTTTTATGCGACTTTCTCGTTTAAGGTATTTGTTCTTCATAACTACCCTAGTAAAAAATCGTGCCAAGAATATTCAAGATCTTGCAAGCTTTTCTGGTAGATTCCAAGATTTACATTGTAAGAAAAATATTTTTAATTCTTAACATAAGAACCTTCAAGATCTTGACAAGTCTTGCACAGACTTGGCTAAGAGTTCTCTTGCAAAATCTTGAATAAGTCCATGCAATCAAGATCTTGATATATCCTGCACATTCTTAGCCAGTATCACCTAGTTAAATCTTAAATGAATACATGTGATCAAGATCTTGTGGTGTGCTTTCTTGGAGAAATATATTGTCGACTTTTATAAAGATGACATCACAGAAGAGTCCTTATCTACACAGCTCCAAACATTGCCAGCTTGCTTATAAAAATCTACAGAGAAGCCTTCAACCCGGACATAGTTGATTACTTGCGATCTCTTTCACCAGCACAGCAAGTACTTTTGTCAGAAGTTTCAACATTACTTAAAATTATTCTAGTTAGTCCAGCAACGAATGCTGCTAGTGAAAGGAGTGCATCAAGTTTGAGAAGAATAAAGACATATTTGCGTGCTACTATGTCAGAGAAGAGATTGAACAATCTCATGGATTAAATGAGTTCGGTCAAGGTGTTGAACATTGATCAAATATGTTTGGGCAGTTCTAATTATTTCTGTTATTCTCTGTAAAGCGTACCATTAAAATACCATTTTATGTCATGGTACACAGTTAGACAATAAAAAAAATTAATAAATCTTAATTATATTTCATTAATTAATGAGCTGACTCATTAAGTACATTTAATTAGAGGGCGTGGCATGGCCGTTCAGGTTCAAAATTGCTTCCTACGGCCCTGAGTAAGTTATAGTTGGGGCCGCTTACTTCATGGGGGTGGCCTTACTCAGTTTAGACCCTACATTGTGTAAGAGTACTAGACAGGTATGGCTTAAGTAGCACTAGATGCATATAGACATAATTTTGCAGGCCGTTATGTGCTTCTTCTTCTTTTTTTTCTGTTTCCAACAGTTTGATAGTTACAGTAAGTCATGGTAACTATAATACAGTCACTCTTTTAGAAACCATTAACTAGCTTGGTTTGTTAGTTCACTGGCTAGCTAAGTTTAGGATTATATTTGTCTTGCAGCCAGCTTGTTGCCTGTTTTGGAACAAAAGAACAATAGGAATCTCTTTAAATCAATGAACAAAAATGATGGACTTTCTAAATGTGCTGCCTTCTCTTGTTGCAGTGTGACAGAAGTCCTCATCATCACTGAAACCTTTGTCCAGTCAGAGACTTATTCTTCTAGTGTCTTCACAAAAATAGTCCCAGGAGTCTCCAGGTCTGTAGACTCCAACTACAAGACTCCATAAATAGCAACATCAACCTATATAGCTTGATTATTCACATTTATTATTTCTATTCTGTTGCTGCAATGCTATAACAAAAACTTATAAGAATTTACCCGCGATTATCCGGATGTAAGGGTAATTTGTTGCTAGGCAACAAATTGAATTCGCCCACGTTTTAAATTACTCGCGGGTTGGATTTCCGGAAGGTCAAAATAGAGAGTAAAAGGTGACTGTGTTTAAACGGGGCGCTCGGACCTTTAACAACGGTTTCAGCCACTCAAATTTGGTGTCAGTGCAGCTAAAGGGTAGGAGATACCTGTGGGAGAATAAAAAGAAAACAAAAAAAAAAATTTTTTTGGTCAGTGTTTACTGTACATTTTTGATTTTACTATAATTGGTCCCTTTTTGCAAGTACTGTCACATATTATATGCAATCAATATCTTAATAAAATATTAGATTAATCTTCAATAAATAAATACAATCAAGATCTTGACTGTACACGGCAAAGTGATATAACTTGATCTAGCATGTTCTCACTGCTTATTAAAAGAAACGAAGAACTTTTATGATCTCCAATATTATTGTAAAATATTTAATTGCTATAATAATTGAAATAATGAAGTACCTACCAAATTTATTGAAAAAAAAAAGTCAAATCTTAAGTAACAAAATGTCTAAATATTGATGGTGCTCAGTTTATTAGGAAATAGTTCATTGTCAACAGCATTATCTGGCATAAAACCTTCTGGATTGGTACAACAATGTAAATTTTTGGAGAGTTTTTTTTTGTTCACCTTTTCTATAGGAAGATATTACTAAGAAGGAATCCCTTACTCCACATCTTAAAAAAAACAAAGCTCTTAATTAAAAGAAACTGCGCATGCTCACTACAACATTACAAAATTACACCAAAATTGCAGCGGCTTTGCATGTGACTCAGACCCCCACCAACAGAAGGTTGTAAACACACTATGTTATCATGTCCTGATGATGCTCTACTAACACCACCTGAGACAACAGGAAGGTCTTTTACTAGAGGAAGGAAAGCACCAAATGGGAATACCTGAAGTTGATGCTATTAGAAGGAAAGTAAGAATTATTTTATGTAATGTAGCTGGGAAGAATTATTGGTTTTGCCATTTTCCATATTCCTCTGATTGTGAAAAACCACGACCTTGTGGGCATGATATGTATTCAATGTTCTATGGCAGTGATATGAAACAAAGGTTTACTGTATAAAGTTCAAGATCTTTATTAGTGCTACTTTTTTTTTAAATTTTGGGCTGCTTTTTTAGAAAACGTGAAACTATCAGCTCCATATAGGTACTAGCTTTTGAGTATAATGCCCCTCTTGTCACGTCGTAATTAAGTGAGCTTATAATTACTTGAACTATGCGGTAGTTTTGCTTTATGCTAACCAGTTAACCCAGTGTTTGAATTGAAGCTTTGCGTTGAAACTTGAATCTTCTAGTGCGCAATTAAGCATAGCGGCTGGTTACCTAGTAGCAACACAACTCGCCCTTAAATGAACGAACACTGCACTGGGTATGTCTCTTCCTGCGCAAATGTTCCGTTGTATGCTAATCCAGAGTGCAGTTAGACTACGCCCCAGACAATCAAAGGTAGATAGGTTTTAAGTTATATGGAATTGAAGAATAGTACAATGATGAGTAAACGAATGAATAGTAAGTCGAATAATATTCAAGAAAGTATGAAATGAAGAATGCGATGAATGGCTAGAAGAGTTGAACAAATGCAACAAAACTGAACAACTGCACAACTGAACAACTGCACAACTGATTGGACTAAGCTGGGTCAGTCAGTGTAGCGGCTAAGCTGAATAATTGTGCATTTTTGGATTGAAGCATGAAACTTTGCACATACATAGAAGAGCTTATTATAATAATAAATAGATATGGAGCCACTTGATTTGTCAACATTAACACCTGTTTCTAATTAAAACTTAAATATTAATTAACATACCAGCTAATAAATTTATACTAATAATACACATTAATATTAAAGCACAAAATAATGGCTATATACATTGCAGTGCATTAATTACAAGGTAGTTTTTAAGGCCCCTCCATACACATTTGTACATTATGGCCCCTCGCTGTAGTCTTTTTCCCTCTAGCAAAAGATTTCGCACCTTAGGAAATATTGTACTTTCTATGGTATTCAAAGATCAAACAAATGGACAAACTAAAATTACATTAGTTCAGTCAAATTGACATAATCATTACAATTCACATGTGGTTACTTTAGCATAAATTATTGATGAAGCATAATATTGTCCGAAATAGTTCCTGTGTTCAATCTATTGTCAATTACATCCTCCTTCACAGTAGCAAAGTCCCGTGCATTGTAAAGCTGCCTTCTTACATTTGCACCTGTCTGTACAGCCTTTCTTACATCCACATGATATAAGTTCATAGCAGGATTTTGCAGCTTCAGGCAATGTAGTCCACAGGGGCTCAAACTGTCCTTCGCTCTCGACCCATCCCCAATCACATGGTGATGGTAAATTGCAGAATGGCACAAGGGCCTGTCCCCAACAATAACCAGTCTGGTAAGTAGACCTTCTCACATGCTGCTCCAGAGCTGCCTGTGTCGGAGGTATTCCTTCCAAAGATCTTCCTTTCTTTGAAAAAAGCTTTTTCCTTGCTAAGTTAATGTTAGAGCATGTGCTTGTGCGGTCATAAAGTAGCACAACAAACCGTTCAATAGTGGACATAGCTTGCGAAGAAATCACTCTTGGTGCAGATGCCAAGTGTAAAAATGCATCAGTCACTTCAGGAAATGTATTCCAAACTGCCCATGCTGTTTTCTTTCCACGTCCTGCAAAAGTTGAAGTGGTGTCACATCCAGTTATAGCATGGAAAATTGGAAGTGATTTGGACCTTTCTGGCCCCAGGTACGCAACTAGCTCATGTGCTCCAATGTAACGGAAAATCTTTCCTGTCCCAAACGCTAGCCAAAGTTCATCTACTGTGTCATGAAGTTCCTGGACTACCCAAACAGCAAGAACTACTACATCAGTGTCCACAGTACGAATAAGTATTCTGCGATGTCCACACTTTATGGCAGCTGATGCATGGACCATGATTCGTGTGTCTGCTTCCTCATGATTGCATGGTGCCAAGGAGGCTATGTTCTCACATATTGGAGAAATAACCTGTTGCCCATCCGTGACAACTAACTGCTTTTCTGGAAGGTTAATAGCTGTAGTTACCTCTCTGGATAGGAAACTGAAGAGTTCTTGTTTATTGTCATCAACACGAAGGAAATCATGTCAATTACCTGGTATAGTAGTAAATGCAGTAACACGTCTACGAGTTCCCCTTCCACGCTTGGCTCTTGCAGCTGTCTTCAGGCTACCTGTCTTAACATAGCAGTCCCACACAAGATCTAGACGAGATTGGTGTTGAAGTTGAGACAAAATGTAGGGAATGAACTCATTTTTAGCATATTCCATAAATGTTTTGCTGTGGTTAGGTTTCAGCATTTGAACTATGACTGCTCCGTCCAAGATCACTGAAGTGGTCTGTGGTTCATCATGCCTTGATTCAACTAGCTGTTCCAATGACCCCAATAGGTCAGCTTTAGTACCAAAGCGAAGTCGTCCATCTTGTGAGAGAGCCGGTGGATAGGCCCTGTTCTCATGTCTAAAGAATTCATCAAGATCACCATCTCTAGTCTGGCACGCAATATACAGTCTGGAAAACAGTTCTGAATCATTCTTGGCAAAGACTAGGTCTTGCTTGCTCTTGACTGTAGTTTTGGTCTTGGTTGAAAACAATTGAAGTTTTTTGCGTTTAATAGGATCTTTTAGTGATTTTGATTTATCTACTAAGCGTTCCTTCACAAATAGGTGATACTGATTTCTTCCAATTTCCCTGATATTACGTACAGTTTCTACTGCCGCAGAATGTAAGATTTCCTTCGTGTCCAAAACTAGTAAGTCTGTACTTTCCTCTTCGAAAGGATTCCCCAGCTCCTCTATGACAGATGTGAGAGCACGAACATCTCTGATAAACTTCTTCTGTGTACTGTTATTTTGCTCGTGATGGTGAGTGTTATCTTTTGTTCTGCTGAACTGAAGTGAAGATTCAAATTCACTGATAACTCGAGCTACCTCAGGGCCTGCTATCATCCAGCCTCGAAGAGCAGTTGGATTTTCAGTAAGACCAACTGCTCCACCATCACCTTTGACTCATGCATTGTTCTGTTCATGTGCCTGATCTGTCGCCATGGCTGAGAAATGATGCGTTGTCTTTTTAGCTGTAAAATGTCCGGCATTGAATTTATCAGCAATATCTGGGTGCTTCTGAACCAGGCCAATCATGTCCCTCAAGTGCACTGGAAGCCAGCGAGCATAGTGGGTATGGTTCATTGCAAAGAACCATGCTGCCAGCTCTTGTAAAGAATCCATGTAACGCCTGAAATTAGATTCTCTCAGTGAGCGTATGTAGCAGAGGATAGAAATTTCAAGATTTAGTGTGATGGCCTAGTATTGAAACTGTGGACACTTCTCTATCCTCTTGTTGCACCATGCAGTAAGCTCCATTGACTCCTGATGTCTACAAATATATGCTTTGCGTTGCAAAATGTGCAGAGTAGCAGCAGTCACTTGATGTGCATACCTGGTGCGTCCAACTTGAGCTGCTTGCAGGAAAGACTCTGCTTTTCCAGCTGTAGCTATCTCAGCCAGTACCAGTGCCTGTGTCCAGCCACTACCCTGTAGCTAGTCTCCTGCTGTCTTGAGGGATGCCATCTCTGTATGGAGACCACCCAGCATGATCACAAACAAATTTTCACCATGTGTGCTTGGCCAGTTCCACTGAATCTGTATGGCAATAGCAAAAAGTGGCTGATCAAGTGTGACAACTGGTACTTGTCCTGGGTTAAGCTTATTTATTGCAGCCTTCACAACATTCATGGCATGCCGAATCATTGCAACAGAATGAGCTTGATCATGAAAAAGGGGTAATAAAGCCGTAGGTGTAATTGCTATAGTAGTTACTTGTTTATGTGCATGGTAAGCAGCCCAAGAATAATTTCCTGATTACTGGTGCATCATCACTGTCACATGCATCTCTCACCACTTGTAACCACATGTTCTCTTGACCCAAATCAGTTTCAGTGATACCTTTCTGCAGGAAACTCTCAGTTCCACCTGGGATGGGAGGATTTTTATTGGGTGTCACTACAGGTTGAACATCTGTGTAATAACTTGGAAGATGGCCTACAGTTTTGACATCTGAGTCTTGGATGTTTAATGGTAAAGTTGTCAAGTTAAATTTAATTCACCGAATTAGCAAAATCATAATAATTATTAAAAAGTCACAATTTCATTGGACTACACAGATATTTTTCTATGCTTTCTGTCCAGACATCAATAATTTGTTCTAAGCCTGTCAGATAATTGCTCAGGAGAATCTGTAGATATTCGCATCAAGTGAGAAAGCTAAACTTGGACAGCCCGTTTCACGACTGTGCTTGAATACATCTCATATGCGAAACGCTTCTGTCAACAGATGCCGTGCTAACATTTATTGTGAGGCAGATAGTGGCGAGCACCTTGTGCTATCATATCAGAAGTAGCTAATTCTTTGAGTTGATTACTGATTGTAATTTTTTGTTTTGGGCAAGATATTGACAAACGGATGGGCAAAAGCCCTCCCTACCCCCCCCCCCCCCCCCCCCCCTGCTGTAAATATCTCTAACTGCAGCAATACGTTACATGTGCATTATGTTTATTACATTTTTGGGGTCTTTGGCACCATTTGTAAGCTGATTATTAAATAGGTGATTAACTACTGAACCAACATTTGGTCCTAATTTATCTGGATTGTCAGCTCTTATGTGAATGTGGAAATAGAGTAGTAAGATAGAATTGTAATACAGTAACACAAGGCTTACTGCTATTAGATGAACGTTTGCACCAGGTTGATTATGTTCACTTCCAGTTCTGAAAGACATTAGGATATTTTAGAAGTTCATACTAAATGTATGTAATTTTAAAGCCTTTTTGTAGTGTCAGTGAAAAAAATTCTTAAACCATAAGTGCACAGATTTAAAAACTAATTAAAAATATTAAAATTGAATTGTATAATTTCTGTTTGAAATTTATAGAATGACAACTTTTTTTTCCTTAATTTGCTGGGTGGAGGGAGTGCTGGGATGGGATAAAAGTTTTAAAAAATACTTAGACATGCTTGTTATAATTATCATGTAATTAACACTTAAATTAGGAAAAATTTGATTCTTTTGAAAGATGCTCGTGTCTCAAGAATGTTCTGTATAGATATTGCACAATCTTGATTTAAGAAAAAAGATTTTATAAATTCTTATTGCAAAGTTTGAGCATGATTCTGGTGCAAAAAGTGTAAGATAATAATGTATAAGAAAGTATACGATTTTTGTTTAAGAAAAGAGTAAGATCTTGATGTAAGAAAGTGTAAGATCTTATTGCAAGAAAGAGTGTAAGATCCCAAAAGATCTTACTAAATTATTACTGGCACTATTCATGCAAGATTCTTGAAAGATCTTAGATGTGAAAAGTGTAAGATTGTTAAAGATCTTACTGTAATATTATTGCAAGATATTGCAAGATCTTGAAGTAAGATTTAGCAAGAAAAGCGTTCCAAACACTTGTTAATTCTTATCAGATCATTTGTAAGATCCTGAAAGATCTTACAAAATTCTTATTGCAAGTTCATGCATGATTCTTGAAAGATCTTGAAATAAGAAAAAGAAAGTGTAAGATCTTCTACCTTAATTTTTTTGCAAGATATTGCAAGATCTTGATGCAAGATTATGCAAGAAAAACGTTCCAAAACTTTGTAAGATCTTTTCTTTTTTTTTAAGATCTTACAAGATTTTTAGCAAGGAACTGTCTTAAGTCTAAGCTACATCTCGTGTTTCAGCCTCAGAGTGATACGCTAAGTCTCAATGGTACTCATGATCCACAAGCTCTAAGAACAATGACCTGTAACTCGATGTCCCAGAAGTACAATCTTACTCTGGAAAATACCTAGCATTCTGCTCAGAAATTGAGACCACCTGCTAGCCGAGTTCTTTGATTTCTAGAATACAAAAAAGAATAATAGGACTGCAAATTTTTGAGAGAGATTTAAGTTAATGCTAACTTTCCTAAGTATTCTACATTAGATCAGTAACAGTCAGAAGATTGGGAATGAGAGGAAATGCTATGAAATACCTCAGACAAAGGATGCTTTTGGCACATTAACTCACAAATCATTTTGTTCCTAGTAGAGTAGATTATGTCATGTTTTGCAGCTTAAGGCTATCACATAACACTCAGGCCAAGATGAAATAGTTATAGCCTGTACTAACTGTATATTATAGCTATTGTATAGTTGCCATTATGAATCGTTTTGGAGAAGAATTTGCTACAGAATACATTAGGTCTATCGGGTTTTAATCTGTCACAGTAGTTAGAGTGAATATTGGGAATATTTGACCCAGTTATTTTTAAAGGGCAGGCACAATGAAAATTTTTCTCTACTTTTTTTAAAAATTTTTTGGTAGTTTTATGTGCAAATAATACGATTAATCCATTGCTGGAACAAGGAGACAGAGCAAGGAAGGTTGTGTAGAATATTACAGCTCAAGTTAAAGCCCAAGCTTCTCTATTTCCTGAGCTACTGAAGGTGCTGAGGGCATTGGGGCTCACAACAATAGCAGATACAATTGGAAGCGAATGTGGTGAGTTGTTTTGTTATAGGGTCGTATGAAAAGCTTTGCTTGAGTACATTAAGCTAATGTAAAACTGACATTGTAATGTTACACTTGGTTAACACCCAGGCCCATACAGGATGTTTCAAAAGGAATTCTGTTCTACTTTTACTAATATTTAAGAAACATCATTTTCAATTGTTCTATATCTTATAGCTTATAAATTATTCATGAATTATCTCACACTGTAGTTGTTGCTGACACACAAGCGTATTGGATCTAACAAAGTTTGTCACCAGTTGAAAAGCTATGTGTATTGTAGTTGCAATTGGGGCATATAGTTTGGTCATTCTGGAGATGTCATTACCACATAAAATGGACCTTGTTCCAAGGCATAACAATCTGTTAGGCCATGCTATTACTAATGTGTTGATAGCTCTAATTATTGCATCTGATAAATCTTGGCTTTGGGAAGCCTAACAAGCTGGACACCACAACCATATATGGACCTAATTAAACTTGTATGTATTCACAATGACCTTCATCCTGTTTCCACTATGCCTTTACAACTAGACTCATTAGAGCAACTATGTTCACCAACCATGTCCAGGTAGTAGACCAAAACCCAAGCTTCACTTTACAGAATTTCTTCAGTGGAGTACATTATAATGATAATAAAAAAACAACAACAAAAAAAAACAACTCAAACCATTAATGTGATTAAAATAAACACCAAACTAAAAATGCACCTTTTACCTCACTTTTATTATAATTTTCCTCATTATATATAATGGTTGCTTGAGAACTCTAAGCAATCGCTTGATATCATGATTATATCAGATGAGTTACAGTCAGAAAGTTTGAGAATAAAAGAATGTGAGAAGCAAATAGAGTCCACTGTGGAATTCATTAGTCTGGCCTGTAGCAATGCTAAGGCTGTTCTGAGGTAATAATTTTTATTCTTTTAATTTTTTTTATTTTATTTTATGTGTGTGCTATTATTAGATCACATGCATTGAATTGTTGAGTATGTTGTATTCATTTGCAGTTACACAAACTGTACCTATAAGGTACTTTGTGATAATCTATTCATTTCCGCATTGGCATAAAAGCCAGCTGGAAATGGGGAATAAAGGTTACTGTATTTTTGTGTGTGTGAATACATACAAGTATAAAGCAGCTGGTCATATCAAGTGTGAGCAGAGACATCTGAAGGGACTGCTTGGATTTTCAAGTGCATGTCTATTTATATTGCTGATATAGCCCAGCTTTATTCTTCAATATATATAATGGTTGCTAGGTAGTAAGTAAATATACTATATATATATTTATTGCAGCTTTGATATTTTTACTTGAATATTTCCGCATCACGCGAGCGTTCTGTATTCTCCCATATTGTACGGTTTATATTGTACGCTACTTGTAGCGCGCGTAGCGAGTAAAATCAATGAAAATTGTATTGTAACCGGTTGAGAAAAATTTCAAAGAAGCAATAAATCACTTATCACACTCGTCGTACAATATGGGAATGATATTTTACTCTCACGCCACATTTTCACTCGCCTTTGGCTCGTGAAAATATTTTGCGTGCTCGTAAAATATTTTCCCATAATTGTACTCTGACTCGTGCTATAAGTATTATATATATATTATATATTATAATATATATATTTTTATTTTTTTTATTTTTTTTATTTTTTTTTTTTTGCTGGATCATGCTGCTTGGTACATCACCAAAAGATAACTGTGAAGCTATACTTGAAGATGAGCTTTACTGCTCTTGAGTAGCTTTCTTGTTGTTCAACCTTACTGACTTTAGTTGGGTGGTGAGTGAGCAAGTGACTGAGGAAGTTGCTGGTGTTGCTTCATCTTGCTATATGTAACTCACTTCTTACATAGTGTTCACCTTAAAGAATCCTTGTCTTTATGATTTCCATGGCCCTTAGGAGAATAGAAGAACTTGGTAGAAATTTAGCACCAGGTTGAGACTTGACCAACTCAGCATGCTTGAAAAGCCAAACTGACTGTGCTAGATGTTAATTTTAAATTTACAGTGCTATTTGTAAAGGGTCAAGTGCTAATAGTGGAACTACAATACCTGGAATGCAGCTGGAATAGCCAATCCAGCTACTAGTTACTTGGACTAGCATGCAGTTTGAAACAGCTGTATTGAAATACCCTGCTTATTGGTTCCTTCCCAAATCCAATATAGTCATATGGTGCAGCCCAGCCTTATAGAAAAAAATTTTTTTTTTTTAAAATGAGGTAAAAGGTGCATTTTCAGTTTGGTGTTTATTTTAATCACATTAAATTGAATGGTTTGAGTTTTTTGTTTGTTTGTTTTTTTATTTGCTTTTTGTCATTACATGCTTCACTGAAGAGAAGTTCTGTAAAGTGAAGCTTGGGTTTTGGTCCATACCGCCTGGACACTGTTGGTGAGCATGCTCTAATGAGTCTAGCAGAGTGGAAATAGGATAAAGGTCATGTACATTTAATTAGGCCCATATATGGTTGTGGTGTCCAGCTTGTTGGGCTTCTTCCCAAAGCTTAGATTATCAGATGCAATAATTAGAGCTATCAACATAAACACCACTGAAAATTATAAGCTATTAGATATACTCATCTATGCTTGATTCTACCTTACAAATGATAGTGCACTATTTGTCATAGCTGTTGAAAATCCACTGCACATATCAAGTCACCAAGAGAATACAACACAATGTATTTCTTGTGGTAGTATGTCCAGTGGGTTACATGCTTAATTAGAATATTTTAAAGCAAAAAAAAATTAGCTGCCTTTATTATTTAGCTTCTCAGGCTCCCTCCCAGTTTCTTTAGTAAGCAAATCTTATTTAAGGTGAAGCTCTAAACTGTGCGATAATTCCTTATACTTGTTGTTTTTTCCCAGTTTCAAACTGGTGCGGCGAGTGGTTACCATGACATCGAAAACTTTTCCTATGCAATTTAAAAAACTCAGCCATGTTTTAGTGTTGAGCTGATGGTCAGAATTATTTTAAATGTTTTGAATTTTTGCACAACATCACTTAGTCTAGGTACATGCATGTATGTAGATATGTATGCATATGTGTATGAGTATCGCTGTGTGGTGTAGTGTTTGTGTCCTTGGCTCATGGCCTGAGGTCACTCCCAAGTTCAAGCCCAACTCAGGCAATTTTTCCATCTAATTTTGTGTCTGTCTCCCACCAGTTCACCCAGCTGTGATTCGGTTCCTGGCATTACTGGGGTGCAAATTCAAGGCCTTTTCTCATGAAACAGCAATGGTCCAGGTGGGACTTCATGTCCACAGAGGAAAGGTCTGTTCTCCTGTGAGTTCCTAGCCAGGCTCCAGGAGCTTTGCTTGCACAGCTCACAGTGCCTGCTTAGTGCACAGGCATCCTGGCTCGGCCAGGTGCACATAACCACTAGTGATTGCAATATAATTTGCATGTATGGATGTATGTAGGTATATACAGTAGAACCTCAGTATAACAAACACCTTGGGACCACAGGATGTTCGTTATAGTGAAATGTTCGTTATACTGAGGTTCATTGAGTTTAATTAAATTTTTGACTTCAAATTGTAATTTTATACATATACATGTACAAGCAAAGAAAAATTACATTTACTGTACATACAAAAAAGGTATTTGGTAATATATGGTTAAAGTTATGATAATGAAACAGTTGAAAACTAATTTTGAGATCTGGAAGTCATATATTGAGTTATTTTTCTTTGTTTTAATTTTTTTGAATATTCAGTCATGGCAAAAGATCTCAGTTTGTTAAGAAGCATTACATGAATACTGCTTGTGTCTGGTTGCTGTTCAAGGTATCTAATGGCAGTATCAAAAGCAGCAATAGCTTCTTTGTGGCTCACAAGATCACCAGCAGAGGATTCTGGCTCGGATTCACTGTCTGAACTTTCAGCAACAATGTTGCTTTCTGGATCACACAAATGAGCGATTTCTTCATCTGTAAATTCCTCTGCTAAATTGTGATCAGCATCCAACCATTCGTGAACCTCATTAGGAGACAAATTCAGTTCAGTTCCGAGGGCTGACATGGCACCACCAACATCATCCGGATCATTGGATGCTACAGCTCCTGGATCATCATTGCTATCCTTAGAAGGCCCTGGACTATTACTTTCTTGAGCAGAACATATTAAAAGTTTGTTCCATGCACGTGAAAGTGACTCTGACCTGATGTCTTCCCAAGCCTTAGCACACATGTAACTGCAGTTTTTAATGTTTATTGATTTCACAAACTGCTCAGCTGTAATATTAGATTCAAGAGATATCAATAATTAACAGTGCAGATTTATACCTTCTCTTTAAATTTTCTAATACACCCTGGTCCATTGGCTGCAAAATACTAGTGGTGTTAGGTGGTAGAAAAAAACACGTAAAAGCTCCATCTGGAGATTGTAAACAATCTGATTGTGGATGGCTAGGGGCATTATCCATAATTAAAACTGCATTCCTACTTGGGTGCTTTATTAGTTAAGTAGCTAGCTCATAAACTGCTGATCTTCTGTGGTTGTGTACTAGTTGTCTAAGCTTATAGGCCTAAATAGACCCCAGATAACTTATTTCAATCCGGCAGCAACCAGATTTGTTTATAGTGTCACGGAGACAAGCAGTACTAGTATACTGAAAATAAGGCATGCCCCTTAGCCTTAGCAACTCCTTTACATGTCGTTTTATTGAAACAGCAAACAAAAATGATGAATTATTGTAGTGAGTAGGGTTAAGACGGCTTGTGTTTCAGCTTCCAAATGTAGAGGAAGCCATTTCCAGGTCATGTACAAACTCTGATAGGTAAAAAACAACAACATTAGATGCTGTTTAGGCCAATTTCTCATTGGTCACATATAATAACTTTTTTGTATCATCTAGTTTATTTAAAATATTTTCCTTGTGATGTTGCTATTCAGAAAAGAAAGAAAAGGAGCTAGAAGTTGTTATTCCTGACTCTCTTGTGGAAGCAAGACACATTGAGGTACAACTTGCATAGAAATGTAATTTATAAGTGATTGATGATCTCACTTTAGCAGCAGGTTAGAGCTTTCCTTTTTTAAGCACTAGTTGCAATGTATTTTCTTTTTGTGCAATTGCATTGCTGACCTCAGTAACTCAAGTATTCCATTATATTATATGTGGCCTTGATGATAACAACCTAAAATACTTGGAGCGATAATTTTTGTGAATCTGTACCACTATTTTTATAGAATAATAATTCAACTGCACTTGTGAGCTAGTTTTCTATCATTACAATATCAATTGCACTATTGGTTCAGACTAGATTTTGTGCTAAGTTATCTGGTAAGACCTTCTGTTACCACTATTTGGCATGTTGTGGCTACTGTACATGAACCACAGAGTTGCCAGAGGCAATAATGCCCAACCCTGTGCACCATAAATGGCTATATGTGGGATTCTGCCAATATTTTTGGCTCATTTTGAAGAGTTTCAGGTTGACAATATTTTGAGCCTCAAAGTGAATAAAATTTTTAAAGACAAGCACACTTGTTTAAATTTCCTTTGTGATCACTGAGGTACTGAATACAGTAAAGGGGACTTGTCAATACTATTGATGCTATTTTCTATTTAAAGGTTTAATAAGCTTCCTGTTGATGCTTCAAGCCTATGCTTGTAAGTGGGCACTGTCTGCTACCAGGATATCATTAGAGTTCATTCCCATACTGTCTTGAAATTCCATTTCAATTTAGCATTAGTGTTTTGTGGTAAGTTGTTACAAACCACTAACAACTCTCTTACAATCTGATAAGTGCTGAAAGGTATTTACAAATATGTGTGTGTGTGTGTGTGTGTGTGTGTGTGGTGTGTGGTGTGTGTGTGTGAGTGTGGTGGCTGTGGCTCAGGTCCTGAGTTCAAGCCCCACTCTGCCACTTTCCTTCTGGTTTTTCTTTGTCTGCCTCCACAAGCCCCACCAGTCCACCCAGCTGTGATTGGGTACCTGGCATTTGTTGGGGTGCAAATTCAAGGCCTTTTCTCAAGGAACAGCACCGGTCCAAGTGGGATTTCAGCTGCCCACACCACTTGCTGTGAAGAAAGGTCTGTTCTCCTGTGAGTTCCTAGCCCTAGCCTTGGCTCCAGGAGATTATCCTGCCACGGCTCACAGTGCTTGCTTTAGTGTACAGGCATCCGGGCTCTGCCTGGTGCACATGACTGCTAGCGGTTGCAAGAGAATTTATGTACAGTATGTGAAAACTAGCCATTGTTAGTATGGTAATATGTATATTATGTGGCATTACATCAATTAAGGTATCACATGAATATTTATATACAACTGATTTTCTAAAATTTACTATCAAAATGTCAATCATCTCATGCCTTCTGCCATAGGTTAGACAAGCAAAACAGGGAGACTGGCTGAAAACTAAAGATCCTATTTTGCTGATTTTGCAGTTATAGAGATTCTTTCCTTTACCTATTAGTGACCTGCTTGATATGTCCACACTTGCACAAACAACTAATTAACACAATATTTAATTGAGCTGGCCACATCTGCCTCCTCTCTCTCCCCCTCCTCCCCCTCCTCCCTCTCCTCTCCCCCTCCTCCCTCCCCTCCACCCCAGTCCCTGAATTCAGTTCTGTAGGGTTGTAGTTATGTGAAGTGGGATGGTATTTATATCAGTGTTGTAGATGGTTGATCATGTGTGGTGTGCACATGTGTTGTTGTAGTTTGTTGTTGTTGTTGTTGTTTTGCACTTGTGGTTTAAGAGTGCAGTTGCTCTCTGGGTATTCACGAAGAACCCCCACAGTAGCAGCATGTGTGTATGTGTGTTTGTGTGTACATATGTGTGTTTGTGCATGTGTGTGTGCATGTGTGTTTGTGCATGGGTGTGTGTATGTGTGTGATTGTCCAGTCGAGTAGTGATTTCTTCCAGTTGGGGATGGGGTGTCTTTCAGAGGTAGCAGCAGAACTTATCTCAACAGATACAGTTGCCGTGATGAATGTAGCAAGCCAAGGCAGGAGTAGCCAGGTTCTTGCCAACGTCTGACCTGCGATAGATACACTTATTTAAGAGTGGAGGCAGCCTGGGTATCCACAAGAAGAAGCTCCACAATAGCAGTGGTTAACCTTGTCCCCCCTCTCACACCTCCCACACCAACAGGAGGGCCACATGACCCAATGAGCAGTGATATACCAGAAATTTGTGTGTGTGTGTGTTACGTGTTAGAGTAAGAGAGATACTGAAAGATAACACTGCTGCTATTCAGCACCATTAAGAGTACATTTTTGACATCAGTGAGCTAGAACACACTTTGACTTCAGTGTGCTAAATACTTTCCCTTGGTATAAATAACTCCAGGTCAATAACAACTATTCCTTGCATCACAATCACACCATCTACAGGACTGTACGAGATATTTATACAGTGAACTTTGTATCTACACATAATCTAGTAATCCACAAAGTTTTGGGAGTCTGTGCTCTATTCTTTAGGAGCCGGGCAGTGAGTTGCAGGTTGTGGTCACCCACAGTTCTCAGCCACCGTGGTAAACTCCACTTAACAAGTACCTAGGTAAGTTCTAACCATTGTGGTTATAACACTTCTTTACAAGTATTGCTTCTTATACTTGAACTTCAAGAAAATTAGATGAAAGAAAACTGAAAAATACTTCGCAATAAAGGTCTCTAGCACACAGTGGGTGATGCATCTTCCTATTGTAAGCTAACTCCACTAGTGTTTATTTATGGTCAGTCGTGTGGTTTCCTGTGTGGTTGCTGAGGGACTGAATCCAATAAAGAGGAACTTATCTATCACTATTAAGTCTATTTTCAGTTTCAATATTTAATATTAGAGTGTGTTGAAAATGATTCTATATTTTGCTATAAAAAATATAAAACTTCTATGTCACAACCATATGAACTAAGTTTTAAGAAGGAGGTAGTTTTTTAGCAATGTCTTTACGTCCAACAATGGAGCTCTCTATAACTTTCTTGAGTGCAGCCCAAGAACAATTGGTGCCATTTTGCAGCCACTCCTGCAGTGTCTTTAGGAGACGTTTACCAGCCGAAGTCTCATCTTCTTTAATGGCATCCAGTGTTCCTATGTCCACCTTCAGTCCCATACCAATCTGATACCATTTCACTCTGGCAGGATACACAGCATCATTCACAGCTGTTAGATTGTCAACAGTGAGACTAGAGGAGGCTAAACAACAACAACAACAACAACAAAAAAAAAAAAATACTATTTACTAGTACTTCTGCATCTATATTATGATCAATATCACATGTATTGTGTATTTAATCATAGACTAATATGTAAACATGACTCTTTAGATAGCCACAAAAATTGTAATTAATATAATGGTCATCAGTGGTTAATTAACGTAATACACTGTACTGTGGTTTAATAAAGCATCAGATAGAACCAGCCAGTAAACATAAGTTTGCACCCAAGGAGCGATTCCTCAATCAGGCAATAATATGCTCGAGCAATGCAAATGAAAAGCTATTTTCACAAGAGAAGAAGGTAAACAGGCCAAAGACACTCATGGATATATATATTTTCAACGTGAAACTTCACTTACAGCAACTCTTGTCAAGATTCTATCGGCAAAATGCAAGCTGTTGCGTGGGCCCCAAGAAATTGTTTACTTACGTGATCATGACGTGATAACAAGGGGCGTTACCCACAGAAGCTAGTACCACCTACGTATAGTTGAAAGCTTCACATTTTTAAAAAGTCAACCTGAAATTCAAAATGTAGCACAATGGAAGGTCCTACATCATCATTCTGAATAAGTTAATGCCTAAATCACTGGTCAATTGTAGGTGGTTTTAGTAAACATAATTGCAGACTAACAGGCTGAAAACTAGAGAAATTTGCTATTGAAAGTGTTGAGTGCGGCTACCTCATTATGCAGTTTACTGTGATGTATCTTGATATGAGTTAGTACATTAGAAATATTATAATGGTGCTATACAATGAAATTCTGCAGCAGGCAGCAAATTGTAGTACACTATTCCAAGTTTCTCCGGTCATAAAAAAAAAACAAGTTCCAGTTATGCAAATCAGTTCTGCCATTGTTGTGTGCCATTGCTGTGCATAAACTAAAACAAAATAAACTGCATCAAATCAGTTTTCACTGACCGCAAGCACAATGTGCTTGTGTGCATTATTAGCATATAATAATATAAGGTACATTAGTATAAGGTATTTCGCAGTGCACGTAATATAATCATAATATGGTATCATTTTGAAATAGTCAATATAAATTCTGGAGTACTGAACAAGCTAATGATTTAAATCATATTTATTACAATGTATTTTATTTCTTTTTTTCCACAAAGGGGCAAACAAGAGATGAGAAAATTTAAGGAGAAGGAGAAGACAAAGCATCGCTTGTCTAACTGAAATAAGATCTTACCAATTATAATGGTATCTGAGTACACTAAACTTATTCTAATAACCTTAAAGTTAAAGCTATATTGTACTAAAAAGTTGCCGCAGAATTATCTTGTTGAAGCAGTAATATATTATATTATATAATATTTGTAAATTTAGAATTATTCGATAAATCATCAAGGCTTACTAAAAGCACTACAATTGTGGTACATAACTGTTAATAGACAATTCTCTTCATACCTGTTTTGCTAACATTGTCTCCATTAGATTCCATTTTGACTGCATTTCCTGGACCTATCAGAACATGCATTGTTCATAATTTTATGTACTTGGCAAATATAGATGTGTGACGAATATTTACACTTCACATCTGTGAGATGAATAATATAAAATGAAAATTATTTTCGGTTTGAATTTTGTTAATTTGCATTAGCTACAATGAACGAATCACTTGTCAACAAAATATGCACCATAATATTTTAATAGTAAATTTACTCTGACCTGCTTCAGAGGATCCATGCACTTCTCGCGTACCATGTCCACTCGTAGTTTCTGGCAATCCTATAATTCATAATTTCATACTATAATCTATTGCTACATACAGTAATAATATAAGAATGTTTTGTTGACCCTAAGCTACAGGTTATTAAGAAAAACTTTAAAAATCAACTATTTTCTTAGCTGAAATGAATGTGAAACAAAAACAAACAAACAAATTTACAAAAATCATAAGTTGTTTTTTTTTTCAATCAGTTGAATGATAAATAATACAGTAAAAATTTTCCAAAAATAAACAAATCCTCGAAAAATCAAAATTCGCGTTGGTCTATTGACAGTGAGATTGTAGGACATCACATCTATTGCAACCGTACTCAGTCACTTGCAGTGTAATCATCTTCTTATTATATATTTCTATTTCTTTATTTTTGCTGTTAGAATTTATATACCTAGTTTCTTGCAGATCGTGAGAAAAAAGACTATAAATGGTGATGAGAGATTGCATCAGATTGAAAGGCACTGAAGTGACTGTCAGAGACTGGAAGAAACTGGAAGTGAGTAAAATCAGAAACTGGAAGAAACAAAAAGAGCCTCTAGAGTTTGAATACTGGGGGGGGGGGGGGGGGGGGGGGGGGAGTTATTAATGTGTGGTAAAGCCAGGAATAGCTGGTAGTTACTGAAAGACTGAAGGAGACTTGGAAAAGACTGAGATATCAATTGAAAAAGGACAAGTAGTAGAGAACTAAGTAAAAAAACGGGAGAAAACAGAAGACATGAAATAAAAATATATAAAAGAGCTACATATATACACCTGGATACATAAGAGACAAACAAAACAACAACTTCTTCAATAATTTAAAGAGTACAATTAATATTATAGTAACAAATGCAACTATTTCAAGTGGCATGCTATAAAACAAGTACTATGAGATCAGGAGAGACAATTACGCTATGATGCTTTGACTGCTGTTGCCATCAATTTAGAAATAAAAACATACTTTTTATATTTTACTTTTATTTTATTTGAAATACCTACCTGATTTTTCAATTATCCTATGTCGAACATAATGAAATGCTGCTTGAGCTCCAATTAATTGCCATGTTTTATCTTTTGTCCCATCTCCGTAATCAGTGACTGCCTTAATCACAATAACTTGAATATTAGGATAGTCATCCTGTAGCTTTGTCAAAGCTTCACCTTCCATTTCACCACCATACGCATTACCAGCAGCATCCATTAGCTTCTTCTTCAATGCCGGATCATCGTTAACCCAAGGAGCACTCAGAATTTTCTTGGCATAATATTTGGCATTCCTTCCGCACTTTGTAACTTGAAATTTGGGAACAAAATCTCGATCATCACAAAAAATATGCCTAATATCTGGATGCATGAGTTTGCTTCCACCACGAGGTACAAAGCCTTCTTTTGTATTTTGAGCTGGCCCAGTAGCTTGTATTTCATTGGATATAATGACATCACCGAATCTAACCTCTTCACGACTATTTCCATAGCACACGCCTACTGCCACTAAGTGCTTTGCATTTGGAAAGTATGGGATACATTTTTGTAGATTTAATAAGCTATCCATTCCCTTTTCAGTGCGAATCAACCCAATTGGATACTTGCCTATCTTGCCAACATACACTCTTGGACTATACTCAGTGAGAAATGAAATCATAGTTGTCGCAGCTTTAAACTCATTATCAATTGCCACAGTGAGGACATAGACAATATCTTTGTACACAGATTGATAATCCAATTTTCCTTTATCTTGAGATTCTGAATATTCGTAAGGTTCTTCTCCTAAAGATATTATGTATTGAGCAATTACAAATATAATTATGTACTTTTACAGATGTGTAACATCGCAATTGGTAAAGGAGCTGACATTAAAATATGTAAGACAAGACCAGGGAAAAATAGCTCATTATCTTACAATGTAGAAAATTAATTTCATTTGCTGTCAGTGTTAAACAATACTCTTCACTCCTCCTCATAAATAAAACACTTATATGTTGATTTTAACCCAACTCTTATGGTGAAATGCACTATTTTTCTCAAACTACACCTTCAGGAATTATAAATTTGTTTATAAATTAATTGTAGCTTTTTTTTTGACTGAATAGACTTGGCAATTACATAACAGTAGTGCATTTCTGTATCTAAACAAACTAGAGGTCACTCAAGTGACTGTTTACAACAAGCTGTGACAAACTGTGGGAATACTATTTTTTGGTAAATTGTTTTGGTGATGGAAAAAAACAATAACATTTATAGGAAATAATTAAATATCTTAAATCTGACTCTGGAGATAAAAAAAATCTAGGATTCCAATATGAATGCTGAACAAACTAGTCTTAAAGAAAAATCCAAAATATTAGCATTTCTTTTATAGTCCCTCAATCAGAGAATAGGCCCCTGAAGCAGGAAAAAAAAAGAAAAAAAAAGAAAAGAAAACCAAAAGCACAAACAATTAGTAATGTGTATATTTCTGATTCACTGCAGTGAGTTGGCACAATCATAATGCACTAAAGGAAAACAACCAATAAATAAATTGAAGCAACCAGAACTTCATGTGATTGGTAGTACTGTATGTTGAGTTGAGTATTTACAAAGACTGTAGCAACCAATACCACTCAACACCATTGAGGTAGAATGTGTGATGCTTGTAAGTCAAGAGTTCTTGTCATATAATTTAAATTTTCAACCCTAAAATGATGAATATTTCATCATGTAGTTTTTATAAATGTTCTTAACTTGCGAGGTTTTATTGTTTTCTGTGTTAACCTAACATTGAATGTCAACCTATTATATACATTGTGAGTAACTCAAACTTTGCTAGTATAGCAAAGTTTGAGTTACTCATAATGTATATAATAGTGTTAAATCTTTAATCCTCTAAATACTTGACTTGGGTCGTATTAACCTGGGGAGAGGAGCCAACCCTCAAAAGCCAATAGCCTGCTATCTACTGTGGTGATTGCATCCCACAATCAAGAAAAAATCAACAAAATACATGTATTCTGTAGTTTTCCTAGAGTCTACAGCCAAAACATAACTGTTAAAATAAATTCTGGAAAATAATAATAATCATAATCATAGTGCATGCAGAAACTGTGAGGAGCCTTACACCTTGGATGAACAATAGAGTAGCCCTGAGAAATCTTGAGGGATTGAAAGAACTAAGGAATTACACTATCATTGATAATGTTATAGTCTTTTCATGCTAGTTTTTGTCATACCTACAAACCAGCTCAGTTATTAAAACCCTGGCTAAACACATGTTATAGTATTTTTATGCTAGTTTTTTTTTATAAAACTGACCATGATAATATCTATATTAAGGTATATATATTTTTTTATTAAAATAAGCTTTTTTGATAGTACCCAGTAAAAACTTGAAAAACATGCAGGTTGACGTCATTGCATTGAAATGTCGTGAATATCATAATGTTGAGTTGCAGCGGTTCCCACATGAGTTCAATAACGGTAGGTGAATGTTTCACTGTCCGAGCAGTATAAGTAGTTATTAGGTACTGAACAGAGCCTGATAACTGTTGCCACATAGAAAATGCATTAAACTAAACAGGATGTGGCTTAGGGCAATATTTTTCCATATCACCTGTGTTCATAGTTATTACGTTGGGTTATTACGTCCCCCTAGGTAAATTTCTTGTTACCAAGGTATTGCCATGAGCATTACCTAATAAATTTATTATCCATTGGATACCCGAGAATATCACTCGTCTGATTGGCGGTATTTACGCTCGTGCCTGCGGCACTCACGTAAATACTAAGCCAACAGACTCGTGATATTCTCCTGTATCAAATGAATAATATATATGTATTGAAATTTACTGATAAGATATAATACTCAATATGCATTCAGTGAAGATTAAA